>Ga0247803_1000252_pt1 | contig 31523 bp, 26 predicted proteins | sample UWRJL014104B1_FD_180928 | JGI IMG/M metagenome (GOLD analysis project Ga0247803, IMG submission 180928) | Plant litter microbial communities from Arlington Agricultural Research Station in Wisconsin, United States - UWRJ-L014-104B-1 | ecosystem: Environmental > Terrestrial > Plant litter >... | reverse complement strand
CGAAAGGAGGCATCGCGCGTGGTAACGTGAGCCTCCTTGTTTATTTATATATATTTAGTGTTACACTACCATTAATCACTGCTTATTGCTTGATATTAAAGCTTTGTTATTGTAAAATTGCAACGAATTTATTGTTTGTAACACGTTAAACCCACCATATTTGTTACAATTTGCTTACCTTTGAGTTTCCTATTCTAACCAAATGTTTACCAACTTCAGGCGATACCTACAGGAAAAAGCGGCCTTTACCGAAGCCGACCTTAAAACGGTTGAGGCAGTATGCATGTACAGGCACCTTAAGGCCGGCGAAAAGCTATTAGCCGAAGGGCAAACCTGGCATCACAACGCATTTGTATACCAAGGGCTTACACGTGGTTACCGCCTTAATAGCAATGGCGGCGAACAAACCATTAATTTTTCGCCCGAAGATTACTGGACCGGCGACCGCGAAGCACTGCTTACCGGCGAGCCTACCAGCGTAAACATTGAAGCCCTGGCAGATACCCACTTGCTGCTGATAGAGAAAACAGACTTTGACAACCTCTGTACAACGGTGGTGCCCTTTAGCGAGTTTATGACTAACCTGATACAGCGCAACCTGGAAGCCTACCATAAGCGCCTTGAAGAAAACCGTGCCTTTACCGATGACGAAAAGGTGCTTGCTTTTATAAAAAAGTTTCCTACCGTAGTGGCACGCGCACCCCTGCATACCATTGCCACTTACCTTGATATTGAGCCGTATAAGCTTAAGTTTTTGCTGGACACGCTTGGTTAGTATCCAAACACAAATGTTATAAATGGTTGATTCCGTATATTTACGTATGCTAAATATGTAACTTTGCAGCATGTATGCCCTGATTGACTGCAATAATTTTTATGCCTCCTGTGAGAGGGTTTTCCAGCCGCAATGGGTGGGTAAACCTGTTGTGGTATTGTCTAACAACGACGGCTGTATTATATCGCGCAGTGAAGAAGCCAAGGCGTTGGGCATACCCATGGGCGCTCCGGAATTCAAGATACGCGAACAACTGAAACAGCACAATATAAAGGTGTTTAGCAGTAACTATTCGCTGTACGGCGACCTTAGCCAGCGTGTTATGGGCATTATGCGCACTTTTACCCCAAACGTGGAAGAATACAGCATAGACGAGGCTTTTCTTGATCTTAGCGGTATAGATATCCCCCATTATCATGCCTACGGACAGCAAATGCGGCATAAGGCCTTAAAATGGCTCAGCCTGCCGATATGCGTAGGTATAGCTCCTACTAAAACACTGGCAAAAGCTGCAAACCGTATTGCTAAAAAATTTCAGGAGCGTACCTGCGTCACCTATGTAATAGATACCGACGAGAAGCGCATAAAAGCACTTAAATGGCTTAAGGTAGAAGACGTGTGGGGCATAGGCTACCGCATGGCTAAAAGGCTAAAAGCTAAAAACATCTTTACCGCACACGACCTAATTCAGCCGCAGTGGGTACCCTGGATAAAGAGCGAATGGGGTGTGGTGGGCCTGCGTATTAAGATGGAGCTGGAAGGCACACCCGCAATAGGCGGCAACGCAGTATGCGAGAAGAAAAAGAGTATAGCCACCACCCGCAGTTTCCCTAAGCAGCTTACTGATTTTGATTTAATTCGTGAACGCGTGAGCACTTTTGCTACTGTTACCGCCGAGAAGCTGCGCAAACAGCGCTCGTGCTGCCACATATTAATTGTAATGCTCGTGGCCGACAAGCACAGTATCGAAGATCCTAAATACCACCACAGCAAGACCGTAACCCTGCCCTTTGCTACTAATTCTGCGCTTACCATAAATGCCGCGGCCATGCAGGCGCTAAAGGATATCCTTGCCGAAACCGATACAAAACGCTTCAAAAAAGCCGGGGTTATTGTTGCCGAATTAATTCCTGAAAATGCCCGGCAGTTTAAGATTTTTAATGATGAAGACCCGCGCCACCTGGCCCTGATGAAAGCCATGGATAAGGTAAACGAACAGCACGGCAGCCGTATAATACGCCTTGGTGCACAGGCCGTTAAAACGTGGGACATGAAGCAAAACCTGCTCTCCCCCCGCTATACAACTGACATTAACGATATACTTGTAGTGCGATGCCTATAGACAAATACAACCCAAAATTTACGGTTTACCAGCCGGAGCAGTTGGCAGAAACGGGGCTGCCCATGTTTACACATGGGGTATCAGCAGGGTTCCCTTCGCCTGCGCTCGACTTTATGGAGTATAAGATAGACCTGAACAAGCACCTTACACGTAACCCGCTTAGTACCTTTTATATAAAAGTGGCCGGGCACTCTATGGTAAACGCGGGCATTGACGATGGCGACCTCCTGGTGGTTGACCGCAGCCTGGAACCCATCGACGGCCGCATAGCCATTTGCCTTATAGACGGGGAGTTTACAGTAAAACGCATAAGGCTCACCTCCGAAGGCCTTTTTTTGCTACCTGAAAACCCGCATTACCAACCTATAAAAGTTACCGAAGCCAGTCAGTTTGCTGTATGGGGCATGGTTACTTATGTAATAAAGGGGCTGTTTTAAGGGATTGCCAGAAACGTTAGCTTTGTTAATTTTAAGTGGTTGTAGTTTTTTGGGGTTGTAATATAGAGAGCTTTATTGTATATGACTTTTATTTTAAACTTAAGGCCAATTTTACAATTGTTATATTACAATAGAACTTTAATGATCTTCCTAAACGGCTAATTTTTTATGTATTAGGCCCTCTAATTTGGTTAACTGTTAAAACAATATTTTTATCTTCTTTTTAAAAAACCTCAGCCAACGCTTCTTTAATAAGCAAATAAACCCTCTCCAGCTGTGCATCCGTAATAATATAGGGGGGTAGTATGTAAACGATGTTGCCTACGGGGCGCATTACCACACCGTTTGCCATAAAAAAATCATACAGCCGGTTGCGGAAACCGCCATAGTAGGCCTCCTCCCCTTCCCGCTCAATTTCAAGCGCGAAGATTACGCCCAGCACCCGTGCCGTTCTTACCCTCGGATGCTGTATAATCTCTTCCATAAACGCCATGTGGCGGGCATTTACACGCTCTATGTTCTCCTGCATTTCAGGCGTAAGTAGCAGGTCGAGCGCGGCGTTTGCAGCGGCACATCCGGTAGGGTTGGCTGTAAACGTATGCCCGTGAAAAAGTGCCTTATTAACATCGTCGTCATAAAACCCGTCAAAAATCTGCTGGGTAAAGGTGGTTATCGCCATGGGTATGGTACCTCCGGTAAGCGCCTTGCTCAGGCACATCATGTCCGGCTGTTCGGTAAGATAATTGCAGGCAAAGTTGCGCCCGGTTTTGCCAAAGCCCGTCATTACCTCATCGGCTATGGTAAATACGCCCTGCGCACGGCAGGCCGCCATAAGGGCATCCAGCGGAGCCGGTTCATACATTACCATGCCCGCCGCGCCCTGCACTAACGGCTCAAAGATAAACGCGGCATATTCTCCGGTAACTAAAAGGCTGTTGAGCGCCTCAAGGCTTTCCTGCTCGCGGCCTGCAATGGGTGCGGGTATACGGCTCACATCAATTAGAGACCCTCGAAATGCCTCGGTAAAAAACGAGATGCCGCTCGCCGCCATGGCAGCAAACGTATCGCCATGGAAGCCGTTTTCTAAAGCTATAATCTTAGTGCGCTTTTCGCCTTTGTTGTAAAAATATTGCAGCGCTGCCTTAAGGGCAACCTCTACTGCCGTACTGCCGTTATCGCTAAAAAACAGTTTCTTTTGGTTGGATGGTAAAATTTGCAGCAGCCTCTCGGCCAAAAGCTGCGCGGGCTGGTGCGTAAAGCCGCCAAAGAGCACGTGCTCGAGCGTGGTAAGCTGCTTGTAAATGGCATCGGCTATGTATCTGTTGCTGTGGCCAAAGGGGTTTACCCACCAACTGGCTATAGCATCAATATATTGTTTACCGTCCTTATCCCATAATAATGCGCCTTCGCCACGCGCTATTTCTATCGGTTGTGGCGCGGTTTTATGCTGGGTATAGGGGTGCCAGAGAGGGCTATCGTAATTTTTCAATGTAGTAATGTTTTAGTGTAGCAACTGGAAGGAAATTCCAAATAACAATATTCAAATCTCAAACCCAAGCTACGGATATTCCAATCCTATTTTAAGGATACGCAAAGTTACAAAATAACAAAGAGGCAGCGTTTCTTAAACTTTGCCTCTTTGTTGTTTATAATATTCTGTTGAACTATCTAACTGTTAAACCGCCGCCCATATTCGTTAAGCCTGTTTTCTATGTAGCTAAGTTCGTTTTCGGGAAAAGCAATTTTTAGGTCGCGATAGGTTGTTATAAGGTTGCTTATTTCTGTATCGTAAGCGCCTGCTTCCTCTTTACTGATAAACAGCAGCTGCCAATTTTCTATGCAATACATTTTAAGGCAGGTTTCATAATACTCCCGCAGCGATAGTTTCAGGTGGTGCACTTTACCATCGTTAAAAAGGTATAGCTTGTTTTCAAATATTGAGTTGTCGGTTTTATTATCAAAAGAGATACAGGCAAACTGGCTAATCACATTCGTATTATCTATAATACGTAAGGTTTTAATCAGTTCATAGTCTTTATTGTCAGGCGTGGTATAATCAGTAAGCTGTGGGTCTTCGCCTAGGAACCTGCGAGGGCTTGTAAAGCTGTATGAACCTATATTATCCTGCCTGCGTGTAAGGTTAGGATGGTTACTTTTATCCTTATCAAAAGAATATTGCAGGTTATTGTCCCATGAAACCTCTATAAGTTCTTTAAACGATTCATCAAGAGTAAAAGTAAAATCACGCTCATAATCCTGAGAATCATCCGGCTCGCCGTTAAGTACATATAACTCTATGTTAATGTGGGATGGAATAATGTCCAGGTAGCCGTCTGTGCAACTTTCAATACCGGTTTTCTTGTTATACTGTAATTGCGTTTTAAAATCCTCGTACTGCTGGGTAAGATTGTACATAATTGGTTTGTTTATTTTGATTAGTTTGTAAAAAAAATCTTCCAGTTGGTACCGCAAGATAATAATAAATTTCAAATGCCAAATAATAATCAGACCACTTAACCATTCGAGTGAAGCTCAATCTGACCCGAGGGCGATAGCCCGAACTGGCTAAGCAAATCAACAATCTGAAATCTGAAATAACTTGTCCCTAAACTCCTCCGCATACTCCGCTATTACATTCGTGTCAAAATAGGGCTCGTCTTCTATACGGCCTATTAGGGTAAGCCCGGTCATTTTAAGGATTACGTCTTCAGTGGCCTTGTTTTCATTCCCGTTAAAGATAATGCCGGCTATGTTAGCCCCCCGGTTTTTAAGTGCCTCAACCGTAAGCAACGTATGGTTAATGCTGCCCAGGTAGTGGCGTGACACAATGATAACTTTATAGTCCGGTTTTATGATATCAGCTATAGTTTGCGTATCATTTATGGGTACGCAGATACCGCCCGCGCCTTCTATGACCAGGTGCTCGTTTGCTGTTTCGGGTTCGATAATGCTTTCCGGAGTAATAGTTACCCCATCAAGTGCCGCAGCATGGTGCGGGCTGGCAGGCGTTGTAAGCGCATAGCTGTTAGGGTGCAGAACCGTTTTGGCATTGCTCAGGTAGCGTTGCACCTTATGGGTATCGGAGTTATCAAGGTCGCCCGCCTGTATGGGTTTCCAGTAGTCAGCTTCAAGGGCCTGGGTAACTATGGCCGCGGCTATGGTTTTGCCCACATCGGTACCTATGCCGGTTATAAATAGTTTCATTATGTATTCCTTTTCAGCGTATAAAACAGCGGTTACTTTATCTCAAATTCACTCCCGCAGTTATTGCAGTGGTATTTATACTTTACAAAAAACGGAAACGCCGAGAGCAGCATCCCTAGTAAAAATGCGGCAAGGCCCTTGCCGTCGCGCACGGTGCTCATTACCTCAACGGTAGTGCCCTTACACGCAGGACATACAATGTTGTTACCCTGGTTATCTACCGCATAACGGCTTATTTCGGCCAGTATTTCCTTTGCTTTAGGCGCGTCTTCGGTACGCACAAACAGTTTTACACCGCCTATGGCATTGCTTACCAGCGGGTCGGTATCAATGGTGTTGTTATCGGCCATAAACACTTCTATACCATCGGCTTCCAGCCTGCCTTTAGTTACCAGTGCTTCCGCCGAATACTGAAAAACGGCAATTTTTTCAAAAGTAGATTCCATAGCACAAAGTTACGCAAATAAAAAACCCTTTCATTGTGGAAAGGGTTTTGGTTAAATTATACTATAGCTCGTCGGGCCTGAGGTGTACTATTTTGCCGTTACGCTCTACTACAAGCACCGAGTTAGTTTTTTTCATCTGCATTTACAAACTCCCGGCAGTTAAGTATGTCCGGCAATATGGTATAAGATGCCGTAGTCTTACCTGCGCCGTTGCACCCCGCAATAATATAAAGGTTCTTTTCGCCCATACCTACAAAATTAATCAAAATCACACCATCATTTAGTTAAAACCAGCACTATATATTGTGCTAACTTTAGCAAAACCTTACCATATATGGAGGCCATTTCTTACTAATTTTGGCCATACTCACTGTTTTTAACACATCCACTGTATGGAACTCAAAGTACCTCCTTATATACGTGCGCTTATTATAGGCCTGCTTATTATCATGATTGTCTTTTTTATGATTATGGCAAAAAGCCTGTTGGTTCCGTTACTTATCTCCGGGTACATGGCCATGCTGCTTACGGCATCATGTAACTGGATGGAACGGCGCAAAATTCCGCGCAGCTTAAGTGCGTTTATCTGCATCTTAGTGTTTACTGCGGTATTGGGCGGCATATTATTCTTTATTTACATGCAGGTACGCAGTTTTACGAATGACGTAGGCGGCGACCTTGGCCAAAAAATAAACGGCTTTGTAATAGCGGGAAACCGGTGGGCCATGCAAAACTTTGGGTTTGACCTGGGTATGCCAAACGGCTTTGAGATGAAAAAAGCGGTAGAAATGGTAGGCCCGGATGATGTTACCCCCTCCCAAATGATATTTAACACCCTTAACACCATAAGCGACATTGTGCTGCTGCCCGTGTTTATATTTTTCCTGCTTATTTACCGCGACCACCTTGCCGTGTTTGTAACCAAAGTTTTCAGCAAGCAGGATAACGGATTTCTGTTAAGCAAGCTTACTTCTATACGTAAAATAGTGCATGCCTATATTGTGGGTGCCGGCAAGGTAATGTGCATACTCGCGGTGGTTAATACCGGGGTACTGCTGGCACTAGGCATTAAACATGCTATATTTTTTGGGGTGCTGGCCGGTATGCTTAACATTATCCCTTACCTGGGGCCTACGCTGGGCGCCATACTGCCCTTCTTTTTTGCGCTGGTAACTAAAGACAGCCTTTTTTACCCCTTTGCCGTAGTAGTAGCACTGGCCTTTATACAAATACTTGAGGGCTCGTTCCTTACCCCAAAAATTACCGGGAGCAATGTTAACCTTAATGCCCTGGTTACCTTTATTGGCCTGCTTATAGGGGGTGCAATATGGGGCATTGTTGGGATGATACTTATAATACCTACCATAGCCATTTTAAAGCAGCTGTTTGAGCTTAGCCCTGACACGCAGCCGTATGCCTACCTTTTTGGCGAGGAAGACAGCAACTGGTTTAAAAAGCGCAAGCGGCGCAGCAAACGCACCCCTGCCGAAAAAACAATGGACGATGAAACCGACGCAGAGGTTGAAGAAATAATGGATAAAGAACCTAAGAATACCTGATGGCCTGGGTAAGCAAATCCATCATGGCAGAGATTTGCCTGCGCGTGTTAAACACATGCAGGCAAATGCGCAGCCGCTCCCTACCCGCAGGCACTGTAGGCGAGAGTATGGGCTTTACCGCATAGCCCGCGCGCTGCAATATTTTTGCTATCCTTTTTACCTTTTCATTTCCCGGTATAACAATGCAGTGAATGGCACTAAAGCTTAGTATAAACGGCAGGTGGCAGCGCTCTGTTTCTCCCTTAAAATACATTACGGTATTGTGCAGGTCAACCAGCAGCTCAGGGTGCTGGCTAATATGGTTATAACTGCTGTACACCGCGGCAAGCGAATGCGGCGGCAGCCCTGTAGTGTAGATAAAGCTGCGGGCAAAGTTAGCCAGGTAGGTTTTTAATTCGGCAGGGCCAAGAACCGCCGCGCCGTGGCACCCCAGTGCTTTGCCAAAGGTAACAATGCGTGCAAAAACTTCATCCTGCAGTCCGTATGCCTGTAGCAACCCTTCCCCTTTTGGGCCAAAAATGCCTACTGCATGCGCCTCGTCTACCACAAGGCGGCAGTGGTAACGCTGGGCGGTATACACATATTCGGCCAGGTTAGGTGTATCGCCATCCATAGAGAAAACCGACTCCGTAACAATATACAGCTCCTGTGCCTTATGGCGGTAACGCTCTACCATTTTAAACAGCGCCTCCTTATCGTTATGGGCAAATTTATAAACGGTAGCACCGCTAAGCCGTAGCCCATCGCGTATAGAGGCGTGTATGTACTCGTCATACAGTACAATATCGCCCTTTTGCGGCACACTGCTAAAAAAGCCCATATTAGCATCATAACCGCTGTTAAACACCAGCGCGCTATCGGCTTCGTGCAGTTTTGCGAGAAAATCTTCTAACTCGTCATACAGCTTGTGATTTCCGGTAAGCAGCCGCGAACCCGTAGCACCGTTTTGCGCGATTCCCTTTTCTTTTAAAAAATGATGCGTGGTCTCAAACAGGGTTTCAGAAGCGGCCAGCCCGAGGTAATCGTTTGACGAAAAATCGACCTCTGCACCTATGTTACCAAGTGTTCTTAAGGAGTTATCGGTTTTGCGCTGGTCTATCTTAATTTGTAGGGCTGCTGGAAAGGTATGCATAGTTATAGGCTGAAATCTGTTGGCTAATGTAACAAAGTTTGCCCGTGTACACACGAAATGTTAAAAAATGTTTTAAAAAGAAGCACTTGACATTAGCAATAGCATTTAAAACGCTTTGCATACAAGCGTTGTTGCCGATTTAAATATTTTTAATCGTTTATAGAAAATTAATTATTGTTTATCAATAATTATAATATATTTGCATTATTAAAATTAAACTAATATGAAACGCTTAGCATTTTTAAAAACCATTGTTACCATCTCTTTTATCCTGTGTATGATAGGTGTATTTTTCGGGCTGCCTTTTATCCTTTTAGTGGCGCTGTTTCCTGATACCGTGCCGTTTAAATTTAACGGGCACTTAGCCGGGGCGGCAGGTATGCAGGCTATCTTCCTGTTAAGCGTAATCTATGTTGGCCATTGCGCATTTACCTACGGCATGTACCAACTCAAGGCTACGCTGGAGCTTTTCTACAAAAAAATATTTTTTGACAACCGCATTATCGCCGCGCTTAACCTTTCGGGCAGGGCATTTATTATAGCAGCGCTGGTGTGGGTAGTGCCGCCTTTCTTTTATAATGTGATAGCCAACGGCGACTTTGAAATGGATATTAATTTTTCAGGTTTTGGCTCTACGTTCTTTAGCCTTAGCATAGGCCTGTTCTTTATCGTGCTAAGCGAAGTATTTGCCACTGCCAAGCAGCTGAAAGAAGAAAACGACCTTACTGTATAGCCATGCCTATAATAATAAACCTTGATGTAATGCTGGCAAAACGCAAGATGCGCAGCAACGAGCTCGCCGATAGGGTTGGTATTACCACGGCCAACCTCAGCATACTAAAAACCGGTAAGGCTAAGGCCATACGCTTTAGTACCCTCGAAGCCATTTGCCAGGTACTGGAGTGCCAGCCCGGCGATATTATGGAGTTTGTTGAAGAGTCATAAGGTCATAAAGTCTAAAAGTCAAAGGAAACACATGGCGTCAATCTTCCGGCTTCAGACTCTCGGCGTTAAAACTTTATGACTTTTGACCTTAAGACTTTTAACTTTAGACTGGTTTACCGTACCACCATTACCTTTTTAACCTTAGTTTCGGTGGCGTCTTCGGTAGATATAAATATCATATATACGCCGGTGCGCACTTTATATTTTCCAAAGGCGGTGGTGTCCCACAATACGGTACCTCCTTCGCTGGTGGCTTCAAATACAAGGTTACCCTCTATATCGGTAATTTTTACGTTAGCGCTGTCTGTAAGGTTGGCTATTTTTACATCGCCGTTAAAATTAGGCCGCACGGGGTTAGGGTACACATATACCTTTGCCAGGTCATCGGCCCCTTCGGTAGATGTGCCTTTAAAAGACACCATCCCTCTGTCTGTAGCAAAAAATACTTCGCCGCTGGCACTGTCTATGGCAATATCGTTAATGTTATTGCTGGGCAGCGGCGAATTTTCTTTAGTAAAATGGTACAGCGTTTGCTGCCCGTCCGGCGATACAAGGAACGCCCCCGCGCCTGCCGTGGCAAACCATTTATTGTTAGCACCGTCTACCTCTATATCAGTAATTGTTTGCTCATACATAAGCTCCTGGGCCACGCCGTCTTCCTCTATAATTACCTGCGAGGCTTCAAGCGATGTATCGTCTACAAAGCGCTGGGTACTGTAAATTACGCGAAGGCCTTTTACTGTACCTATCCAGAGCCTGCCGCTAAGGTCTATAGCTAATGATTTTACATAGTTAATGGGCAGGCCTTCATTCTCGGTTACCTTTATAAATTTAGGCCCCAGGGTTTCATTATAAGCTACAAGGCCATAATCTAAGGTTGGTATCCATTTAGTACCGTTACGGTCTATAACCATACGTTCGTACCGCACCTTTTTAACATTTTGTGCACCAAAAACATCTTCAAAGCTGTATTTGCCCCATTGGCCATTGGGTCTTAATACTTTAAGCGGTTCTTTAGTAAAGTGGTTCATTATCCACAGGGCTCCGTCATTATCAAAGGTAGCCCCTATAACCCTTATACTTAACGAATTATCAACCTGCTGGTTTTCAAGACCGCTATTTCCCTGGGTATATAAAATTTCAGGCACCATGTCGTTCAGCTTAAGGAGTCCATCGTTATAGGCCGAAAAATAAACCTGCTTTTCGTCGTCGGGGTTTATGGTAATATCGCTTATCGCCCTTACCTCATGTGTAGTGTTTCCCTGGTGGGTAAGGGTTTCATACGGTATATTTTCCCAGCCGGCATTTGCGGTATACTTACTTACACCATATTTTGCTTCGTTACCGGTATGCTGGAAATTAAAGCCGCCAAAAACCGCCCATAAAGAGGTTTTACCCTTTTCAAGCGAAAAGATATTGCTGCGCAAAGGGCCATTTGGGGTTATATTAAATGCCTGGTAGGTATTTCGGTTAACCGAAAACACACCTTTATCTGAAGTGCCAATGTATATGTTCTGTCCCACCAGGGTAGCTTTTGTAAACACAGCCGGCTCGCCCACGGTATTTATCTGTACGGCCTGTATAAAGCTACTGTCATATACATTAACCCTGCTTGCACAGGTAACAAGCATGTAGCCATTTACCTCCCTTAAATCGGTTATACTGGCAGGAAGCGAAGCAAACTCAATAGCATTTCCATTTATAACCCGATAGAAGGAATTCCAGTCGGCCACTGCAAAAAGCTCGTTATTAAAGCTCAGTATGCATTTCCATCCTCCGCCAAAAATGTCTTCCCACTGGGTATAGTCATTAAGGTTTGGGTTTGCAAGCAACGCCCTGCGCACGCCCCCGGCGGTAGCCGCATATAAATAGCCATTATGCACCGTAACCTGCCGTACGGCAACCTCATCTCCGCCCGGGGCTAAATAATAGGTATCGCTAAACAGCATGGTATTAGGGTTAAAAACCGTTATGCCAAAATCGCAGCTTATATAAATAAGCCCGTTGCTTTCAAAAAAATGGTTTATCTTTTTTATTGAATTAGGCACTGTGGCTTCCTGAACAATGTCTATTTTAGTTGTAATAGTGCCATCAGTATTCACTACCAGCAACAGGCCATTACTGTTGCCCACGAGTGTTTTTTGGGTAGAAGGGCTGTAAAAAATGGCGGTTATATTTTCTGCTTTAAGGCCGTCTACAGATGTAATGGTTTTAAGCTCGCCAGACGCTACGTTTTGCGAAAAAACAGCACTTTCGGCAGCGGCATATACACGGTCGCTGTTTTGCGCCAGGTCTACAATATTAGTATACGAAAAATAGCTGCCCCACTGCTGGTTCTGGGCAAATACCATGCAGGATAGTAATAAAAGAAAGGGGGCGAATCGTAATTTCATTAAACAATTGTTTGCGCAAATATAGCTAAAACGCAGTTATTGGGCGTTTTTGTATATAGGGTATAAAAAATAGCCACAAATACATAAGCAATTTCATAGTCCACCAGGAAAACCGGCTTTCGCGGAATAGCATAAAGCTTTGTGTTCTCCGGAAACCTTATGCCCTTATGGTAAAATTTACTTACCGCTTTAAATAGCTATGTGGCTAAATTGCCAACCCTTTTTGACGGAACATTCTTCGGTGATTTCTTTACCCTTCCCCTCCATATCAAAAAACCCGTAACCGGCAGCATCGCACTGATAAAGCTGGCAATAAAGGCTAATATCTTTCCTGGGATGCCCAATATGGCGCCCACATGTATATCATAATTCGCGGTAAGCAGCTGCTCGCCAAAGTTCTTGTCGCTGTGCAGTCGTTCGGCTATGAACTTGCCAGTATACTGGTCGCACTGCACCTGGTGGCTTTGCCAGTAGGTACCCGCGTTTTGGCCCACGTAAATATCAATCGGGGCGAGGCTGTCTGCGGGTTTACCGGAGCTGAATGAATCGGCACCGGCATGCCTTTTCATCGCATTGGTAAAGGCAAGGTCGTAGGCAGCATCTTTATCAGTTTTTGCTATTACTGATTTTGATGCCAGCTGCTCCGGCGGGGTTGTGCTGCCGCTGGCAACCACATATACCGTGGCATAAAACCATTGGAATGCCCAAACCATACCCGTAAAGGCAATAATCAGCGCTACCGTAGCGATGTAAAACCCGAAGATGTTGTGCAGGTCATAATTTTTTCGGCGCCACTTAGTGGTGTCTTTCCACTGGAACCACAGGCGCTGTTTGCGTGCGGCTTTGTTTTTTGGCCACCATAAAATGATTCCCGTAATAAGCATTATTACAAATATAAAAGTAGCCCAGCCGGTTATTACCTGGCCTACACTGTCTTTCATGAGCAGGCTCCAGTGCAGGGCTTTTATAAACACAAAAAAGTCGAGCTCCTCATCATATACCCTAAGCACTTTGCCCGTATACTGGTTAGTATATACCGAAACGTACTGGTCGATATTATCATAGTAAAACAGGTTCTCTCCACCAAATTTATAGCAATGGAATACCACGCTCTGCTTAGGGTCGCTATACACCGTAACATTGGTAATGGTAAGGCTGTCGCCTATTTGCGCCTGTGCCTGTTTCCAGAGCTGGCTAACGGGTACGGGGGTAGCGTTAACTTCTTTTACATAGATAGCGTCTTCCCGCAGGGTGTTGGTAATTTCCTGGCTAAATACAAAGATGCAGCCGGTAACGCCCAGCAATAAAACAATAAGCCCGGACGCAAGCCCGAGCACTAAATGGGCTTTGCCGACCCAGTGTTTAAATCCCTTTTTCTTTTTTTGCTTGCTCATCAAAAAGTTATTTTGCGGCTACCGGCAGTGTATAGGTAGCGCAGTGCCATATAAACTGGTACTCCTTGCCGTTGTAAGTGCCGGGTACTTCTTCTTTAGTTGTAGCTTCTGCCAGGTAGGTGGCTTTCCAAGGGGTGGTAAAGCTTACCTCGCCTTTTTCATCCGTTTTTATTTTCTGGCCCCAGTGGTTGCCCATTTCTAATGCTACTTCAATGTCTTTAGCGGGCTTGCCTTTATACAGCACCCTTAGCGTTGTAGCACCGTCTTTAGCTTGGGTACTAGCAGTAACATCGGTTATGGTAATGCCGTCAGGGTTTACCGCAGCGCTTTCGCCAGCGTTTTTACCCACGCTTACCTTTGCCGTAGCGTGGTAATGCGTTTTAAAGATGCCAAAGTTATACTTTGTAAAGTCAAGTACATCAATTTTATTGTTGTTTAGCACCAGCGTATAGGCACCATCTGCCTTGGGTGTAAACCATGCCGAATAATATTTTGCTTGCGGGGTAAGGGCTAAAAGCGTTTTTTGGCCGTCTGGCGCTATTGCCCAAAGTTCAAAGTCTTTAACCTTATTGTAGGTTTCGCCACCCACTTCTTCAAAAATGCCATAGCTGTACTCGCCGTAAAACACCTTTACCTCCTGCTTTTTATTAACCTTTCCGGCCGCGGCTGTTTCTATCCAAAGGGCATGTGCCATGGCGCTGCCGCAGGTAAGTAAAACGGCTAAAAGTGTAAATAGATTTTTCATATATATAATTGTAAAAGCGACATCCTGCCGTGGGGGACAGAATGCCGCGGTATTAACTAACTAAAATTTATATGCTATACCCAGGCGTAAATTTCTTGGGGCTTCGGCCTGCCAGTAGTAGGCGTTTAGCCATGAGTAGTACGACCCTGAGTATAAATACCTGTTAAGGATGTTAAACATGTTTGCGGTAAGTTTCATTTTACCCCTTTCATAGGATAGGCCTCCGTCCAGTTTAAAGTAGTCCGGCAGCCTGTCAAGCCCCTGGCTCCATGTGTCGGTTTGCCTGCCGCCAAGGAAAGTAAAGCCTCCCGAAGCGCCCAGCCCCTTAAGCTTGCCATCCTGTACCGTATAGCTAAGCCATGCGTTAGCAGTATGCTTGCTGTAGCCCGGCACTATATCGCCTTTGTTGATGCCTGTAACGCCACTGGCAACTTCGCTTACAATAGATTCTGTAAAAGCATAGTTAGCAATCAGGTTAAGGCCCGGTACTATCTGGCCCCTAACATCAAACTCTGCACCCTGTGCCCTTCTTTCACCAAATACAATGCTGTATTGCTCGCCCGATGTATTGGTAGGGTCGGCCGTAAGTTCATTGTTCTTGTTTATGCGGTAAACGGATACTGTGCTGTTCCAGCTGCCGTCAAACCAGTCTTTTTTAATACCTACTTCCATATTGTTACCGGTAAGCGGTTTCACCTCTTTACCGTTGCGCTGTATGCCCGATTGTGGTGTAAACGCCTGGTCGTATAACGCGTAAACAGCCATGTGCTCATTTACAGAGTAGCTTAAGCCCGCGCGCGGTGTCCAGTGCTTATCTGATATTGGCGCGCCACCCCAGCTGCTTTGTGTAAGGTAGGTATAGCGGCCTGCAAGGGTAAGGCGCAGCTTGTTTTCAAAAAAGCCGAGCTCATCCTGCAGGTAGCCTGCGGTGTAACGGCTATCCATAAGGCCGCCTGCCGCAAGGGCACGCTGCTCCAGTGGGGTATCACGGTCAAAATCAGGAAGCCCGTTAGCCGGTATGCCGTAGTATGGGTTGGTTACGCTAAACGGGTTAGCATACGTGTCAAGGTCGTGGCTCTGTCCCCAGTCGGCCATATAGGTTTTATTTGCAAGGTCAAGGCCTCCCAGTATTTTATGGCTTACCGGCCCGGTCTGGAATTTACCGTTTATAAAAGCCTGGCCAAGTTTCATGGTGCTTTCAGCATCCCAGATGCCCACATTACGGATTATTTCGTCCGTCGCCAAAAGCTCTTCGTTTACGCCGTCGCCATCAGTATCGGCGCTAAGCGGACCCACGCCTGTAGGCCATGAGCTGTACCCTTGCTGAAGGTATTTAAAGTAAGACGCCTGTGCGGTTAGCTTCCAGTTTTCGTCTATCCGGTGTTCGAGCATGGCATAAAAGCTGTGGTCGTTTATCTGGGTATCAGGCAGGCCGGGCTGCGTCATGGTAAAGTTGCGCGGGGTTGTGGCATAACCGCCGGTGCCAAATACATAGTACGAACCTACCTCGGTCATGTTAGCGCGCTGGTAGTTGTATTCTGCGGTAACTTTTGTGTTGTCGTCTACCTGGTACGATACTACAGGGGCTATAACATAGCGGTCGTTGTGCTCATACGGGCGGAACGAGCCTTTATTTTGTGCCGAAAGGTTAAGGCGGTATTGCAGTTTGCCGTCTTCGCTCAGCTTGCCGTCAAGGTCCATGGTAGTGCGGTACAGGTCAAAGCTGCCCAGCGTCATGCTTAACTCGCCCTTAGTAACACCGGTAGGTTTTTTAGTAACTACGTTATACAGCCCGCTTGGGTCGCCACTGCTTAGCATAAAGCCTGCCGGGCCTTTTACAAACTCGATATGGTCTACAAAACTCATGTCTTCGGTTAACGGGCCCCAAAATGACGAAACCACGTTAAACCCGTTGCGGAAGGCCTGAACCTGAGAGCCGCGCATGGTAATTTGAGCATAAAGGTCGCCCCAGTGCTCAATTTTTACAGCACCGCTTACATTGCGTATAACGCCATCGCTCATGCTTATTATTTGCTGGTCTTTAAGTGTTTGCGCACTAACAACCTGTATATTTTGCGGCACTTCTATAAGCGGCGTGGCCAGCCTTAGCGAGGTAGAGGGCTTATCAGTTTTGTACTTGTTCTTGCTGCCGTCTATCACCACTTCATCCAGTTCTTCCTGGCTTTCGCTTAGCGTAATGTTTTTTGTTATTGTTTCACCAGCAGCAAGGGTAATGTTCTCTTCAACCGCCTTAATGCCTACAGCCGAAATACGGAGCGTATAGCTGCCGGGCTTTATGTTTTTTATTTCGTAATTGCCCGAAGCATTTGTAACAGTACTATAGGCGGTGCCCTTAAGCGCAACTGATATCATTTCGGCAGGGGTGTTGCCGCTCAGTTGTACAGTACCGCTTATTGTAGCACGATCCTGCGCCCATAGTGTAACGCCGCAAAGCACCACCAGCAGGGTAACAAATTGTTTAAAAGTATTTGTATTCATGTTTGCTTTTTGTTTTTTACGGGGCAAAGGTATGCCCCAAATCAACACTAAGCAACACTATTTTTAATTATTCTAAATAAAGTTAATTAAAAATGTGATTTTTAAGAATGTGAAAAAAATCTTAAAATTATTTTTCTTATTTGGTGGATAAATTCAAAAAACGCTGCAAAATGTCCAACAAAAAAAGGCCCCGGTTGCCCGGAGCCTCTCTTTCAAGATGAAAAAATAATCAATATCTTTTAGGTATGTTTGGCTGTAAAGCCGTCTTCGCTCAATTCTTTATGCTCATAGTCGGCCACCATAAGCTCATCATACTTAGGCGGGTCTTTTTTGCTTAACCTGCGTATCAGGCCATCAAAAACAGAGTATACTACCGGCACAATAATCAGGGTAAGGAACAACGAACTTATCAATCCGCCGATGATTACCCAGGCAAGGCCGTTGTTCATCTGTGCGGCGCCACCTTTTGCAAGGGCTATCGGAATCATACCGAAAACCATCGCTATCGTAGTCATAAGGATAGGGCGTAAACGGGCGTGGTTAGCCTGCACCAGCGCGTTAAACGTGCTTTCGCCCTGTTCTTTACGATGATTGGTAAAGTCGACCAGTAATATCGCATTCTTACACACAAGCCCAATAAGCATAATGATACCTAATATGGTAAATATATTTAGTGTATTGTTAGTAAGCGCCAGTGCCAGCAATGCCCCAATGAACGATAGCGGTACGGCAAACAATACCACAAACGGATATACAAAGCTGTTGTACAGCGCCACCATAACCAGGTATACCAGTATAATAGCCGCAAGCAATGCCACACCCAGCGTACCAAAGCCTTCGCCCTGGTTTTCTTCGTCACCACCCCAAACGTAGCTGATGCCGGCCGGTTTCTCCATTTTTTCTAATTTCGCTTTCAGGTCGGCTACCACGCTACCCACCGGGCGGCCCACGGTCTGGCCCTGCACGGTTACCGCGGTACTTTTATCGCGCCTTTCAAGCAAGCTTGGCCCTGAACCTTCGGATATTGCGGCAAACTGCGATAGTTTTACCTCCTGGCCCATGCTGTTTGTAAAGGTAATATTGCGCACGTTATCTATATTCATGCGGTTGTATTGCGCAAAGCGGATGTTAATATCATACTCATACTGCCCCGCGCGGAATTTACCATCGGTATTACCGTTAAAGGCGGTTTGCATAGTAATACCCACGGTTTGCAGGTCTAGGCCCAGCGCGGCCATTTTATCGCGGTCTACCTTTACATCAATTTCGGGCGAACCCGCTTCAGACGTGAGTTTCACTTCGGTAGCACCACTAATGCTTCTAAGTTCAGTGGCTGCTTTTTGAGCAAATGACAAGGCACTTTCAAAGTCGTTACCCGTTATGGTAAGGGATATAGGGGCTTCGTCAGCACCACCCATTATACTTACCGGCACCGTTTTTATTTTGGCCCCTATAAGTTCCCTTTCAAGCTCAAGTTTAGTTTTAGCGGCATATACAAACGAGTTGTCTGTACGTTTATCCTCATCTACAAGCGTTACGGTAATTTCACCTTTATAAGCAGTGCTTTGTGAGCCGCCCATACCTTCGCTGGTCTGGCCCACGGTAGTAATAATGCTTTTTACCTCTTTTTTGCTTTGTAAAAACTTTTCTGCTTTAAGCAGCATAAGGTTAGTTTGCTCTAAAGACGCGTCTTTTGGCAGCTCTACCTGAACCATAAACTGCCCCCTGTCTAACTTAGCAAAAAACTCGCCCCCTACATAAGCGCCCGCTACCATAAGTGAGCCAATAAACATGCCTATTACAATTAAAAGCGTGGCAAGTTTTGTTTTCCAGCTGTTAAGCGACCATTTAAGGATGCCCGTTACCCAGTGGGTAAAAATGTCGAGGCCTTTCTCAAAACCAAGTATTATTTTGCCAAAAAGGTTATTGCCTTCTATGTGCTCCAGCTTACCAAAGCGTGACGACAGCCACGGTATAAGCGTAAAGGATGACAACAGCGATAGCAGGGTAGCAATAACCACTACCACGCAAAACTGGGTAATAATGTTACTTACAAGCCCGGTACTCATGGCTATAGGCAGGAACACCACGACAATAACCAGCGTAATTGCAGCTACAGTAAAGCCTATCTCGGCAGTACCGTCATAAGCGGCGCGCACACGGTTTTTGCCCATTTCCATGTGGCGGTAAATGTTTTCGAGCACCACAATAGCATCATCTACAAGTATACCTACCACCAGCGATAAGCCCAGAAGGCTCATAAGGTTAAGGGTATAGCCCATAAGGTAAACGCCTATAAACGTAGCAATAAGCGATGCCGGGATAGATACCATTACAATAAGGGCGTTTCTTATAGAGTGCAAAAAGAAAAGCATTACAAATGCCACCAGGAACACGGCTATAAATAAATCGTGTATTACGCCTTCAGCAGCTACAAGTGTAAACTCAGAGGTATCATTAGCTACCTGTAGTTTAAGCCCTTCTTTAGCATAATCTTTTTCAATTTTTTGTACAATTTTTTGTACATCCTCACTTACCTGTACCGCGTTAGCATCGGTTTGTTTGGTAATTTGTATGGCTATCGCGCTCCTGCCGTCTACACGGGCTATTTTGTCGGCCTCTTTCTGGCTGTCCTGCACATCGGCTATCTGGCCCAGGCGTACCTGCACACCGTTTTTAGACGATACTACCAGGCTCCTCATTTCTTCTACGCTGCTGTACTTGCCCGCAAGGCGCACCAGCATGCTGTTGTCGCGTGTTTTTACACTACCCGTAGGAAAATCAAGGTTGCTGCTCAGTACTACCTGCTGTACCTGCGGTATGGTAAGGCCATAGCCCCTTAGTTTATCTTCGTCAAGGTTTACCTGTATTTCACGCTCCTGCCCACCCACAAGGTTTACCTGTGCCACACCGTTAACACGGGATAATATGGGCTCAATTTTTTTATCAAGAAGGTCGTAAAACGCAACCTCGTCCATTTTGCCGGTAGCGCCCAGTGTTACCACCGGAAGGTCGCTCAGGGAAAATTTTACCAGCGATGGCGGATCGGCATCTTCGGGTAAGTCTTTTTCTATAGCGTTTATCTTGCGCTGCGCGTCATTAAGGGAATAATCGGCATCGGCTTCAGACTGAAGCGTAACCATTACTACCGAGAGGCTTTCGTATGATTTAGACTCTACCTTCTTTACCATTTCTAATGACGATACCGCGTCTTCCACTTTTTTGGTTACGGTATTTTCTATTTCACCGGGCGATGCGCCGGGGTATACCGTACTTATGGTAATTACGTTCATTTCAAACTTAGGTATCAGCTCGTAGCTAAGGCTACTGTAGCTATAAATACCTCCCAGCGTAAGTATGGTGAACAACACTATAACAAGCGTTGGCCGTTTTATGGATATTTCTGCTATTTTCATTTATTGTTTTTTGTTTAAGAGCCCCCTAACCCCCAAAGGGGGGAACTGTTCCCCCTTTGGGGGTTAGGGGCTGGCCTCTATTTTATAACTTCCACTTTGCTGCCGTCAGTAAGGTTTATCTGCCCGCTGGTAACTACTGTTTCGCCCGCGTTAAGGCCTTTAAGCACTTCTACATTGTCGCCAAAAATGCGCCCGGCCACTATTTTAGATAGTTTTACGCTGTCGCCTGTTACTATAAATACCTGGTTGTTGCCCACGCCGCCCACAAACGCGTTACGCGGGATGGTAAGCACCTGAACCTGTTTTGATGAGGTACCAAAGGTGGCCGAACCATACATACCGGCCTTAAGTGCGTTATCCTGGTTTTTTGCTATTGTTATTTCAACCGGGAAGTTTAGCGACTCATCTGCCTTAGGCGCTATAAACGTTATTTTACCTGTAAATGCTTTATCAGGATACACACTGGCGGTTACATTAACCGTAGTGCCTATTTTAAGGGTTGCAACCTGGCTTTCAGGTACGGTAACCTTAAGTTTAAGCGAACTTACGTCTACAAGTTCAAATAGCACGGTACCCGGAGATACTACGCTGCCCGGCTCTATGTTACGCTTATTAACTATACCGTTAATACTGCTTTTTATACTGGCATCGCCTATGTTTATGCGGGCGGCATCATATCGTGCCTTAGCATTAGTAAGGGCAAGTTTTGCCTGGTCTACCTGCTGCTGTGTAACCCCGCCGGTTTTAAAAGCATTTGCATAACGCTGGGCATCACTTTGCGCATTTTCATAAGCGGCCCTCATATTTTGCAGTTCAATATTAAGCTGGTCGCCTTTTATTATGGCCAGTACCTGGCCTTTACGCACAGCATCGCCTTCGTCTACTAAAACTTTAACTACACGGCCGCTGTTTTCTGCTGGGAATTCCAGTTGCTGCGCGGCCTCAAAATTGCCGTTTGCCACATAGGCAAGGTCTGGCACGCCCTGTACCGCTTTTGCCACGCGCACCGCTACCGAGTTGTTTTGCTGCGCCACAACGGCAGTTTCGGCCTCGTTCTTTTCTTTGTTCTTATTCAGTATGTAATAGCCACCGCCTAAAACGGCTACTATGATTACGATGTATATAATTGCTTTTTTCATTGCGGGTTTAATTTTTTAGGGTTTGTAATTCTCCTTTTGCTTTTATAAGCTGCACTTCTGCAAGTTTATAATCCAGCAGCGCGGCAGTATAATTGTTTTGTGCTTCTATATAAGAGTTTTCGGCATCCAGTAAGTCAGTTAACGTAGCGAGCCCCTGCTGGTAGTTGTTTTGCGTGTTGTTTAACACCTCTTTAGCCAGCTGGGCGTTTTCCTGCTGCGTTTCTATGGTAATAAGGCTGTTTGTTATCTGCGTTTTCGCGTTTTCAAACGCCAGGTCAAGGCTTAGTTTAGTGTCTTTAATGTCCTCGGCTGTTTTTCGCAGCTCTATGTCGGCCTGCCTTACTTTAGCCCTTGTGCCAAACCCGCTAAATATAGGAATGTGCAGGTTTATGCCAATACTTGAGTAGTCGCTCCAGTATACCCCATCGCTGGGTTTTTTAAACCAGGGCATTTCCGGCCCCTGGCCTATATAATTATACCCGGCGGTTAATGAAAGCGTAGGGTAATATGCCGCTTCCTGCGCTTTCTTATTGTAGTAATACAGCTTTTCCTGTTTTTTTAGCAACTGGTACTCACTACGGTTTGTAGTATCAGGGGTTTCATTAAGCGCAAGCGGGGTTACCTCAAAATCGCCTTCAGGCAGTTTTATAGGCGTGTTTATAGGCATGCCCATATAAAATTTAAGCGCATTTTCCTGTAGTTGTACCGCATTGATTATTTGCTGGCGCTGGGTTTCAATATTGTGCAGGTTTACGTTCATACGGTCAAGGTCTATCTTGCGGGCAAGGCCGGCATCAAACTGGCCTTTAATAACATTGCGCACCCTTTCTGTATTCTTGTAGGTACTGTCTATCAGTAGTAGTTTTTCGCGTTGCACATATACCTGGTAGTAGTTGTTTGCCACGCGCTCTATAACCTGCTCTTCGGTAAGCTGCGCGTTTAACTGGTAAAATTCGCGCGTGGTGCGGGCCGCCTTTAGGCCGGTAAAAACCGACTGGTCAAAGATTTTCTGCGTAAGGTTAATGCCGCCAAGGGAGTTCCACTTTTGGCCGAAGGCTAAGAGCTGGGTACCCTGCCCAAAGTTTACCGCGTTAAGCTGTAGTATGGGGTTGTAGTTTAGGCTGCCGTCTGCCGAAATATTAGGCAAAGCCTGGGCGCGCACTTCCTGTATCTGGTATTCGCTGTTTTCAACATCCAGCTTTGCCTTGGCGGCTTCGGCTTTGTTTTGCAGCGCATAGTTAACAGCGTCTTTAAGTGTTACGGTTTGCGGGGCAGGGGTAACCTGCGCCTGCATAACCGCAACCCCTAAGAGCGCCATTATTAAGGTAAAGGCACCGGGCCATATACCCCTGCGGGTGAGATAACTGTTCATTTTTTTTTGATTTTTAATGATGTAGGGATTTTATGTTTGTATTTATTTTAAAAAAAGCATATTCATTATTATTTCCTTGCGCTCCTCCAGAAGGCGCTGGTAGCTGGTGTCGCTAAAGCCCATGGTTTCCTGCAGCAGTGGCCGCATAGATACCGGAAAGGTGGTAAGAGAGATAAAATTGAGCAAAAACTGCTCGGGGCGCATCTTCTGTATGGTGCCTTTATCCATTTCCAGGGCTATCTCCAGGTAAAACTTGTCGAGCATACGGCTCATTATTTCGGGGTCTTTATACACGCAGCCCTGGTTCATCCGGGTAACCATATATATTTCGAGGTAAGGATATTTTTTGCTTTGCTCCAAAAAAACATCCAGGTACTGCTCCATTTTTTTCTTAAAGGGCAGGCTGCTGAATACTATCATCTCGGTACGCTCATGTTCTTTGCGGTGCGCATCATCAAATACTATATTAAACAGGTTGTCGCGTGAGCGGAAGTAGTAGTTTATCAAAGTACGGTTTACACCGGCGGCATCGGCAATTTCCTGGGTGGTGGCATTAAAGCGGCCTTCGCCAAAGAATATGTGCTTAGCGGTATCTTTTATCAGCTGTTCAGTGTCTACGGCAACAGCAATCTCATCGGTTTTTTTAGCTGACATGTTAGTTTAACTTTATTGTTTGACAATTTTGTCAAGATGCAAATTTAGAACATTTGACAATTTTGTCAACGTTAAAACTTTGTTAATTTTTTACGAATTTTCTTTCAGGTAATTATCCAGAAGGGCAATGCCTTTGGGGGTACAAATAGCGCGCAAATGGTATTCAAGAAAAAGCAGGTGGAGCGCATCCATACTAAACAGCTCATCCGGAAAAATATTACTATCTTTAGTGCCGGATATGCCGGTAAAGTAAATGCGTGAAACAAAATCGATATTAATATCCTTGCGAAACAGCCCCTCGGAAACGCCTTTTAAAAGGTTGTTTGTTACACAGTACTGCATCTTGTCAAACTTATTATTGTTAAGCCTGACTGATACTTCAGGAAAAAATCTTTTTAACTGGAATGTAGCAAGCTGGTACTTGTCTTCTATCGTTTTACGTAAAAATTTCCGTATTTCAAATAACTCTTCAATTGCATTATACCCTGAAGCTGCAATGGTGTCAATTTCAGTAAAAATCATTTGCATCAGTGTTCCTGCTACTGCGGCAACCAATTCGTTTTTATTGGCATAATGCTGGTAAATGGTTTTTTTGCTGATGCACATTTCCTGGGCTATGTCATCAAGCGTTACACCTTTAAAGCCCAGGCGAAAATACATCTCGCCGGCTTTTTCCCGTATCATATCACATAATTGTGGTTCCTTTTCCATAGTGCAAATATATGCAGGAAACTTTAAAAACAAAAAAAGTTTCCAAAGTTTTTACAAAAAATATCAAAAAATAATTTGCGTTGCACAGCACGGCGGAATAAAGTACTTTAGCTGAAAATTTTTTGTAAATGCACCCAATAGCATATTACCAGCAGGTAGTGGCCGATTATTTTGAAACCGCAAACCTGCAAAAAGAGCCTGCAAACCTGTATGCCCCCGTTACCTACATACTGTCGCTGGGCGGCAAGCGCATTCGCCCGGTGCTTACCCTTATGGCTGCCGAGGTGTTTAATGCCGACTGCCGCGAAGCCGTGCCCGCAGCCATAGCGGTAGAGATTTTCCATAATTTCAGCCTGGTGCACGATGATATTATGGATGATGCCCCACTGCGCCGCGGGCACCAGACCGTGCATGAAAAGTGGGACATAAACACCGGTATACTAAGCGGCGATGCCATGCTGATCCTGGCCTACCAGTATTTTGAGCAGTATGAGCCGGCAACGTTTATGGCGCTCGCCAGGCTGTTTAGCAAAACGGCGCTTGAGGTGTGCGAAGGCCAGCAATGGGATGTTGATTTTGAAGCCCGTAACGACGTTACCGAGCCGGAGTACCTGAAGATGATTGAATACAAAACCGCGGTACTGTTAGGGGCCGCCATGAAAATGGGCGGTATCGTGGCAAATACAAGCGAGGAAAACTGCAACCTGATATACGACTTTGGCCGCTACCTGGGCATTGCCTTCCAGCTGCAGGACGACTACCTCGATGCCTTTGGCAACCCCGAAACCTTTGGTAAACAGGTGGGCGGCGACATTATCGAGAATAAAAAAACCTACCTTTACCTTAAGGCGCTTGAATATGGCAGCGCGTTTGAAAAAGAACAGCTGCTGAGCTGGTTTGCCCAGCAGCCCGAAGATGCCTCCCAAAAAATTGAATCGGTTAAGGCAATTTTTACCGCAAGTGGAGCCGATGCCGCCACAACGGCTGCCATTGAGGCATATACCATGAATGCATTTGCCACACTGGAGCAGATGGATATTGCCACTGAAAAAAAGGATATCCTCCGCGCCTTTGGACAAAAACTTATGAAACGCAGCGTATGATGGCCTACACCCCGCCCGAGAGTACCGACCTGCTTTTAAGCCAGGCCCAGAAAGAGCAGCTGTATACCAAGCTGGTAGGGCAGCTCAACAAGGATTTTGCCCTGGCCAATGAGCCGGCAGACTTTGCTGATGGCATAACGCCGTTTGACCTGAAGATGGCCGTGCAGGACAAGATATTCCGCTTGATAAACCACAAGTTTGCCGAATACCTTAACCTGCTGTATATTATAGATGTACCCGAAAAAGATGTAAAAGCCCTTAACGGCGGCGACATTGCCGAACTTGCCGAGCAGGTTACTTTCCTGATTTTAAAAAGGGAATGGCAGAAAGTGTGGTTCAGGAACCGGTATTAGGTTTTAGTCGCAGTCTCAGTTTCAGTTGCTTAAAAATAGAACGCGGATGAAGCACCACAATTGCTGATTAGCGCGGATTTTTGAGCCAGAGTGAAGCTATTTCCCCTCGTGAGGAGTTCTTCTGCAAACATGGGATTACAGACAGCACCCGTACATGTGGCCTGACTGCCTACTGCGACTGACATACTAATTTAAGAAATCATCTCCCCGTTATCAACCCCTTCAGTATCCGGGTTTACGAATACCAGCTTGCCGTCCGGGCTTTGCGTCATTAATATCATGCCCTGGCTCTCTACGCCACGCAGGTTGCGCGGGGCAAGGTTAACCAGCACGGTAACGCGCTTGCCTATAATGTCTTCCGGTTTAAAGCTCTCGGCAATGCCGCTAACTATGGTACGCACGTCAATGCCCGTATCTATTTTAAGAACCAATAGCTTGTTGGCTTTCGGCATTTTTTCAGCTTCTAAAATCGTTCCGGTACGGATGTCCATCCTGGCAAAATCATCATACTGTATCAGTTCCTTTTGCGGGGCAGCTACTTTATTGGCAGCAGCGTTGGCCGTTTTTGTAGCCTCCAGCTTATCTACCTGCGCCTGTATGGCTTCGTCTTCTATTTTGGCAAAAAGCAGTTCTGCCGCACCTATGTGGTGGCCTGCTGTAAGCAAATCTTCTTTAAGGGTAACATCGTTCCAGCCGGTAACGTGCGTATTTTTGGCATCGTTATAGCTTAGCGTTTCATCTACTATGCCCAGCGAAATTACCGGCTCCGGCCTTTCGTCCAGTTTTAGTATGCCTTTAAGCTTGGCAGCTGTAAACGGCAAAAATGGCTCGCATAAAACTGATAGCGCCGTTGCAATTTGCAGTGCTACATACATTTGGGTTTTTACACGCTCAGGGTTGTCTTTAATAACTTTCCACGGTTCTTCGTCAGCCAGGTATTTATTGCCAAGGCGCGCCAGGTTCATAAGCTCTGTAAGGGCTTCCCTAAAACGGTAGCGTTCCAGGCTGCTGGCTATTACGGCAGGGTAGGCACGCATTTCGGTAAGCGTGGCGATATCTACATCGCTAAATTCGTTTGGTGCAGGTACTTCCCCTTCGTAGTACTTGTTAGTTAATACCACTACACGGTTGATAAAGTTGCCAAATATGGCAACCAACTCATTGTTATTTCGCGCCTGGAAGTCTTTCCAGGTAAAATCGTTATCCTTGGTTTCAGGTGCCGTGGCAGTAAGCGAGTAACGCAGTACGTCCTGCTGGCCGGGAAAATCCTGTAAATATTCGTGCAGCCATACCGCCCAGTTTTTGCTGGTGCTCAGTTTATTGCCCTCAAGGTTAAGGAACTCATTGGCAGGCACATTGTCCGGCAGTATATAAGAACCTTCTGCCTTAAGCATGGCCGGGAAAATAATGCAGTGGAACACAATATTATCTTTGCCTATAAAGTGTACCAGCTTGGTATCTTCATTTTTCCAGTATGGCTCCCAATCTTTACCCTCGCGGGCAGCCCACTCTTTGGTAGACGAAATGTAGCCTATAGGCGCGTCAAACCACACGTACAGCACTTTGCCCTCAGCACCTTCAACAGGTACCGGAATACCCCAGTCGAGGTCGCGGGTTACGGCACGGGGCTTCAGTCCGTCGTCCAGCCACGATTTTACCTGGCCGTATACGTTAGGCTTCCAGTCCTTCTCATGGCCTTTTACAATCCATTCACGCAGGAATGCATCATACTGGTCTAATGGCAAAAACCAGTGTTTGGTAGCCTTTAATATCGGGGTGGTACCGGTTATGGTACTCTTGGGGTTTATAAGGTCGGTCGCGTTAAGCGATGAACCGCAGTTTTCGCACTGGTCGCCATAAGCTCCATCGTTGCCGCACTTGGGGCAGGTGCCGGTTACAAAACGGTCGGCCAGGAACTGGTCGGCCTTTGCATCATACAGCTGCTCGGTAACTTCCTCTATAAATTTGCCTTCTCTGTACAGCTTTTTAAAAAATTCTGAAGCCGTATCGTGGTGAACTTTGGCCGAAGTGCGCGAATAATTATCAAACGAAATACCGAAATCTTCAAACGATGTTTTGATAATGTGGTGGTATTTATCAATAACCTCCTGCGGGCTAATGCCCTCTTTTTTAGCTTTCATAGATATGGCTACGCCGTGCTCATCGCTTCCGCAGATGAAGGCAACGTCTTTGCCCTGAAGCCTCAGGTAGCGGCTGTAAATATCTCCGGGTACATATACACCGGCCAGGTGGCCTATATGGATGGGGCCATTAGTATACGGCAGCGCGGCGGTAATGGTATATCGTTTTGGGTCTTGTAACATCGTTGCAGTTTGTGAATTTATAGGCAAAAGTACAAAATTTTTGGGAAGGCTCTGAGGTTGTTGATATGTAACGCAGGGCAAACGCATCATAAAAATTATATATCTATTACTAAAGTGTCTTCTGTTAACATTATCACTATCTCTAATAAATTAAGTACTTTTGCAGCATGGAAGAAACGAACAGACAAAAAAAAATAGGCGCACTGCTGCAAAAAGACCTGGTAGACATACTGCAGGGCGAAATACGTAAAAACGGCGTGAGCAACTTGGTGATATCAATATCTAAAGTATTGGTAACTACCGACCTTTCGCTGGCAAAGGTATACCTTAGTATTTTCCCTTCAGAAAAAGGGGCAGAACTGCTTGCCGCCATAAAAAGCAACGCGCCGCTTATAAAGCACGACCTTTCGCAGCGTGTAAAACTACAGCTGCGCAAAGTGCCCAACCTTATTTTTTACATTGATGACACCATAGACAGGATGGAAAAAATAGACCGCGAACTTACCGGCGAGAACAACCCCATAACCAATCCTGAACTACTGGAACGCCGCAAAAAAATATAACCCTAAATGCCATTTCCTTTATATATAGCCGGGAGGTATACCATAAGCCGAAGCAAAAACAATGCGGTAAACATCATTACCCGCATTGCTGCCGTGGCTATCGTAGTGAGCACCGCTGCCCTGTTTATTATAATGTCGGTTTTTGCGGGGCTTAAAGATTTTAGCCTTTCGTTTGCCAATGACACCGACCCCGACCTTAAGGTATATGCGGCGGCAGGTAAGTCGTTTATGGTTTCGCCCGAAAAAATGAAACGGCTGGATGCCCTTAAAGGCATCGCCGCAAAAACCTTTGTAGCCGAAGAACGCGTCCTTTTTTACTATAACGAAAAAGAGGAGGTCGCCTTTATGAAGGGGGTGGACAGCCTGTATAACAACGTTACCCCCATGAACGACCCCAAGCGTCTGCTGGGCGGCGAGTGGTTACTGCCCTACAGTGGCCAGGCCGTGGTGGGCGCGGGCATTTACAACAAGCTTTCGCTGGGGTTGTATAATGTTACCAAACCCCTTGAGGTTTTTGTGCCCAAAGCAGGCAAGGGCATCATAACCGAAAACGACTTTAATAAGGAGCAACTTATGGTGGTGGGGGTATACTCTATTAACGAGGATATAGACAAACGCTTTGTATACTGCAGCCTCGACCTGGCGCAAAAATTATTAGAATTTAAGCGCAACCAGTATACCGGCATAGAACTTAAAATGAAACCCGGCACCGATGAAAGTGCGCTACGCGAAAGCATAGAAGCTATTTTTAAAGGCACGGTTACCACAAAAAACCGCGCCCAGCTAAACGATTCGCTCTACAAAATGCTGAATGCCGAAAACCTGGTTACCTACCTGTTTTGCTCGCTTGTGGTGGTGCTTACGCTGTTTTGCCTTGCCGGTGCGCTCATTATGCTGATACTCGACAAGCGCGAAAACATAAAGACCCTGCACTGCCTGGGCGCCGAAGTTAAAAGCCTGCGCAACATATTCTTTTTGCAGGGCATTTTCATTACCGCTATAGGTGCTTTTATTGGGTTGTTGCTGGGGCTGGGCTTTGTAATAGCGCAGCAGCAGTTTAACCTTATAATGATAACGCCTACCATGCCCTACCCCACGGCGGTTACGCTTAGCAATGTTGCCATAGTGCTGGCTACCATATTTATACTGGGCATAGGCGCAAGCCGCATTGCCGCCGGTCGTGTAAACGCACAGTTGTTAGAGGGATAAACCCGCATCTTCAACATCTTTCGATTAAAATATAAAACCATCATGACACAACCAGCCCGTGCCTCTAACCGTTTTATAACGCTTTTAAAGCAATCGCTTAATGGCGAAAATACCGACTTTACGCAGGGCAGCATCCGCCGTGCGGTGCTGCTGCTGGCCATACCCATGATGCTCGAAATGATGATGGAATCGGTATTTGCGCTGGTTGACCTCTACTTTGTGGGCCATCTTGAAAACAGCAGCTTTGCGGTGCAAACCGTGGGCTTAACCGAATCGGTACTTACCATAATCTACTCCCTTGCCATAGGCATGAGCATGGCGGCAACGGCTGTGGTAGCACGGCGCGTGGGCGAAAAAGACCCGGTGGCCGCCGCAAAAGCAGGTATGCAGGCCATAGTAATAGCCATAGCTGTAAATGTGGTACTGGGCGTTGCGGGTGTGATTTTTGCCGAGGATATTTTGGTGCTTATGGGGTCGTCTATAGCGTCAGCCAACTTCGGCGCACCGTTTACCAGGCTGATGATGGGCAGCAGCTTTATCATTATGCTGTTGTTTTTGTTTAACGGGATATTCCGTGGTGCGGGTAATGCCGCCATTGCCATGAAAAGCCTTTGGATAGCCAATATTGCTAACATACTCCTGTGCCCGCTGTTCATTAACGGGCTGGGGCCTGTGCCTGCCTTTGGGCTTACCGGTGCGGCCATGGCTACTATTATAGGCCGTAGCTTTGGCGTAGCCTACCAACTCTATAATTTGCTAAACGGCAAGGGCATGCTTAAGATAACGCTTAGTTACTTTACCCCGCACTGGGAACAGATAAAGGCACTGGTGAAAATTGCCGCGCCGGGCGTACTTCAGTTTGTTATCGCCTCGTGCAGCTGGATATTTTTAGCCAAGCTGGTGGCCGATACCGGTGGCGACGAAGGCTCCGCCGGGTACCAGAGCGCGCTGCGCATCATGATGTTCTTTATGCTGCCGGCCTGGGGGCTAAGCGGTGCCGCCGCTACGCTGGTAGGCCAGAACCTGGGCGCGAAGGATATCGGCAGGGCAGAGCGCTCGGTGTGGGTTACGGCAAAGTTTAACGTAATCTACATGGCAGGCATTATGGCAATAACCCTGCTGACTGCTGAACCGATGATGTGGTTTTTTACCAATAATCCGCACGTGCATGATATTGCGGTAAAGGCCATACGCATCCTATGTTCGGGATATGTATTTTATGGCATGGGTATGGTGCTCATAAACGCCTTTAACGGCGCGGGCGATACTAAAACACCGTCGGTGGTTAACTTCTTTGGCTTTTGGCTGTTCCAGATACCGCTGGCATATTTGCTGGCGCTAAAAGCAGGGTTAGGCCCGGTAGGCGTGTTCATTGCCATTCCTGTTGCCGAAACCTGCATGAGCATTACCAGTTTTATCCTTTTTAAACGGGGTAGGTGGAAAAAGGTAGAAGTGTAACCTGTCTATTAGTAAACAACAGAACGTAAGGGTAAACCCCTCCCCCTCTCTTCGGAGAGGAATGGTAGAAAAAAAGATGTATTCACATCATAGTAGATGGGGATAGCTTCACGACGGTGTACCCATTATTACGGATAAAAAATCCGCGTCCATCCGCTCAATCCGCGTTCCAATTACGCCCGTGTGAAACTCTAAATCAACACCTGGGGGCTTGCCCAAACGGACTAAGTAAATCAGCAATTATTCTACAAACCGGTAATAACGCGCGCCGGTAAGGTTGGGCAGCTCGGTTTCTATTTTGTCTAAAATCCATTCGTTAATGGGGGCTTTTACGCTGTAATCCAGTTCTT
>Ga0247803_1000251_pt1 | contig 31593 bp, 29 predicted proteins | sample UWRJL014104B1_FD_180928 | JGI IMG/M metagenome (GOLD analysis project Ga0247803, IMG submission 180928) | Plant litter microbial communities from Arlington Agricultural Research Station in Wisconsin, United States - UWRJ-L014-104B-1 | ecosystem: Environmental > Terrestrial > Plant litter >... | reverse complement strand
ACTCCCGAAGTGGCCCAGGCCTCCCGTCCGGTGCCCACCGCGACGCCGGAACCTGCCCCGGTCACCGCGCCCACCGCAGTGATCGCCCCCGGCACGCCCAAGCCCGCGTCGTGCGAGCAGATCTACAGCCCCACGATGATCGGCGCGTTCGGCGACCTCGCACTCAACCCACCGTGGACCACCGAGCCCGGCGCCGACGTACGCGACGGTTCCGACGACCCCGAACTGCTCGCCGTCATCAACGCCAGCGAGCACCTCAGCTGCCGGTGGGTCAGCCCCGTCGGGCCCTCGGGCACCGGCGTGGCCACCAACCTGGTCTGGGTCACCGAGTCGCAGACCGCGGCCGTGGAGGCCCGCCTCCGAGCGCTCGGCATGGAGTGCTACGAGGAGCTCGGGGGGCTGCGCTGCATCACCGAAACCACCACCGACACCGACAAATTCGGTCAGTCGCACTTTCTGCGCGGCGGCATCTGGCTGGCCACGGTCTGGGTGAACGCGGGCCCGGATGGCTACACCCACGACATGATCAACACCATCTGGGCCGGCGCCTGACGGGTGAACCGTGGGGACTGGTCGAGCCGCGAAAGGGCGCGCCCCCGATTGTGGGTCTATTGGCGAGGAAAGCGCTGCCGATACCGTAACGTGTGACACAGGACGCCTCGGGCGCCGTTCTTTGCGCAGGTTGTAGTTCTCCCGAGTCCGCAGCACAGCGCCGGTCCGGGGAGGGTCGAATGCCCACTTTGACCGAGATTCTTATTCTTCACGGTTCATTGCCGATCGAGTACCTCGATACCGTGATGAGCAACGATCCCGCCGACGAGGGTGCCGCTCGCGCCCTGGTCGACAGCGGTGTGATCTCGTCGCTGCAACTCGCTCGGGCCCGGGCCGCGCAGGCCAACCTGCCCTTCGTGGATCTCTTGGACTACCCGATCGACCAGGTCGCCGTCGCCACGGTGTCCGCGGCCGTCTGCCGCCGCCACGAGGTGCTGCCGATCGCGGTCAGCATGAACCGCTTGGTGCTGGCGATGGTCAACCCCGGCAACGTCTTCGCCCTCGACGACGTGATCGAGGCATCCCACATGCGGGTCAACCCGGTCGTCGTGGAGCGCGCCGACCTGCTCGCCGCGATCGCCCGCTATCACCGCGCCGACGACGAGCTGAGCAACCTCACCACCACGCTGCAGGAGGAACAGGCCCCTGAGGAAAGCGCGTTCGGCGTCTCGGACTCCCTCGACGACGACGCCCCCATCGTACGGTTCGTCAACCTCCTCGTCTCGCAGGCCATCCAGGACAAGGCCTCAGACATCCACATCGAACCGGCCGAGCACAGCCTGGGCGTGCGGTACCGCATTGACGGGGTGCTGCACGAGATGCAGCGGGCGCCCAAGAGCATCCAGAACGGCGTCATCTCCCGGCTGAAGATCATGGCCGACATCGACATCGCCGAGCGGCGCAAACCGCAGGACGGCCGCATGTCGGTCAGCCACGGCGGCCGGCACATCGACCTGCGGGTGGCCACGCTGCCCACGGTGTGGGGCGAGAAGGTCGTCATGCGAATCCTCGACAACTCGAGCACCTCGATGAGCCTGCAAGACCTCAACCTGCTCGAGGGCAACTTCGCGGCGTACCGCAAGTCGTACTCCAAGCCGTACGGGATGATCCTGGTCACCGGACCCACCGGCTCGGGCAAGAGCACCACCCTGTACACGACCCTGCACACGGTGGCGCGGCCCGAGATCAACGTGATCACGGTCGAAGACCCCGTGGAATACCGGATGCCCGGTATCAACCAGGTGCAGGTGAACCCCAAGGCCGGCCTCACCTTCGCCAGCGCACTGCGCTCCATCCTGCGCAGCGACCCGGATGTGGTTCTCATCGGTGAGATCCGCGACCACGAGACCGCGCAGATCGCCATCGAAGCCTCACTCACCGGTCACCTCGTGCTCTCCACCCTGCACACCAACGACGCACCGAGCGCCGTCACCCGGCTCACCGAGATGGGCATCGAGCCGTTCCTGGTCGGTTCGGCGCTGGACTGCGTTGTCGCCCAGCGGCTCGCCCGCCGGCTCTGCGACCGATGCAAGGTGCCGGACGTGCGCGACCCCGCCGAGCTGATGCACCTGCGTTTCAGCACAGCGCTGGACATCGAGCCGCCGGTGCTGTTCAGGCCGGTCGGCTGCCCCAGCTGTTCCAAGACCGGCTACCGCGGCCGGATCGCGGTGCACGAGGTGATGACGGTGTCCGAGGAGATCGAACGGCTCACGGTGGCGCATGCCTCCAGCGCCGACATCGCCCAGGCCGCCCGCGACCAGGGCATGATCACCCTGCGCGAAGACGGCTGGACCAAGGTTCGGATGGGTTTGACCTCCATCGAAGAAATTTTGAGAGTGGTGGCATAGTGCCCAACGAGTGGACGCGCCGTGCCGAAGGGGACAGCAACATGAGTCAGCCCATCTACGAGATTCCGGTGACCCCGCCGCAGCCCCCGCTCGACGGCGATCCGGCCGATCCGGCCACCCTTGTTCTGCCCGAGGCGCCGCTGCCGTGGTACCTGCAGGACCCGGCGGATTCTGCGCCCACCGAACCGGTGGTCTTCAAATCTATCTACGACCAGCCCAACGATACGGTCACGGCGTACCCCACCCATGCCGAGTCGGCGCGCACGGTGGCCGACATCCAGGCCGTGCCTGAGCAGGTTCGGCCCGACCTCACCCGCTCAGCGCTCGACCCCGCCAACAACGGTGTGCTCCAGCCCCGCGCAGACACTGCCGCCCCGAGCGGCCGTCCGCGTCGGGCCCAGCGATCCGAGGAAGTTGTCACCGCCGACCAGGATATCCTCGACGCCCTCCAGGAGGTCCTTGACCTGGATGGTTCCGACCTGCACGTCACCGTTGGAGCGCCGCCGAACATCCGCGTCAACGGGTCGCTGCGGCCGCTCGACAACACCAACCGGTGGATGCGCGACAAGGTGCAGTCCGCGCTGTACAGCCTGCTCACCCCGGCGCAGCGCGAGGAGTTCGAGCGGGAGCTCGAACTGGACTTCGCGTATACCGCGATGGGCGCCCGGTTCCGGGTGAACTACTACCAGCAGCGCAGCTCCATCGGAGGGGCCTTCCGGCTGATTCCGCGGGAGATCAAGCAGCTCAAGGACCTCGGCGTGCCGGAATCGGTGGGTCGTTTCGCGGCGATGACCCGCGGCCTGGTGCTCGTCACCGGCCCCACCGGTTCGGGAAAGTCCACCACTCTGGCCGCGCTCGTCGACCAAGTGAACCGGACTCGCGCCGACCACATCGTCACCGTCGAAGACCCGATCGAGTTCTTGCACCGGCACCAGAAGTCCCTGGTGAACCAGCGCGAGGTGGGCGGCGACACGCACAGCTTCGCGGCCGCCCTCAAGCACGTGCTACGGCAGGACCCCGACGTGATCCTGATCGGCGAGCTGCGCGACCTCGAGACCATTTCGGTGGCGTTGACCGCCGCCGAAACGGGCCACCTGGTCTTCGCCACCCTGCATACCCAGAGCGCCGCCCAAACCATCGATCGCATCATCGACGTGTTCCCGCCGCACCAGCAGTCCCAGGTGCGCTCGCAGCTAGCTGCAACGCTGCAGGGGGTCGTGTGTCAGACCCTGGTGAAGCGAGTCGACGGAGGCCGCGTGGTAGCCACCGAGGTGCTGTTCGCGACCTCCGCGATCGCCAACCTCATTCGTGAAGGCAAGACCTACCAAATCTCCTCCGCCATGCAGGCCGGCCGGGACCAAGGCATGCACTCGATGGACCAGCACCTCGCCGACCTGGTCAACTCGGGCCTCATCGCCCGCAAGTCCGCCGAGGAGAAGGCACAAGATCCCGCCAGCCTCGCCCAGCTCATTCGTCGCAGCGAGTTCGAAGATCCGATCAGCCTGGCCAATGACGGACCCGACTACGACGCCTACGCGCCGGGCATCTAATGCCCACCGCTCAGACCTACGCCTACAAGGCCCGCGACTCCAGCGGCAAGCTCGTCAAGGGCAAGGTGGATGCGCCGTCGGAGATCGCCGTCACCTCGCGCCTGCGCACCATGGGCCTGACCCCGGTGACCATCGCCGAAGCAAACGCCGGCACCGGACTGCAGCGAGACATCAAGATTCCGGGCATGGCCAAGGCCGTGTCTCTGAAGGACCTTGCGGTGATGAGCCGCCAGATGGCCACCATGACGTCGTCCGGGCTCACCCTGCTGCGCACCCTCAACATCCTCACCGAGCAGACCGACAATAAGCAGCTCGCCGAGATCCTTGGCGCCATCCGCACGGATGTCGAGACCGGTATCTCCCTGTCAGCCGCGATGGCCAAGCACCCCACCGTGCTGCCGCCCATCATGATCAACCTTGTGCGCGCCGGAGAAACCGGCGGATTCCTCGAAAAATCGCTGAACTCGGTGGCCGCCAACTTCGAATCCGAGGTCAAGCTGCGCAGCACGATCAAGTCGGCGCTGGCCTACCCGGTCATCGTGCTGATCATGGCCGTTCTGGCCGTGATCGGCATGCTGATCTTCATCGTTCCGGTGTTCGAGAACATGTTCAAGGGCCTCGGCGGTGACCTGCCGATACCAACCCAGATTCTCGTGGTGTTGTCCCGCATCATGGTGTGGCTCGGTCCACTCCTGGTCGTGCTCGGCGTGGCCTTCTCGTTCTGGTGGCGCCAGAACAAGAACACCGAAGCCGTGCGCAAACGGATCGACCCGATCAAACTGAAGCTCCCGGTTTTCGGGCCTCTGATGACCAAGCTGGCCATCGCCCGGTTCAGCCGCAACTTCTCCACCATGATCGGCGCTGGAGTGCCCATCATGCAGTCGCTGGCCATTGTGGGGGAGACCTCGGGCAATTGGGTCATCGAAACCGCGCTGCGCAACGTGCAGGACTCCGTGCGCAAGGGCGAATCAATCGCTGGGCCACTGATGAAGGAACCAATCTTCCCTAATATGGTCACCCAGATGATCGCGGTCGGCGAGGATTCCGGCGCTTTGGAGACGATGCTCAACAAGGTCGCCGACTTCTACGACGAGGAAGTGCAGTCGACCACTGAGCAGCTCACCGCCCTCATCGAGCCTCTCATGATCGCTTTCATCGGCGTGGTTGTCGGCGGCATGATCGTCGCGCTGTATATGCCGATGTTCAGTATTTTTGATTACGTAAAATAAATCTCGCGTCACGTTCAAATACTGGCTCGCAGACCCATACACTGAGGATTAGAAATTCCCAGCGAATTTTCAGAATTTAGGTGTCGCGGTGCACAGCTCAACCTCAGCCGTGAGGTGGAAGGCGCCTCTTCTCCCGAGTTCATTCATCCCTAATGAACAGGACCCAAAATGATCCGCACCGCATTGGTCGCACTTAACCAGAAGCGCTCGTCGCTCGACGAGAAGCAGAAGGGCTTCACGCTCATCGAGCTCCTTGTCGTCGTTCTGATCATCGGAATCCTGGCCGCTGTGGCCATCCCGATCTTCCTCGGCCAGCAGGCAACGGCCCGCGACAACGCCGCTAAGGCTCAGATTACGAACGCCAAGACGGCGATTGTCGCGATGCTCGTCAGCGATCCTTCGACTTTCACGCTGGATGAAACGGCTATCGACGGGTTCACGCCCAGTGCTGACATCCCGGTGACCATCGGTGGTACCAAGGCCGCATTCTGCATCTCGGCGATCGCCGATGGAGGTGTCGACACATTCGTCATCTCCGACAAGAGTGCCGCGGCCAAGGGAACTTGCAACGTCACTACTGGCGTAGCTACCTTCTCCTAGCCGACTGAGCGGGGAATCCACTTGGACTCCCCGCTCATCCAGTATTGAGCCGAATAGTCCATGAAAGCGCTAAGTGACCACGATCAGCCGCGTGTACCGCTCGCCAGTGGGCGAGCGAGGATTCGGAATGAGCGAGATCGTAATTGCAATGTTCATGCTCGCCTTGCTGGCCCTTGCGTTGCTGCCGCTACTGATCACCTCGACCCAGGTCGCATCGAAGAATGTCACGTTCACCACGGCAACCCAGCTAGTCAATGAGCAAATGGACGTGGTGAGGGGACTGGCGCCTACGTGTTCGACCATCCGAACGTTCGCCAGCGAGACTGTTGGTCTTCTCACAACGGATCCGCGCGGAACAGTTCTTACAGTGGACCGAAGTGCGCTGGCCTGCCCGTCGTCTTATCCTGGCCTGGTCGAATTTACCGCAAAGGTGCGCGCCAACGGATCGGCAGAGGTTTTGGCAACCGCCACGACGAGGATCTTCGTCACTAGCGCCACTGGTCCGGCGGGACCGTGATCGTGACTGGACCTCGGCCCAAAGGCCAGAACAACGAGGGTTTCACGCTGGTGGAACTCCTCATTTACTCATTCTTCTCGGTCATCATCCTTGCCATCGCGGGCGGAATTCTCATCAGCTCGCTCAACGTTGAGCGAGAGACCCGTGGCCTGGCGGAAACATCCGACCTCGGTCAGCTTGTTTCGCGAACAGTCGAGGAGGGCGCGCGCAACGCGTCCGACATTCGCGCCGAGCCACTCACTGCTGACGGTCAACTCCTTAGGGCCAGGGTGGCCGTCGGAACGACGGGTGGCTCGGTGACCTGGGAATGTCAGGCTTGGTATTACTCCTCGGCGACGACGGGCTTCTATTGGGCCAAGAGCGCGACCGGAATGGTGGCCGCGCCACTTGCCGGCACCAATTTGCACGCCTCACCTTGGCTCTTTCTCGGAGAGGGGCTACACCCAGACGACGCGACGGGCACATTCTTCGGCTCTGACGGAAGCAACGTCACGTTGCGGTTCAGGGTTTCGTCCGACTCGGTTGACCTCGTCTTGATTCCGAACACAGTGGTCAAGCGTCAATCTGCCGCTGGGGGAGTAGGTCCGACAATATGCTTCTGAATCTCTGGCGCTCATCGCGCAATCGAGTCGTATCGCGCCTGAGCGCGCCTGAATCGGGCTTCGCCCTGATCACGGTGATCGGCATTATGGCGATCACCGTCATCATCGCCATGGCCATAACTAGCTCGACGATAAATGCAGTTTCTTTCACTACCGCGACTCGAGCCGGCGTCCAGTCCCGGGCAACCGCGGACGCCGGCATCGACACTGCATGGGTGTCAATGGCGGCCGGCACCTTCACCTGCTCCGGCAGCGGATCACTCGGAGGTGGCACCTTCAATACAACCACCGCGTACTTCAACGCGGCCGGAGGCGCCCTGTCGTGCGGCGGTGGAGTCGTTTCCGGCGTGCCGGCGAAGGCTGTGGTCAACTCTCGCGGGGTCGCGGCCAATTCGGGTGTGGCGGGCGGGAGTTCGGGCAACGCTCGCACCCTCACCTCGGTGTTCAACATCGTTGTCAATACCGCGTCGGTCACCCTTACCGAGGTTGTCTTTAGCGAGGGGGACATACAGATCACCAACGACGTGAACTTCCTCGATCCCGCAGGGAAAGCGAACCTCTATAGCAACGGCAGTATTTCCTGCGCGGCAAACAACCCGAAGGTGCAGGGGTCAGTCTTTGTGCAGGGCAACTTCACCGCGCCCAATCAGTGTCAGGTGTCGGGAACAGTCTGGGCGGGTGGCGAGGTCAGCCTGAGCTCGCAAGTGAAAGTCGGGGGGGATGTGTACTCCGCTGGCGGGGCACCCGGCGGGTCCGCGTCGATAAACCTCGGCACGGCTTTCGTTGCTGGAACAGTGGTGGCCAATGGTGACGTCGTCCTCAACGGAAACAGCAATGAACAGTACTGTCCGCTGAACGGCTATAACGCGAAGGTATGCGGTTCGATAGTCTCCCTCGAGAGCACGGTCTCAATCGGCAACGGCGGGAAGGTCGGCGGCGGTGTTTTCGCGTGGGGCACCGTCGATCTGGGCTCCACCAACAGTGATCGTATTGTAGGGGGAAGTATCGTATCGAAAACTGGCGGTCTGCTGGCTTCTAATCACGGGAGTGCGGGATATCGAGTCGGTGGCTTTGTGGCGGTGGCGGGCACGTCGCAGCTCCCGGTGGAGCGGATTGGCAACGCGGCGTCGTCCTGCGCGGCGTCGTCCGGTTTCCCCATCTGCAACCCCGTAAATCCGTCGATTCCCATGTCTGCGATACCCGCGGCGCTCAACTTTCCGACGAACACACGCGTCGTCGCCCCGCCTCGTGAAAGCCTGCCGAGAATCAATATGTACCCGGATGCCGGACTCGCAGCCAAGTGGCCCGGGTGGACCATCGAGCACGTTGCTTGCGCCGACGTGAAGACGCGGCTCACAACGGGATCGAGCAGCAAACTGCTCCTCGTTGTGGACGGGTGCACGTCGCCGATCGATTGGGACAACGGCTCCATCACTCTCAAAGGTGATGTCGCCATAATGAGTCCCGCGGGTTTCAACACCCGCAACGACATGGCAGTCAAATCGTCGGTGTCCGGGTCGAAGCACAGTCTGCTCTGGATCGTGCCGTCTGACGCCAAGCAGGCAGGAGTCGACCTCGCGACCTGGACAGCGCCGGTGGCCTCTGATCCGAGCTACACCAAACCGAGTTGTCCGGTGGGGGCGTACGGCGACATCAACATCAACAAGATGAACATCACCGACACCAAGATGTTCTTCTACACTCCCTGCGATTTGATCATGTCGAACCAGGTCTCTGGGTTCATCGGGCAGATGGCTGCGGGCGCCACGTCCATGCCCAACAACAGCACGTTCACTATGGAACCGATGTCAGTTCCCGGACTCACTGCGGGTGCGGGATCCGTGGGCACGGTTTCCGTCACCCAGTCAGCTCGATTTGATGCACGGGACGCTCCGTGAGTGCGCTCGTGGGCCTGAGCGTCGTTCTGAGCGCTTTCCTCGGAGCGGCGATCGGGTCCTTTCTCAATGTCGTGACCTATCGAGTGCCGCGCGGGGCATCGATCGTGTCGCCGCGCAGTGCGTGCACCAGTTGCGGCCACGTGATCCGCGGCATCGACAATGTCCCCGTGGTCTCCTGGTTGGTGCTTCGGGGCAAGTGCCGTGACTGTAAGGCGCCAATCTCGATTCGCTACCCGCTCGTGGAGCTGGGTACGGCGGTGTTCTTTGCGCTGGTCGCATGGTGGGCGGTGTCAGGCTTCGTCGCTTCAGGCGCTCTGAGCGACTCAGCGACCATCACTCTCGGGCTCACCCTCGGCGCCTACCTCTACTTGGCAGCCGTCAGCGTGGCCCTCGCCCTCATCGACCTCGACACTCACACCCTCCCCAACAAGATCGTTCTGCCGGCTTATGTGGTCGGCATCGCACTCCTGGGGGCATCGTCACTCGCATCCTCTGACTATGGAGCGCTTCTCAGCGCTGGTGTCGGCTTGGCTGCGCTGTGGCTGCTGTATTTCCTGATGGCGGTCCTGTATCCGGGAGGAATGGGATTCGGTGACGTCAAACTCGCCGGGGTGCTCGGGCTATTCCTCGGATGGCTGGGCTGGGGGTCGCTCTTCGTCGGCGCGTTCTCAGCATTCCTTCTCGGCGGAGTCTTCGCTCTTGCGCTCCTGCTCAGCGGACGGGTCAGTCGCAAGGGCGGAATCCCCTTCGGACCGTGGATGCTCGCTGGTGCGTGGGTGGGAATCTTCGCCGGCGAGACCATCTGGAACTCCTATCTGGCACTGTTCGGATTGGCCTAGTCCGGGTTCTCGTAATCGCACCGTCTGCACCATCTCTCGGAAAGACCAGCAAGGAAGGACGTGTGACCCATGGTCGCTAGCGTCGTAGGAATCGACATCGGCAGCACGGCCGTGCGTGCGGTGGAACTGAGCGGCGCCGGCAAGGCGCTACCCACCGTGGTGAGGTACTTCGCCGTGCCACTACCCGAAGGCTCGGTAGTGCGTGGCGAGGTGCAGGAGATCAACACGGTGGCCGAGGCTCTCAAACGGTTGTGGTCTGCTGGTGGCTTCGGAAGCAAGCACGTGGTGATCGGGATGGGCAACCACCGGGTACTCGTGCGGGACTTGGTCGTCCCAAAGGGTCCGATGGTTCGCATTCGCGAGGCGCTGCCGTTCCACGTGCAGGACATGCTGCCGGTTCCGGTAGCCGACGCGCTGCTCGACTTCTACCCCATCTCGGAGTCCGACGATGGCGTCGCTGGACCGCAGGTGCATGGACTGCTGGTGGCCGCTGTAAAGGAATCGGTCCAGGCGAATGTGAAGGCCGTGCAGCTGGCCGGGCTCATTCCCGTAGGGGTCGACTTGATCCCGTTCGCATTGAGCCGGGTGGTGTACCGCGGGCAGCCAGACCCCGGCGTTGTGGTGCAGATCGACGTGGGTGCCCGCACCACCAGCGTGGTCGTCACCACGCTGGGCAGCCCACTGTTCGTGCGGATCATCCCCACGGGCGGCGATGACCTCTCCCAGGCACTCGTCGATCGGCTGCCCACCGATCTGCACACCGCCGATTCGGTGAAACGTGCGGTGGGGCTCGCTCCTGGCGGGGTTGCCGTCGGCGACGAGGATGCCGTCGGCATCATCCGTGAGCTGACCACCGAGCTACTCAGCAGCCTGCGAAACACCATCACCTACTTCGCGAACACCCGGCCGTCGCTGACGATCGACCGGATCGTGCTGGCCGGCGGTGGCGCGTCACTCATCGGCTTCGGGCAGGCGCTCAGCGAGCTCACCCGACTGAATGTTGTCCCACCCGAACCGCTGGGCGCGGTCACTTTCGCCAAGGGAGTCAGCGTGGACGAGTTTCAGAACACCGGCGGAGAGTTCTACGTAGCTCTGGGCCTAGCCATCGGGAGTGCCGCATGAACCAGACAGCGCACGCCGACGTTCTGATCGTCGGTGGCGAACCACGCATTAACCTGCTGCCCCCCGAAGTCGCAGCGCAGGCCGCCGACCGCACCTTGCGACGAAAACTGATTCTGGCGACTGCAGGCGTTCTCGTGCTGGTGGCAATTGGCGTCGGAGGTGCGTTTGTGCACGCCACCTCGAGTGCACTCCGCCTGGTCGCCGCACAGGCGGATACCACGGACCTACTCTCGGAACAAAGCAAGTACGTGGCCGTGCGTCAGGTGGAGGCGCAGGTAGAGACCGCGCTCGCGGCACGAGCCGTGGGTGGCTGGACCGAAGTGGATTGGAAGGCCTACCTGCAGGGTATGCGCGCCGTGTTGCCCGCCGATGTCGGGATCGACGCTGTTGGTGTCGATTCCACCTCGCCGTTGACCGTGTTCGGGCAGCCCACCGCGCCGCTGCAGGAAGCCCGAGTGGCGACGCTCACGGTAACCATAGTCAGCCCGGGGCTGCCGACTGTGCCGCAGTGGTTGGATGCCCTGCACACCCTGCCCGGCATGGCCGATGCTGTTGCCGGGTCCATAACGGCGTCGGATACCGGCGGGTACACCGTTCTCGTGACCATGCACATCAATTCCGACGCGTTCTCCGGGCGTTTCACCGACACCACCGGGGGTAACTGACCATGTCGACGTCTCGTATCTGGGCCATCGGCTGTGCCCTGGTCGTAATTGTCTCCGTCGCGCTCGGCTGGGTGCTGGGCGCATCCCCATTGCTCGCGACCGCCAAGCTCGCCGATGAGGCACGAGAGGCGGCCGAAGCGCAGAACGTTGTGTACAGCCAGGAGCTGGTGATACTCAAAGACCAGTTCGAGGGAATTGACCAGCTTGAAGACCAGCTCGGCGACCTTCGCGTAGAGCTCCCCACCGGCGCGGCGCTTCCCGGCTACCTCCGGCAGCTATCGACGGAGGCCCAGCGGAACGCCGTCACGCTGACGAGCATCACCACGGCCGATGCGGTCGCGTACGCGCCTACCGCCGCCGAGGTGCCCGTCGTGGAGGCTCCGGCTGCCGACGCCGAGGCGGCGGATGCCGCCGTGCCGGCGACCGATGCCCCTGTGGAGGGAGCAGGCGTGCCGGTGACCAGCCCCCTGGTGACCGCGGAGAACTTCATCGCGATCCCCATCACTCTCGCCTTCGACGGCGGGTACGACAATGTGCTCGCCTTCGTCGAGAGCCTGCAGAAGGGGACTCGACTCACGGCGGTCACAGCGTTCAGTACCACGAAGGAGGTCGCCGAGGCGCCGGCGGTCTCAGAGGACGCCGATGCCCCGGCGGCCGCCCCGGCAGCCACGGACGCAGTCACGGGAACAATGTCCTTGCTGATCTACGTGCTCCTGGACCCCGCCGCGGAAGGTTAATCGCCGCGCGCCCCGCGCTTCCGGCGACTTGGCACCCCCAATTGCTACAGTGGCAGCACAGAGCTACGGCCACGAGGCTCACAAGGAGTGCAGCATGACCGACACGACCCCCAACGAGGGACACAAGAACGACAACCCGGATGCTCACACCGAGCACTTCGACACCCCCAACGACACGAACCCGGAGCCCACCACGGTCGCCGACCCGAGCAAGACGGTCGACGAGACGGTGAGCGAACCGGTCGTTGAGACGTCGACGCCCGACGCTGCGCCCGAGCCCGCCTACGTTCCCGGCGAGCCGATCGACTACGAACCGGCCACTCCAGTCACGGCATCCGCGTCGGAGGCGCCGACCGAGAAGGTCGAACGCCTCACCGCTGAGCCCACTCCGGCCGAGGTCGCCCGCGACGAAGCCGTTGCGGAGCGGAAGGACTACACGCCCGCCTACGTTCCCACGCAGGCCGTCGCAACGCCCTCGGCCGCGCAGCCCACCGTGCAGCAGCCGGTGCAGCCCACGCAGCAGCAGCAGACGCAGCAGTTCGCGCCCAGCCCGGTGTACGTCACCGCGCCCACCCCGCCCAAGACCCTGGGCAACCGGGCCGCCGGCATCCTCATCGGCCTGATCGCCACCGCGGTGTTCGCCGGGGTCTACGCGCTCATCGCGTTCTTCATCTCCGCGGCGGGTGCGGCCACCGTCTCCGACGCCACCGCCCGGTTCACCGACTTCCTGGTGCTGCCGGTCTTCTACGTGCCGGTGATCTTCTTCTTCCTCGCCTTCGCCCTCCTGGTCGCGGTGCTCAACCGCGCCGGCTGGTGGGCGTACGTGCTCGGCGGGTTCCTCGTCGCCGTGGTCGTCTACTTCTCCTACATCGGCGGCGCCCTGCTCGCCGTGCAGGCGTGGAACCTGACCGCCGCCGAAGCCGCCCGCTTCGTGAGCACCCAGTGGCTGAACCCCGGCGCGATCGCCGCGGCCATCGTGGCCCGCGAGGTGCCGATCTGGTTCGGCGCCTGGATCTCCCGTCGTGGCCGCAGCGTCACGGCGAAGAACATCGCCGCCAAGGCCGAATACGAGCGTCAGCTCGCCGAAGGACCGCAGCTCGCTCGTCCGGCCTAACCACCGGCAAGGCAGTGCGGGGGGAGCACAATGCGCGATTACCAGAAATACGCGACCATCGTCGCGGTTTTCGCGACCGTGCTCTACGCCGCACTGCTCGTGGCCGCTTTCGGCCTGATCAGCCTGGCCACCAACCTCGAGGTGATCGCCGACCGCTCGGCCGGCCCGCTCGTGGGACCCACCATGACGGCCGTCGCCGTGCTGCTGGTACTCCTCATGCTGATCACCCTCGGCGTCAACACCCCACCCGACAAGCAACGCGTCGTGGTGGGGTTTGCCATTGCCACCGGCATTGCCGCGTACGGCCTGTTCATCGCCACCGGTGCCATCCTCGTGGCCGCCGGCAACGGCGACCCGTTCGGTGTGTTGCTGTTCGCCGGCAGCATGCTCGCCAGCCCGTTCGCCCTCACCGTGGGTGTGTTGGCCTTCATCGTGGCCCTGGTCTACTCGATTTTGCTGGCCTCGCACTACGGCGAGCACGGCCGCCCACTCTGGCCGTGGGAGCGCCGCGGCGAATAGCCCGGGCCTGCTCCCCCCTCAACAGACAGCCCCACCCGCACCACCAGCACGTGATCCTGCACCGACCGCAGTACTGAAATAGGGACTGAATGCGCCTCAAGCTCACCCTGGTTCGCCCCAACGGCGCCGCCAGCGACATCATCGTCACCGCGGATGCCGCGGCCACGATCTCCGAAATCGCCGGCACCATCAGCCGGGTCGATGCGCAGACTGTGCACTCGCCGGATCGGTTCCTCACCCTGCGGGCGACGCTGCCCGGCCAGAGTGTGCCGCTCACCCTGCCGCCGGACGGCCCGGTGGGGGAGGCGTGGATCGGCTCCGGCGCATCCGTGAGCCTCGCCGATGCCGGCGTGCTCTACCAGGCCCCGTCAACGCTGACGGTGGCCCCGGTCGCACGGCTCAAGGTGCTTTCCGGGCCCGATGAGGGCCGCGAGTTCCCGCTTGCGCCCGGCAGCCTGCTGGTGGGCCGCGACGCATCCTGCGACATCGTGCTGCACGACAGCCTGGTGTCGAAGAAGCACGTGCGGCTGGAGATCGGCGACGCCGTGGAGGTCATCGACCTGGGCAGTGCCAACGGTGTGGTCGTGGACGGCGGCATCGTGGGGCGGCTGCGCATCGCCAAGACCGAACGGCTGCTGCTCGGCGACTCCGAGGTGGAGATCAGCCTGCTCACCGATGCACCGGCGCCGGAGAGCGCGCCCAAGCCCGGCCCGATCTTCTTCAACCGCTCGCCCAAGGTGGAGAAGCGCTACATCGGCCAGGAGTTCGTCTCCCCGGAGGTGCCCACCGAGAAGGAGGACCCGCCCTTCCCGCTGCTGGCGATGATCACCCCGCTGCTGCTGGGTGGGGCGATGTTCGCGCTCACCAAAAGCCCCACCACCCTGCTGTTCTGCCTGCTCTCACCGGTCATGCTGATCGGTAACTTCCTCACCACCAAGAGCCGCGACAAACGCCGGATGGCCAAGGCCGTGGCGAAGTTCGGCTCCCGCCTCGAGGTGCTCACCGCCCGCCTGGCCACCGAACGGGTGATCGAGCACGAGCTGCGGCTCAAGGAGTCCCCGTCCACGATGGAGGCGCACGAGCACGCGATGAACCGCGGCCCGATGCTGTGGACCCGCCGGCCCGAGCACTGGTCGTTCCTGAACGTGCGGCTCGGCTGCGGCACCATGAACTCCCGCAACACCATCTCCGACTCCAGTCGCGGCGACATGCTGCCGGAGTTCGAGGAGAAGCTCACCGAGGTCGTCAACGCCAACCGCACCCTCGACGGTGTGCCGCTGATCGACAACCTCTACGACTCCGGCGCCCTCGGGATCGCCGGGTCGCCGGCTCAGGCGATGGGCTCGCTCAACTCGATCCTGGTGCAGCTCACCGCCCTGCACTCCCCGGCCGAACTCGTCGTCGCTTCCCTCGTCACCCCGCGCTGGTCGCGCGAGCTGGAGTGGCTCAAGTGGATGCCGCACACCTCCTCGCCGCATAGCCCCATCGAGGGCAGCCACCTCGCCGACAGTGCCGCCAGCGCCAGCGCGGTGCTCTCCGGCATCGAGGGCGTCGTCGAACAGCGCCTCGCCCAGGCCAAGAGCCAACGCCGCGGCGCCATGGTGCAAACGGATGCCGCGCTCGAGCGCGGCGGCGAGGTCGGCTCCTCCAGCCTGAACGAGGGCACCAAGTCCGCGATTCCGGCGATCGTGCTGCTCATCTCCGACGACGTCGCGATCGACCGGGCCCGCCTGGTGCAGCTCGCCGAGATCGCCGCCGACGCCGGCGTCTACCCCATCTGGATCGGCCCGACCGTCGCCGCGCTGCCCGCCGTCTGCCGCACCTACCTGCACCTCGGCGACGAACCCGGCATCGCCACCGTGGGCTTCGTGCGCCTGGGCGAGACCATCGACAACGTCGTCACCGAACAGGTCGACTCCAACGCCGCGCTCGAATTCGCCAAGCGGATGGCCCCGGTCATCGACGCGGGCGCGCTCGTCGCCGACGCCAGCGACCTGCCCCGCACCGTGTCGCTGGTCACCCTGCTCGGCCACGACATGGTGGAGACCAGCGCAGCGGTCATCGACCGGTGGCAGCAGAACACCTCCATCCACGACCGCAGCGGCGGCACCCCCAAGCCCCGCCGGGCCGGCAAGCTGCGCGCGATCATCGGCTCCGCCGGCGTCGACGCCATGCACCTGGACCTCCGCACGCAGGGCCCGCACGCCCTCGTCGGTGGCACCACAGGTGCCGGCAAGAGCGAGTTCCTGCAGGCCTGGGTGCTCGGCATGGCCGCCGAATACAGCCCCGACCGGGTCACCTTCCTCTTCGTGGACTACAAGGGCGGCTCGGCCTTCGCCGACTGCGTCACCCTGCCGCACTGCGTGGGCCTGGTCACCGACCTCAGCCCGCACCTGGTGCGCCGCGCGCTCACCAGCCTCCGCGCCGAACTGCACCACCGCGAACACCTGCTCAACCGCAAGAAGGCCAAGGACCTGCTCGAGCTGGAGAAGCGCGGCGACCCCGACAGCCCGCCCGCCCTGGTGCTGGTCATCGACGAGTTCGCCGCCCTCGCCACCGAGGTGCCCGAGTTCGTCGACGGCGTCGTCGACATCGCCCAGCGCGGCCGCTCGCTCGGCATCCACCTGATCATGGCCACCCAGCGCCCCGCCGGCGTGATCAAAGACAACCTCCGCGCCAACACCCCGCTGCGGATCGCGCTGCGAATGGCCGACGAGTCCGACAGCACCGACGTGATCGGCACCAAGGAATCCGCGCACTTCGACCCGGCCATCCCCGGCCGCGGCGTCGCCAAGACCGGCCCCGGCCGGCTCGCCCAGTTCCAGTCCGCCTACGCCGGCGGGTGGACCAGCCGCGAACCCGAACGCGCCGGTATCGACGTGGCCGAGCTGCGCTTCGGCGCCGAAAGCCGCTGGGAGGAGCCCCGCGAGGTCGGCTACGTCGACGAAGACCGCGACCTCGGCCCCACCGACCAGCAACGCCTGGTCACCACCATCGTCGGCGCCAACGCCGGCGCCGGCATCCCCGCCCCCCGCCGCCCGTGGCTCGACGAACTCGCCGACGCCTACGACCTCAGCCTGCTGCGGCAGCGCACGGATGCCGAACTCCTGCTCGGTGTCTCCGACATCGCCGAGCAGCAGCAACAGGTCTCCGCGTACTTCCGGCCCGACATCGACGGCCACATCTCCATCTTCGGCACCGGCGGTTCGGGCAAGTCCGCGGTGCTGCGCACCCTGGCCTGCGCCGCGGCGATCACCCCACGCGGCGGCCCGGTGCACGTGTACGGGCTCGACTTCGGCGCCGGCAGCCTGCGCATGCTCGAGCAGCTGCCGCACGTGGGCTCGATCATCATGGGCGACGACACCGAACGCATCGTGCGACTGTTCCGCACCCTGCAGGGCGAACTCGACCGCCGCAAGGCGCTCTACGCCGAGGCGAACGCGTCAAACATCAGCGAGTACCGCCAGCTGGCGAACCAGCCGGCCGAACCGCGCATCCTGCTGCTGATCGACGGGTTCCCCAACTTCCGCAACGACTTCGAGATCATGGCCGGCCGTGCCCAGTGGTTCGACGTGTTCAAGGACATCCTCTCCGACGGCCGCCAGCTGGGCCTGCACGTGGCCCTCACCGCCGACCGGGCCGGCGCGGTACCCGCATCGATCTCCTCGGCCATCCAGCGCAAGGTGGTGCTTCGCCTCGCCGACGACGGCTACGGCATGCTCGACGTGCCCGGCGACATCCTCAGCATCAAGTCGCCCGCCGGCCGCGCCATCGTGGACGGCTTCGAAACCCAGATCGCCATCCTCGGCGGCCTGTCGGCGCAGTCCGCGCAGTCCGCCGCCACCAAGCGGCTCGCCGACGCCATGCGCCGCGCGGGTGTCGCCGAGGCGCCGGCGATCGGGGCGCTGCCCAAGGAGTTCCCGCAGGCGCAGCTGCCCGCCCGGGTCGGCGACCGGGTGGTGCTCGGTCTCGGCGACATCGACCTGGGCCCGGCCGGCTTCGAACCGTCCGGCACGCTGCTGCTCGCCGGTCCGCCGGCCAGTGGCCGCAGCACCGCGATCGAGTCGATCGCGCTGGCGTACAAGCGGTTCGAACCGGATGCGCGGCTGTACTACTTCGGAAACGCCCGCTCGCCGATCTCCCGGCTGGGCCTGTGGACCGAGGCCGCGACCACGGTCGACGCCATCGCGGCGCTGGCCAAGGACCTCGCCGCGGCGGTGGCCGACCCCGACACCGAGGGTCGCATCGCCGTGTTCGTCGAGAGTCTGGGCGACTTCCTGCAGACCCCGGCCGACGGCGGCATCCTGGAGCTCACCCGAGCGGTCAAGCGCAGCGACCACTTCCTGCTGGCCGAGGCCGAGACCAGCGTGTGGAACTCGTCCTGGCCGCTGTTCGGTGAGATCAAGAACGCCCGCCGCGGACTGCTGCTGCAGCCCGAATCGGTGGAGGGCGACATCCTGCTGAAGACCGCGCTGCCCCGGCTCAACCGGGCGGAGTTCCCGCCCGGCCGTGGCGTGCTCATCGCCAAGGGCAACTTCGTGCGGGTGCAGCTGCCCCTGCTCGCGTGAGCGTGATGGGGACCGCTGCCCATCGAACCCGTTCGCCGGGTTCGGTACTGTGCTAACAGGCAGCCAGCCAACGCGCATCCGTCGCGGCGCAGCCGGTCAAGCCGAACACTTAGGGGGAACCGATCATGAGTGATCTCATCATCAACCTGCAGCTGCTTCATCAGCTGCGGGACGACCTGGACGCCGTGGTGTCCGAATTCACCAACGCCGACGAGTTCAGCGACGACGTGGCCACCGCCACCGGTCACGAGGGCCTCGGCAACCACGTCGAGGACTTCGCGCACAAGTGGAACGACAAGCGCAAGGCCATGACCGAAGCGGTCGAGGCCCTGCGCAAGAAGATCGACGGCATCACCGACGGGTTCACCCAGGTGGATGACGGCCTCGCGAAGGCCCTCACCGACTCGGCCCCGCCGCTGCAGACCGCCACCCCGCTGTGACCCCGGTCACGCGACCCGCCCGCCCGGCCACCCCGAGATCTTCCCGCAGCCTGCCGAAGGAATCATCATGACCGACACCGAATTCCGCGCTCTCGAGGGTGACCCCGACCTGCTGCGCACCAAGGCGCAGCACTACGCCGAGATCGCCAACGCCATCGCCCGCTCGGTCACCACCCTTAACACCATCAAGTCGGTGGAGGGCATGACGTCCAAGGCCATCGACGCGATCCGCGAAGAGGCCGGCAACGTCGCAGACGACATCAGCAAGGCCAAGGACCGCTACGCCGGCACCGCGCAGGCCCTGATCACCTACTCCGCGCAGCTGCGTATCGCGCAGGACTCGGCGAACACGGCCATCGCGAACATCGGCGACAAAGAAACCGCCGCCGAAACCGCCGGCCGCACCGCCACCCGCACGGCCGCCACCGCCGCCAGTGCAACCCCGGAGACCACCGCCACCGACACGGCCGCCGCCGACAAGGCCGACGAGGCCGCCCAGGCCGCCGGTCAGGCGTTGCAGGCAGCGCAGGCGGAGTGGCACTCGGCTCTCGACGTGAAGAACCAGGCCGCCGAGACCGCCATCACGGCCATCCTCGAGGTCGTCGAGGGCAAGAAGAGCCAGGACCTCAACGACACCTGGTGGGATGACTGGGGCGCCAAGGCGCTCGACATCCTCAAGGTCATCTGCGACTGGGCCGGCGTGCTCGCCATCTTCCTGGCCTGGGTGCCCATCCTCGGCCAGGTGCTGCTGGTGCTCGCCGCCGTCGGCGCGGTACTCACGCTCATCGAAGCCACCATCAAGGCCATCAACGGCGACGGCAGCTGGTGGGAAGTTGCCGGTGCCGCGGTCGGCGCGGTCCTGTCGGTCTTCGGCGGCAAGATCTTCTCGATCGGCGCCAAGTACCTGCGCGCCTCGATGATCACCAAGGCCGCCAACAGCCTGGATGGCGCTCCGGCGCTGAGCCGCCAGCTCAGCGGCGTCGGCCGGCACAGCTCGGCGTACATGAGCGTGGACGACGCGGCAGCAGCCGTGGCCAAGCCGTTCAAGGACTCGTTGGGCGAGGCCTTCAAGAAGTCCTTCGTTCCCGACGTCACTCCCGGTGCCGGTCCCATGCAGTTGCTGCGTGAGGCGGCCGAGAAGGCGCTGCCCACCTTGGACAACTTCGCGCCGACCAACCTGCTCAAGCTGAACACCGACCTGCTGGACTTCTACCGGATGGCCGCGAAGGCGCCGGGCCTGCTCGACGCGCCCATGGTCATCCAGGGCGTCATGCTCTCGACCTACCAGCTGAACACCATGTACAAGGCCGTCGACAACCTGATCGAGAACCCGATGGAGCCGTTCCTCGGCGACTACTCGGGTGTCGTGGATCAGGCGCAGAAGACATTCGGGAGAGACTAGACCGATGACTTCGCGCACCCCGCTTCCCACCAGGGACATCGTCGACCTCAGCGTCAACCCCGATCAGACCTGGTATCCGATTCCGCTCGGGGGCCCGGAGACCGCCCTGTGGGGGGAGACCCTCGCCGCCGAGGTGGTGACGGATGCCGTCAGCCGCCGCACGCTCGGCGGGCAGCTCACGAACCTGCAGGTGCGCCTGGCCGGCATCGGCAACCCGCGGATCAGCTGCGCCGTGTGGATCCCGTACCCCGAGTCCGGCCGGGCCTCCTGCGCTCTGGGCTTCGAGCTCACCGACATCGGCGCCGGCCTCACCAGCGAGCAGGCCGCCGCGACGTACCTCGCCGGCCTGCAGGCCGACGAGGGCCGACGTTTCCCGGGCACCGAGTACCTGGGCGTCACCACCTGGACCGGTGAGGTTGCCGCCGGACCGTTCGTCGCCGCACACAACTTCATCTCCCGCCGCGACCCGGGCGACGAAGAAGCCACCATCGAGGAGCGCACGGTCTTCGCCGTCTTCCCGCCCGGCGCCGCGCAGTACGTGCAGCTGGTCTTCTCCGCCGAGGGCGTCGGCGCCTTCGTCAACATGCCGCGCCAGACCGAAGAGGTTGTCGCGGCCCTGCGCATCGAACTCGAGGAGACCGCGTGACCCGCGAGGTAGTCAGCCCGGACCAGACCTATTCGATCATCCTGCCCGGCACCTGGGCGGTCATCCCGTTGCAGGACGAGACCGCGATGACCAAGCGCATCGTGGCCATGGTGAAGAAGCAGGTCGGCGGCGGCGACCGTGCCGCGCGGCTGCGCAGGCAGACCCGCGACGAATTCGTCAAGAGCGCCGAGCAGGCCCGGGATGCCGGAGCCACGTCGTTCGCGCTGTCTCTGGAACTCATGCCCGGCATTCCGTTCCCCGCCGCGATGCTCTCCACGATTGAGAGCTGGCCAGTGCTCGCATCCGCCGAGCTGGGCCTGGCCGACCGGCTGCGCGCCGCTCTGCCCGGCGCCGTGCTGCTTGAACAGCAGAGCGGACCGGTAGCCCGGGAGTCCGAGTACGCCCAACAGCGGGTCGGCGGCGAGAAGGTACCGTCCCTGCGCGTGGTGTACTGGCTGCCCCGCCCGCACAGCGACGACCTGCTGCGCATCACAATTTCTGCACCCATGGTGGAGAGCCCCGAGCTCTTCACCGAACTGTTCGACGCGATCGTTGACTCGATCACCTGGAAGGCCGACTCGATATGAGCCACAGCACCACCACGCCCGACGTCACGACAGGACGCAACACCCGCGGCCTGATCCTGCTCTCGATCGGGGTGGTGCTCGCCCTCGCGGCGGTCGGATTGCTCTTCGTCACGATCGTGGGGATCTCCTCGCTGCAGGCCGACGCGCTGGCCCGCATCAACGAGGAGAACCTGTCGTACCGGGCGGAGTTCGGCTTCGTCGAGCGGGAGCTGTCGTCGCTGTCCGCGATGACCGCTATCCCGGCCGCGATCCTGGTCGCCGCCGCCTGCTTCCTGATTCCGGGCTACCTGCGCCGCCGAGGCGTGATGGCCCAGCGCGACACCACCTTCTGGCGCGGCGGCTCCACCGCCGCCAAGTTCAAGCCGCTGCCGCTGGGCCTGCACGCCGCGTGGCTGCTGGTGCCCCTGGCCGCCTGGGTGGTGCTGGTGCTGATCCCGCTGCAGAACCTCATCGGCGGCACCGCGTGGCCCGCCGGCCTGCAAGACGAGAACGCCACCGCGGTGTGGATGCTACTGGCCTCTTACGGCGGCCTGGCGGCGGCCCTGTTCACGGTGATCCTGGCGTCGCTGGTGAAGAAGGCCGTGTACGTCAGCTACGTGGGGCGCCACCCGGATGCTGTCAACGGCAGCGCCGGCAAGCGCACCTGGCGCTGGCTCACCTTCCGCTGGCGCTTTGACCTGTGGATCGCCGGCCTCGGCGGCGCTTTTCTCGGCCTGTGCTGGATCGCCCTCGGTTTCGAGGACACCCCGTTCTTCATCACCGCCCTCGTGATCGGCCTGGTCCTGGTGGCCGGCGGCCTGCTGCTCGCGGTGAACTACTGGCGAGCCGGCGAGCCCCTCGGCGCCGCCGAGTCCTACTCCTAAAGTCATGCGCTCGTCCCCGCGGCGCCGCCGGAGCGCGTAACCCGTGCCCTCCCGGTCTCGCCGTCGGAGCGCGGCGCAGCGCCGCAAGGCCGAGATCACCAGCCGCTCATTCACGGTGGCCTCGCAGGGGCCGCCGAGCCAACCCACCCCGTTCAGCGCGCGCACCCTGTACCTCGTGGGCGGCGTCCTGTGCGCCGCGGCGGTGGTACTGCTCTGCCTGCTGGTCGTGCGCACTGCCCGCGGCGACGACCTGCGCGAGTTCTCCGGCGGCGAGAAGTGGGGCGACAACCTCATCACCGCGCCGTTCCTCATCCTGATGGTCGCTTCGGCACCGCTGTTCCTGGCCGAGTACCACCGTCGCGGCCTGTGGTTCACCCGTGAGCGCGGCTTCTTCCAGGGCGGTTCGAACGTGGTCGTGCTGCGGCCCGCCCGGCTCTGGTCCCGGGCGCTTTGGCTGCTGGTCAGCATCCTGGCCTGGGTCTTGTTGATCGCGGTGCCGGTGCACCTCGACATCACCACTGACGTCTTCGCCGACGCCGACTCCAGCCTGTGGACCCTGTTCGTGACGCACGGCCTCTTCGCGTCCGGGATGACTATGGTGCTGATATTCTCCTTGGTGAAGCGGCTCACCTACGACCGTCTGGCCGCCCAGTTCGGCGGCGGCATCGTCTACGGTTCGGCCAGCCAACGCCTGCGGCGGTTCCTGTCCTACCAATTCCGCTTCGAGCTCTGGTTCGCGTTCGGCTGCGGGGCGGCCCTCGGCACCCTCCCGCTGGTCTTCCAGGCGGCGGCCGACGACTGCTACACCGCCGCCTGCGTTCCCGTGCCCGAGCAGAGCTGGCTGGCCTGGATCTTCTGGATCGCCGCCGCCTGCGCCGCCCTGGCCCTACTCGGCTGCCTGAACGCCTGGCGCTCCGGCAAATCCCTCTACAGCGCCGAGTCCGTCTCTTAAAGTGGGCCCCGTGACCCGGCCCCTGAACGCCCCGCCTCGTTGGTCGAGCTTGTCGAGACCCCGCGACCCGGCCTCTGAACGCCCCCGCCTCGTTGGTCGAGCTTGTCGAGACCCCGCGACCCGGCCTCTGAACGCCCCCAAGGGCGCACATAAAGGCGGAGAAACTCGCGACATGCCGCGATTCCGGGCCTCCCAGCCCGGCGTTTCCCGAAAAACTCCGCCTTTACTGACGAAAGCGCCCCGGCACTGACGGATGCGCCGCCGCGCGACCTGCTCTCGCCTCGCCATGCAGCCAGCCACTCGTTTGCAGACTTCCCACAGTGCGTGAAGCCGACGAAGGCGGGAAGCTTGCGATTGAGCGACGCTGAGCCCGGTCTTGCGCCCGGTCCTGCCCCCGATCCGTCCCCGCATCGCGGCCCGCGCACTCCCCATCCCCGGCATGGGGAGTGCTGCCCATTCCGCAGAGCAACCCAGGTTCGTTAGGTTGTACATAGTCGGTCGGCCTGAGGGGGTTGGCCCCGAACTACTAATAAGAGGAGCAGTAACTCATGGCGAATATGAACGTAACTTACGGCGAGATGACCGATGCGTCGCGCAGCCTGATCGCAGGCAAGGACGACCTCACCGCCAAGCTGTCGCAGCTGCAGAGCCTGGTCAACAACCTCGTTGCCGGTGGCTTCGTCACCGACGCCGCATCGGGCGCTTTCCACACCTCGTACGAGCAGTTCACCAAGGGCACCACCGAGGCCGTCAACGGCCTCCAGGGCATGTCGGAGTTCCTCACCCGGGCGGCCACCGCCCTGGAGAACGTCGACAGCGAGCTCGCCCGCGGCATCGGCGGCTAATTCCGCATCGTTTGACCCAAGGCGTGACCGGTTTCCGGTCACGCCTTTGGTCAATCCGCAGCACCTAACACCAAGCGGCACCCACGCAACACCCTAAAAACTCATCGGCAGCATCCACCACCAGGGAGACCGCATGTACGGCGACATGGCGGCACTCGGCCGGCAATCCGCCGCGCTGCGCACCCTCGCTACCGACACCCGCACCCGGGCCACCACGCTGCGATCCGCCGTGGGCACCACCTGGGTCTCGGCCGCCGCGGCCACCTTCATCGACCAGCTCGGCCAGCGGGCCAGCAACCTCGACGCGTCCGCCACCTCGCTCGACGAGGCTGCCGACGCGATCGACGCCCACATCCGCTCGGTCGAAGCCGTGAAACAGGCCATCGTCGAAGCCGAACAGTGGATCTCGGACCGCTGGAACGACGCCGCCCGTCTGGTGGGCAACACCGTAGAGGTGATCACCGAGGGCGCCGAGAACATCTTCGAGTTCTTCGGCACCGAAGTGCCCCGCGCACTCGTGAGCGAAGCCGACGAACTCATCCGCACCGTGCGGGAACTCCCCACCCCGGGCTCGACCGAGTGGCTCGACCTGGCCGACACCTTCCACCGACGGGGCTGGTAACCATGGCTTTCTCCACCGCGCCCTCCCAGGCCGCTCCCACCACACCGGCCCGGTTCGGCCTCACCGCCGACCAGCTGCACCTGCTGCAGAGCCGCTGCCCGGGCCTCACCCTGCCGGCCGAGTTCCACTCCGCCTGGGGAGACGACGTGGCCCAGAGCGACCGTGACGAACGGATGCTCGTGGCAGAGCTGGGCCTGATCGACCAGGGCCTGCTGCGACCGGCACCGGCCGACACCCAAACCGCCGGAGACGCCCCCACCCCCGAAGCCTTCCCCGCCCGGGTCCATCCCGCCGTCCTCGGCTTCCTCGGCCTGTTCACCGAACCGGCCCTGCACCTCACCGTGCATTCGTGGGGCGGCGGCCGCACCATCCTGCAGGCCATCGCCGTGCGCACCGGCTTCGCCGCGTCGCTGGTGCGCGGCCAACGCCTCGACGACCACGGCAGCCACCCCGCCAACGAGGACGCCGTCGAACTCTCCGCGTTCCCCGTCACCGCCCTGGTCGGCGAGACCCTGCGCTCCCTGGTGCGCCTCGAACCCAGAAACACCCCGACAACCCCGCAGGCCCGGCCCGCCGCCGTCGTGCTCCCGCTCACCCTGGCGCAGGGCCTGATCGGCGCCATCCGCACCGGCAGCCCCGAGATCATCCATGCCGCCGCCCTCGAGGTGGGCCTGCCGCAGGCCGAGCAGGTGCTCGAGGGCCCCGCGTTCGGCATCAACGCCGGCTACAGCGTCTGCGCCACCTCACTCACCGGCGACACCCTCGCCGTGCACTGGTTCCGCAGCGCCGCCGGCTGGTTCCAGATGAGCGCCGACACCCCGCTGGTGGGCCGCATCGAATCCACCGTCGATTTTGTCGACTCCAGCCGGGTGCGCATCCAGACCACCGGCCCGGCCGCCATCACCGGCCAGGTCACCACCGCCATCGGCTCGCTGCTCGGGGTGCTCCGTGGCTGAGCCCACCTTCACCGTCTCCGGGGGAGCGGGCGGCATCGGCGCGCACCTCGACGACATGCGCACCGAATCCACCCAGCTCGCCGCCATGGCCCAGCAGCTTGTGGACCAGGCTCTCAGCGCCGCCGGCATCGCCGTGGACGGTGACCTGCTGGCCTCCGCCATCCTCTCGCCGATCACCGCCGTGGCCGCCGAACAGCAGATCGTGTTCGCCACCGGGCAGATGCTGCTCTTCGCCACCGACGCCGGCGTCACCGCGGTGTTCCTGGCCGGCGCCGTGGATGCCTACGAGGCCGTTGACCGCAGCCTCTCGCTGCTCGCCGATGTGGCCGTCAACACCGGCACCTACGTTCTCGGTGTGATGGCGGTGCCGCTGGCCGTGGGCCTGGGCCTGGCCGCTGCCGCCGATGTGGCCCTGGTCTACGTCGCCGGGTACGGCGGCGAGGCGCTGGAATCGCTCAGCGAGGGCGTCGAGAACGTGCTCGCCCACCCCGGCTCGCTCGCCAATCCCGCCCTCGCGCTCGGACTGGTCCTGGCCGGCGCCGCCGCGAACTACGACGCCGACGAGGCGCAGGAAACCGTGGACGGCACCCTCGCCGACCAGCTGGCCCTGCTCAACGAACTGGCGGGGGAGAACGCCTGGGCCGTGGACCTGATCGCCCAGGGAGCCCCTGGCCTGCTCTCCGGTCTCACCCTGCCGCTGACGATGCTGCTGGGCCCGGCCGCCAGCAACGCGCTGCTGGCCAAGCTCACCGGGGTGCCGTGGCCGCCCACCAGCTACGAGCAGGCGCTGCAGGCCATCATCGGGGCGGGCAACCAGGGCGGCTTCTTCGACGACGGCCCGCTGCTCACCGGCGAGAACCTGATCAATCCGCCCGAGATCGTCGGCGCCGACGTCGCCACCCCGACCAGCCTCGAAGGCCTGTTCACCGGGTCGGCGCAGATCGACAAGTACGACACCTCCGCCACCGGCGACGAAGACGCGCTGGCGCGCATCCGCATCACCGAGGTGCCCGGCAACCCGCCGAGTTTCATCGTGCAGGTGCCCAGCACCCAGGTGTGGGACCCCGCCGCGGGCAGCACCCCCAACGACGTCACCGGCGACACCCACGCCATGCTCGCCCAGCAGACGGCACTGTCCAGCGCCGTGGATGCGGCGATGCAGGAGGCCGGCATCACCCAGGACAACCCGGTGATGATCCAGGGTTTCAGCCTGGGCGGCATCGTCGCCGGGCAGATGGCGGCCGACCCGAGCCTGAACTACAACTTCACCCACGTCGTCACCGGCGGTTCTCCGGTGGCCAACTTCGACATCCCCAGCGACGTGCAGGTGCTCTCGCTCGAGTTCGACGAAGACCCGGTGGCCAAGCTCGACGGCCACAACAACCCCGACGCCGCGAACTGGACCACCGTGCAGGCCTCCGCCCCGTCGCTGCCGGGAGACAACGGCGTTCCGGTCGGCATCGCCGGCGAGCAGGGCGCCCACAACGCCGAACGGTACGCCATCACGGCCGGCGAGGTGGCGGCGTCGTCGGACCCGAGCATCACCGCGTTCACCGAGTCCGCGGCGGAGTACTTCCCCAGCGCGGATGCCGAGTTCGAAGTGACCATGGTCACCGACGACGAGACCCACATCACCACGACCACCACGACCAACACCGAAACGGGTGCGGTGGTGTCCACCACCACCGACTACGGAGCGCAGCGCAACCCATGAACGGCCAGCACCACGCGTTGACGATCCGCCGAACGGCACTGCTAGTCGCGGCGACCCTGGCCGCTGCACTGACGCTGAGCGGATGCGCCGGGCTCGGCCGGTCCGGCCAGCCCGCGGCCCCGAACTCCTCAGCCGCCACCCGCACCACGGCGCAGGTCACCGAGGAACTCGGCCAGCTGCCCGGGGTGAGCGCCGCGTTCGTGTCGACCGGGCCGGTGGGGCTGCCCAATCAACTGGAACTGACCGTCGGGCTGAACCTCGAGGCCGGCTACCCGGGCGACGTGCCCGCGCTGCTGGACTACACGCTCGCCATGGCCTGGTCCGCGACCGCGGAGGAGCCCACCACCACGGCGGCCGTGGCGTTCCGGGACGGCGACTCGGCCCTCGACCTGGCCCCGGCCGCCGCCGCCCTCGGCTGGACGGAGATGACCGGCCCCACCCTCGCCGTGTCCATGGATGAGATGGTCGAGCGGTACGGCCCCTGGCCCGGCCCGGTGCCGGAGAAGCCGGCGGCGCTGGGCTGAGCCCCCGGCTCGATACCATGGCGTAATGACCTGCGCCATTTGCACCCCGGAGCCCCGCGCGTGACGCGCACCGCATCCGCTCCGATCGTCGACCCGTCCGAGCGCCCGCAGCGGGTGCCGCACTCCCGGTTCGAGAACGTGGTGGCGCTGTTCATCGGCACCTTCGCCGTGTCCTTCGGCCTCTACCTGCTCAAAGAGGTCGGCGTGGCCACCGGCGGCACCGCCGGCATCGCCCTGCTGGCCAGCTACGCCACCAGCTGGTCGTTCGGCGTGTGGTTCGTGCTGGTCAACCTGCCGTTCTTCGCCCTGGCGATCTGGCGGATGGGCTGGCGCTTCACCGTGAAGACCCTCGCCGCCGTGGTGCTGGTGTCGCTGTTCTCCGAGGTGCACCCGCTCATGCTCAAAATCGGGGACATGAACCCGATCTACGCCACGCTGCTCGGCAGCCTGCTCGCGGGCATCGGCCTCATCGTCTTGTTCCGTCACCAGGCCAGCCTCGGTGGGGTCAACATTCTCGCTCTCTACCTGCAGAAGAGCCGCGGATGGCGGGCCGGCTACGTGCAACTCGTGGTGGACGTGCTCATCGTGCTCGCCGCCTTCGCCACGCTGCCGCTGCCGATGGTGCTGCTCTCCGTGGTCGGCGCGGTCATCCTGAACATGATCATCGCCATGAACCACCGCCCCGACCGCTACTTCGGCTGAGTCCTTCCGCTGGTTGAGCTTGCCGAAACCTGGTGACTCCGGGCCCGGCACCGACTAAACTTGACAGCCATGGATGCATCCATCGAGTCGCGGGTCGACCGCGAGGTCGAGGCCTGGTTGCGTTGGGTTCCCCGATGGCGGCCCGGCACGCACCGGGCACGCTCCAGACTCTGCCAGCAGTGCTTCGGCTCGCCCGTGTTGCGCGCCGCGGGCCTGGACACGGATGTGCCGCACGCGGTGCAGCATCCGCTCTCGATGCGCATCAAAACTCTCGTCGAAGACGAGGTGGAGACCTACACCGCGCAGAACCTGCCGATGCTCAACCGCGAACTGGGCCTGATCGAACTGCGCCGGGCCGCGCAGGCGTACCGGCCGCTCGAGGGCCTGGAGCCCGAGTTCGACGGCCTCGACCTGGATCCGCCGGCCGAACCGAATGAGCCGTATCTGTTCACCTTCGAGGAGTTCGTGCAGCCGCTCAGCGCAGACGACCCCGAACTCGTGCCGCCACCGCTGAGCATAGAGGAGAAGGCGACCCTTCGGGTGGAGATGCGCCTGGCCGACGACTACGCCGCGCTGGTGGGCAAACGGGTCTGCGCGGATCTCCGCGGGCACCGCGCCGAGCTGCAACAGGCCATCGCCACCTTCGTGGAACCACAGGTGCAGGCGCTGCTCGCCGACCTGGGCAGCACCCTGGATCCGCACGGCACCTGACTGGCTGGCATCCGACGATCTGGACTCCGCGGGAGCCACGGCGCACGTTTATGAGGAAAACGGCCGATTAAGAGGACGCCGCCACCGATTGCGTCCTTGGAATCTCACTTTCTCCTCATAATCGTGCGCGCGGCAGGGAGGCGGGGCCCCTGTGCACAGGGGCGAGCTTGGGGGAGTTTGCACAGCGCAGCACACCGGGCCACAGGAGCGGATGCCCGCGGCCACACTGGGCGCATGGAACTCGGCAGCTGGCTCAACCAGCACGGCGGCATCGCGCACTCCCAGCAGGCTCTCCGTGCGGGCTTCACGCGCTATGCGATCAGGCAGAACGTTGCAGGAGGTGTTTGCGCCCGCATCCGGCGCGATTGGCTGACCTTGCCGACGGCCCCGATGGACCTGCGCGCTGCGGCAGCACGAGGCGGGCGGGTAGCGTGCCTCAGCGTGGCAAGGCGACTCGAGCTGTGGCACCTCCCTGACGGGATGAACCACGTCAGCATGCCGAGGAACAGGGCGGTTCCGGCATCCAACACCCTGCGGGTGCATTGGAGCGCCGGACCGGTGCCGGTTGCCCGGTTCGCCCTCGTGGAACCGATCGAGAACGCCCTCGTACACATTGCGGAGTGCCAGCCCTTCGAAAACGCTCTCGTCGTGTGGGACTCCGCCCTCAACAAGCGCCTGGTGACCCAGCAGTCGCTCGCACGCTTGCCCTTGCGCGGTACCGCGGCCCGCGCGGTGCGCGATGTCGCGTCGGGATTGTCAGATTCGGGTCTGGAGACGCTGCCGGTGGCTCGGCTGGCGTTGACGGGCATCCGGGTCGGCCAGCAGGTCATGCTCGAAGGCCACAAAGTGGATGGGCTCATCGGCGAGCGGCTTGTGCTGCAGAGCGACGGGTTCAGCTTCCACTCTTCGGCCGAGCAGCGCCGGGCCGACATCGCGCACGATCGCCGGTTGGCACTGCTGGGCTACACGGTCCTGCGCTATGACTACCGGCAGATCCTGTTCGACTGGCCCCGGATCGAGAACGAGATACTCGGGGCCATGGCCCAAGGTCTGCACCTGTCGCCGGCGCAGAATAGGCGATAGTGAGATTACGAGGATGCTTTCGCCGATTTCGTCCTACCAATCTCACTTTTTCCTATCAAAACGACCAGGGCCTCGGGCCGGTCCATAAGGGGGAGTAGAGGGGAAGTTGGGTCCGCTTGACCCGCAACCCCGGCGGGGTTAGCATTGACCGGTGTGCGCTTTGTCGTGCGCTTCAGTTATGCCGCTTCGTTGTCTGACATCGGGTTGCACTTCAGACGCCCCGACACTTCACGCAAACAGGGTTTGCTCTCCGAGCGGCCCCCACGGCATACCCACCAGAACGACCGGAAGAAATTCCGTGATGTCCGGCGGGTCCAGATGAACTCGATGAGCACTGAGAAGTGCGATTCGAATGCTTTGACATCAGTCAGCTGTCACCGTGCAGCAAAAACAAGGAGTTATTAGTGCCCACCATTCAGCAGTTGGTGCGAAAGGGACGCAGCCCCAAGGTCACCAAGACCAAGGCTCCCGCCCTGAAGTCCAACCCCCAGCAGCGCGGCGTTTGCACGCGCGTGTACACGACCACCCCGAAGAAGCCGAACTCGGCTCTCCGCAAGGTTGCTCGCGTCAAGCTGTCCAACGGTACCGAGGTCACCGCCTACATCCCCGGTGAAGGCCACAACCTGCAGGAGCACTCGATGGTGCTCGTTCGCGGTGGTCGTGTTAAGGACCTCCCCGGTGTTCGTTACAAGATCGTTCGTGGCGCCCTGGACACCCAGGCAGTCAAGAACCGCAAGCAGGCTCGTAGCCGCTACGGCGCCAAGATGGAGAAGAAGTAATGCCTCGTAAAGGCCCAGCGCCCAAGCGTCCCGTTATCGCTGACCCGGTATACGGCGCCCCCATTGTTAGCCAGCTGGTCAACAAGATCCTCCTCGACGGCAAAAAGGGCCTCGCCGAGCGCATCGTTTACGATGCACTCGAAGGCGTCGTTGCCAAGAACGGTGCGGATGCTGTTGTCACGCTGAAGAAGGCACTCGACAACGTGCGCCCGACCCTCGAGGTGCGTTCGCGCCGCGTCGGTGGTTCCACCTACCAGGTGCCCGTCGAAGTCAAGCCGCACCGTGCGAACACTCTCGCGCTGCGTTGGTTGACCAGCTACGCCAAGGCGCGTCGCGAGAAGACCATGACCGAGCGTCTCACCAACGAGATCCTCGACGCGTCCAACGGCCTCGGTGCCGCTGTGAAGC
>Ga0247803_1000250_pt1 | contig 31594 bp, 32 predicted proteins | sample UWRJL014104B1_FD_180928 | JGI IMG/M metagenome (GOLD analysis project Ga0247803, IMG submission 180928) | Plant litter microbial communities from Arlington Agricultural Research Station in Wisconsin, United States - UWRJ-L014-104B-1 | ecosystem: Environmental > Terrestrial > Plant litter >... | reverse complement strand
GCGGTGAGTGGGGATTCTGCCGCGGCGCGGGGACACGTGATCTTATCGATATGTGAATCCATCGACATTCCGACCGCGTGTTTGTTTGTTACTTGTGCTTTTTGACGTCGTTTATGTACGTGTACTACTATGGGCTGTTGAGTGACCTTCCCGATACTGCTTACCTTTCTGTTGTTGACCTAGTGCTCTCCGTGCCTGGCTCTTCGGTCCCCTCACTCTTAGGATGCCATCGCACCATTGTGTCACCCATTACCTCGATCAACTTCTTCACATCCATGTCCTCTAAATCATCAGTGGACAGAGGAGATCTACCAAGTGCTGCTCCAGTCTCGAGAGGACTGAGTGTAACCTCTCTCGTCAGATCCGAGTAACCCCAGAGTAGAGACAGAGAACAGCCAAGCGAAAGGACCATGAAGGAAAACACGACCCAGAACACGCGGAAATCGGAACGGTAGACTTGCGTTGCCGTGAACTTGGTCCAAGTTTTGGGGTTGGATGTTTCGGTACCTACGAAGAGTCATTATCCAAAAGGTCTTGAAATGCACGGATCTACTTACCGTCAGACACTGCCAATGCCATATGGAACATAGCGTTGTGAAGGCTTTGCAGTATGTCGTCGGTAGCGTTGACCCACTGAAATGCGCAGTCCGCGAAGGTTTCGGAGAAAATCGTGTCTTCGTATTTCAACGACAGACTTCCGTATCCCGGATCAGCCCAATAGCTGTTCTCAGTCGCGTTATGCCCGAGCGTCGCATTGGACTGAAGGTAGTAATAGGCTAGATAATCGAGCGCCGCCAGACCACCAGCTGGTAACCCATCCCGAGCATCCTCCAAATCCCCGACAGATGAGAACTCTTCGACCACTGAAGGCGTCCCTGAAGCTAAAAACGCTGCACCGTCATTGATTTGGACAGAGTAATTCACTCGGGCCATACGGATGGCGCAGGTCTGCATAGCAACGGTAGCGTTGCACTGACTGTCGACCTCGGACACAAACTGCAGTTCCATTTCCAGGGCTGGTAGTTTCCATTTGTCCAGGGTTCGATTGAATCTCAGGTCGAATGCCGTCGCAGTGGAGTTCCCCAGACTGGTAAGATCCACGTAACGCAAAGCCGAAGAACAGTTGAAGGTGATGCCAGGACCCACGACATCTCCTGAGCATTGTCCTTTCCTGCAGTCCGGTGCGATTGGGTATACATTGGCCCCACTGTGCCAAATCTGCAGTGTCTGAGCGAGTGACGCTGTCGAAAAGAGCGCTGCAGGTGCAGTGGCTTCTACGGTCCCAGCCCAACCGTCCGGAATAGCTTCTGGGAGTGACCAATGCTCACGATACGGGGTTTCCAACACCGCTATTTCCGGTCTGGTCGAACGTTGCAGGAGTGGTCCTTCGGCGATATTCGTGATCGAGATGATACCGAAGACGACCATCAGTCTTTTGGTTTGACGACTTGATGCCCATGCTCGGCGGAGACCATCCACGCTCGCCCAGTCACCCTTGTTCCAGAGATAATGCAGGTTCTTGAGTGTTGTGCCGGCCAGTGCAGTCCGCCACCACAGTATCGCCACCCCATAGGAGAGCGACAAACTTTGGCAAGTTCGAAAAATCGTTGCGAAGATGGATAGTAGCACAGACGGCTGTATAGAGGGCGAGGCTGGAATCCAAGCTCCCACGACCTTCCCATTGGAAAACTGGATTACGAGCGCAGACCCGATGATGCAAAGTGTGGAACTGATGGCCAAAACGAATGCAACCCATGGTGTTGCCGATACCGATGAGTAGGAATCCTTTTTGACAGTTCCGGCTTCGAAGTGAGGTTCTGCTCTTGAAGGTGTCTGAGTTCCGCCTTCTTGTTTGGTAGACATTTTGTGAGGTGGATGAAAGCTGAGATCTGGAACGTTGCTAGTTGTATGCTATCTCAGGAGTTGTAGGAGTAGGCGGCGAGCCTCGAAACAGTTGAAGGGCGTCTGTTATATGTGGGAACTGTGTGCGGCTGAGTGTTCCAGCGAGGCTGTCCAATGGGAGTGTGTTGCAACAAGGCTGGAGGTACTTTCTAGAGTTCGAACACGCAGCCTTGGGACAGTCCCTAGTAATTCGGTCTTTTCGCTTCTTTTATCATACGCTAATGTATCAGTACTCGGCCACCACGAAGGAAGGAATGAATACGCGGTGCGATACACGCCAAGGCGCACATCGCGAGACTTCGCTGTTTGTCAGACCGTATCTAGGCATATCTGGTAATGTGTTAATACTGTGTCAGTCAACCATGATTCCCGATTGCCAGGCCTTTAACCTAGTCTGTGAAGCATTGCTTTGCAGTATCGGGCAAGGATGGATGGAGAAAGCCAACAAGATGTTAATTGACCAGTGGCCATGTAATCGAATGTAAAGAATAGCCAACACCCTCCTCGACCCACATGTGCCCTTCCCTATTCCGAATGTGTCCACGTCCAGGATACAAACAGATGGTGCAAAACATGTCGTAGTTGATCGATATGTGCGCTGTATACCACCACGAAATCCAATAGATGCCGCCCACCATCATCATGCCCTGATCAAAGCCTTTCAGGTAGTCGTAGGCGTCTCAGGCTTTTGTGCCCAGACAGTATGGCTACGTTCCGACGTTAGTAGGTCCCCGTATGCAAAGTAAAGAGTAATGTGGTTTAGGGACTTACAACTCCTGCATAAGATGCACAGACTTCTTCTTCAAGTCCGTCCTCACCTTTGCCATAAAAACCTGCACCTCCTCGGGCTGCCACCCCTCAACCCTTACCAAAAGTCCCAGCAGCGCCGCTTCAAGCAGCTCAGTCAAATTAATCTGATACAGAGCGCCGATCTGCTTCAGCTTCTTATCCTTAGCCCAAGGGCCTATAGGCACCTTGCGCACTTCGTGCTGCACATTAGTGAAGCCCGCTTCTTCGGCCCAGGTCTTTAGATGCTGCCCAGGCGAGCCGCTGCGGCCCATCTTGTCGCAGGCGGCGTTGAATACTTGGCAGAAACGTAGGACTTGGTTGTCTTCGCCTTCGCTGGCGTCTTCGGTGTAGGCGTGTGTGTTGAAGTCGTTGAGTTCGATGAAACCACCGGGTGCGACTTGACTGCACGGGCACGGAGGTTAGTCATGAAGTGGAACGGTTCGGGTTGGTGTGAGAAGTAGTGAGGACTTACTCCCAGGCTTGACGGAGCAGCTTAGGCCAGTCTTGTATACTGCCCAGCATATATCTTATGTGGATGAAGTCGAATGGTGCTCGAGGGGGCCATGTGTCCTCTACGTCATCTACTTCGAAGTGCACGTTTGGCGGAACCCTATCCCAAGTCAGAATCACAGGAATATCCACACTCCATCAAACTTTACCATCGTGGCTGTATCGGACTCAAGTCGTTGCCAATCTAGATACATTGTCAGCATCCTGCTTGTATGAGTTGACCAAGGCACAAACTGACCACTTCCGCGTTGGGAAACTTATCGCCTATATCCATGGCCCATATGCCCGTGCCACACCCGACATCCAAAATGCGCAGCGCTTTATCCTCAGGAAGCTTGGCGCGATGCAATTCGTCGTCCAGAAGCATCAAGCAAAGATGATGGCTCAGATCCAGACGGTCTTGTTCACTTTCGTCATTGGGGAAATTGTACGCTGGCGGACATGATCAGCTGGGTGCGCGCACATTGTGCAGAGGGAGCAATACCTCCTTCGCGGAAGCTATGGTAGCGTCGACCATGTTCCCACTTGTACTTTTCCACACTGGACGACAGCGACGTCGCGTAGCTGCGTCTGCACCAGATATCAGCTCAGCTCATCAGCGCGCCTATTCCAAAAGGGAAACATACACCTCGTCCTCGTCGTACGTCGAATCTTCGTCGGTGGTCTAGCGATGATTATCAGCGAGGGTGCCCCACTTCACTTTCCGCCAGTCATGCAGGGCTCTCACATCCACGAGGACGGTCGGCGCTTGAGCGGGCGACGCGGGCTGTTCCTCTTCTGCCATGGCTACGTAATAAGGGGGTGGTGACTATGTAAGGGAGGCAAGATCCGGGGGTGCGACAGCGAACAGCGCTTAATATTTGTAGCGCGGCACGCCGAGGGTCAGCACGGTTGACTTCCCGTGTTGCCCAAGTTGCTCTGGCGCCGCTACGGCACCCACGGATAGCGGGTACATGGCCCATCTACAGGCGGGATCTAAATACCGGCAATCAAGCCGTTTGGCTCCAAGCGGCAGGTTTTGGCGATCTCCCCCCTCTCCTGCATGGACACCATGTGACAAATCGCCTCGTATCCGCACATGTTAAGCCTGTCAATCTCTCTTCTGCGCGACTACGCCGCAATCGCGCATATATCTACTCTACACGTCATGTCTCTCTTCGCGCAGGTCTACGCCGCACGATGGCTTCTCTTCTCCGCACTTCTCGCGTTCTACGCTGCAGACAAGTACCGGAAATATACCCGGCTTCGTGCTTTTAGAGGTCCTTTCAGCACGGGATGGTCTGAGATATGGCATGCAGGCGTGATGCTGAACAAGTGCTCGCATTTGGCCTACAAGGACGTCAACGACGAATATGGTGAGTGAGCACGGCGGCATACGGCCGAAAGCCTGTGCCGTGTCGGGCGCGCGTCGTACATTGAAGCGGTTGTGCTTACTTGGATTGTTCCGCCCCATTAGGTCCCATTGCACGGGTTGGTCCCAATGATTTGGTTACTTCGTCGCCTGAACTTCTATCGCATATGAATGCCGTCCGCTCGAATTATACCAGATCCTATTGGTTTAATGCTGCGACGAGAGTAGAGCCCGGTAAAGACCATGTTTTTAGCCAGCTCGATGAAAAAAAGCATACCAGACGGCGCCAACAAATGGCAGCTGGAGTGAGTCTCTCCTCCCTTATCATCACCAAATCACGTGAAGCTGACTCCATTCCGTAGTATTCCGGCAAAGAAAACCTTGCCCTCGAATCTGACATAGACGCCCACGTCCAAGAACTCCTCCACCTAATCCGCTCAAAATACATTTCCACTCTATCGACCTCCACGCCCGTCGACCTCGCCCGCAAAATACAATACTTCACCCTCGACGTAATCAGCACCATCGGATTCGGCCAGGCAATTGGCGACCTCAAGGCCGACGCAGATCTAGGCGACTACATCGCCTCGGGCGAAATAGGCCTTACAATCGTCACGCTATCCGCCGCCCTCGGACTTACCCCCTACCTCCAATGGCCGCCTATAGCCCGTCTCCTCGGTCCTTCCGAAAAAGACAAATCTGGCTTTGGGAGAATGATGGCCACGGCTCGTAGTTTGATCGATGCCCGACTCTCCAAATCAATGGACGGTCGCTCAGACATGCTCGCCTCCTTTGCACGACACGGCCTCAGCAAGGACGATCTCTTCTCCGAAGCCATTCTCCAAATCCTCGCCGGATCAGACACCACCGCTACCGCCATCCGCAGCACAATGCTCTATTTAATTGCCCACCCACGCGTCTACACAAAACTCCAGGCCGAAATCGATGCCACTGTCTCCTCCGATGCCACTGTCTTCTCTGGCTCCGCCAGAGGCGTCGTCCAAGACACTACCCTTCGCGACCTTCCTTACCTCCAAGCCGTAGTGCGCGAAGGTCTCCGCGTGCACCCACCCGTTACTGATGTAGTCCCCAAACTCGTCCCCAAAGATGGCGACACCGTCTCTGTCGAGGGCAAGCAATACTATCTTCCCGGCGGCACAAACGTCAGTTACAACGCGTGGGGCGTGAACCACGACAAAGCCATGTTCGGTGCCGATGCCGACTTTTTCCGGCCCGAGCGCTGGTTACTTGAGGACAATGAATTGAATCAAGAGCAGCTGAATGCTATGAGGCGAACTACGGAGATGATTTTCGGTTATGGCAAGTATCAGTGTCTTGGGAAACCGATCGCTTGGTTGGAGATCACCAAGGTGATATTCGAGGTAGGATGCTTGCATGCTACTGTGATGATGATACTGACATACGTACAGTTTTTGCGCCATTTCGATTGGGCGCTTGCTACCCCCGAGAAGCCGTGGAGATCCACCAATTATAGCGGTATCTTCGTGCAGGACGAGATGTGGGTGCTCGTGACAGAACGTGAGCCGAAGCTCTGATCCCGAAAACGAATCGACACGTTGTGTTTTAGTACGAGTACTGAGATTGATATTGAAGGCGAAGCGGGTACATAGCGGAACAGAAACAGCTATGGGACGACGCATAAGATTAATATGAAGTAGGAAGTGCACATTCTCATACCTATTGTCACATTCTTCGAACTTCTAGTACTCAATGCGTGGCGCAAGCTCCAACCCACATCTATCTGAACTTTTCTGTAGGTCACCCACTTACATCCAACGGATCCGCTTTTGCAGATACACATGCTATCTCCCCTCTGGCGACGCCACGTTGCACCCCATGCTGCATACTCTACACGAAAGAATGGTCAAGAAAGCGATTACACGATCCACGCAAAGAGACTTGCCGACGAATCCCCATCTCTCATCCCCTTTTTTTGCAGGTATGTTCGCTTACTCTTTTTGGAAAATTGCAGCCTGGGGCCACTTCTTCGCGGCAGCGTCCCGGTACGCGTCGAGCGTCTTGGTATCGCTCTTCCACTCTTGTAGAAGTGCAGTACCCTCAAGTGCCTGCTCTAGAGTCACTCCGTCCAGGTTGAGAAGATTCTGCAGATCCTTCTCGTTTTGGGTCTTCGAACTGGGGTCGAGATGGAAGCGAACATTGTAGCCGCGCTGCATGTGAGTTGGGCTTTCCGAATGGCTCTTCAGAAAGTCATCGTTGAATGCCTTGAGTGCCGCGATGTTGGCGTTTGCGGGAGGGGAGGTAAAGTCTTGCTTGATGGCTTCAGCGACAGGTGGAGGAAGACTATCTTTGAGGTTTATGACTGGCGTGGTTTTAGCAGATGATACGGATGGCATGGAACCATGTGCTAACTTACGATGCATACGGAGGATGACCGAGTTCTCATGGACCTTGGGATGTTCGGGTTCCAATTCCTTCGCGGCGAGCAGGCATTTGAGAGCGAGAAGTACCTTTTCTAGACGGTGCATTAGTAGACGCAACAGTGGTAGATTTAGAAGGTGACATACTCCGCCTCAGATATACTTGGACGCCAAGGTTTTGACCCTCAATGCTACGCGGGCTAAGCTCCAACAAAGGTGTCAGGAACCTCAATGCTGCTTCCAAAGGCTCCTTGGTCTGCAAGAGCTTTTCTCCGTACGGATCGGTGTCTTCCTTCTTAGCCTCGCCATCGTCTCCTTTGGCGGTGGCCTTTGCCTGCGCAGCAGCCTTCCGCTCCGCCTCGGCCTTCCTCGCCTTCTCCTGCTCCCTCTGTATCTTCTTCAACGCCTTCTTGCGTTCTGACGCGTCGAGCTTATCCAGTTCAGGGAATCCATCCTTGGCGAGATCCGGATTGTCAGACAGCTTTACGTAGATGTCTACGGCAGAGAGAGCCGCACGCGTGAAGAAGGGATGGTCTCGAAGATGATCCTCCCATCTGACCATGTCGACGTAAGCTCGGATCTGTCCCTTGCGCAACGAGAAGCTGTGGAAATCGAACTGGTCTTCTTGCCATGTCTCAAATATGTCGGCTATGGCAGTGAATCGTTTCAGTGCAAGACCGAGTTTACCACGACGTAGGTACGCTTCGCCGTCTTCTAACAGATACCACATGCACTGCATGTCGTGCAAATCTCCAAGAGGTCCTCCCACCGTTTCATTTCGCGTGAATTTGCTCATTGTCTCTAGCGCCTTCTCGTTCTCGTTGTTGCGCAGCTGATACTTTGCGCATTTTGTGTTGATATATCGATCCTTCAGATCTAGTTCTCGCGCGTAGTTCATCGTGTCCGAGGCCTTCTGAGTGTCGCCATAGTGCTTCCATATCCGAGCTTTGATCTGGTTGTAGTCTACATTTTTCGGATCTTTCTCGAGTAGGCGATCGATGTACTCTGTTGCCTTCTCAAGGTTGCGGCTAAGCACGTAGTCGTAATGTTGAGCTAGGAAGTATAGCACGGATGTTTCGAAGCGATCTGACGTTTCGCCGTTGGTCTTGCCATCGGTTGAGCCGTTCATCTGCTTCCCAGAAGCGTAGCCGAGCGCGAGCTCTTCGATGATCGCCTTCTTCTCTGGGTTGGCGTAGAGCGCTTTGATGTTCGGGAATGTCGATGGCACGCCCTTGTTCAGCATTCTGCGCAGATACTGGTCCACTACAGTTTTGAATGCCTCCCCCTTCAAGAAGTCCAATGGTATCCGCCTCGGAGCATCAATTCTTTCACTTTTGCTTGCATACGACTCGTAGACTTCTGCCAGCTTCTTAACGGATGCTTCGTCAGCCCGATCGAGGCCTAGTGCTTGCTCTAGTCCCTCGTAGTATGCCCTGTAGTCAGTATTCCGGTCGAGGAGTGCCCTGTATGCCTTTTCAGCCTCCTCTTTCCTTCCCAACTGAAGCAGATACTTGGCGCGGAGCTCCAGCACTGCCGTGCGGTCCAAGTTGTTCTTCAGAATACCCTCCAGATGCTCCAATGCCCGCTCCGTGTCTCCAGACTCTCCTATTATAGTGTTGCGGTATAGCACGGCTTCTGAGTGCTCGAGGTCGGTTTTCGGCGGGGCCTGCTTCAGCGTCTCCTCGTAGGTCTTGAGGATGTGCTCCGCTTCCTTGTAGTCGCCAGCTAGATGGTATGCTATCGCCAAACCCGTCCAGTTCTGTCTCAGCTGGGGCCGCGCATTCATCATCTTGCGTCTGCTGTCGATGTAGCCTTCGTAGTCTCTGATCTGGCATTGTAGGTGGGCGAGGTCGCGGAGAATGTTTTGCGAATCGGGCTCGATCTTGAGAGCGAACTTGTAGGCCTTCGTAGCCTCTTCGTAGTTCTTGACCGAGCGCCATAGTAGTCCGTAGACGTGCCAGCAGACATGCGACTTCATGTCATTCTTGAGGGCTTCCTTTGCGAGCTCAAAGGCCTCGTCTCCGTGGCCTTGGGCATTGAGGATAAGGGCCTTCATCGCTTGCGTGTCGCCATGTTTGGGGTATTTTCTCAGAACCTGGTCGGCAGCTTTGATGCCTAGGGTGGGTCAGCAATGCCGGCTTGTCTGAGCATGAGCCTTACCCTTCTTGTGCTGCTTCGACTCGTAGAATTTGACCAGCGAGCGGAAGAGAGTAGCCTCTTTATTCTGCAATGGCTGAGGCATGATGGCGGGTATGGTTCAGGTCGAGGTGAAAGCTGTCGGTTCGGTTCGGGTCGGTGGAGCCCTCAGAATGGAGGTACAGGCGCCTGACTCAGACAGTGCGTGAGACGGTGATGGAGAAAGTCGGCTATGTCGCGATTGAAACCATGGCGATGTGGAAAATAAAAGCGATTGTACAGAACGGGCCAGTTTTGGCGGATCGTGAATGCTCTGGACGACGTAGGTGGGGAGCTCTGAAATTCGAGGTTGCGGCAGTGACCACCGAGCTAGCCCCGACAGCCCAACGCGCACGTGCGCCAAAGTTCTCAGCAGTCATCTCATCAACTTTTAGAGGTCGACAGATCGGATCTATTCTTACTGCATGCATCGCATGCCACTGCCGGGATAATGGCCAAAATAATCGTCGTGAGAAATAGTAGCCGTATATTTGTCTCCATGCGTCCTGCTGATCGGCATAATACCTGCAAATTCGGGCTTCGGATTATGATCAAGATGTGCCGATCCATTACTACTCTATCACTGTAGCTCGCAGGCTATGTTGTTGGACGAGTCAAATTACGCCCGAGTATGAGTGCGCAGTGTTAATTTCTGGAGAGCATTCCAGAGCGGCGTCGTCCACTGACATCCTCGCTCTTCACAGGCGTTTCCAATTCCTTTTCTTTCCGTGCTTTTCCATTCTCGGCCTTCTTCTTCTGCTTCTTCGCAGCTGGCATCTCCGCGTCCTCCTCTTCCTTGACCGCCCCATCTTTGTCTTCATCTTCATGCTTAGTTTTGGTCTTCCTTTTCCCTGCCTTCTTCGGCTTGACCTCTTCTTCGCTCTGATCTGCGGCCTCATCACTTACATCTCCCGCAACAGCAGCAGTCTTCTTCTGCACGCTAGGTACGATCGCTGATGTTCGTCCTCCAACCTTCAGGAACGTGATCTTGGAGCCATTGGGGAGCTTTGGGTTTTCCTTCTTCCCTTTGCTCCACCGGTACTTCATCAGCCAGTCCTCGGGGAACTTGTCTGATTCTGCGAGCGTGCCGACGGCCGTATCACAGACGTACATCATCGCATCGTGGAGCTTCTTGACTTGTTCATCGGTGAAGGTGTTGCTGTACCTGAAGGTGAGAGTGAAGTCAGCGAAGCAAATCCAGCGGGGTATTGTGGAATACATACTGCTCCGGATGGAGGCGAGCTTGGTACATGATCTCGTCTCTGCGACATGTTAGCCAAGTGAAAACACCCATCACCAGACATGTACTTACCCAACCCAATTGCCGATACCACTGATGTTCGCCTGATCAAGCAGCAGCGCTTTGACGGGCACCTTTTTGCTCATCAACTTCTTCGTCAACCATTCCACCGTCAAGACATCCTTGTCAATAATTGGATCCGGCCCGTTCTCCTTCAAGGGGCTCGTCTTCCGCATCTCCTCTTTCGCCACATCCACCAATCTGATCCTCGCCAACCGTCTCGCGTCGACGAACGCAACTTGACACTCTGGACTTCCCTCTAGCTCCAGAACGAACTTCCAATACCGCGGCGGCCACTCCTCCGCATCCGCCTTCGCGGGTCGATAGTACGCGCTGTCGTCGTTGGAGAATTTCATCCAGCCGCTCATCCCAAAGTGCATCAGCGGGTGGGGCGGAGAATCCATTTCGAGCCAGAAATATTTGCCTATATGTAGGGCTTAGAGTCAGCAAAGCTCATTCAGACGGGTGTCATCTTTGTAGTAGGTATCTGGCTGTACTTGCCCTGTTGCTTTGCATCGAGGATTTTGCGGCCTGTCATGGCTTTTTCGAAAGCCGACGCTGAGGTGCCAACTTTGCCGTAGACGATGGTATCTTCTTGTGCCTTGGCTGCGGAGATTGTGCGACCGACGGCATGTTTCTTGAGGTAGTGCACTATGCGTGCGATTTCAGCGATCTGCGAAAGTCAGTCCGTCGTAATCAGCTTCATTGAAGCTGTACGTACCTCAGGCATGACGTCTACGAGTGAGGAAAGCAGTTGATGAAATTCTATGGCTTCAAAAGAACCGGAGATCTGTAAGCAAAGTTGAGCAATGTGAATACAAGATGCAGAGCTCGATCGGCGCGACAGCGAGAGGGTGATGAGATGACGTTCCAGAAGTCGAGGTCCAGGCGCGACGCGACTTCGCGCTCTCACGGGACGTCCGAGCTCCGTGGCCCACCATTAGCCACGCTCATCTGCTTCCTCCTCCGTCCCACAAGCAACCTTCCATATGTCTTCTGCCATACAAAATGCGACCTCGATGGCTTTAGATCTCTGTAATCTTCGACGCTCGCAATCCCCCCGCAAGGGTGGACCTGCCCCATACGGTTTTTCCCCGCTATCTACACCCGTGGACTAGCGTAGGGCACAAGAGCTATTATATAAGTCGCGCCTGTGGTCATTAGATCCAAAGAGCAGTCTTGACTGTCCTATCGTTTCCGTGTTCTTTACAGTCTCTAGACTCGTTACCATGTTGGTTCCTACGGTATTTGTTCCTTCCTCATCACTGTCGCGTTATCACATTCGACACAAAATGCGGAGGAACCGGCATTTTCAGAGGAGCGTCTACAAGAGCTCGAAAGGAAATGGGGCACTGATGTGAGTAGGATGATTCCTCTACTGTATATCAAATGCTAATAGAAGCGGTCAGTGGGGGTTCTCCGGGATCTCTACCTTCGCTCACCTGCCGTACACACGGTGTTTGACCCATCCCGAATCTGCCTTCGACATCGGCATACTAGGCGCACCATTCGACACCGCTGTCTCCTACCGCCCAGGCGCACGCTTTGGTCCCCGTGCCATACGCGCAGGCTCCTCCCGCCAGACCTCCTTCCGCGGCTTCAATCCACGCGCGAACCTCAACCCGTATACGTCTTGGGCGAAAATTGTGGATTGCGGCGACATTCCCATCACACCCTTTGATAATGGTCTCGCGCTGCGGCAGATGAGCGAAGCTTTCAAGGAGCTAGGGAACAGAGCACCAACTGCTGAGAAGCTAGCTAGCTCGACGAGTTATCTACACAAACCTAAGCTGCTTACGCTTGGTGGAGATCACAGTATTGCGCTTCCGGCTCTGAGAGCACTGAAGCAGATATATCAACAACCGATTGCAGTTGTACATTTCGATGCACATCTTGACACTTGGCATCCGGCGAAATACCCATCGGCGTGGATCGATCCCGAAGACCCGTCAACTCAATCGTTCTTTAACCATGGAAGCATGTTCTGGTTCGCAGCGACTGAGGGCTTGATTGCCAATGGTTCGTCTGTGCATGCGGGTCTACGGACTCGTCTGTCGGGCGATGACGCAGAAGACTATGCGGATGACTCGCAGCAGGGCTGGGTGCAGATCTCAACAGACGACATAGACGACATGGGAGTGAAGGGTATCATACAGTCGATCATGGATCGCGTTGGCACTGAGACCCCTGTTTATCTCAGCATCGATATTGATGTTATTGATCCAGGCATGGCGCCGGGCACTGGCACTCCCGAGCCTGGAGGCTGGACGACTCGAGAGCTCATTCGGATACTGAGAGGAATCGAGGGGTTGAATGTGGTAGGAGCAGATATTGTAGAAGTCAGTCCGGCATACGACGGTGCCGCCGAGACGACAGCATTGGCAGCTGCTCAGGTTGCTTACGAAGTTTTGACAAGCATCGTACGGAAGGGATTGATGGAGCAGGCCAAAGGTCCGAAGGGGCACAATAGGGATGAGTTGTAGAGTGCTCAGGTGTCAGATTAAGCGTACAAACTGTGTCGAATTTACCAAGCTATTAGCCTCCAGTGCAGCACATTGGGTATTGAGCCCCAACCCATACACCCTACTAAATACGAGGCCCAATTTTCAACAACACCACAAAATTACGAGATATAGGATTTTTCAAGAAAGAAAATATCTTCAATGCCAAGACCCATTGCTGCTACGTCATGAGTACTAACGCGGCCAGAAGCAAGGACGATTTAAAACATCACAACACCATATCTGAACAGTTACTATTCGTATTTTGCACTCGCTGCATGCGCCGGCTTGCGAGAGTAGTTCAGAGTACTTCACCATCATGGAACACTTCGCACCGCATCCCAAGGCCGTCTTTGAAGGCTACTACTCCAAATTCGACCTACCCTCGGGCGCCCACATAGCGCTCATAATATGCTGCATTCCCTCGGCCACAACACTCCCCCCATACATGGTATCCTTCACGTACTACCCGCGGACCGGCTCCCCTATCTTCCAGCGCGAACACTGGGTCGACTCCATCGAGCGCCTAGAAACAGGTCCAGATCATGCTTTCGAGTTGCGCATCCCAGGCATGGGTAGTATGGTCGTAGGAGCGGATTCAACGACGACATATGAGCTTGAATGTGACGAGTGGAGCCTGGAAGGCATGACAGTAGGCCATACTCCATGGCGAGAAGGAAAAGATACGCCGGAAGGATGGCTGATCAGAGCTCCGTTACCGCTGCATTGGCATGTGCATTCGCTCGGCTCGGACGCAGCGTTCCAACTCGACATTCCTTCCATGAAGCTCCCGCGCGAGGACCGAAAAGGCCGAGCGACCATCCATCAAGAGAAGAATTGGGCGAATAGCTTTCCTTCGGCTCATGTCTGGATCCAAGCGCGTGATCCGAACTCGAAGCGCGGGATATGTCTCGCAGGTGGCAAGCTTCTAGGCATGGACGCTTTTCTACTGGGCTATCGCTCTCCTACCCTCGCTATTGATATGGCACCTCCCTTCGCGTTATCCGTCCTCGGGGTCTCGCCGTTCATGTCCACGGACATCGACTATGCGAGCCGCACCGTCACTATCACCGTCTCCAATTTTTGGTATAGAGTCAAGGTGCGGGCGCAGGCACCTAAGGAGGGCGGGTGGTTCGGTCTTGGGAGCCCATTTCCGGAGGGTCACAGGAAGAACTTTTGTACCGAAAGCTATTTAGCGGTTGTGGAAGTGGAGGTTCATCAGTGGAGTGGTTTGTGGGGGTGGAGAGAAGTTGCGCTAGACAGATTTGAGAATGCGAGTTTGGAGTTTGCTGGTGGCTATTTTCCGGATAGAGGGGAGAAGAAGGACTGAAGTCCGTTGATTTGATGGCATTTTCGGCGCATGTGGGGGGTTTGTGTTAGCTGTTGAGCCTGTCCGCATTCTAGTCGTCTAGTCTGCGATATGTTGGGATGCGCAGGGCGACCTTTCTGTGGATTCAACAACCTCGTAACTTCTCTATCTAGATCAATTCATAGGAAGTTGTACCTAATCTACCAAACGCTTATATAAGGTACAAAACTGCGCTATCAAGAATGCACTGCCTCCAGCTGAGGCGGCTCTTTGTTCTCATTGACCCTCGTCGCCAGTCGGTTGTGACGTCCAGGAAGGCAATCCGTTCCATCTCACCGCCCTAGATGACCAAGTATAAACTTACCATTGTCACGACAATTACCTGCAAACAATCTCTGGCGCCACCGACTCACAGTCGGTGGATTCCTGACCGAATGCTGAGGCAGAGATGCTGGTCGAGTCACACCAGCTGTCAATACACATGAACGAGGCCTTACCGACTGTGCCAGACTGTGACGGAGCCGCCGTGCCAGGATCTTTCAATACTGATTAACCAATCAACTTATCGGCTGCTACCCGACGCATGATGCCCCCTAGGTCATGATAGAGCTACTGCAAGTCGGGCTTGATATCTATTGTCAGACGCCAAAGACCTGGCGGTCGATGGCGACTCTGCTATCGTCAGAGATTGCGAGTAAGGCCTCCACTATCTTACTGTCGTCAGTCACCAACGAGAGGATGTGGAATCGACATTCGAGAATCCGGCTCCCAACATCACTCTTGCGTTCTCCGACTATCAACTGGTTCTGCTGCCAACAATCGTAGACCTTCCATTAGGTGTTTCTCTTCCTTTGGCATTCCGTCCGTTACTTCCGATAGCCAGGCTCCTTGAACGTGCCAAAACCGTTGATCGTTTCCCAGCTTTACTTGATTGTTCCTTCAACTTTCAAGTCGGCACATATGGACCTTGTGGCACGAGACGTTTGTTGCTTTTCAGGCAAGACGCTTCATACTCAATTAAACTATGACGTTGCTGAGCAGTGCCATCGGAGATACCAACGGCGATGGAATCATTGAGTAGCCGGAGTTAAATTGTCCGTGCACTCGCATTGCCCTGAGCCTTCTGCCCGCAACTGTGCGTTGACCATGGGCCTCTTCGGACCCTATTATTACACCGTAGTCATAGCCCCTCCAGAGAGGAAATTAGAATCAATGCTATTGGTTCAAGACTTTTGGACAATAACACTCTGCCGCGACTAGTCTTATGCTTTTGATGCCTTGAAGATGATGGTAGAACAAGAGAAATAAAGTGTATTAGCAGCTTGAAAAAACCGACCATTGAATCTCCGGGACTCTCAGTCTTATCTCCGGCGTATTGCCTAAGCACTTTAAGTTGAGACCTAAGTGCAGTAAAGCGATCCGAGCGAATGGTGAGCATCTCTGAGTCGAAGAGAAGCATTCGCACGAGATGTGAGCATCTCCCTAAGTCATGAGCCTTCGCACGAGATGTGAGCATTTCTGCGTCGAAGCTGAGCCTTTGCACGATATATGAGCATACTTGAATCAAAGATGAGCTTTCGCACGATATTTACAATCAATGTGGACGCATGATAGGCTTCAACAAGCCGCTGCCTTGGTATAGATAGGTCAGACTTGAATCCTGCGCTGAGTCTCAACTCAGGACAGGAAAAGAATGGCAGGATCAGCAAGAAGGCGGAATATCATTTACCACATTGATGGAAGTGTGCTCGCAAAGATCACGTTGTCGAGTAACTCTTAGTAACGAGGAGTCTGGCACTCAAGAAGAGAAAGGTATAAATATCTGAGGGATCTCTTCATTGCTGTTGACCCAACCATCTCTGCTTCAATCAACCAGTCCCTCCACGAAAATTTGTAAACAATTTGCCCAACAACCAGTCCATCATCCTCTAGCCTCTTCACAATGGCTATCAAAATTGCCCTGGGTGGTCTACTTGCTCTCCTCCTTCATAGTGGAAGTGTATCTGCCACCTATTTCGTCAGTACATGACCTTCAGTTCAGAGTACGCGACGCTAACATAACGAATAGCATGTCAACAGGGGCTGCATCTCCTACGAAAGCCATAGTGAGAACCCGGGAGACCATCCGCTGTGTGCACCCGACTCGGTGTATGTCTCCTTCGGCAATCTAGAGATTTACTCCCAGATCCCGGATACCAGAGACGAATTGGTGGTCCCCGGCTGTTTCAAGTCTTTGAATTGGCCATCAGAATACGGCGACGTGTATTGGGGTGCGGACGATTGTCTTTACGATTCGCAGGGCCAACAGATCAATGGCGGGCAGTGTTGTGGCGGGGGGACTGGCAACACTGACCAGATTTACAATCCGTATAATGGCTGAGGACGCCTGGATTTGACCGTTATACAACAATCGACTCGTACTTGAGATTTATATACTCAAGCGCATTCTGCAGAATTGTTGATCCGAGTCTCTTGCATGTGCCTAAAAACTTGCTACCTGAATCAGAGTAGAGGTCGCACGATGAAGTCAGCTTCCCGGAGGAACTGGTGCACGGCTTCGTTAGTATGCATGGAGACGTTGTGAAGGACTATAACTATGGCCTGCTCACCATAACGAGCGCGCAGCGTGTGAATCAGTCGCTCGTGGATCCGCACCATGGACTCTTCCTGACTGAAGTAGCCCTCTTCGATCTCCGTACATAGCAGGTAACCGTTAGCAGTATACGCAGGTAGAATCGCCCAAGTCTGTACATCCCTGTGTATAGCGCGCGACGTGACCGACGGTCAGGTACGCGTGGTGTCGCCTCCAGTCTTTTCTTCAAATATCGACTCGATCAGAGACATCCAGGACCACCAATGCTTGCTTACTGTATTGGTAGTTTCAATAAGTCCGCGTAACACCCTTGAAGTTCTCGAGGTTACGCTGCCGCCAAAGTTCTCTCACCGCCGCCCAGGCAGCAGCAAATCACGAGGTGAAGGCAACCACCTGCGGCCCCACCCAGTCCTTCACCGACACATCCACATCCAGGCAACAGCTCTCACGTGAGCCACTACAGCTTAGCTAACGCCTCTCATTTACGGGCACGGTCCCACGTTCTCTGGCTATATAAGCCCGCCGTCCGCCGGCTTCTCTTCTTCTTTTTCTTTTCTCTTTAGCTCTTCTTTGCCACCTGGCTTAGATCAAGTGTAGTATCTGTTCTTTTCAGTTTAATCACTGGAACACCCCTACGGGGGTTTTTGATTATTCTTATTTTTACACCTCGGCCTCCTCTCACTGAGCGCGTCTCATAGTTGAGGCCACTGTGTCGTCTTTATTGCAATATCTAAGACTGACGCGACCTTCTTCCCCTCCCTTCGTTGAGTTCTCTGGCTATAGCCGGGTTCTTGAAGAAGGGTTTCCACTCTGTCACGCTGGCATCGCATTGCGCGATTAAGCGAGCACTGTATACGTGGCGGACCGCTGCCTGTTCCTCGTTGCGGGCGCGTCACGGTCAACCTTGCACGAAGCTGCCGGTTCCCATTGTGACGCTTGGTATGCGAAGATTGCTACATGAATCTCTCACCACTCTACAGTATGGTCCGAAGCCACGCAAAACAAATTCTCAATTTGCGGGATGGAATCAAGCTTCTATACGACGCCATCCATGTCAAATCATCTAAACGTGTGCAGGTATATAGTCAAGCTTTCGACCTGAGCCTATTGCGGTGTTCTCGTGCAGTGGTAAAGCTGTGATGTAACTTACAGGGTGATTTAGGTTCTCACAGTATAACGAACTGCGGTACGCCTACAAGCAGTCTGTAATTAAGGTATGCCCAAGAGCATTTCTGTAGTTGAGGTGTGGAAGAAAATCGTGCACTATGTCGTTGCTTTCTTTCTTGAAATAGAAAACCAGACACCGACAACGAACATGGCACCATGTCAAATCACTACCCTTAGTGCAACTTTACTCAATAGCACACTGATATTGGACCTTCCAAGCCGCAGCCTAGTAAGATGGTCTATAGTTTTGGTTTTAGCACTATAGATTCCAACCCCGCTAAGAAAGTGTAATTGAGGTTTCCATTCACCTTTCTTAACAGTCCCCGTCCGCCTCAATGCGGATTTTAAGAAGCTAAGCATTCTCTGAATCCCCATCAAGGACGCTCACAATCTTTGCATACAATTCCCCAGCATTACTAGCAAAGTTTTGTCCATGCCCTGCGCCAGGCTGCACATACTTGATCACCTTGGTATCGACGAAGATATCATCCTGCAAGCCATTCGCAAATGTACTTTCGCATTCCCCATTACAAAGCAGCAGATCAAATTGCCCACTCGTAACCAACACCTTACCCTTGAACCCCTTCGCTACCGGAGCGGAAAAGCCCTCCAGAAATTCGCCGATGGCGAGCGCTTGTGAGACGCTGAAGCTGTACTCTGCCGCGGAAACTTCGTAGTCGGGCTGAGTCAGGAAAGCTTGAATGTAAGAGAACATGTCGACAAAACCGAGGTAGCCGTTGTCGAGTGTCTGTGAAAATTGAGGACGCGAAGCTACGGGCAGCGTCTTCGCGACGCGGTTCGCGAATACGGTCGGTCCCCAGACAGTCGTACGAGCTGCTAAATCGTTGGGATTGGGATAAGCTATGCCTGTCAAGATCGCCGTATCGATGAGCTTGGGATATTTCGCAACTAAGCCGTTCGATACGAAAGACCCGTAGGAGTGCCCAACGAGGGCAACCTTAGCCGCTTTGATGTCCCCTGTATACTGATTGCTGCGAATAGCTTGGACAATACGCGCAAGAAGCTCGACTTGTGGCGCAGCTTGATTTTCGAAACCGGAGATGCGGGAGCTGAGGCCGGTGCCGAGGCGGTCGTAGTAGAAAATGGAGTAGCCGGCATTGAGGGCGTAATGTGCGAAGGAGTACTGTTCAGGCTTATAGCTGGACGCCCAATACCTTTGCAATGGTCAGTCATGCATCCTTGCAAAACCGCTGTAGACGCCGATTAACTTACCTTCGATCAAATCCTAAACCATGCGTTGCTACCAAGACCGTCGTTTCCTTCCCATCCTTCTCGGAAACAGGCTTGCAGAACGTTCCCGCGATTTCAAAAGTCTTCGTAGTGTTCTCCTTACCGCCAAAGGGCGGGGTGCTGAGGCCGTCTTTACTCGAAAGATCAGCTAGCAGCGCCACAACATCATGGTTGTCGGCGAAGCGGGTGGTTGCCCATTGCAAGGCTGGGTAGGTGATAGTTTCCGTGACTGTGTAGTCGGTACAGACGCCATTGGACGGGTGAACAAAGTCAGGATAGGTTGTGTTGGGGTGCTGAGGAGCTGGGGCTGAGACAGTTACGCGAGCAAGAGCGAGGGTTGAGAGGAGGGTGAAGGATTTGGAAAGCATGATGAGCGGTGGTAATCTTCCGGTAGATTGATTGCGAACCTGAGACGAGTTGATGGTTTGCAGTCTAAGGTTCTTGTCAACGTCCTTTTATACATGCTCCCTTCCGACTTTGGGTCTACGTGCAAGTCGACCTTCAGATCACCGTATTCCAAATATCTATTGCGCACCGTTAGCAATGTATGCTGGTCTAGCATACTAGTTACCCATTCGACACTAGTAGGATGCGCAGGAGTGATTGAACGTCCGCATCATCATCCGCATTCCATATTCGACCGTTCAAATGTCCCATGCTGGGTAAGTCTTCGGCGGTGAGAAGTATTTGCAATCGCAGATATGGACACCAAATACCGTTTTGGGGCAATGTAAGGTCGCGAGAGCTTCGCAACATGGTGCTGCGTACGTAGCTCGCAGAAGTAGTGTTGCTGACGGTCGTTCAGTGACAAATTCTTGACAGCTCCTCATTGGCCGAACGAGAATTTGGAGATGGTCAGCTTACTCACGCAGTCCCGTGGGTCAACAGAGGGATGTGTACAGTAAAGCCATTTTGTGTCGGCTCCTCGCGTTTTCGGTTTCGCTGTTGCAATTGCCACCCGCAATGTCCGCAACGCGTCAGCAGTACCCCACCTGCGATCCACAGAATCGAATAGTCCAACGCTCATTCTCCATTGCGAAGCCGAGTTGCCCGTGCACGATTGCGACTTAAAATACTCGAGGCATTGCTGGTAGGCGCGACCGAAGGAACAGCTGGATTTGATTTGCTCTTTGGAATGCCTAACCCGATTACCTTCAAGTAGTAGGACGTCCAGGTCATTGAGGATGATGCCACTATTTCAACAGCCGCGATTGTTAGTGGTGTTGTTGCGCACTCGCAGGTTTGGAGAAGTTGTTGATGCAGTAGTCTCCCGTGGACGAAGCAAACGGAGACCTCATCAGTATCTACAAGCAACAAAGGGTGTCGAATAGCCCCGTAAATAGGAACAATGGTATTGTGACGTATTCTAAGAAACTGCGCAATCTTTAACGTGAGGATAGTGGCTGTGACCCCCTCTTGATGAGCTTTGCTAGCTTCGCACACGGTGGAAAGTGACGTTACCTGTAGTGAGGGGCGGCGGTCCGCCACGAATGCTCGCTTAATCGCACAAAGGTGGTCGCCTACAATGAAAACTGCCCCACACAGCTGGTGTCACACTATATATATCGAATACTGCAAAAACTTCTCATAAATCAATTCCAATTGAGGACAGATGGTAAGGATTCACATCCTCTCACAACAGTTTCACGGCTAACATTATCAGGCCGAGTTGTCAGTACACCCAATTACCATCGCCCTGAATGCTTGCTAACATGCATCTAGGGTTATGGCGCCAGGTTAAGGTTATCTTAACATTACTTCCTGGTCACGAAAGTGGCGTGGGTTCGAATCCCACTCTGTTCATTCGTCTACTATCAAGTAGATCTTCAGGAAACATTTTTTTGCAATTTTCGTTGGCCGGTGCCGGGGCTCTGAACTAGTCGCGAAGCAGCCAACGAAAACTTTGTGCGGCAATACATGTTTTTGCATCGCAGGAATAGCAACTGGAGAAGCGTCTTGGAAATCTACATGAATTACTGGTGGCTGTAGCTTTCATTTTGAGTCAGTGTCTGTCACTGTCACGGTCCCGACTTTGCGCGGACCACAACCATGATAGAGAACCCCGCATGCAAACTGCACTTAGGATGCCTAAGCGACATCCCAGAATTACACCAGGATGAATTACAGTCTGCTCACTAGTGTCAGGACTATCTGATGTATATGAGTGTAGCGCTCCAGGCATGTCACTTCTGGACGTCTTTTTGAAAACAATTTTACCATGCTCAGAACGGCCTTGATCTATACAAACCGACATTATTAGAAGGCATTGACACGCATGTCGTGGTCATATGCGTCCAACGGAACGGTCGATCTGTTAGATGCGTAGCGATGTCTTTCTATTATCCTCGGTCGAAGCCAAGTATGAAGCAGATTGGTCTATAGGACACCCAAGGTGGAGATTTGAGTGGAAGCCATGTGTCTACTTTTACTGCCCCTAATGCTGAATTGCCCACCTTAGGTAACGACATGTCTACGGGTCGTCGTCGTACTGAAACCATGTTGAGCTCCAGGTACAGTGACTGCGGTCAAATGATTCGCAGTTCAACATCTCTTATTACGCGACGGTCTATGTCTACAGTGTCCTGTCTGTCCCAACTCCGGGGTACAGAGTGCGTCGCGATTGCCGGACAGAGCCTGGGCGAAGCTAAGACAATACGCACTGATTCCACTTCGGATAAGCATCAAAAGTACAACTTTGTACCCCGATGTTGACATGCCAAACGAGGCGCGTCTGAACACGTACCCGACCCAATCTTTCCGAATCTGCCTCGGGAAGCCAAAACGCCGTCTATATGCAATCGAAAAATTTCCTCATCAGCTCGTCTAGGCTACAACCCTCTTCATGCTAGCAGCCTGTCGCGGCTCGATGAATAACGCCTCCCCCTGTGTAAGTATGACTGGCTTCTCGCCTTTCGACTCATCCGCGAGAGTCTCCAGGCGTCCAGTGACCCATGCTTTCCTGCCCTCCACCCTCGTCGTGGTCGCTCGTAGCACGACGACCTGACCCGCCATTGCCGGTGCCTTGTAGTCGATCTTCAGACTAGCTGTCACGGCAACCTTATTGGGAAGTGCAGGGAAGCAGCAGCGTGCTAGCCCCTCGTCAAGCAGCGTAGCAAGAAGGCCCCCATGGACGATACCCGGATGCCCACACAACGCCGTGCCCAAATACTGCAGCGAAACATAGTCGCTCCCATCCGCCGTCGAAAATTGCAGTGGCGGTACTGCAATCTTATCCGGACCCAACAGCGTACCAGCCGTCAGATTCTGCGCGCGCATCTGCTCGGGTACCTTCAAATGCGGCCGACTAGCGATGTATTTCTCATCCTGGAGTAACGCGCGCGTGATGGGGTGCTCGAAAATTTGTTTCTCTATCGCGGCGATGTCATCGGTGGGGGGCGTGAAGAGCGTAAGGGTCTCTTCGTCTGTTGGGGGTTGATAGAGCGAGAGGGCTGCCGGGAGGGCGGGTGCGGCGGCCATGGTGAAGCCGAGGGTAAAGGTAAGGAGAGTGAGGGCGACGGCTACTGGGGCGCGGATGTATAGCGGCTTCTTTGCTTTAGGCAGCGGTTCGGAGGCTGTTCGTAACGTGGGTTTGGAAGGTTGTGATGCTGGTAGAAATTAGCCTTTGTGATTGCAATTGCTAGAGGCCTGACGTGGAGAACGACAAGTTTTCTCTCGTGACATGTTAGCAGGAATATGCAACTAACCCTTGGTAAGAGTACTCTGCAACCTCAACCCTCTTTGCTCAAATCTGCATCCCATCCAGGCCACCCTACTACTTATACCCCCCGGAACCGGCCCAACATTGCGCCTAGCCGCCAGGCTCCAACCGGCCGACCTCGCGACAGAATACATGCTTGAACGAGGAAGAAAAGTATCCACTCGGAATCCGCTAGAAAGATTGCGACAAGGCCGACATGGCTGTTTGGCGGTCAACGAAGGTGTAACCAGCGCCCGGGCCACCCCGAGATGGAGTTGCCTCGGCTCAAAATGTGTTCCGACGGAACCTTTGTTTGGTCGACAAAGAGGCGGTATGGCAAGGCCAAGGAAATGGAAGACTTTTATGCGTGGTTTTCGACGCAAAGAGGTCTACGGTACCATTCGCGTTGTAATGCGGTGAGTGGCCAGTCTACCACACGATTGTTGCCTTCATTTCCACGGCATTTCCACGGTATCAATCACGCCTAGTCTGCCGGAGATCGCCTCGTCACTATGTACAAGACTGTGCGCTTCGTCCGAATTCGTACGAAAGACTTTGTAACCAGTCCATCATTATAATAAGTCGCAGTCTAGCACACGCCAACGGCGAAATCCCAGCATACACTAGGACTACGTACCTCCATAACGTCATTATGGATCATTCCGGTCCTACCTACCGACATCTTCTAGCAACAATATTTGTGGACCCTAGGTACCGCTTAGAAATGCAAAAAATATATGTACTAATAGAGATTCATAAAGCGCCCGAAGCAATTAATTTGTTTCCTTTACAGTACTCTCAAACATCAAGTCCACCTGATCACTTTTACTCTATATACACATCAACACGACTTCGACCTCCGCAATTATGGCCCCCCAACGCTACCAAACCGAGCACCAAGATGTCGCTCCTTTGGCCAAACCTCTCGACTTCGCCTTCTCCAAGGCAACAGCGCAGAACCGATTTCTCAAAGGAGCAATGACCGAGCGCCTCTCATCATGGGACGCCACAAACCTAGAAGCCCGCGGCGTCCCCTCCAAGAACCTCATCAACGTCTACCGACGATGGGGCGAGGGAGAGTTTGGCATCATCCTCACCGGCAACATCATGATCGAATACGACCACCTCGAAGCTGCCGGAAACCCCATCATCCCCCGGGGCTCAAAGTACGAAGGCGAGCGATTCGAGGGCTTCAAGGAGCTTGCTACACAGTCCAAGAAGCATGGCTCGTTGATCGTTGGTCAGGTCAGCCATCCCGGCCGTCAAGTAGCAGACAACATCCAGAAGAACCCTTTGTCTGCGTCGGACGTGCAGCTAGAGGGTAATGTCATGGGCATGACATTCGCTAAGCCCCGCGCTGCGACTGCAGAGGATATCGAGAACATCATCGAGGGATTCGCGCATGCGGCCGAGTACCTCGACAAAGCCGGGTACGACGGCATCCAGCTCCACGGCGCTCACGGATACCTCCTGGCCCAGTTCTTGTCACCGTCAACAAATAAGCGCACTGACAAGTACGGCGGTTCGCTCGAGAACCGCGCACGTCTCATCACCGATATTGGCCAGCAAGTTCGAAAGCGCACTTCCAAGTCCTTTGTGTTGGGCATCAAGCTCAACTCGGTTGAGTTCCAAGAGAAGGGCTTTGACACGGCCGAAGCAGCAACACTGTGCAAGCTGTTGGAAGACAACAGTTTCGACTTTGTCGAGCTGTCCGGCGGTACTTATGAGAAACTCGCCTTTGGTCATCAACGCGAGTCCACCAAGAAGCGTGAAGCCTTCTTCCTCGAGTTCGCTGAGAAAATCACACCCTCGCTATCCAAGACCCGCACCTACGTAACCGGTGGCTTCAAGACCGCATCAGCAATGGTCGACGCCCTTGCAACCGTCGACGGCGTTGGTCTCGCTCGCCCCGTCTGCTTAGAACCCGAGCTTCCCCGGCAAATCATCGCCGGCGAGGTCGACGCAGCTATAGAGCAGTTGACCGGCGACGACGACTTTGGCTTGACCAATGTGGCGGCTGGAACCCAGATCAGGCAACTGGGTAAGGATCAGCAGCCGATTGATCTCAGCGACAAGAAGAACATGGAGGCGTTCCAGAAGGATATGGGGACGTGGGCTCAGGGCTTCCAGGACGACAAGACGGGAAGCAAGTACGGCTATGTGGATATCGATAGTGTTGCGGGGGTTCCGTACGGTACTGCTGCGCCCTCGTCCTAAGTACGTTTGAGCCAGAGTATATATGTAGATTTGATAGACTGATTCAAGTAACACTACTTGAACGCCTCAAAGAAGGAGTCATCTCTCTCGTCTTGACAATCGATGCGTTCTATGTGCACCGTGCAAAGTATTCAGTCCATCAGGTGCCCCTTGTGGTAACCGTAGTGAACAATATTTGATGAAATATTCGGCCGCTGCGTGTCAGATGAGCGTGTCTGCCTGGAACTCGAAGGCGCCGTTCAAATGTTCCGAGCAAGTTCATTTGTATAGACTGAAGAGCTCATACGAGCTTTTGAAGAGACTTTCTCCACGGACTGGCATTTTGGAAAAACGGTGCTCTCGAGGATACATACAAGTACGACCTTCAATACCACCATGGAACAGGGCGCACGGGTTCCATGTCTTCGAGACTCCAGATCGAGCGCCGGGCAGTCCTAGACACAAAGCGACCATATAGACACCAACAAGTGCTAGCCTCCAAAAAACAGGTGTAGTCATGTTGGAATCATTTCAGATATTGTTTCCATTCCTCCCTCAACCCCAACTCATACATCCATACAAACTACACACCATTCATCCCAAAATCGGCCCAATCATCTACAACAGTATTATACATGCACAAGAGTGGGGAAATATGTCGTATCCCCGTAAAAGCTGAGCGGACGAACATCGACCGAAGCCCGTTATGCCGCCATAGTAAGACAAGAGTAGAAGAGAAGATGAACGACCTTTTGGACGCCGAAAATGCCGCCTGGGAGCCGCCAGTGCCAGATGTAGTATCGAAAGACGAGACATGAAAACGAAAGTGTTAGTACATAGCGACAGGCGCCAATGTCTCGAGCTCAATAGTAGTCTCTGGCACTCTTCTGCAGCTCAATGAACCTCCATCCTCTCGTCTCCGGGTTGCTGACATCTTCAGGTATCCTCGTCACACCAATAGCGTATGTCACCTGCTGCACCTTGTCGTCCATGCCAGCAGCCAGCTTGCCAGTCTTCGCGTTCCTGTACGTGTGCACCTCTTGCGTTCTGCAAGTAACAATGAACACAGGAATGTCACCTGGCTCCAATAATCGCGCATTCAGAATATCGACGTTCCGAATGTCCACAATTTTGCCGTCCGACTTTAGGCCTGCCGTGGTGTATTGTTGCATCAGCGCCGCATACACTTGGTACTGCGCTGCTGATAGCCAAAGCTTCAAGACTTCAACATCGCCTTTGACGTAAGCGTCTAGAACTTCGGGAAGGATGTATTCGCGCATTTCGGTCAGGAAGGGCTCGAGCTGGAAGTTGGGGTCCATTTCGCGGAATTTCTTGATAACCATGGCAGTCTCGTTCTCGGCGAAGAAGCCGGTGATGCGGTCCGAGATGCTGCGCGCGGTCGAGATCAGCGGGTTGTCCGACTCGTTGTAGGCACTCTTCATGCTCGAGAAGCGGCGCGCGACTGGCGAGTTGTCCTTGAACTCCCTCCAGATCTCCTTGTATTTGGCGTCTTTGTGGAGGGTAACGTTCGTGCCAGCCCTGGTAGGGATTAGTAAAGGTAGACGATACACCATCTGTACAAACTCACTCTAGGTCCTCTTCGATCGGCCCCGTCGGCCTTCCGCCCGTCCTCTCCAACTCGTTGAGCTCTCTCAACTCTCTCCTCTTTCTGCGCTCTTCTTTCTCAATCCACCCTCCGTATCGCGACGAGCTGCCGTCGTCGACTGTGTCCTTGACCGCCTTGAACGCCTTCGATTCGCGGACAGGTCGCGTCACGTATTCCAGGCCTGTGCCAGTGACATTGGCGACTTTGCGAACGCCCTTCACGGGAGCCGTGTCCCATGTCCAGGCTGCGCCCGAGCCAATTGCGGTCGCTGTCGTCTTCAAAGCCTCGGCCGTCTTGGTCGACGCCGCGTCCGTGACTTGAGTATAGGTATTTTTCGCTTTCTGCACGCGCGGATTCTGTGTGAAGTCGTTCACACCTGCCGACAGTTGCTTTGTACCCTCATTCCACTCCTTTGATGCCTGGAACTCGTTCTTCAGGGTGTCGGTAAACACCTGCCATGGCGTCTTGTCACCATGCGGAGGAGGCGGGGGCTTGTCCTTCTTGTCCTTGCCCTCACCGTCCTTCTGTTCGCTAGATTCTTCTTCGCCCTCCTTCTTCGACCCAGCTTCTTCTTCTTTGTTTTGATCTCCTGGTTTGTCTCCCGCGGCGCTCTCGGTTGTAGATTCCTTAGCCTCCGATTGCGGCCTCGACTCTGCTTCCTTGATGTCTGGCTCGGGTTGTTTCTGCGCTTGCTGGAACAGGGTCGAACGAGAGGAGAAGTGGCGGGCGTATGCGGAGGTGGAGCGGAAGAGAACGTCCTGGGGTAGGAACTCGCTTCGTAGGAACAGGAAAGGGGATGACTGAAGGTTGTTCGCAGAGGATAATCTTTGGGGCGTGGCCAATGACCGCGAAACCAAAGGCGCTGTGGATATCCGTCTATATGCAGCCGCTCGACCGTGGATGCTGGAGGGTAAGGCGGCCGTAGATTGTATGCTCCATCGTGCCCTGGCGGAAAAGGTGCTGGTGGCCGGCGGTCTCATGCTATGCTAGCTGTGAAAGTGCGAGAGGAGGACAAGAATTGTGGCGATGGATTGACCAAAGAATGGACCAGATATCTTGCGCGTGGATGATGGGAGCAGAAGGTGGTGAGCAGGCGGCGATTTCTTCTTCGATCGGAAAGAACGGGCGCTCGGACCACTGTCCGAGGTCAACTATTTTCTACCAGCTTCGACGACACCTCCATCGACCCCCCCGTGGGCCATCGCCAAGTTCACATCTCTCAACATGGACGCACCCATAGCATTGCGCGCCTTTCGATCCGCCTGCACCTCCTGGCGCACCGCCCTCGCCCCTACCCGACCCTTCTCCAGCTCAGCGCGTGTGCTTGCCGGATTCGCGGCGAAGAAGCCCGTCGCAGATGTGGGCAGCCTGTTCAGCCGAGTCACCGACTCCCAAACATCTCCGTTTGGAAGCATAATACCGGGCCCAGGCGGCGAATTCAAGAACCTCTCCCAGCAGGAATGGGAAGCCGACCAGCGACACCATATCCACATATACGCCCACAAGCACAACACGCACATCACCCTCACGAAACCGAACCGCGACGCACTCATATCCGTGTCCTGCGGCAACATCAAATTCAAAAAGGCTCAGAGGGGAACATACGACGCAGCGTATCAGCTTGCGGCATTCGTCATGAGCAGAATTCAGGACAAGGGATTGTTGCGCGACATTACAAGCATCGAGCTAGTGTACCGCGGCTTTGGGCCCGGGAGGGAAGCGGTGACGAAGGCGATCTTAGGAAGTGAGGGAAAGAACATACGGCCGTTGGTTACTAAGCTGTCGGATTCGACCCGGTTGAAGTTTGGTGGAACGAGGAGCAAGAAGCCGCGGAGATTGGGTTAGACAGGTGGATGTTTGGAAGGGCGAGATGTTGGGCGGGTTAGCTATAGCACCCGAGATTTGTACAATATGGCATCAGTTGGAGTACGGGCATACTGTAACATATGGCACAAGCATGAACAGGCACACAATCAAGACAGTTCAGACAGAACTTCATGTTATTCGTTTGGGCATAGGGGCTCTCTCCGCTGCAGGAATTTCCCGATTGTTAGTATCTTTGACGAGACGGGGGGCATGATTTCTGGACGAGTGCCGAGGATGCCCTCTTGCGCCTCCTTGCTCACTTCCAGCGCCAGTGCCAGATAACCTCTCCGCTTCCTCGTCCGCGTCGTCTTCGGAAGCTCGCTGGCGCCGTCTCTGGTCGTGCCGCAGCATAGACGATCTTTCGTCTTCAAAGTCCTCGTCAAGGAGCTCTCCATCCGCAGTATCATGATCCGGTGGCTCGATCCATTCCCGTGGTACTACGCATGGGAGAGCTACGCCTATGCTAGCGGCGCGGTTCAGCCAGCCGGGACCGGGGCGTCCGGTGAGCTTGTCGCAGAGGTAAGAGGTGAAGTGGTTGCAGTTCTTGGTGAGGAGGTTGTAGGATGTGCCGAGGAACTGTTGAGAAGCCTGGTCCGGTCAGCGGGTTTCTTCGAACGTGATATGAGTATCTACCTCTTGGATGATTGTGCTAAGCTCGTCTTCCGGCCGGAATGAAAAGCCGTGAAGTGTGGTCTGTCGAAAGGTGCCGCCGGGTGGTTCTTGCCCAGGCCTCGTCCAATACACCCCACTTAGGCCGCGTTGATCATGACCCCCGTACGCATATTCCCGGTCGCCAATGACAACACCGGAGTGCAGGAGAGCGCTGCCGATGGTCCACAGCACTGTCGATACCTTCCCGGGCGGAAGCAGGTCGTATACATTGATCTTGACCTCTGTTCTTTGGAGTGACAGCGTGCTTCGGTGGTTGCCGGAGCTTTTGCGGGACGGTTTGGGGCGGGTCGACGAGGAGGACATGCTGGAGTGTGGAGCGTCGAAGCAGGCACGAGCTTCGCAGTAGGGTGCTCGAGGTCAACTCGGCGGTAGGTTGCGTAGCCGATGCGCACGCGAGCTGTAGGTCTAGAGGTATCCAGGTGCTGTCTGCGGTTGCGAGCCTATAATGCGATAGGAGTGCGGGGAAGAGATTATGTGTGGAAGACGGATGTGAAGACGGGCCAGCCCTTTCAAGAGGTCAAGGTATGAATGTGTGAGGGGAAAGATGGGGGCAAGGTGAGAGGATGGCGTTCAAGACTGGGCGCGCCGCGCGCAACCAAGCAGCTCAAGCTGTACCGGTGCCGGATGGGCACTTGAGGCGTCGACGCACCAGCCACACATGCGCACCTTCCATGTGCATGCTCGGCTAGGTCACGTGCAGCGGGAGCGCTTACCCAAAGCGAAGCTGCAATTTTTCATCTGCAGCTTTCCTATGTACCGTTGAGCCTACCAACTGGAGAGAGGCGCTGCAAGGCATCTCTCCCTTTACCCCTCATCACGCCGCCCACCCGCTCCTTCACCTTTTCCTTCTCTTCTTTGATACCCACTTTTTCACGACCAGCAGCAAGTACTGCTCTCGATTTTTCTAGCCACCTCCACTCTACTTTTTCGCCTGCCTTGCGCATCACCCTCAACCCCACCACCACCCGCACATACGCAAAATCCAAGAAGATGCCTCCCAAGAAGAAGGTCGAGGAGGAGAAGATCCTTCTCGGTAGGCCTGGCAACAGTCTCAAGAGCGGTATTGTGAGTAGGCACCCTTGCTGAATTTTGCACGTCACGTTCTTACGTTAACAGTAGACGTCAGGTCGGCCTTGCGAACGTCGGTAAATCAACGCTGTTCCAGGCTATCACAAAGTCCAACCTTGGCAACCCAGCCGTAAGTCGCGTGCATTCGCCGTCGGCAAACTCGCATTGACACGCATAGAATTTCCCATATGCCACAATCGACCCCGAAGAGGCGCGCGTCGTCGTGCCTGATGAGCGGTATGACTGGCTCGTCGATTACTACAAGCCCAAGTCGCAGGTCCCTGCCAACTTGACCGTCTATGATATCGCTGGTCTCACCAAGGGCGCCTCAACGGGCGCCGGTTTGGGTAACGCCTTCTTGTCGCACATTCGCGCTGTCGATGCCATCTTCCAAGTCGTGCGGTGTTTCGATGACGCCGAGATCATCCACGTGGAGGGCGATGTCAACCCTATTCGCGACTTGGACATCATTAGCGAGGAACTCCGCCTCAAGGACATCGAGTTCGTTGAGAAGGCTCTCGTCAACCTCGTCAAAGAGACACGGCGAGGCGGACAGAGCTTGGAGATGAAGAAGTTGAAGGAAGAACAGGCAACTGTCGAGCAGATCCTTGCCATGCTCAAGGATGGCAAGGATGTGCGGAAAGGCAACTGGTCGCCAAAGCAGGTACGTGCCGAATTTTTCCTTCCTTCCTGTTCGAAAGATGACAAAGAGCGATTGCTCTATAATCCCAGCTCTTTGATGCCTCTAAACGCTTGAGGTTCCATGAAAAGACGTCCAACTCTGACTACGAACTCCATCACTACACAATTACATCAGTTTATGGTGCGGATATGTGCTGACTATAATCAAGGTCGAGGTCATCAACCCTCTCTTCCTGCTCTCAGCGAAGCCCGTCGTCTTCCTCGTCAACCTTAGCGAGAAGGACTACATCCGCCAGAAGAACAAGCATCTGCCCAAGATCGCCCAGTGGGTCAAGGAGAACGCTGAGGGTGACCCTATCATCCCCGTCTCCGTCTGCCTCGAGGAGCGCCTCGGAGCCATGTCGGAGGCAGAGGCCACAGAGGAGCTCAAGACCCTGAACACCAAGTCCGCGTTGCCCAAGATCGTGACCACCATGCGCAAGGTCCTCAACCTCGGTAGCTTCTTCACCACTGGTACCGATGAAGTGAGGCAATGGACGATACGGAATGGAACCAAGGCCCCGCAGGCTGCTGGTGTCATTCATGGCTACTTTGAGAAGA
>Ga0247803_1000248_pt1 | contig 31740 bp, 32 predicted proteins | sample UWRJL014104B1_FD_180928 | JGI IMG/M metagenome (GOLD analysis project Ga0247803, IMG submission 180928) | Plant litter microbial communities from Arlington Agricultural Research Station in Wisconsin, United States - UWRJ-L014-104B-1 | ecosystem: Environmental > Terrestrial > Plant litter >... | reverse complement strand
TCCCCCATGTAGACGTCCTGCTCCTTGATGTCCTTGACCGAGCGGGCGCCGGTTTCTTCGTCCGCCTCGAACACGATCAGGCGCAGCTTCACCTTCAGGGGCGCTGCGTACGTCATGTCGCGCTGGATGCACTCCTCGACGTCATACTTGGGATCTTCGAACTCGTAGGAGACGTACTCCAGCACGGCGCGTTCGTTGAAGTCCTTGATCGGGAAGACCGACTTGAAGACCGCCTCGATGCCCTGCTCCTTGCGGACGCCCGGACGGACCTCACGCTGCAGGAACTGCTCGTAGGATGCGCGCTGCACCTCGATCAGGTTCGGCATCGCCACCGCTTCGGGGATGCGCCCGAACGATTTGCGAATGCGCTTCTTGCCGGTGAAGGTCGTGGCGGACGCGATCTGACCGTTGATGGTGAGACCGTTGTGGACGTCAGTCATTCAGTTTTTCCCAATCCATCCGGCGTGACCCGGACGAGAAATGCAGCGGCACGGCGCGCCGTCTGGCGTCCCGTGACAATCGGTTTCGGCCTCCACCCTCGGACCCCGAAGGGACCAGGAGGCCTGAAATCTGTGAGCTCCCTTGGGAAGGAGCCACGCCTTCGCTCGGTCGGAGGGCGACGGACCGGGCCTCGGCGCTTTCGCGCGGAATCATGTGAGTGATTGCGGAACGGGGACGTATACTCGCTTTTCAGACGAAATAAAGGCCATCCACAGGTTTCTGCGCTGGACTTTTGCGGTTGAGCGGGCGCAGCCAGATGTTAGCGTGGCCTTATGACACGCATCGCCCTCCTCGCCGCCTCCGTAATCGCCCTGTCCGCGGGCCTGACGGGGTGCGCGGCCACCGTTCCCGACACCCTCCTGGCGGCCTCTCCGACCAGCCCCGCATCCTGGGAACCGGCCCAGCACGGCTATCTGGCGTGGAGTTCGACGCGCCGGGACTGGACCGTCCTGCCCTCGGGCCTGCAGTTCAAGCGGATCGGCCGGGCCAGGCCCGACGCGCCCCGCCCCTCCGTCATCGATACGGTCCGCGTCCACTATCGCGGCACGCTCATCAACGGCAAGGAGTTCGACAGCTCCTACGCTCGCAACGAGCCGGCCGAGTTCCCGCTGGGCCGCGTCATCCGCGGCTGGACCGAGGGCGTGGCCCTGATGCACGTCGGCGAGACCTATGATTTCGTCATCCCCGCCGACCTCGCCTACGGCCCGCGCGCCATGGGGGCGGACATTCCGGCGAATTCGACCCTGCTGTTCCGGGTAGAGCTGCTGGCGGTCAATCCTTGACGCCTTAGCGCGATCAGCGGAGCTTACGGCGCAAAGCGCGTTCACGCGGCATGGCTAAGCTCGTCCGGTGACGAGCGGGCGCGTCGTTCGCCTAGGAGTTGTCATGTCTCACGGTCGCCTCTCAGCCTGCGGTATCGCCCTTCTTCTCGTCTCGACAGCCCCAGGGGCCCTGGCCAACGCCGCAGCCCAGAGCGCAGCCCCGTCCGCCGCCGTCTCGCCCGCCGCATCGCTGAATACGACCATCCCCGATGTTGTGGATCGGGCCTGGCCGGGCGTGATCACGCTCGACGTGGACGCCACCGACCTGAACCGCCGCATCTTCCGGGTGCGCGAGACCATTCCCGTCGAGGCGACGGGGCCGATGACCCTGTTCTTTCCCCAATGGCTTCCGGGCGAGCACGGCCCCACGGGACCGATCGCTCAACTGGCCGGGCTGATCATCACGGCTGACGGCCAGAGGGTCGAGTGGACGCGCGACACCCTGCAGCCCTTCGCCTTTCATATCGTGGTCCCCGCCGGGGCGACCCAGATCGTCGCCGAGTTCCAGCACCTGTCGCCGACGGCCCCCAACCAGGGTCGAGTGACGATGACGGCCGAGATGCTGAACGTTCAGTGGGAGAAGATGCTGCTCTATCCGGCGGGCCGCTATCACCGCAACATCACGACCCAGGCCAGCGTGAAACTGCCGGACGGCTGGTCGATGGGCTCGGCGCTGGAAACGCAAGGGACGGCCGGCGCCACGACCACCTTCAAGCCCGTGACCCTGGACGTGCTGATCGACAGCCCGATCTTCGCCGGCGCCCACTATCGCCAGATCGACCTCGATCCGGGCGGCCGCTCGCCGGTCCGGATCAATATCGTCGCCGACGCCGCCGCCAATATCGCCCCGACCGACGAACAGATCGGAATTCTGCGCTCCCTGGTCCAACAGGCGGACCGCCTGTTCGGCGCACGCCATTTCGACCGCTATGATTTCCTGATGGCGATGACCGACCGGCTGGGCGGCATCGGGCTGGAGCACCACCGCTCGTCCGAGAACAGCGTCGACCCGGGGTTCTTCACCGACTGGTCGTCAAAGCTGGGCGATCGCGACCTGCTGGCCCACGAATACACCCACTCGTGGAACGGCAAATGGCGTCGGCCCGCAGACCAGAACGTCCCCAACTACAACATCCCGCTGCAAGACAGCTTGATGTGGGTCTACGAGGGCCAGACCCAGTTCTGGGGCAATGTCCTGTCAGCACGGTCCGGGATGGTGACGCGTCAACAGGCGCTGGATGCCCTGGCGATGACCGCAGCCTCCTACGACGCCACGATCGGGCGCGAATGGCGCGCCATGCAGGACACCACCAACGACCCGATCATCAGCCAGCGACAGCCCAAGGGCTGGCTCAGCTGGCAGCGGGACGAGGACTACTACGTCGAGGGGGCGCTGATCTGGCTCGACGCCGACACCCTGATCCGTGAGAAGACCAACGGCCGCAAGAGCCTGGACGACTTCGCCCGTGCCTTCTTCGGCAAGAACGACGGCGAGTTCGACGAAGCCCCCTACACCTTCGAGGACGTGGTGAGCGCGCTGAACGGAGTGGTCGAGCATAACTGGGCCAGCTTCCTGCGCACCCGGCTGGACGGGCATGGCCCCGGCGCGCCGCTGGATGGGCTGGAGCGCGGCGGCTACCGGCTGATCTACACCGACACGCCTTCCGACTATCAGAAGACGCTGTATGCCGAATACGAGCGGAGCAATTTCTGGTATTCGCTGGGCCTGCAGACGGATAACAGCAGCAAAATCAACGGCGTATTATGGGAAGGTCCTGCATTCAAGGCCCAGCTTGCAGTCGGCATGCAGATCATCGCCGTGAATGGCGATGCCGCTTCACCCAACCGACTGGGCGCCGCCATCACCGCCGCCAAGGACACGACGACGCCGATCTCGCTGATCGTCAAGGACGGCGAACGCTACCGTACGGTCGAGATTCCCTACCACGGCGGCCTTCGCTACCCGCACCTGGAGCGCATCGCGGGAACACCGGACCGGCTGGGCGATCTGTACACAGCGCGTCGGCGCTAGAGCCTGGGCGTCTGGGCCAGAACCGCACGGGTTCTGGCCCAGGATCCATCAGCCGCAGTCTACCGACTGGATGATCCCTGTCGCCTCGTCGAAGCGCAGGTTCAGCCGGTCCGCCATATATTCCTTGGTCGTCGCGCAGGTGGTGCAGACCATGCGGACATTGGCGCCGGCTGCGAAATCCACAGCTCCGACATGCGAACCGATCAGCGACTGCGCCTGTGAGGCGTCGCACTGACGCGGCCCAGCAGCCATGCCGCCATCATCCGTGGACGACGTCGCCGCACACCCGGCTAGGACAAGCGCGAGCCCGCCCGCAGCGATAAGACCCAGGCGGCTCATCCGCACTTCACTTCGCGAATGACGCCCGAGGTTTCCTCGAAGACGATGTTCAGACGCTCGGGATTGTAGTCCATCGTCATCGGGCAGGTGGTGCACAGCACGCGCCAGGTCTCATTGGCCGGCTTGGCGGGCAGTTCGGACCGGTTGCGGCCAACATAGGCGCTGTACATGTTTGCCTTGCACTCGCTGGGACCATCGGCGGGCGTGGTTGGCGCGACCGGCGCTCGATCCATCGGAGCACAGGCGGCGACGGCCAGGCCGCCCAGACCCAGCAACACAGGCGCCAGCAACATCGGAAGTCTTGTCATCGTGTCTGTCTCCTCTTTCGAATCCGGCAATCAGCCGCAGCGGACCGTTTCGACCAGGTTGGTCGTGGCGTTGAAGAAGATGTTGAGGCGATACGGGGAATAGTCCTCCGTGATCACACAGGTCGTACAGGCGACGCGCCGGTTGACCACGTCGACGGGCACCGGGATTTCGGTCCGCGGCTTGCCCACCAGCCATTGCAGGTCGTTGGCCTTGCACATGTCGGCCTGGGCCTGCGGCATCCGGGTGCCGATAGGCTGGGTCTGCGCCGCGGCCGCGACGACGGCGGGCGCCGGGGCCTCGGCCTTGGGCGTCGAACAGCCCGCCAGGATCGCGCCCGACAGCATCAGGGACGACAGGACCGCGACCCTCATGCCGCCTTCTCCCAGCGCCCTTCGTCCGACTGCTTCCAGTAGGCGAGGTTGGCCCCCTGCCCTTTCAGCGTGCGCCAGAGCTCGCGGGCGCCGTGCAGCGCCGTCTCGTCCCGGCCCTCGAAGATGATGAAGCATCGTGCATATGTCTCCGTTTCCCCCAGTTCAGACCCATCCACGATGAACAGCGCATGAGCGCCGTTCGGGTTCTCCTGGGAGGACGTCAGCAAAATCGGCTGGCGGTCAGCGTGCGGCTCGCTCGCAAGGCCGTGGGCGAGGAAGCTGTCCTCGCGCCACGTCCACAGGGCATCGTCGATATCCTCGAGCTGAGACGGATCGGCGACGCGCACGATGGCGCGCCACCCCCGTTGCAGCGTCCGGTCCAGAAGCTCCGGCAGCACCTGGCCAAGCGAGGACCGCTCCAGATGGTAGAACCAGATCTCAGTTCCGGTCGTCTCGGTCATCAGCTCTCGTAGGAATCCGCGACCATCCGGTCCAGCGTGCGCACGCCAAAGCCGACAGCGCCGTCCGGGACCGTGTTGCGCGTGGACTTGTTGACCCAGGCGGTCGGCGCGATGTCCAGGTGCGCCCAGGGCGTGCCATTGGTGAAGCGTTGCAGGAACAGGGCGGCGGTGATCGAGCCGCCGGCGCGACCGTTGCCGGTGTTCTTCACATCGGCGATCGGGCTGTCGATGTGCTTCTCGTACTGGGGCGGCAGAGGCATGCGCCAGAAATTCTCGCCCACCTTGTCGGCGGCGGCGAAGATCGGCCCGGCGACGGCCTCGTCGTTGGCGTAGAGCGCCGCATAGTCCAGACCCAGGGCCACGATCGCCGCGCCCGTCAGGGTCGCCAGATCGATCATGAATTTCGGCTTGAAACGCTCCTGGGTGTACCAGAGGGCGTCGGCCAGGACGAGGCGACCCTCGGCGTCGGTGTTGATCACCTCGACCGATTGACCCGACATCGACACGACCACGTCGCCGGGGCGCTGGGCGTTGCCGTCAGGCATGTTCTCGACCAGGCCCAGGACGCCCACGGCGTTGACCTTGGCCTTGCGGCCCGCCAAGGCGTGCATCAGGCCGGCCACGGCGGCCGCGCCGCCCATGTCCCACTTCATGTCTTCCATGCCGTCGGCCGGCTTGATGGAAATGCCGCCGGTGTCGAAGGTCACGCCCTTGCCGACGAAGGCCAGGGGCTGTTCGCCCGCATTGCCGCCGTTCCACTGGATGACCGCCATCTGGCTTTCGCGCCGGCTGCCCTGGCCCACGCCCAGCAGGGTGCGCATGCCCAGCTTCTCCATCTCGGCCTCGCCGAGGATCTCGACCTTCAGGCCCAGGGGTTCCAGCGCCTTGACCCGGCGGGCGAACTCTTCGGGATAGAGGACATTGGCGGGCTCGGCGACGAGGTCGCGCGCAAAGATCACGGCGTCGGCGACGGCCGACAGCGGCTCGAACGCGGCCTGGGACGCGCGGATGTCCGCGGTCACGACACGCACCGAGGTCACCGAGGCGATCTTCTCGGCCTTCAGCGTGGTGCGGTACTTGTCGAAGCGATAGGCGGCCAGGCGAACGGCGAAGGCCGCGCGGGCCGACTGTTCGGGGCTCAGATGGCCGAAGTCCAGCGTCAGCACCTCGGCCCCCGACAGGCGGACGGCGTTAAAGGCGGCGGCGGCGGCGGATTCCAGCGCCAGGTCGTCGAACTTGGCCGGATCGCCCGCACCGACCAGCAGGATCGTGTCGGCCTGGACGCCCGCAGGGGCGGCGATGGTCAGGGTCGCGTCGGCCGCGCCCTTGAACCGGCTCTTGGCCATGGCCTTGGTCACGGCGCCCGAGGCGGCCTGATCATAGGAACCACCGGCTGCGGTCAGGCTGCGGTCGTCATGCACCAGCACAGCGACAATTTCCGCAGAACCCGCGGCAGCGACAAACTCGACTTTCATGAACGCAACTCCAGCCGGAGTTGGATGCTCCGGTCTTGCACAGTGTGTAAAGGACGACGCCGGTTGGCTCCGACACGTCCGGGTGTGTATTAGATGCTCTCCATCGCCCGCCCCCGCAACCAGGGCAAGCCAATCGCGCGCATGACCCTGATTCAACGTTACCTTTTCAAGCAGATCGCCGTGCCCATCGTGGCGGCCTGCGCGGCCCTCGTGGGAATCGGCCTGCTGAGCCAGAGCCTGGATCAGCTCGAGATCATCGTCGAGCGCGGCCAGAGCGTCTGGATCATGGTCAAGCTGACCCTGCTCGCTCTGCCCCAACTGCTGGGCGTCATCCTGCCCATCGGCCTGTTCGTCGGCGCCCTGGTCGCCCTGACGCGGCTCCAGCGAGAGCAAGAACTGACCGCCGCCTTCGCCAGCGGCATGACGCGGTGGTCGGTGATCTCGCCGGCCGCCCGTCTGGCGGTCATCGTCACCCTCGTGGTCCTGGCCAACAACCTGTTCGTCCAGCCCTGGGCCCAGCGGACAGCGCGCGAGCAGACCTTCGCCATCCGCACCGACCTGGCCGCTCTGCTGGTGCAGGAGGGGCAGTTCGTTCAGGGGCCTGATGGCCTGACCGTCTATGTCCAGCAGATCGAGCAGAGCGGCCTGATGAAGAACCTCTTCATCTACCTGGACGACGGCAAGGCGGTCAGCACCTGGGACGCGTCCGAGGCCCGCTTCGGCCGCATCGGCGGGGCGCCCGTCCTGACCATGACCGAAGGGTCGTGGCAGAAATATTCCTCGGACGGCGTGCTGAACTTCCTGTCGTTCGACCAGTACGCCTTTGACCTTTCGCCCTTCACCAACAGCGAAGAGACCATCCGCTACAAGCCCGCCGACCTCAGCCTGACCCAGTTGCTGAACCCCAGCGCCCAGTCGTTGAAGCGGTCCACGGCCGGCGAACTGCTGGCCGAGGCGCATGCGCGTCTGTCGTCGCCGCTGTACGCCCTGACCGGCATGGCCCTGGCCCTGTCGGCGATCATGGGCGGCGCCTTCAGTCGCACAGGCTATGGCGGACGTATCGCCAAGGCTGCCGGCGTCTTCCTGGTGATCCGGATCATGGGCTACGGCGTGGTCGCCGCCAGCGCCTGGAACGGCTGGCTGAACATCTTCCAGTACCTGCTGCCCCTCGGGGTGGCCGCCCTGGCGCTGCGACTGCTGTTCCGCGCCCTGAAACCGCACCGCAGGCGCGCCTGGCCCTTGATTGACCGCCTCAAGGCGAGGTTCGCATGACCCGGCTCAGCCTGCGCGGCGCCCACACCTCAAGCCGGTTCCGCCTGGGGCGTATCGAGCGCTACGTCCTGGCGCAGCAGGCGCGCGCCCTTGGCGTGGCCCTGGCCGTCATCGCCGCCCTCGTGATGCTGATCGATTTCGTCGAGATTTCGCGCGGCGTCGATGCGGACGTGTCCGCGCTGCGGCTGATCGGACTGATGTTCCTGAAGTCGCCCGCCGTGATCGTGCAGCTTCTGCCGTTCGTCTTTCTATTCGGCACCCTGGGCGCTTTCGTCAGCCTGAACCGGCGCAGCGAACTGATCGCCATGCGGGCGGCCGGTATATCGGCCTGGCGATTCGTCCTGCCGGCGGCGGGCGCAGCCTTTGCGTTCGGCATACTGACGGTAACCGTGGTGGGGCCGCTGGCCGCCGCCGGCGATGGTCTCTATCAAAGCGAGCGGGTGCGCATTTCCGGACCTGCACGCGGCGGAGAGGCGCCCGAGGCGGTCTGGCTGCGCGAGGGCGACGCCGCGCGCCAGATGATCATCCGCGCCCAGCGCCAGGATCGCGCCAACGCCCGGCTGCTGGCCGTGACCTTCTTCATCTACACCACCGACCCGAACGGACGACGCGCCTTCACCGAACGCATAGATGCGGCCTCGGCCAGCCTGAACGCGGGTCGCTGGCGGCTGGTCGACGCCGTGGGCGCCCAGACGGGCCAGAAGGCTGTGCGCTACGCCACCCTGGATCTGCCCTCCAACCTGGCGGACGAAGAGGCGTTCGACCGGTTCGCCCGGCCGCAATCCACATCCTTCTGGTCCCTGCCGGCCCAGATCGACCGCATCGAGAACGCCGGATTCTCGTCCACCGCCTACCGGCTGCGGCTCCAACAGTTGCTCTCGACGCCCCTGGCGTTTGCGGCCATGTCGATCCTGGCCGCCGCCTTTTCGCTGCGGCTGATGCGTCTGGGCGATCTGGCCCGGATGTCCGCCGCCGCCGTCGTGCTGGGCTTTGGCTTCTTCTTCCTCAACCAGTTCTCGTCGGCCATGGGCTCGGCCGAGGTGGTGCCGCCCTTCCTGGCGGCCTGGCTTCCAACTGTTCTTACTGCGCTCGCCGCCTTCACCTTGCTGTTCTATACCGAAGACGGCTAATCGGACCGGCCCAACCGGCTAGGATTGTATGTGCATGCAGGGTGATCGCAGCGTCTTTGGCGGCCAGGGGCGTCGCGCCCGTCTGCTGGCCGGCGCGGCCCTGCTCGTCTGCGCCCCTCTGTCACTGGCGAGCCAGTCCGCAGCGCAGACGCAGGACGTGCAGCCGGCCCCGGTCGTGACCGCCCAGGAACGACCCACCGATTCCGTCTATATCGAAGCGGGCTCGGCCAGCCGCGAAGGCGACGTCATCACCGCCACGGGGACGGACGAGCGCGCCTTGGCCCGTTTCCAGTCGCGCACCCTGCGCGCCGACCAGTTGAGCTATGACCTCGAACGCGGCGTCGCCACGGCCGATGGCGATATCGAACTGACCACCGACACCGGCGACGTGGTCACAGCCAGCCATATCGAACTCGATTCGGCCCTGCGCGCCGGTGTGGCGGTCGACTTCGCGACCCGGCTGAGCAACGGGGCCAGCCTTATGGCGGCGACCGCCGTTCGCCGCTCGCCCCAGGTCAACGAGCTGAATTTCGCCCTCTTCACCCCCTGCCCGATCTGCGACGACGAGGGCAATCCGAAGACGCCCAGTCTGTCCGTTCAAGCGGAAAAGATCATTCAGGACGAAGAACTTCGCGCCATCCTGTACCGGAACGCGGTGTTCAAGGTGGGCGGCGTCCCTGTCTTCTGGCTGCCGGTCTTCGCCCATCCAGACCCGACGGTAGAGCGCGCGTCGGGTTTCCTGATACCCCGCCTGACTTATGACGAAGGCCGCGGCGTCTCGCTGGAAACGCCCTACCTCTTCGTCGTCTCGCCGTCAGAGGACTGGCTGATCTCACCCCAGTTCAACAGCGAGGTGACGCCCTTCCTGAACGGCCAGTGGCGCAGACGCTTCACTGACGGGACGGTGGTCGCCCGCTTCGGCTATACCTACGCCCGGGATTTCGACGGCGATGCCGATGCCAGCGTGGCCTTCGACGACAAGCGCACCAGCCGCAGCTATCTGCTGGCCCACGGCCGCTTCGATCCGGAAGGCCCCTGGCGCTGGGGCTTCACCGCGGAGCGGACCTCCGACAAGACCCTGTTCGACCGCTACGACGTTCCGAGCCCCTATCAGGACAACGGTCTGTACTACGGCGATCAACGCCGCCTGATCAGCCAGCTATACGCCGAGCGTCAAACCGAACGGTCCTATCTGTCGGTCGCCGCCTTCGCCCTGCAAAGCCTGCGGCTGGATCCCCGCTTCTCCGCCACCGACTTCCGCGATCCCGTCACGGGTCTCAAGGTGTTCGAGGACGACGACACCCTGCCTATGGCTGCGCCGATCATCGACGCTCGCTGGGAGCCCGAGGGTCCCGTGCTGGGCGGGCGCCTGCGCCTCAAGGGTTCGGCCGCCTCCCTGTATCGCAGGGAGTTCTTCGGCAGCCCGATCCTGCGCCCTGAGGCGATACCGGCCGACACGACCGGCCTGAGCGGCGTCGACAGTCGCCGCGTCACGCTGCAGGGCGAATGGCGGCGCGCCGTCATCCTGCCGGTCGGCATCCGTTTCGAGCCGTTCGTCGACACCCGGCTGGACATCTATTCGATCAGCGACCTGCCGCCGGGAATGCAGGAGGGATCGGACGCCATCACCCGCGGCCGCGCCACGGCCGGCCTGGACGTCAGCTATCCGCTGATCAAACGCCTGGGCGCCGACGCCAACCTGATCCTGGAGCCCCTGGCCCAGGTGTCGATCTCCAGCCAATCCGACCTCGACCCCCGCATCCCGATCGAGGACACCCAGACCTTCGAATTGGACGAGAGTTCGCTGTTCCGCATCGACCGTCTGCCCGGCTACGACCTTTATGAGGGCGGAGCCCGCTTCACCGCCGGCGCGCGCGCCACCCTGCGCTGGGACCAGAACCGCAGCGCCAGCCTGTTTGTCGGCCGCAGCTATCGCGAAGACTCGGAAAGCGCCTTCCGCATCGCCATCCCCGACGCGCCGGGTCAGGTCTATGATCCTTCCGGCCTGGCGTCGCGCACGTCCGACTGGGTCGTTCAAGGCGACTTCACGCCTTCAGACCGCATCCGGGGCTGGGGTCACGCCACGGTCGACGGAGACGGCGAGATCCGCCGCGCCGAGGCCTCGATCGACGGTCGCTGGGGCCGCCGCAACCAGGCCTCGCTCAGCTACATCATCGATCGCTCAAATCCGGTCGATGGCCCCCTGAACCGCAACTATCAGTTCGTCCAACTGGCAGGCCATCAGTTCGTTCTGGGCCACTGGGGCGTCAGCGCGGCGGGCATCGCCGATCTGGAAGAGAACGTCATCACCCGGTCCGAAATCGGCCTGTTGTTCGACGACGACTGTTTCCGGTTCGAGATCGGCTATCGCCGCGACAACACCCGTGTTCGGACGACCGGAGCGTCCGAGGGCGTATATGTGCGCCTAAACCTCGCCACTTTTGGAGGTTCAGGCTATGACTAATCCGACATGCGTCGAGCGTGACGTTTGATGGGGCGCGACCTCCCCCTAGAATCCTCCCGATGGAGGGGGTCGAGGTATGCTTCTTGAGGAACCAGGACTGACCATGGGTTTGATGCGTTTTTCGACGAGCGTGGCGATCGCCGCGCTTATCGCAGGTTCGGCCGTCGCCCAGAGCGCTGAGCCGGCTGCGACAGCCGGACCGGCCGCTACGGGACAAGCTGCGCCGGCCCAGGCGGCTGCGGCGGCTCAGACGCCCGCACCCTCGGCAATGCCCGATTTCGAACTCGCCGACGGCGTAGTCGCCACCGTCAATGACGCGATCATCACCGGCTTTGACCTGCGTCAGCGTATGCTGGTCATCATCGCCATGAGCCAGGTGCAGCCGACCGAGGAAAACCTGCCGGCCATCCAGCAGCAGGCTTTGCAGGCCCTGGTCGAGGAACGGCTCCAGCGCCAGGAGATCGCCAAATACCCCGATCTGGTCGTCTCGGATGCAGAGGTCGACGAAGAACTCGCCGGCATGGCTCAGGACGCCGGCACCACCCGCGAACTCTATCTCGAGTTCCTGGAACGCGGCGGCATCCGCCCCGCGACGCTGCGCGAGCAGCTTCGCACCGAAGCCGGCTGGCGTCAGCTGGTCGGCGGCCGCTTCAACTCGCGTGCGCGCGTGTCGCGCAGCCAGGTCGAGCAGGCCATGCGTCAGTTGAGCGAAACCGCGTCCAAGCCCCAGTACCTGGTCGGGGAAATCTACATCGAAGCCGGCCGCGTCGGCGGTCAGCAGGCCGCCCTCAACGGCGCCCAGCAACTGGTGGAACAGATGGTCCAGGGCGCGCCCTTCCAGGCCGTGGCCCGTCAGTTTTCGGCGGCCCCCTCGGCGATTCGCGGCGGTGACGCCGGCTGGGTCGTCCAGGGCAGCATCCAGCCGGCGCTACAGACGGCGATGGAACAGCTTGATGTAGGACAGCTTTCGCGCCCCATCCCCGTCGAGGGCGGCGTCTACATCATCTATATGCGCGACAAGCGCACCGGCTCGACCACCAGCATGGTGTCGCTGAAGCAGATCATGGTCGAGCTGGCGGAGACCGCATCTCCCGCCGATGTCGCCGCGGCCACGACCCGCCTCAACGCGCTGCGTTCGCAGCTGACATGCGACAACATCCTGCAGCGTGCGACCTCGGAACAGGGCCTGCTCGGCGCCGACCTGGGCGAAAGCGACGTCGCCAACCTGGCCCCGCAATTCCAGGACGCGGCCCGCGCCGCCGAGGTCGGCTCCATCAGCGCGCCCATTCGCACGCCCCTGGGCCTGCACCTTGTCGCGGTCTGCGGACGCCGCGCGGGCGGTCCCGACGCGCCCACCTATCAGCAGGTCGAATCCCGGTTGCAGAACCAGAACCTGGCCATGCTGGCCCGTCGCTACAGCCGCGATCTGCGCGCTGACGCACTTATCGAGATGAAATAGGTCGGATGGTCGCGCCCCTCGTCCTCACCTTGGGCGAGCCAGCGGGCGTCGGCCCTGAGATCGTGGCCAGCGCCTGGCGAGCCCTGTCCGCCTCAAAAGCATCAGATGGGGGCGCCCCCTTCGCCGTTCTGGGCGATGCTCGGCTGCTCAAGGCTCAGGGCGTTCCGGTCAACGAGGTCGGCGCGCCTTCGGATGCAACCGGCGTCTTCGCCCGCGCCCTGCCCGTCATCCATCATCCTGCCCCGGCGCCGGTCGAGGTCGGTCATCCAGATCCCGCCAACGCCGGCGTCGTCGCCGACTGGATCGAACGCGCCGTCGACATGTGCCTGTCGGGCGAGGCCTCCGGCCTGGTCACTGCCCCCATCGCCAAGGCGCCGCTGTATGCCGCTGGGTTTCGCTTTCCGGGCCACACCGAGTTCATCGCCGAACTGACCGCCGATGCGCCGTTCACCGGCACGCGCGGGCCGGTGATGATGCTGACCGCTCGGAACTTGCGCGCCTGTCTTGTGACCATCCACGTCGCCTTGGACCAGGTGCCCGAACTGGTCACCGGCGAGCGCGTCTGCCGCACGGCGCGCGTGGTGCATGAGGCCATGAAGCGCGATTTCGGCATCGCCGCGCCCCGTCTGGCCTTGGCCGCCCTAAATCCCCATGCGGGCGAAGGCGGAGCTCTGGGCCTGCAGGAGATCGAGGTGCTGCGTCCGGCCGCCGAAGCCCTGCGCGCCGAGGGCATCAACATCACCGACCCGAAGCCCGCCGACACGATGTTCCATGACGAGGCGCGCGCCACCTATGACGCCGCCATCTGCCTGTATCACGACCAGGCCTTGATTCCGGTCAAGACGCTGGACTTCTGGGGCGGGGTCAACGCCACCCTGGGCCTGCCGATCATCCGCACCTCGCCCGACCACGGCACCGGCTTCGACATCGCCGGCAAGGGTGTGGCCCGCCCCGACAGCCTGATCGCCGCCATCCGTCTGGCGACAGAGATGGCGAACGCCCGCGCGGGCCGCTAGAGGAGGCAGGTGTCAGACCTGCCCCCCCTCCGCGAATCCCTCGAAGCCCACGGCCTTCTGGCCAAGAAGAGCTTCGGCCAGCATTTCCTGCTGGACCTCAACATCACGCGAAAGATCGTCCGCTTCGCCGGTCCGTTCGACGGTCGCGCGGTGATCGAGGTCGGTCCCGGCCCCGGGGGTCTGACCCGCGCCATCCTGGAAAGCGACGCGGGTGCGGTGGTGCTGGTCGAGAAGGACCCGCGCTTCGTCCCCCTGCTGAGCGAACTCGACGACGGCTCGGGTCGCCTGACCATCATCCAGGCCGACGCGCTGAAGGTGACCGAAGCCGAGCTGACGGCCGGGCCGACCCATCTGGTGTCGAACCTGCCCTACAACGTCGGCACGGCTCTACTGATCAAATGGCTGACCGGGCCGTGGACGCCCTGCGCCATGACCCTCATGTTCCAGAAGGAGGTCGCCGAGCGGATCGTGGCGGCGCCCGGCGACGACGCCTATGGCCGTCTGGCCGTCATTTCCCAGGCCGTGGCCGAGGCGCGGATCGTCATGCACCTGCCCGCCGCCGCCTTCACGCCGCCGCCCAAGGTTGCCTCGGCCGTGGTCCATCTGGTTCCCCACGCCGAACGCCCGGACAGGGCCACGCTGAAACGGCTCGAGACCGTCACCGCCGCCGCCTTCGGCCAGCGTCGCAAGATGCTGCGTTCCAGCCTGAAGCAGTTGGGCGGCGCCGCCCTGTGCAAGGCCGCCGGCATCGACCCCGACGCCCGCGCCGAGACCATAGACCTGGCCGGTTTCCTGCGCCTGGCCCGCACGGAGATCGAATGATGGCCGCCATTATCGATCCCTTCCGCGCCATCTCGATCAGCCGGATCGCCCACGCCTTGAAGGCCGAGGGTCGCTCGATCATCCATATGGAGTTCGGCCAGCCCTCAACCGGCGCCCCGCCCGCCGCCATCGCCGAGGCGCACCGCGTGCTGGACGTCGATGGCATGGGCTATTGGGAAAGCCCCGCGCTCAAGGCCCGCATCTCCAGACTGTATGGCGAGCGATACGGCGTGCAGGTCTCGCCCGAGCGGATCCTGCTGACCAACGGCGCCTCGCCCGCCCTGGTCCTGGCCCTGTCTTCACGCTTCAGCCCCGGCGACCGCATCGCCATCGCCCGCCCCGGCTACGTCGCCTATCGCAACACGGTGAAGGCGCTGCACATGACGCCGGTCGAGATCGCCTGCGGTCCCGACGAACACTATCAGCTGACCGCCGCCGCTCTGGCCGCGCTGGACCCAGCCCCCACCGGGGTCATCATCGCCAGCCCCGCCAACCCAACCGGCTCGATCATCCCGCCCGAGGAACTGGCCGAGATCGTCGCCGTCTGTCGGCAACGGGGCATCGTCATCGTCTCGGACGAGATCTATCACGGCCTGACCTATGTCGGCCGCACACCGTCGGTGCTGGAGTTCGATCCCGACGCCTTCGTCATCAACAGCTTCTCCAAATACTGGAGCATGGCCGGCTGGCGGCTGGGCTGGCTGCTGATGCCAGAAAGCCATATCGAACAGGCGCGCGCCTATATGGGCAACCTGTTCCTGACCCCGCCGTCTCTGAGCCAGCACGCGGGTCTGGTCGCCATGGACCAGCATGAGGTGCTGGAGGGCCATATCGAGGTCTATCGCACCAATCGCGCCCTGATGCTGGACGCCCTGCCCGCGCTGGGCCTGAAGTCCATCGCCCCTCCGGACGGCGCCTTCTACATCTGGGCCGACATCGGCCATTTGACCGACGACAGCGTGGCCTTCTGCGAACAGTTGCTGCGCGACACGGGCGTCGCCACGGCGCCCGGCGTCGATTTCGACCCCGTAAAGGGCCACCACTTCATGCGCTTCAGCTTCGCGGTGTCGACGGCGGAGGTTGAGGACGCCCTGAGCCGGATCAGGCCCTGGTTTGCGACGCGGGCTTAAACGTCCTCGGCCAGCAGGTTGGCGCGGTAGCCCTCGACCCAGACGTTCCGGAACCGGCGGCTGCGCTCGGCGTGATAGATGTGGGCCAGCTCGGCGTAGCTGCGGTCGAAGTCGTCGTTGACGAAGACGTAGTCGAAGTCGTCGCAGTGTTCGATCTCGCCCTTGGCGTTCGCGATGCGGCGCTCGATAACGTCATCGGCGTCCTGGGAACGGGTCACCAGGCGGCGACGCAGTTCTTCCAGGCTGGGCGGCAGGATGAAGATGCGCACGGCGTCCTCGGGGCATTTGCGCGCCACCTCGGCGGCGCCCTGCCAGTCGATGTCGAACAGCACGTCGCGACCCTCGGCCAAGGCCTGATCGACCGGAGCACGCGGACTGCCGTACAGGTTGCCGTGCACATCCGCCCATTCCAGGAAGGCGTCCTGATCAATCAGGGCCTGAAAATCCTCGCGGCTGACGAAATTATAGTCCCGACCCGCGACCTCGCCCGGACGAATGCCGCGCGTCGTCATGGACACCGACAGTTCCAGCCCCGCATGATCGGCCATCAGCCGTCGGCACAGCGACGTCTTGCCAGCGCCCGAGGGGCTGGCCACGATCAGGAGGACGCCCCGGCGGGGCGTGTGTTCATTCGACATTCTGGACCTGTTCGCGAAGCTGCTCGATGACCGCCTTCAGGTCGAGCCCGATGGCGGTCAGCGGCGTCGTAGCCGATTTCGAGCACAGGGTGTTCGCTTCGCGCATGAACTCCTGCATCAAAAAGTCGAGTTTTCGGCCGGCGGGGGGTTGCTGCAACAGGGTGCGGGCCGAGGCCACGTGGGCGACCAGCCGATCCAGCTCTTCGCGCACGTCCGCCTTGGTCGCCAGGGCGGCGGCTTCTAGGAAAATCCGCTCCTGAAGGCCGGGCGCATCCGGCGCCAGTTCGCTCATGCGGCGGGTGAAACGCTCGCGGATGGCGTCCGTCTGGGCCGCCGCTTCCGCTTCGGCGGCTGCCGTCAGGGACTCAATCCGGTCGATGAAATCGGCGATGACGGGCGTCAGTTGCGCGCCTTCGCGCTCGCGCGAGACCTTCAGTGCATCCAGGGCTGTCTCGATCGAGCCCGCGATGGCGGCCTCTATCGGCGCCCGCGCTTCGGGGTCCTCGTCCTCGTCGGCCACGTCCAGGACGCCACGAAGACCCAGCAGGCCGTCGGCCGAGGGCGGCGTGGCCCCCTCCTCCGCCAGTTCATTGGCCAGGCGCAGGTACTCCGCAAGCACGGCCTGATTGACCTTGAGCCCGCCGGTCTCGGCTTCAGCGCGTTTCGCCTGCACGCCGACGGTGACCTGACCCCGGTTCAGGCGCGCCTGCGCCGCCGCCTTGGTCAGGCGCTCGAGGTTGTCGAACCCGTTCGGCCCGCGAAAGCGGACGTCCAGATTGCGCCCGTTGACCGAGCGCGCCTCAACCGACCATGTCCAGCCGTCCAACGCGCCCTCGGCCCGCCCGAAGCCCGTCATGCCGGAGATGGTCGCAGCCTGGGTCATTGGCCCTGCATGGTGATGACGGCGTTTCCGCTCGGCGGAGAGATGGCGGGCGCCTGTCCGGGCGGGGCCGCTTCGGGCGCTTCGCCCGGCGCCAGGTGTCCGGGCTCGGCCGGTGGCGTCGTTCCAGGCGGCAGGCCGGCCTTGCGACGCTCGATCTCGCGCCAGCGCGCCACATTCTGCAGATGCTGGGCATAGGTGGTGGCGAAGACATGCCCGCCGGTGCCATCGGCGACGAAGAACAAGTCCTCGGACCGGGGCGGATTCAGCACGGCGGCCAAGGCCTCGCGACCCGGATTGGCGATGGGCGTGGGCGGCAGGCCGTCGATCAGATAGGTGTTGTATCCCGTGTCGGTGCGCAGTTCGGACTGGCGGATGCCGCGCCCCAGGGGCCGCCCCTTGGTGATGCCGTAGACGATGGTCGGATCGCTCTCCAGCCGCATGCCGATGCGCAGCCGGTTCGAGAAGACAGCCGCCACGCGCGGCCGCTCCGCCGCCAGACCGGTCTCCTTTTCGACGATGGAGGCCAGGATCACGGCTTCCTCCGGCGTGTCGACCACAGTGGCCGGGGACCGGGCGGCCCACATCCGGGCCAGGTTATCGTCGTGGGCCGTCTTCATGCGGGCGATCACCGACATGCGGGTCTCGCCGCGCGACACCTCATAGGTCTCGGGCCACAGCGCACCCTCCTCGGGGACCTGATCGACCGTGCCCGTCAGGACGGCCTGTTTCATCAGGATGTCCACCGCCTGGGCCGAGGACCAGCCCTCGGGAATGGTGACGTAGTGGCGCACCACCTTGCCGTCCGTCAGCAGCCGCAGGACGGCCCGCAGAGACGCCTTGTCCGGCACCAGATATTCGCCCGCCCGCAGACGCCGGTCAGCGCCGGTCAGGGTGGCGGCGGCCTTGAACATGTCACTGGATCGGATGACGCCGGCGCTCTTCAACCGCGCCGCGATGGCCGAGACGCCCGATCCGCTGGGCAGGGTGACCACGGTCTCATCGCCCACTCGCGCCGACGGTCCGGGCGCATAGTAGACGCTCCATCCCCAGGCCAGGCCCGCGATCAGGAACAGGCTGAAGGTCGCCGACGCCGCCAGCATAGCTGCAACCAAGCCAGAGCGTCGACCGCGCGGCGAGCGGACCGGGCTCGGTCCCTTGATGCCGCCCCGACCGCGCCAGTTCATGGGCACGCTCAGCCGACCTTCTTGAAGATGATCGAGGCGTTGGTGCCGCCGAACCCAAAGCTGTTGGACATGACGACGTCGATCTCCATCGGCTTGCCCTTGTGCGGCACCAGGTCGATGGCGGTTTCGTGCTCGGGATCATCCAGATTGATGGTCGGCGGCGCGATCTGGTCGCGGATAGCCAGGACGCTGAACACGGATTCGATGGCCCCCGCGGCCCCAAGCAGGTGGCCGGTCATCGACTTGGTCGAGGACATGGCCAGGTCCTTGGCGTGGTCGCCGACCAGCTTCTCGACCGCGCGCAGCTCGATCCAGTCGGCCATGGTCGAGGTGCCGTGGGCGTTGACGTAGTCGATGTCGGTGACCTCGATCCCGGCCCGCTTCACCGCCGCCTTCATGGCGCGATAGCCGCCGTCGCCGTCCTCGGACGGGGCGGTGATATGATAGGCGTCGCCCGACATGCCGTAACCGATGACCTCGGCGTAGATCTTGGCGCCCCGCGCCTTGGCGTGTTCGTACTCCTCCAGCACCATGACGCCCGCGCCCTCGCCCATGACGAAGCCGGCGTGGCCCCGGTCATAGGGGCGCGAGGCCGTTTCGGGCGCGTCGTTGTAGGCGGTGCACAGGGCCTTGCAGGCCAGGAAGCCGGCGATGCCGATGGGCACGATGGAGCTTTCGGCCCCGCCCGCCACCATCACGTCGGCGTCGTCGAAGGCGATCATCCGGGCGGCGTCGCCGATGGCGTGGACGCCGGACGCACAGGCCGTGACAACCGCGTGGTTCGGCCCCTTCAGGCCGTGGCGGATCGAGATTTGGCCCGAGGTCAGGTTGATCAGGGCCGAGGGGATGAAGAATGGGCTGACCCGGCGCGGTCCCTGGGCCTGCAGAATCAGCGCGGTCTCGGCGATCGGACCCAGGCCGCCGATGCCCGATCCCATCATGACGCCGGTGCGTTCCTGGTCCTCGTCGGTCTCGGGCTTCCAACCCGCGTCGGCCAGGGCCTCGTCGGCGGCGGCGATGCCGAACAGGATGAAGTCGTCGACGCGCTTGCGGTCCTTGGGCGACATGACCTTGTCGGGATCGAAGCTGCCGGGAACGTCCGGCCCGCCCTGACCGCGACCATCCACACTGGGGACTTCACCCGCGATGGTGCAGCCATAGCCTTCGGTGTCGAAGCTGGTGATCGGGCCGATGCCCGAACGTCCTTCGACGATGCCCTTCCAGGTGTGATCGACGCCCCAGCCCAGTGGGGTGACGAGGCCAAGACCGGTTACGACGACACGGCGCATACGCTGCGCTCCCACCCTGCTGAAACTCTGTGCGCAAACCATAATGAGCGTCGGGCGCGCCCGCTAGGCTTGGGGCCAAATCGCCGCATCGAACCCGACGTTTCGGCCACGAAAAAGGGCCGCCGGGGCTCCGCAAGGAGCGCCGGACGGCCCTGATCTGGTCAACGAGAAGTGTCGGCTTAGCCGGCGGTCTTTTCGGTGATGAACTTCACGGCGTCGCCGACCGTCTGGATGTGCTCGGCGGCGTCATCGGGGATCTCGATGTCGAATTCTTCTTCGAAGGCCATGACCAGTTCGACGTTGTCGAGCGAATCGGCGCCCAGATCGTCGATGAAGCTGGCCTTTTCGGTGACCTTGTCCGGATCGGCGTCCAGGTGGTCGATGACGATCTTGCGGACGCGTTCCAGGATATCGGACATGGGGTCTCTGCCTTGTAGGGCCGCCAGGGCGGCTGTTTTGTCAGTCTTGCCGTCTCACGACAGCGACGCTTGCGCAAGACCCTAACGGGTCAGGGATCATGCGGTTGCGCCGCCCTTTAGCACAGCCTTCGGCTCGCGAAAGGGCTTGTTGCGATGCGTGATCGATCAGATTTCCGGCGGCGGGCCGCCTTCGTCCGCCTAGATCATCGCCATGCCGCCGTTCACATGCAAGGTCTGGCCGGTGACATATGCGGCTTCGTCCGAAGCCAGATAGACGGCGGCGGCGGCGATCTCGTCGCCCGTGCCCAGACGCCCTGCGGGGATCGAGCCCATGATGGCTTCGCGCTGGCTGTCATTCAGCACGTCCGTCATCGGCGAGGTGATGAAGCCCGGCGCGATACAATTGACCGTGATGCCGCGCGATCCGACTTCCTGAGCCAGGGATTTGGAAAAGCCGATCATCCCGGCCTTGGACGCTGCGTAATTGGTCTGGCCGGGGTTGCCGGTGACGCCGACGACCGAGGTCACGCCGATGATCCGGCCCGACCGACGCTTCATCATGCCCTTCATCGCGGCGCGCGACAGGCGGAAATAGCTTTCAAGGTTGACGGTGATGACCGACTGGAAGTCCTCGTCCTTCATCCGCATCAGCAGGCCGTCCTTGGTGATGCCGGCGTTGGCGACCAGGATGTCCAGCGGCGCGCCGGCCGCTTCCTCGGCCCGCGCGATCAGGCCGTCGACGCTTTCGGGGTCCGACAGATTCGCCGCCGCGAAGAAGGCCCGCTCACCCAATTCCTTGGCCAGATCGGCCAGCACGGCTTCGCGGGTGCCGGACAGAACGACGGTCGCGCCCTGGGCGTGCAGAGCCCGAGCGACGGCCCCGCCGATACCGCCGGTGGCGCCGGTGACCAATGCGGTCTTGCCTGAAAGGTTGAACATGGCAGGTTCCTCGTGAAATCTTCGAAGGCGGTCCTAACCGAGGGCGCGCCATATCGCCAGAGGAAGCCCCATGCAGAAGACGCCGATGGACCTGTCTCGCTTTGCCGCCAGCCGCCGCTCGGTCTTGCTGGGCGCGGGCGCCCTCTCCCTCAGCGGGATCGCAGGCGCAGCCCACGCCCGATCCGCCACCCTGTCCGCCACCCAGGCCGTGCTGGACCGCTATATCGCCGAACAGAAGCTCCCCGGCGCGACCGTGGGCGTGCGGCTGCCCGACGGCAGCGACGTCTTCCTTCAGGCAGGCAGGCTGGACTTCGGCGACGCGCCGGCCATGACGCGCGACACCCTGTTCCGCATCTATTCCATGACCAAGCCGATCACCGGCGCGGCCGCCGCCCTGCTGATCGAGGATGGACGCCTGACGCTGGACACTCCGGTCGCCGACTTCATTCCCGAGTTCGCCAACCTGACCGTGGCGGTCGATCCGGCGCTCAGCCTCGACGCCCGGCCTGCCGCGACCGTGATGACGGTGCGCCACCTTTTGACCCACACCAGCGGCCTGACCTACAGCATCAGCGGCGACGGCCCAGTTCAGCGCGAATACCGCCGCCTGGGCGTCTTCCCCTTCACCGGCGACCTGGGCGCAGCGCCGGGCGATGGACCCAAGGTCCACGACCTCGACGCCATGGCCGCCGCCCTGGCCCAGATCCCGCTGCTGAACGATCCCGGCACGGCCTATAACTACAGTGTCGGGCTGGACGTGCTGGGACTGGTCATCCAGCGCGCCTCGGGCATGAGCTTCCCCGACTTCGTTCAGCGCCGCCTGTTCGATCCGGTCGGCATGGATCACACCCAGTGGCGGCTGGGCGCGGGCGAGGCGCGCAATCTGGCGAAAATCTACGACTATTCCAACGGCGGACGCATTCCGGACGCGGGCGCATCGGCCGAGGCCTATTCGGCGCCGGTCAGCCTCTATGCCGGGGGCGCGGGCCTGATTTCGACGACCCGCGACTATCTGGCCTTCCTGACCACCATCCTGAACGACGGTCGCTCGGGCCGGGTCACGGTGATGAAGCCGGAAACCGCGCGGCTGATCCACAGCGACATCATGCCCCCGACGCTCAGCCAGGACGGCAACGGCTATGGTTTCGGCGGCTTCGTCGTCAGGCCCGGCTCATCCGACGCGGGCCAATATGGCTGGGACGGTGCAGCGGGCACCAAGGCCTGGATCGACCCCACCCGCCGCTACGCCGCCGTCATGATGGTGCAGTTCTTCCCCTGGGGCGCGGTCGGCATCGCCAACGAGGTGAAGGCCGCCGTCGCCCAGGATCTGGCGGCGGTCTACGCCTGACGCGCGATCAGGCCTTCAGGCTGGCGGCGAAGGCTTCCAGATCTTCCGGCGTGTTCAGCGCCACGGCCTCGGCGTCGGGGGCGATGCGCTTGGCCATGCCGGTCAGAACCTTGCCCGAGCCGATCTCAGCGAAACGGGTGACGCCGCCGTCATTGGCCATCCAAATCATGCTCTCGCGCCAACGAACGCGGCCCGTGACCTGTTCTACCAGCAGGCGGCGGATGACCTCGGGGTCGCTGACAGGCCCGGCGGTGACGTTGGCGACAACGGGCACGACCGGGGTCAGGATCGTTGCCGACGACAGGGCGGCGGCCATCTCGTCGGCGGCAGGCTGCATCAGCGGACAGTGGAACGGCGCCGAGACGTTCAGCGGGATCGCCCGCGCGCCCAGTTCCTTGGCCCTTTCGATGGCCAGATCGACGGCGGCCTTGTCGCCGGAGATGACGATATTTCCGGCATTGTTGTCATTGGCCACAACGCAGACGCCCACGGCCGATCCAGCCGCAGCAGCCGCCTCGGCTAGGGCTAGGTCCGTCCTGGGGCCGATCAGGGAGGCCATGGCTCCCTTGCCGACCGGAACGGCCCGCTGCATCGCCTGGCCGCGCAGCTTCAGCAGCCGCGCCGTATCGGACAGCGATACCGCGCCCGCCGCGCACAGGGCCGAATATTCGCCCAGCGAGTGGCCGGCGACATAGGCGGCGGCCGTGACATCGACGCCGAACTCGACCTTCAGCACCCGCGCCGCCGCCACCGACACGGCCATCAGGGCCGGCTGGGCGTTCTCGGTCAGGGTCAGCTGGTCCTCGGGGCCCTCGCGCATCAGCTGCGACAGGTTCTGGCCCAAAGCCGCATCGACTCCGGCGAAGACCTCGCGCGCAGATGCAAAGGCGTCGGCCAGCGCAGAGCCCATGCCCACGGCCTGGCTGCCTTGTCCGGGAAACAGGAGAGCGAGAGTCATGATGCGTCCAGAAGCCGTTGAATCAGGCTCGGAGGGGTAGGACGATCATTCCGCGAGGGCAAGCGCTGGGCTGGACGTGCGTGCGGCTCCCAGGCGCCCCGCTTGCTCCCCGGCCCCTTTTCCCCTATAGGCCGCCGCTTTCCAGGGCTTCGGTCCTGTTGCGGAACACCAAAGGGTTTGGGAAGTCATCCCGGCCGCCGCTGCAGGATCCATCGTGGACCGACTATAACCCGGTCTGTCCGCGCCGACGCCCATCAAGGGAGACTGCCGAATGGCTCTTTACGAGCACACGGTCATGTCGCGCCAGGATATCAGCGCGCAACAGGCCGAAGCCCTCAATGACACCATCAAGGGCCTGATCGAAGCCGGTGGCGGCTCGGTCGCCAAGATCGAATACTGGGGCCTGCGCAACCTGACCTACCGGGTCAAGAAGAACCGCAAGGCTCACTATTCCCTGCTCGCCATCGACACGCCTCCGGCCGCCATGGCCGAAGTCGAGCGTCAGCTGGGCATCAACGAAGACGTGCTGCGCTGGCTGACCGTCAAGGTCGAGGAACTCGACCTGGAACTGTCGCCCCTGCTGGCCCGTCGCGAACGCGAGCGCGAACGCGATCGTGAACGCCCCGCCCGCAACGACGACGCCCCGGCAGTCGAAGCGTAAGGATCACACACATGACCGATACAACTGCATCGCGCGACGCCAAGACCCCCGGCACCCCTGCCGGTTCGGGCGGCGGCGGCCGTCGTCCTTTCAATCGTCGCCGGAAGACCTGCCCGTTCACGGGTGAAGGCGCGCCGAAGATCGACTACAAGGACGTGAAGCTGCTTCAGCGTTACATTTCCGAACGCGGCAAGATCGTGCCCTCGCGCATCACTGCCGTTTCCCAGATCAAGCAACGCGAACTGGCCAAGGCCATCAAGCGCGCCCGCTATCTGGCCCTCCTGCCTTACGTGGTGAAATAAGATGAAGGTCGTTCTGCTCGAACGCGTCGAGAACCTCGGCGCCATCGGCGACGTCGTCACCGTCAAAGACGGCTTCGCCCGTAACTTCCTGCTGCCCCGTGAAAAGGCGCTGCGGGCTACCTCCAAGAACCTCGAGAAGTTCGAACTCGACCGCGTCGCCATCGAGGCCCGCAACGAGAAGAACAAGGACGAGTCGCAGAAGATCGCCGACAAGATCGACGGTCAGTCCTACGTCATGATCCGTCAGGCCGGCGAAACCGGCCAGCTGTACGGTTCGGTCGCAGGTCGCGATGTCGCCGAAGCCATCCGCGCTGAAGGCGGCAAGGTCGAGCGTTCGCAAATCGCGCTCAACACCGCGATCAAGACCCTGGGCGTCCACGAAGTCGTGGTTCGCCTGCACGCCGAGGTTTCGGCGACGGTCAAGATCAACATCGCCCGCTCGGCAGACGAAGCCGAACGTCAGGCGAAGGGCGAAGACGTGATCAAGTCGGCCTACGACGAAGATCGCAACGCCGCCGCCGAACAAGCCCGCGACATGGTCGAGGGCGGCGCCGGTCAACAGGACGGCCTGGGCTCGGAAGCCTAAGCCTTTCCAGACGGACGAAGACATCAGGGGCGCGCTCGCAAGGGCGCGCCCCTTTTGCTTGGCCGTCATCATTGAGCTTTTTCGGTCCGTCCACAGAGGGGCGAAGTTGCTAACGGTTTCCGCTGCGCCCGGGCCTGTCGCACGGCTCAGCGAAGGGTAGACCGTTAACGCAATGAACGCCTTCGCCCCCTTCTCCGCCGAGTCCGTCGCGATCCCCTCGCTGCCCCACAACCTGGAGGCCGAACAGGCGCTTCTGGGCGCGCTGATGTTCGACAACGCCATCTTCGAACGCCTGTCCGACCGGCTGAGGGGCTCGCATTTTTTCGAGCCCTTCCACCAGCGGCTTTACGACGCGATCGAGGATCATATCCGCCAGGGCATGCTGGCCGAGCCCACCATCCTGATGGAGCGGTTCAAGCAGGACCCGGCCTTTACGGAATTCGGCGGCCTGCGCTACCTGGCCGACCTGATGGACCGCGCGCCTCCAGGCGCCAACGCCCCCGACTACGCCCGGGTGGTCTATGACCTGGCGTTGCGCCGCGACCTGATCCGCATCGGCGGCGAGATCATCAAGGAGGCGCCGGATCCCGAAACCCCCGCCATCGACCAGATCGAACAGGCGGAACTGACCCTGTATTCGCTTGCCGAATCCGGCGCGCCGTCGTCCGGCTTCGTCAGCTTTTCCACCGCCCTGGCCGGAGCCGTTCAGATGGCGGGCGAGGCCTATCAGCGCGATGGCAAGCTGGCCGGTCTGGCCACCCATCTGGACGACCTGGACTCAAAACTGGGCGGCATGCACCCGTCCGATCTTCTGATCCTGGCCGGTCGTCCCTCGATGGGTAAGACGGCCCTGGCCACCAACATCGCCTTCAACGTGGCCCGAAACTATCGCTGGGAGCCCACCGCCGACGGCCGCAAGACGGTCTCCGGCGGGGTCGTGGCCTTCTTCTCGCTGGAAATGAGCGCCGAACAGCTGGCCATGCGGATCCTAGCCGATGCGTCGGGCGTGTCGTCCGACAAGCTGCGGAAAGGCGAAATCGACGCCTCGGACTTTGGCAAGGTGCGCGACGCGGCTATCGAGATCGGGGAAAGCCCCCTCTACATCGACGCCACCGGTGGTCTGGCCATATCCAAGCTGGCGGCCCGTGCACGACGCCTGAAGCGGATGGAACAGGGCCTGGACCTGATCATCGTCGACTATCTTCAGCTGATCACCGTCGGCGAAGGCAACGGCAACAAGAACCGGGTGCAGGAGGTCTCCGAGATCACCGGCGGCCTGAAGGCCCTGGCCAAGGAGCTGAACGTCCCCATCATCGCCCTGTCGCAGCTGTCGCGTCAGGTCGAGAACCGCGAAGACAAGCGGCCCCAACTGTCCGACCTTCGCGAATCCGGCTCGATCGAGCAGGACGCCGACGCCGTGATGTTTGTGTACCGCGAGGCCTATTATCTGGGCCGGACCGAGCCGCGCGAGGGTTCGCCGGAGCATATGCAGTGGCAGGAAGACATGGACCGGCTGAACGGCCAGGCCGAGGTCGTCATCGGCAAGCAGCGCCACGGCCCCATCGGCATCGTGAAACTGAGTTTCGACGCCGACACCACCCGTTTCGGCAACCTGGCCCGCACCAGCGGATACGGCAACTTCAGCGACATTCCTGAATAGAGAGCACGGCCGGGAACATCAGCCGGGCAGGATGACGAACGCGCCGATAGTGAACACCCACGCCAGCGGCGACAGGCTCAGCCACAGAGCCGATCTTTCTTTTCGGAACCCGTAAGCGAACCAAGCCAGGACCGGCCCCGCCACAATGGCGATCGGGCATGTCCATATCGTCCAGAACAGGATCGAAGTGGCTACTGAGCGTTCTACGCCCACCGCCATTAGCGACACGCTGGCGAGGCCGGCGGCAGGCACGACCGCCAGAGATGCAAGACCGCTGGCGACGCACAGCCAGATGAACAGGGTTTGATTCCGGGGCGGGCGAGCAAGATTGTCCGTCATCATCATCTCCTTGCATCCCGCCTCCCCTTCCATCGCAGGATTCTTGCGGCATAAGGCAGGCATGTCTTCTCCCGCTGTCCTTTCCGTCGACCTGAGCGCCCTGGCGCGAAACTTCCACACGCTGGAGGCGCTCACCGGCGCGCCGGTCAATCCTGTGGTCAAGGCCGACGGCTATGGCCTTGGCGCCGTGGCCTGCGCCACGCGGCTGATGGCTGAGGGGGCTCGCACCTTCTTCGTGGCCCGCGCCACTGAAGGCGTCGCCCTGCGAACGGCCCTGGGCGAGGCGCCTGCCATCTATGTGCTGGACGGCTGCGTCGGGGACGGAGCCGCCGCGCTCAAGGCTGCGGATCTGCGTCCGGTGCTGAACCATCCCTCCCAGATGGCGGCCTGGCGGGCTGCGGGCAGCGGCGTCTGCGGCTTGCAGATCGACACGGGCATGAACCGTCTGGGCTTCCGCCCCGAGGATGCGCCAGAAGCGTTCGACGACCTGGCCCTGGTCATGAGCCACCTCGCCTGCGCCGACGAACCGGCCGAGCCCATGAACGGACGCCAGCGGGACGCCTTCGCCATCGCCGCCCAGCGTTATCCCGGCGTGGTGCGGTCCTTCGCCAACTCGGGCGGCTGTTTCCTTGGCGCCGATTACGCCTTCGACGCGGTCCGACCCGGAATCTGCCTGTACGGCGGCGGGCCGGAGGGGCGTCCTGACGCGCGAATCAGCCCGGTCGCCACACTGAGCGCCGAGGTGCTGCAGGTTCGCGATGTCCCTGCGGGCGAGACCGTGGGTTATTCGCGAGGATTCACCGCCGCGACGACGCGTCGCATCGCGACCTGCGGAGCCGGTTACGCTGACGGCCTGCTGCGCACCTACAGCCCCGTCGGACAGGTCTGGGTGGCAGGTGAGTTGCGGCCCATGCTCGGCCGGGTGTCGATGGACGTCCACGCCGTGGACATTACAGGCCTGGACGTGAGGGCGGGCGACCGGGTTGAGCTTTTCGGCGCCAACCGGCTGATCGATGACACAGCCGCCGCCGCCGGGACCATCGCCTACGAGCTGATCACCTCGATCACGCCGCGTGTGCCGCGCCGCCACATCGCCTGAAACGCGAAAACGACGTAACGGAACCCGACGTGGCTCAAGACCGCTTTACAACCGGTCCACGGGACGCCAAGAACCAAGCCACTGATTAAAGCGCCGCTCGCTATTATGAAGCGGGCATCCAGGGAGACACTCGCGTATGGGTTCCAAACTCGCAGGCCCCGGCGGCCAAGGCGGCAAGACGATTTCGCAGAACGCTGACATCAACGTCACGCCGTTCGTCGACATCATGCTCGTGCTGCTGATCATCTTCATGGTGTCGGCGCCGCTCGCCACCGTTTCCATCCGTCTTGACCTGCCGCCCGCAACGCCGCCGCCTCCCGGCGCGCCGCCCAAGGAGCCGGTCTACATCTCCATCCAGGACTCGGGCTCGATCTTCATCGCCGACAAGCAGTCGTCGATCGAAACCCTTGCCGCAGACGTCTGCGCCGAAGTGGGCAACCCCACCGGTCTCGGCTGTACTGAAGAGCGCGTGTTCGTCCGCGCCCAGGCCGACGTCAGCTACAATCAGTTCATGGAAGTCATGAACGACCTTCAGACGCACGGCTTCCTGAAAGTCGGTCTGCTGAACGAAGACATCGAATAGGCTTTTCGCCCATTCCAAGCGACAAGAGGCCGTGTCCCCTGGGACGCGGCCTTTTTTCTGGTCTGCAATCCTCACCTCTTCCGACAGGAGGCGGCGGCGCCTAGATGCATACCCTGCCCTCAGGAGCGCCTTCATGACCACCGACCAGCCTCATATCGTCGTCGACGGCGTCGCGATCCCCCTGCTCGGCTTCGGCACCTGGCAGCTGGAGCCCCAGGACGCCCGCCGCATGGTCGCCGAGGCCCTCAGGATCGGCTATCGCCACATCGACACCGCCTGGATCTACAAGAACGAGGCGGCCGTCGGTCAGGGCATCCGCGATTCCGGCGTGCCGCGCGACGACATCTTCCTGACCACCAAGATCTGGGTCGAGCATTTCGACCGCGAAGGGCTGCTGAAACAGGCGAGGGAGTCTGCTCACAGTCTGGGAACGACGCCGGACCTGCTGCTTCTGCACTGGCCCAAGCGGAAGCCGAGCTTCGAGGAAACCCTTGGCGCGCTGAATGAAGCCAGGGCTCAGGGCCTGACCCGCAACATCGGCCTGTCCAACTTCCCGTCGAAAGAATTCCGTCAGGCCCAAGCCCTGTCGTCGGCGAAACTGCTGACCAACCAGGTCGAGTACCACCCCTATCTGGCCATCGACGAACTGAAACGGACGGCGGCGGACCTCGGCTCGTCCATCACGGCCTGGTCTCCCCTGGCCCAGGGCAAGATCGCCGACGACGCCACGATCCGCCAGATCGGCGAGGCGCACGGCAAGTCCGCAGGCCAGGTGACCCTGCGCTGGCTGATCCAGCAGGACATCATCGCCATTCCCCGCACCACCAAGGTCAGCCGGGCCAAGGAGAGTTTCGACATCTTCGATTTCGCCCTGACGGCCGAGGAGATGGCGCGCATCGACGCCCTGAACCGAAACGAGCGTCTGGGCGACTGGCTGGACGCGGACTTCCAATGGGATCAAGCTGGATAGGCTGAACACGCAGGAGGTCTCGATGGGCGCCGTGCTTGAGTTTCCGCAATCCAATCCCCGATTTGCATCGGCGGGACGGCGATTGAAGCGATGGCGCGAACAGCGCGGGCTCGATGTCGAGACCCTGGCCGCCGCCATTCACGCAGGCCCGGAGGTGATCCGCAGCGTCGAGGCCGGTCGCAGCCGTCTCGACAGCGCCCAGCTGGCAGCCGCCACGACCGCCCTGCATCTGCCGCTATGGGCTCTGGTGTCCGACACCCCTGCCTATTGATGGCTGAACCATCCCTGGCCCGCGCCGCCGTCGTCTGGCGGATCGTATTCGCCGCCATCGGCTGCACCGCCATTGCCTATCAATGGTGGACGGCTGTGGTGACCAGCATGAGCACCTCGGCCTTGGGCAGCACGGTGGTCTATTTCAGCTTCTTCACCACCCAGACCAATGTCCTCGCCAACCTGATCTTCCTGACCCCCGTCCTGGCGCCCAAGTCGCGGCTGGGGCGCTGGGCGGCCAGTGAGGGCGTGCGGGCGGCGGTCGCCATGTATATCGCCGTCGTCGGTCTGGTGTTCCACTTCATCCTCAGCCCGACCTGGAAGCCCGAAGGGCTGGCGGCGCTGGGCAACTGGGTTGTTCACTACATCATTCCGGCGGCGGTCGTTCTGGACTGGCTGCTGTTCACGTCCAAGGGGCGGCTGCGGTGGATCGATCCGCTGAAGTGGCTGAGCTTCCCGCTGGTCTATGGTCTGTGGACCGTCATTCACGGAGCCCTGATCGGCTGGTATCCCTATTTCTTCATCGACATCGGCAGGATCGGCTGGGCGGCGGCCATGGTGAACTATGCCGTTCTTCTGGTCTTCTTCCTGATCGTGGGTCTCGGAATCATCGGCTTGGACCGGACATTTGGGCGCAGGCGGCGGCGTGACTTGCAGCCCGGGTCCGCCTAAGCCTCGCGCTTCGAGACTTCCAAAGACCGAGCGTTTCATGGCCTACAAATCCCTGCGCGACTTCATGGCCATGCTGGAGGCCGAGGGCGAGCTGGTGCGGGTGTCCGAACCCGTCTCCACCCATCTGGAGATGACCGAGATCCAGACCCGGCTACTGCGCAACGGCGGCCCGGCGGTCCTGTTCGAAAAGCCGGTCATGCCCGATGGCTCGATCAGCCCCATCCCCTGCCTCGCCAACCTGTTCGGCACCGTCAAGCGCGTCGCCATGGGCGTGACCATGGAGAAGAAGGTCCGCACCACCGCCGCAGAACTGCGCGAAGTCGGCGAGCTTCTGGCCTTCCTGCGCAACCCCACCCCGCCGCGCGGCCTGGGCGACGCCATGGAAATGCTGCCCCTCATGCAGACGGTCATGTCGATGCGGCCCAAGGTGATGAAATCCGCCCCCGTCCAGCAGGTGGTGCTCAAGGGCGACCAGATCGACCTAGGCGCCCTGCCCGTCCAGGGCTGCTGGCCGGGCGAGCCTGCCCCCCTGATCACCTGGGGTCTAGTCGTGACCAAGGGGCCGTCAGACGACCGCGAGGACGACTTCAACCTGGGCATCTACCGGATGCAGGTCCTGGGCAAGGACAAGGCCATCATGCGCTGGCTGGCCCACCGCGGCGGTGCCCAGCACTATGCGCGTCACAAGAAGGCCGGCAAGCGCGAGCCCCTGCCCTGCGCCGTCGTCCTGGGGGCCGACCCGGGCACCATCCTGGCCGCCGTGACGCCGGTGCCCGACACCCTGTCGGAGTATCAGTTCGCCGGTCTGCTGCGTGGTCAGAAGGCCGAGTTGGTCCCCTGCAAGACCGTGCCCCTGATGGTCCCCGCCAATGCCGAGATCGTTCTGGAGGGCCACGTCCTGCTGGACGAATTCGAGGACGAAGGCCCCTATGGCGACCACACCGGCTATTACAACTCGGTCGAGAAATTCCCGGTCTTCAAGGTCACGGCCATCACCATGCGCCGCGACCCCATCTATCTGACCACCTTCACCGGCCGCCCGCCGGACGAACCGAGCGTGCTGGGCGAGGCGCTGAACGAGGTCTTCATCCCCCTGCTGCGGGCCCAGTTCCCCGAGATCACCGACTTCTGGCTGCCCCCCGAGGGTTGCAGCTACCGCATCGCCGTGGTGTCGATGAAGAAGGCCTATCCGGGCCACGCCAAGCGGGTGATGCTGGGCGTCTGGAGCTATCTGCGCCAGTTCATGTATACCAAATGGGTCATCGTCGTGGACGACGACATCGACGCCCGCGACTGGAAACAGGTCATGTGGGCCATCTCGACCAAGATGGACCCGGC
>Ga0247803_1000247_pt1 | contig 31749 bp, 25 predicted proteins | sample UWRJL014104B1_FD_180928 | JGI IMG/M metagenome (GOLD analysis project Ga0247803, IMG submission 180928) | Plant litter microbial communities from Arlington Agricultural Research Station in Wisconsin, United States - UWRJ-L014-104B-1 | ecosystem: Environmental > Terrestrial > Plant litter >... | reverse complement strand
AACAGCCCGATCCAGGCAAAAGTGACCCAGTTCAATTCAATTCGGTAAGCGTAATTTTGCAGCCATTTGTTCATACTCAAAATAATCAGTGGAAAAGAAATCAGCGCAGAAATTCCCAGAACATAAAGAAATTCTTTTACAAAAAGCAAAAGAATGCTGAGAATCGACGCACCCAGTACTTTTCTGATTCCCAACTCCTTGGTTCGTCTGGCAGTACTTTGCGAAACCATTCCTAAAACACCCAAAATCACGATTACAATAGCCAGTATGGTTGCAACCTGCGAGGCTTTCCTCAGCTGCATTTCCGACTTGTACAATTTCTGGAGTGTGTCATCCATAAAGGTGTATTCAAAAGGCGCATCCGGCATCAGTTGTCTCCACTTTTTTTCAATCGCTGCCATGGATTTTACAAGATCAGATGGAGGAATTCTGAATGTTAAAAACCGATAGGCGTTTCCTGCATTAATGTGAACAAAAGCCAGTGGCTTGATTTCCTTATGCATGGATTCAAAGTGAAAATTCCTTGAAACGCCATCAACCAGCATGGGCTGCGAGAAGGAATGAACCAGCACTTGCTGCCCCACTGCATCTTCTGCGTTTTTGTACCCAAGTGCTTTGGCAGCTGCCTCATTGAGTATAATTCTGTCCGGTTGATAGGTTCCTTTTGTGGCATGAAAGAAATTCCCGGCCATCATTCTGATCTGGTAAGTTTCTGCATACTTTTCATCGGTGCCCAGAAACTGTGTGTAAATGGCGTCTACCGAATCCTGCCCGGGCTTATAAATACCGTAGTGTCCACCGTAATTACCATTGGGAATTTCGTACGACAAACTCACTTTTTTCACTTCCTTCAACTGCGAAAACTGATCTCTGATTCCAGTCATTTTCGCTACACCTTCCGGAGTCCAGTCGCGGGGGACGGCTACCGACATCAACGATTCCTTTTGATAACCCAGGTCCTTACTGAAGAAGAAATTAACCTGCTGTGAAACAATGGCTGCTCCGCAGATGACGAACAATGCGATGGAGAATTGTGATACAATGAGCAACCTTCTGAGCTGAATATTCTCCCTGACCGATTTTAGTTTTCCCTTCATCGAATCAACCGACGGAATCGAGGACAATACAAATGCAGGATAAATCCCTCCCGCAAAACCAATTATCAAAGAAATCAGAATTGCAATGATAATGGAATACGGGAATAAGGAGAGGGAAGATTCGATTGGCTTCCCAAGCATATTGGCAAAATATGATCTTGAAATTTCGTAAAAGAAAATCGAGAGGAACATGGCAAATAATGAAAGCAATGCCGATTCGGCCAGGAATTGCCTTAAAACCTGGCCTTTAAAACCGCCCAGAACTTTTCTGACACCAATTTCTTTTAGGCGTGAAGATGAATTTCCAATGGAAATATTTACAAAATTGACAATGGCCATCAATAAAATAAATCCGGTGACACCCGAAAGTGTATAAATCATTTTTTTGACTAAACGATCGTTCGCTTCCCAATAATGCTGTTTCAGAGGCGTCAGGTAAACCTGGAGATTTCCCTTTAATTCTTCAGGAGCATTTGTGTCCAGAACTTGCTTCAATGGCTTTTCCAGATCCTGAATAGTCACGCCGTTCTTAAGCTCTATGAAAGTGACCATGTAGGGAAATGCCCAACTGTCTTCGGCACCTTTTCGTCCATCCAGACTGCTGAGTGGAATGAAAATTTCGGCCTGGGAAGCAAGCAGATGATTGACTGAATTATTGGGAAGGTTTTTTAAAATTGCCGTGATTTGAAACTCCTGTTTTCCGCCGATGAAGTTGTGTAAAGTAAGCGTTCGCCCTAAAACATCGGTTTTCCCAAAATATTTTATCGCCTTGTCTTCCGTGATTGCAATGGCGTTAATCTGGTTTAAAGCAGTGCGGGCATTGCCGTAAAGAAGAGGAAATCCGTACATGCTGAGCATGGTAGAATCTCCTGTCTGGATATCTTCGCGAAAGTGTCTGTCACCCTGGGAAATGGCTACTGTGATGCCATCAAACCGGTAATAATTGGCAACCAGATTCGGGTAATTTTCTTTCAGTGTTTTGCCCAAAGGACCAAGTGTTGCAATATCCACACCCATATCCGGATTTTTCCATTTGCTGCGAATAATGTATTGGTTATCAGCATTTTTCAGCGAACGGTTTACATGCCATTCTCCCCAAATGTAACTGGCTATCAAGAAGGAAAACGTCATCCCGACTGACAGTCCAAAAATGGTAACCACGGAGTAAAACCTGCGTTTCATCAGGTTCCGCCAGGCAATTATAAAGTAGTTTTTGATCATACAAGTCGGGGTTTGAGATTGCGTCAGAAGGGAACCAGCATTTAGTATCCCTGCCTGATTGGCTCAAAACTAATTAAAATACTTCCGGCTTAATGCTTCAACAGCAGCTATTTAACTCTTTTTAACTTATGTATTGCTGGTGTGAATGGTTGGTTATTGTACCAAACAGCAGTCGCTGTGTTCCTATCGAAATCGTCGCGTACCTACGGCACGCCCTTCTATTCTTGTTGTATCCATTCTTTCTACAAACATCTAGCTCCTCCGGCGCAACGCTCATGTCGCAAACCATTAGCGATATTATATTGGTTGGTGCGTGTGCCAGAGGCATTACCTGTTTGTCGAAATTCATCGATCTCCACCATTTTTTGGCGTGCCGTAGGTACTCGATAAATCAATCGATAAAGCATCAAAAAGCCCTGACGTCCTAAGGACAACAGGGCTTTTTTACCAAATAAAAGATTACAAAATGACCGCATGGCAGCCGCAAAAACTCAATTCTGTTTATATGATTTATTGATATCCAGTTCTCTCTGCGGAATCAAAAACAATGGACGGATTGTTTTTCCAAGCGCCAGCATTGTTTCCTTTGCAACTCCGAAACGAAGCAAATCTGCCCAGCGATGGTTTTCAAAAGCCAGTTCAACACGTCTTTCGTGAAGCAATTTCGAATTAAATGTTCCCGGAGTTGCTGCACTGATCGGCGCAAGTTTGGCACGAGCCCTCACCTGATTGATCAAAGCATATGCTTCTGTTCCTTCTCCAAGCGCTTCGGCCAGCATCAGCAATACGTCTGCATAACGAAATACCATAAAATTGTAAGAAGCATCCGTTTCCTCGAAAGCATTTTCCTTTCCAAACTTGGTGATGTAACGCACATCATTTTTCGTATTGGTCACCAAAACACCCTGTGTATTCACATAACTGGTATCCATCGATTTCAGAAAACGGTCATCACCCGGCTCAAACGCTTTGATCAGATCGTTGGTTGGTCTGTTTTTATAGGCTCCTGTGCTGTGCTTCAATGTGGGGGAAAATGCGTTTGTAAATGCGTTTCCTGTTCCGGTAGCTCCCCCCTTAAACTGCACTTCAAAAATGGATTCGGCGTTATTTTTATTGGTCAGCCCCCAAAGACTGGCGTAATTTGTAAGCAAGGTATATCCGTAAGTTGCTATAATCCTGCGTAGAACTGTTTCCGCCGATTTCTTATCGCCTGCTGCGAGATACACTTTCGCAAGTAAAGTCGCCGCGGCACCTTTTGTTGCGCGTCCGATGTCGGCTGTCGGATATTTTGTAAGCAATCCGCTTTCCGCCTTAATCAGGTCCGGGATCAGTTGCTTGTAAACATCCGCTGCCGGAACCTGCGGCAATGCTTTTCCTTCGTCAACAGATTTCGCCTCAGTAAGCGGCATTGGAATATTTCCGAATGAAATGGCCAGGTTGTAGAAATACAAAGACCTTAAAAACAACGCTTCCCCTCTGATCCGTTCCCGGTCCACTTCCGTCATTTCGATGCCATCAATGCGGCTCAAAACGATATTGCTTCTTGCTATCCCAAGATAAGAATCTGTGTAGGCAAGCGTGACCAGCTCACTTGTGGAATTCTCAACAAAGTTTTCTATCACAGTCAGATCCGCTCCCAAACCAGTTCCATCAGGTCCCTGATCCGTATTATCAGAGCGCATTTCCTGCGTGATCCAGTAGCTTTGGTTGTAAGTTCCGTTCAGTTGTAATGTTTTGTAAGCCGCATTAATCGCCGTGTTCAGATCTCCTGCATTATTGTAAAACAAGTTTACATTTCTCTGGGAAATAGGGCTCAAATCGGTAAAGCTGTCGCCGCATGACATCATCAGTCCAGCACTGATCAATGATGCGGTAAGTGGAATATATATGTTTTTCAATTTCATATGCTTCATTTTTTTATTGCTTTTGCTTTGTCAATTTAAGAACTGAAAAAACTTTTGCACGTTAATTTATCGGTTGTTAAAATGTTACATTCAAACCAAATGTGAAGGTTTTGGATAAAGGATAAGCTCCATAATCCTCACCTTGTACACCGCTTAAAGTGGTTTGATTGTTCACTTCCGGATTGTAACCAACATATTTCGTGCTCGTAAACAAGTTGGTCCCGGACGCGTATGCACGCAAGGTCTGGATTTTATTTCCCAGCAGTTTTTTAGGGAAATTATAACCCACTGCCAGATTTCTCAGACGGATGTAAGAACCATCCTCGATCTGATATGAAGAAGGTCTGTTGTTATTTCCATGCGTATCGGTAAGTCTGTCGGCGCGAGGAATTTTGCCGTTTCCTGGTTGCGTGGCAGATATCCATCTGTCTGTTTCCACTGCGTAGGAATTGGTTCCAGCTTCGCCATTGGCCAAATGTCTTCTTGTCAAATTGAGAATTTCTGAACCTTGCACACCTTGTAAAAGGAAACTCAGATCGATGCCTTTGAAATTAAACCGGTTGGTAATCCCCCAGATATAGTCCGGCTGGTAATTTCCTGTAACGGTCCGGTCATTTGCATTGATCTTTCCATCCCCGTTTACATCTTTAAATTTGAAATCGCCTGGCATTGGTTTGGGAGCAACCTCATCTTTCGGTGCATTGTCGATATCACTTTGCGTCTGATAAATTCCTTCAACTACATAACCATAATAGCTACCGATTGCATCACCAATGCGTGTAATGTGACGGATACCTGCACCGCCTGAACTTAAAATCGGGTCACCGGTTGGTCCAAGTTTAAGTACTTTATTTTTATTGGTAGAAAAATTAAGGTCGGTTGTCCAGCTGAAAGCGCCAACCACATTGCGGCTCGATACTGTCAATTCCAGACCTTTATTTTCAACTTCTCCAATGTTTTGCAGGGCATTCAAAAAACCTACTGCCGCCGGAACCTGTACATTCAGAAGCAGGTCAGAAGTGATTTTTCTGTACCAGTCAAGAGAAACATAAACGCGGTCTTTGATGATACCAAAATCAAGTCCCAAATCGAGCTGCGTTGTTTTTTCCCAGGTAAGACTGCTGTTACTGATCGTTGTCGGAGCAATGCCGTTGACCAGAATATTATTCAAAACATAATTTGCAGGATTCAGCAAACCAATCGAAGCGTAGTTCGGGATCAGGAAATTACCCGTTTTACCCCAGCTTCCTCTTATTTTTAAGTCGCTGATAAATGTTACCGGTTTCAGGAAAGCTTCTTCCGAAATCCGCCATCCGGCCGAGAACGAAGGGAAAACGCCCATTTTATTGCCTTCTCCAAACCGTGATGATTTGTCCGCACGAATGGTGGCGGTAAGCAAATATTTGCTTTTATAACCATAGTTGGCCCGGGCAAGATACGAAACCAGCGACCACTCTTCCTGCGCCGAAGTTCCGCCCGTTACCTGGCCGCCGCTCACGGTTTGGACCAGGTCATCAGGAAACTTCTGCGCCAAAACCTGATTGATATCAATATGGTCTTTTTGTGCGCTGTAACCCGCAACTGCGGAAATCGAGTGATCTTCACCGATGATCTTGTCGTAGGCCAACGTATTTTCAATCAACCAGTTGTAGTTCAATGAAGAATTCGATTGACCATAAGGATCGCCCGTTGTAGCTTCACGGAAAAGGAGTGAATTAGCACGGTAGAAATTCCGGCTATAATTATTGACGTCAATACCGGTATACAATTTGTACTTTAATCCCGGAATCAATTCATACTCAGCAAACAAATTTCCTAATGTTCTGAACTGGTTTAATTTATCCGTAACACCCGCAATAATCGCCAGCGGATTACTTGAAGAAGTCATGTTTGCACCTCGGCCGTCTTCTGTGAAAAGGTGAGACTGATTATCGCGTTGATTGATCGTACCGTCTGCATTATAAGGTTTTACAGTCGGAGAAGTCACCAATGCCGAATACACAATTCCCGGAGGATCGGCAAAATAAGGCGCACCTGCCGGAGATCTGTCGGTGCTTGTAAAAGAAGGACTTAGTCCAAGTCCGACTTTTAGTTTTTTCGTCGGGTTCGCTTCCAGGTTGACACGGAAACTGTAACGTTCAAAACCACTTTTCTGAACAACACCTTGCTGGTTGTAATAGCCTCCCGACACATAATAATTCACATTTTCGCCACCACCGGATAATGACGCGCTGTAACTCTGAACGGGAGAAGTTTTGAAAACAAGATCCTGCCAATCCGTGTCCGTTCCATCCGGATTCGCGTAGTCATCCGGAATGTAATAACTCGTGTTGGTTGTTTTGGTATAACGTGTGGCATTATTATCAGTTGCAATCGCACCAGGAACATCCTGTAAATAAGCATTGTTTTTAGCATCCTTTACGTAAGCCGTAAGCTGAGCCGAATTCATCAGCTTCACTCTGTTGGCAACGGTTTGGAATCCAAAATAAGCATCAAAACCTATGACTGGTTTTTTATCTCTTTTACCTTTTTTTGTGGTAATTAGAATAACACCGTTTGATCCGCGTGAACCGTAAATCGCGGCAGAAGATGCATCTTTTAATACCTCGATCGACTCGATGTCATTTGGATTGATTGTTCCCAGCGGATTTGAAGGCGGAAGTGCAAAAGCAACCGTTCTCCTCGAAACGTCCCCCTGGACACCGGCATCCACGTTTTTGGAAATAGGAAATCCGTCAATAACATACAAGGGTTCCGTCCCACCCGAAATGGATCCCAGTCCACGAACGCGGATGGTTGTTCCTGCACCGGGCTCGCCGCTCGGCTCCTGTACCTGAACACCCGCAATTTGTCCCTGAATCGCATTTTCAAAGTTGGTTACGGGCATATCCTTGATACTCTTGGCAGTAAGCGATCCTACTGAACCCGTAATATCCCGTTTGTTCTGGGTTCCGTACCCAACCACCACAACTTCGTTCAGACTGCTCACATCCGCATCCAGTTTGATATCGATAGTCTGCAGAGAGCCCACTTTTACTTCCTGAGTAACGTACCCGATAAACGAAAACACCAAAGTCGCGTCGCTGTTATCGGGTAAAGTCAGCTTATAGCCGCCGTCGACGTTTGTAATCGTACCCGAATTTGTTCCCTTGATAAGAATACTGACTCCGGGCAAACTCTGTCCGTTGATCTTATCAGTAACCTTTCCTGAAACTTCGGACGCCATTCGCCTTGAAGTTTTTGTAGTTGTTTTAAAGAGAGAAATATTCCCTCCAAATGCGGGCATCGATTGATGTGTCACACCTAAAAGTACCGCCAGCAAAATTTTTCGTGTAGAGGTCAATTGCATTAATTTTTATTAAGGTTAGTATGGGAAAATTTGATAAGTAATATTTAAATCCTCAGGGCACAATTAAATTCCTGTCTTTGTACAATTAAAAATATATGTGGTTATATAAACAAAGACATTCTTAATTATCCTGCTGATCTTATGTAATGTAAAATAAAATTTTTACTTTTTGCAGAAATACAATATTTATAGAAACATCAACAAATCGCTGTTTAAGCCATAATTTAAGAGATTCGTCAATTTAAAATATATAGTCTATAAATTTAATAGACTATATATGCAAATGTATTTAAATTCATACAACAAACAAATTTTCTTTGTTACCGGATAACAAATTTGGTAAAATCCAGCAAGCTTGCGAATATCTTCAAGGTCGGACAGGATGTGGTTTTAAGGAGACCAACAGGTACGTACGATTTTTGAAATAGCCCATTGAAGGATGTCGGGCGTACCACATACATTCCAGCTGAATATTACACTAAAACGAAACAGCGGAGCGCAAATGGATTTTAACAAAAAACGTAATTCTTACCTTTCCATTGAAATTGGTGGCACTAAACTGCAACTCATTATTTATTCTGCCGAGGCCGAAACCTTGAAGCGCTGGCGATATAACATCGACAAAGAAAAAGGAGCCAACGGGATACTCTCGCAAATCGAAGAATGCATTACCGAAATTTCCAGGGAATTTGAAATCATTGAAACCGGAGTTGGTTTCGGCGGTCCCGTTGATCGCCATACAGGCATCATTGGTATGTCTCATCAAATATCCGGCTGGTCAGAATTTGCCCTGGCCGACTGGCTGAAAATAAGAACAAAATCCCCTGTCCGGCTGGAAAATGATGCCAACACTGCCGCTCTGGGAGAAGCAGCTTACGGCGCCGGCCAAAATTACAGAACCGTGTTTTACGTTACCATCGGAAGTGGGATCGGCGGCGGACTGGTGCAGGACGGGCGTCTTTATCACGGGCGCCACCAGGGAGAAACCGAAATCGGGCATTTGCGAATGGATGTCAATGGCACTACATTGGAAGACCTTTGCGCAGGCTGGGCAATTGACAGCCAGATCCGGCAAGCGATTATTACCAATCCGGAAAGTGTTCTTGCGAAGATTTTAACTGATCAGAAAACGGGAGGAGAAGCGCGTTTTCTGGTTTCTGCACTGGATCAGGATTGTCTGGTTGCTGCACAGCTACTGGAAAATCTAGTGACCAGGTTATCGCTTGGGCTGTCCCATGTGGTTCACCTTTTTAATCCTGACATTTTAATTTTAGGAGGAGGTGTTTCGCTGATCGGGGAACCGCTTCGCAAAGGAATAGAAAAAAAGCTGCATTCATTTGTCATGCATGCCATGCACCCGCTTCCTGAAATCGCCATTGCAGGCCTGGGAGAGGACGTGGTACCCATGGGCGCACTGGCCATGACTTTATTGAAAAAAGATTAAACATTTTATCAGAAACATATTCATGGAATCTTACATTCAAAATTATTTTCAGCAGCAACAAGATACGCTTGCCAGTATTCCTGCGGAAAAAGTAGCAGAAATTATAGAAATATTCAGAGAAGCATTAAAAAACGACCGGCAGATATTTGTGATCGGCAATGGCGGGAGCGCTGCCAATGCAAGCCATTTCATTACAGATCTAGGCAAAGGCTCCTCAGACAAAACGTACAGGAGATTCAGATGTTTGTCCCTAAACGACAACGTGAGCTGGATGACCGCCCTTGGAAACGATTACAGTTATGACGAAGTTTTTTCCAGACAACTTGCAAACTTTGGCAAACCGGGTGATATCCTTTTCAGCATGAGCGTAAGCGGTAATTCTCCAAATCTTGTGAAAGCACTGGAAACTGCCCGCGAACTTAATATGTTTTCCATTTCTCTGGTTGGCGGCAAAGTGGGGATTTTAGGCGAGTCGTCCGATTTGTCAGTGGTGATTGATGACCTCCATTACGGCCGGGTTGAAGATGCGCACATGGGTATCTGCCATGTGATCTGTTATGCATTTATGGAAAACGAAGCTTTGCAAAGAGAGTAAGAAATTTGCCTGAAAACAACAAAAGTGGCCTTTCCAGGTCACCTTTGTTGTTACTTTATCTCTCGTTTTTGCTAATAGAATTTCTTGAAATATACTTTCCCTTTTTCAGGAAAGGCCTCATTACTGATTGACGTACACACTGCCGCTGCTCGCAGAAAGTGTTACAGGAATTCCTCCACCATTCATTTTTCCGTTTACACGGTCTTTTTCCACATTCCCATCAAAGTTTTTCAAAGGAATAGACACTTTATTACCTCTCAGGTTTAAATCGACACCCTTTTCAAGAGGCATGGTGACGCGAATGCTTCCTGCTGAACTTTTCAAATCCAGGTATTCGCCTAATTTGGACATTGAAACTTCAACACTACCTGCACTTGTACTGGCCCGAAGGCTTCCGGACACATTGGCAAGGCGCACTGAACCTCCGGAAGTTCCCGCATTCAGGGATCCCGAAATATCATCTCCTTTTACACTTCCGCCACTTGTATGCGCTTCAACCTGTCCATTCAAGCTATTCAGTGTGATGCTTCCGCCGGAGGTTTTCAGGTCAATTCTTCCCTTCAAATCACTTGCTTTGATGCTTCCTCCACTTGTTACCAGCTCAATGTCTTTTCTGCAATTCGTAACTTCGATGCTTCCGCCAGATGTGCGTCCCCGAACGGTTCCTTCAAGATCATCAACTCTTAAACTTCCTCCGCTTGTCGTAAAAGTTTGCTCTCCGGTAACAGAAGCGATTTTTATACTTCCGCCACTTGTTTTAAGATTTGTTGTGACGGCGCGGGGCGCATACACTTTAAACCCGATTGAGATACTTTTCTGGTTGTTCCATTGTACTCCGTTTTTTCTTTTGGCGGTTGCAATAACCTTGTTTCCTTCCGTACCGATCAAAATATCGTAATCTTCCAGACGGTCTTCGGTTTCTTCTTTACTCAATTCTTTCTTTCCGTTCCAGTTATTGGGACGAACATACATTTCTACCTTAAAACCATTACTTTGTCCACCTGTTACAGCGATGGACCCGCCTGATGTCTCAACCGTAAGCGCATTCAGCGAGGCATTTGTAAAGTTTTTAGTGACATACGGTTTCTCTTCGTCGGACTGCGCGTAGGAAACAGAAGCAACAAGCAGAATTAATATCAGCAGTAGATTTTTGCGTTTCATGTTTATGGCTGTTAAGTTTTATCAATGATGTAAAAAATGCGCCGGAAGTTGCATTGACTTTCATCATTTACCGGGTAATTATTGAATTTAAAATCATCTGACAAACTATAAAAAGCAAACCAAAATAGCAACAAGTTTATTATCAGCTATTTACAAAATATGCAATGTTCGATTTTGAACATTAGGTCACTGAAAATGCACGTTATTTGTATATATTGGTACGATTTTCGAACAACACCTTTACAAATTCAATATTAAGAAAAACCATGAAGACATTTCAAATTAAAGTACTTGCCGAACAAGACGAAGAAACGATCAAAAATCTGCTTAATGATCTGGCTCAGGGTGGCAGCATTGAATTCTGGGAGAACACGAGCGATTTAGAAGAACAGGAAAAACCGCATCCGGCTTCGGAAAACCAGGTACAGGAAATTATAGACGAATCAGAAATCGGGCCTTACTATTCTGAGAAGGAGGCCAAGGATATTCTTAATCTTTGATCTCCGTTTTTGCTATCTTCTGGAAATTTCGCGGATTTTAATTTCATCATAGCTGGCATTGTGGCCCCAACCACATTGAACCAGCTTTTTGTTTGAAGTCAGGCTGTATCGGATATGGACATCAGTGGAACTGTATGCACCTTCCATTTTACCGATAGCGCTTTCTATTTTTTCTAGAGAGCCATCATCAGGAACCAGTAAAAGTGTGCTGTCTGCAGAAGCCACAGAAAAATGCCATGAACAGCCATCTGCCGCCAGTTGATTAACCCAGACTGCGTCTGCTTCGATTACAGCAGCATCTATATTTTTGTTTTCCTCACTACATGCACCTATCCAGGCCAGTAAAGTGAAAACAACCGCGACAATTTTCATAGTTTATGAGGTTTTGAAGTACTTTCTTCTATTTACATGTTCCGCTAGTGAATTTTTTTACACCCGCCGAAGTCGCATAGCAGCTGTTTCCATAAGTGACCCCGTTGCAGCCACATACGGGATCATAGACATCATGACATGCGTTTCCTGTGGCTTTACCAATACAATCCGAATCTACTTCCTTTGTTTCGCAACCCAGTGCGAGCACAAGCCCGGTACATAACGTAAATATCAGTATCCTTTTCATATTCAATGATTTTACATACAAGACATCGCCAGGTCTTAAAAGGTTGGAACTAAACATTCTTATCCATCAAAAATTCTGAGAACCATTTCCCGGAATTTTTTACAGTTCGCTTCTGCGTTTCAAAATCGACATGAACCAATCCGAATCTTGCCGAATACCCTTCTGCCCATTCAAAATTGTCTGTCAAAGCCCATGCCAGATATCCTCTAATGTTCACACCTTCTCTTTTTGCCTTTAAAATAGCAGCCAGATATTGCTTAAAAAAGGCCTCCCGTTCCGGATCAGCTACCTCTCCATCTACGTAATGATCTGTAAATGCAGCACCACTTTCAGTAATTACAATATCCCTTATTCCCTTATACTCTGAAAACTGTTTTAAAATTTTGTACATGCCTGCCGGACTCACCTCCCAGCCCATGGCTGTAATGGGGACATTCCGCAGTTTAGCGGGAACCTCTTTCAACCACAGAACCGGCACCCGGTAAGAATGCCTGATGACTACGCTGAAATAATTTTGGACACCAATGAAATCAAAGTCAAATTTTAATCTCTCCGCGTCCCCTTCAAGCATGTATTTTTTGATATTAGACAAATAGGAAAACGCATCTACCGGATAACCCAGGCCGAGTATAGGCTCCAGAAACAATCTGTTCATGACCGCATCTGCTCTTTTTGCTGCTGCAACATCTTTGGGTTTTGTAGAATAAGGTTCAACGAATGAGCAGGATATTGCTGTTCCAATATAGGCATCGGAAACATTTTCACGGATTACTCTTCCTCCTTCTGACTGACATAATGCCAAATGATGAACGACTGGCAAAAAATTCCAGAGTCCCTTTTTCCCAGGTGCGTGTAGGCCGGTTGTATACCCGAGCCCGGCCACCGCCATGGGTTCGTTCAAGATGATCCAGTTTTTAACCCGGTCACCAAAATGAGTCGCACACAAATGAGCGTATTCCTTAAACCAGTTAACAATTTCCCGGTTTTTCCAACCTCCCCTGTTTTCCAGGTCCTGAGGCAAATCCCAGTGATACAACGTGATCCATGGCGTAATATTCAGTTCGATGCATTTATCGATTAATCGATTGTAGAATTCAATTCCCCTCTGGTTAACTGACCCTATACCGTTCGGCAACAAACGCGACCAGGAAATCGAAAAGCGAAATTCGGTGAAACCCAGTTGGACCACCAATTTAAGGTCCTCTTCATATTTGTGATAAAAATCGCAGGCAACATCAGCCTTATCATTGTTCTTAATCTTGCCATTTTTGTAAGAGAAAGTATCCCAGACTGAGGCGCCGCGACCGTCTTCCTTCACTGCTCCTTCTATCTGAAACGCAGCAGTTGCGGTTCCCCAACAGAAATCGTCTCCGAAATCTGCTTTTGAGAATTTAAGATCATCATCTTCTGTCTTATTTTTTGAAGGATCAGCACCTGGTAAATCAAATGTTTTCAAAGCAACAATTACTTAATTTGTCGTGAAAGTTAGGGACATAACGGCAAAATAAAACCCTTCGTCTGCATAAAAGCGGACAAAGGGTTTATACGAACTACCATCAATTAACACTGCCTTTTGGAAGTGCTGCAATTAAAGAGGCACTTCTTTTATCTTACAATCTGTATTTTACGGGAAGTAACCGCACCGCTCAACTGATTGATTTTCACAATATAATTACCAGGCATAAGCTTCGCCAGACTGATTTCATTTGAAGAATCAGGCGCTGCATCCAGAACCAAAACTCCATTTAAAGAATACAGTTTCACATTCAATATCCTGTCCGTGGTCGCATTCAGTTTCAGCGTTTCCGAAGTAGGATTCGGGAAAATGGTCATTTCGCTTTCAAAACTTACGTTCACGATCCGGCTGAGAGCAAATGTGTTGTCTGCATCAATCATTTTAAGACGATACAAATTATTTCCTGCCAATGGATTATTGTGTACGTAGTTGTAATAAACAGTTGTTGCACTTTCTCCTTTTGCATTCACATTTCCAACACTGTTCCATTGTTTGCCGTCGCCACTGTGCTGTACTTCAAATTCTCTCGAATTACTTTCAGAAACGGTAGTCCATGAAAGATTTGCAGATTTCAGCTCTTTTTCAACTTTGAATTCCGATAGCGTTACAGGCAATGGGCCGTCTCCGGTGATGGTTAAACAAGCAAAATCAACTTTGAAATAATTGCCACTGGAAACACCCTTTACACGCACGACTGTGGCCCCTTTGGGTGCAGTTGCGGTTAGCGTATAAGGTTTAAGTTTATTGTTAAGTTGTTCTACGGACTTGTCCAGCTCAACAAATACTTTGGAAATCGGATTTGCGTCAGTCGCTTTGGCATAAAACAAAAGCTGGAACTGATGACCGTCCTGAACATGGTATCCACCCCAGATCTTTAACGAAACCTGCTGAGTTTCCTTCACAGTGACATCCTGATAAAAGTAACCAGCGCCACCATTGATAAGCCCGTTTTTGCTGTCACAAACAACGTAACCTGCATCAGATGTGAAATTGGTACTTCCAATCCAGGTCTGAGGAACTGTTACATTGCTGTTTCCAACTTTAACAACTTTGGTCAGTTCAAAACTAGGATTGATCAGCTTGTTTGCTGTACAACTGTTACAAACAGCCGGAGGAGGCGTGATGGTAAGACAAGCCTTATCCACTTTAAAATAGTCAAAATCGCTTGAACCCTGCACCCGAACAAATGCAGCACCCGTCGGAGCATCAGCGGTAAGAGTATATTGGGTCAGTCCGTCTCCCTGCTGAACATTTTTTGTCAAAGGAACAACTACGGAAGTACCAACTACATTTTTTGAACTGTTCAAAAAGATCAGATGAAACTTTTGGTTGTCACTGCCATTGTGATAGCCACCATATATTTTAAGCGTTGCTTTGTAGCCTGGCAATATGTCCGTATCCTGATAGAAATACCCCTTGTAATGCATCAAACCGTAGTAGCTGCCGCACTCCTGATAACCTTGGGCGCGGTCCCACGTACTCGTTGGGATTTTGCCATCCACCCTTATGGTATTTGTTTCGGGTACAAATATCCAATCTGTAAGTTTTCCGTTTTTTACCTCTTCAAAGCTTTCGTTTTCAAGAACATTGTAGGTGCAGCAATCTGTGGTTACTACAGCATGAGCGTTGGGTGCAGCGATTATGCTGCCTAAAATCAGGGTAATAAAAAAAAGTAAAGTTTTTAAATGTGTCATAATGTTTAATGTAAATAAAAATGATACGGCTTCTTGTAATTATCCATAAAGATACGACCCGCGGCCAGAAAAATACCATCAAAAATATAACTTATTTTATATTACTAAATTTAAGACAGTATTTCTACTAACAATATTAAACTATATTTATAGCAAAATGTAGAATTATTTGGTACAAAAACGGGGTAAAATCGAATTTTAAGCCGTTTTTTACCTAAAAATACTTTTAGCCATGGAACAATAGTCTCAAAAGCCTCATTTTTAACAATTGTACTTTTTTAATATTTAACAAATTTAAAATATGGAATGGATGGCAGAAGAATCCGATGCTGTTTTACAACAGATCATCCAGGTCAAACCTCCGGAAAACGGGAAATTCTCACTGACATTCAGTTATTTGATATAAAACCTTCGTGTAAGCCGCGATTAGTGCCGTTTTGAAATAATATACTTCCGGAGAATTTTTATCTTGCGTAATAACTTCCGCCTTTGGTGACAAAATGCGGAAAGCCGATACGGATCCCTGTTTTTCTCTTAATCCATGCGTCATGAAAACCATTACCAAAACCCTTGCAACTATTTTTATCCTCATTGCCTGCCTGAAACAGGCTCCCGGACAGGTAATCACCGCAGCACAAATAGATGACCTCGTTTCACGAACGCTGACTGCTTTTGACGTCCCGGGTATAGCAGTGGCTGTTGTCAAGGACGGCAAAGTGATCCATTCTAAAGGTTATGGCGTACGTTCGCTCGCAGGAAAAGAAAAGGTTGATGAGAACACGCTTTTCGGAATTGCATCCAACAGCAAGGCATTCACAGCCGCCTCGTTGGGAATGCTGATGGATGAAGGAAAACTTACCTGGGACGATAAGGTGATTGATCACATTCCAGAATTCCGAATGTACAACTCCTATGTAACCGAGGAGTTTACCATCCGTGACTTGCTTACACATCGCAGTGGCTTAGGACTGGGTGCGGGCGACCTGATGTTCTGGCCGGATTCATCCGATTTCACGATGAAAGATATTATTTACAACCTCCGGTACCTTAAACCTGTTTCAGGATTTCGCACAAAATACGATTATGACAACCTTTTATACATGGTCGCGGGTGAAGTGATAGAGCGCGTGAGCGGCAAAAGTTATGAAGAATTTGTAGAGGAGCGGATCATGAAACCGCTGCAAATGAACAGCAGTGCAGGTTCGTGGATGAGGGTAAAAGACAAGACCAATGCCATTGACGCGCATGCTCCCGTTGACGGAAAAGTACAAATAATCAGTCGGGATATGTTCCGGTTCGGAAACTCCGCTGGCGGTATTTACTCAAGCATTGCCGACATGGGTAAGTGGATCATGATGCAGATGAATGCGGGCAAATATGGAGATAAACGACTTTTCAGTGCCCGGGTCCATAACGAAATGTGGACACCTCAAACCATTATTCCGGTGAATGCCTTCCCTCCATACAACACACATTTCAGCGCATATGGGCTCGGCTGGTTCCTAAGTGACGTAAAGGGTTACAAGCAGGTGACGCACACAGGCGGACTGGCGGGAATTCTAACGCAGGTTACGCTGCTGCCCGAAATTCAACTGGGTATTATCGTTTTTACCAACCAACAATCAGGAGGCGCTTTTACTGCTATAACCAATACCATAAAAGACAGCTACCTTGGCATCCCGCCAACAGACAAAGTAAAAATATACAGTGAAAGAATGAAAGCAGGAGTAGCAAAGGCGGATTCTATCACAAAAAGTGTCTGGAATGCAATTTCTGCTGAACAAAAGAATAATTCAGGAATGACAAATTACAAATTTTTTGCAGGAACGTACCGAGATAACTGGCTTGGAGAAATCTCGTTATCTGAACAAAATGGTAAATTCAGGTTTGCAGCAAAACGGTCTCCCAAGTTGAGCGGCGATGTCTTTTTCTATAAAAACAATACATTCATTGTGAAATGGGACCGCCGAAGTTTTGACGCTGATGCCTATTTGTATTTCCAGATGGATAAAGATGGAAAACCGTCGTCCATTAAAATGGAGCCGATTTCGCCGCTGACTGATTTCAGTTTCGATTTCCAGGATCTTGATTTGCAGCGCGTCGGAGAAAGCAAGTAATGAATCCGTTTATAAAAATCAGGCAACTTGTAATGCAGGTGTCGTAAAAACGCCAAAGACTTCCCTTAGCTCCTGCAAGGATTTGCGTATTCTTGATTTGACGGTGCCCAAAGGAATACTGAGTTTTTCCGACACTTCTTCGTGTGTGTAACCCTGAAAATAAACCATTTCAATCAAAACCTTTTTTTCCGGCAACAATCTTTCCACAATAGCACGAAGGTCAATGGTCGACGGTGTCGGATTAAAAATGGCAGTGGGTGTTAGATCTATTTCTTTCACATTTTCCCAGCTCACCGACATTTGTGTTTTTGCATCTACACGTAATTTATCAATAGCCGTATTTCTCGTTACGTTGAGTATCCAGGTAAAAAGTGAACCTTTCTCAGGATTATAACTACCCATATTTTTCCAGATCTTCAGAAACGAATCCTGCATGACATCCGAAGCCTTGTCCTCGTCTTTGACGATCTTCAGGATAATACCATACAATGCCGAAGAATAACGGTCGTACAGATATTCGAATGCTTCCCGGTTATTGCTTTTTAATAAAAAAACCAATTCAGATTCGGTATAGGTAGATGTGTTCATTACTGTGGAAAATTATTCTTATGGGTAAATTTCGGATAGCATTGTGCAACGGCTCTTATTCACCCGTAATAATACTGTTCCATTAATATCAGTAGTATATATGTGTGCAATGTATCGGACAAGTTGGGGATTGCTGAAAGGCTGGCCATATGATAAAGTCAGTATTTTTCACACAACTGTCGGTTACATACGAAATAACACCGGCAGATAATTTTTGAAGGTTCTCTCTAAATACTTTACGATATTTGGATCATCGCAAAATCTCAATATGCATGAAAAATCTATTCTTTCTGTTATACGTTGTCTGCATGGTTACAGGCTGTTCCAAAGAAAACAGGGAAGACGAAAAATCCGAATTAAATGCTCTTGCTAAAAATTATGTAAAACTTGGTCTGGCGATCGGCCAATATGATTCTGACTTCGTAGATGCCTATTATGGCCCTGATTCGTTAAAACCGACCGCCCCTAAACTGGAAAAATTCCCGAAAGACAGTCTGTTAAAAGAGGTCGAAAGCTTGAAAGAATCTTTGCAAGGCATCATTTCGACAACCAAAAACGATACAATTGAAAAACGGGCGCAATGGATTGGAAAACAGCTGATCTCATTTGAACGGCGCATCAAAATTTTCTCGGGAGAAAGTGCTGCCTTCGATGCCGAATCAAAAGCGTTATTTGACGCCGTTGCACCAACCTATTCGGAGCAACATTTCAAATCTCTGTTGTTGAAGCTGGACAGTATATTGCCGGCCGGAGGTACGATTCCTGACAGATTCCAGAAACTTGCAGACCACTTCAGAATTCCCAAAGAGAAAATTGATACCGTATTTCAGACCGCGATTGCAGAAGCAAGAAAAAGAACTCTGCAACATTATAATTTACCAAAGGAAGAATCTTTCAAACTTGAATACGTGACGGACAAACCCTGGTCTGGTTATAATTGGTATCAGGGCAATTATAAAAGTATCATTCAGATCAATATCAGTCAGCCCATTTTTATTGCACGCGCCATTGACCTGGCTTGCCATGAAGGATATCCGGGCCACCATGTTTACAATCTTTTACTGGAAAAGAATCTTTATCGTAACCAGAATATGACAGAGATTTCTCTTTATCCGCTGTTCAGTCCACAATCTTTAATTGCAGAAGGAAGTGCCAATTACGGTATTTCCATTGCATTTCCCGGCGAAGAGCAAAAGTTGTTTTGCAAGAAGGTCCTGATGCCCCTGGCAGGAATGGATACCACCGACGCCGACAAATATTTTAAGGCATTAGAACTTAAATCAAAACTTGATTATGCAAGAAATGAAGTCGCGCGGGGCTTTGTAAATGGTCAAATGAATGATAAAGAAGGCATTCGGTGGTTGTCAGAATATTGCCTGTTAACCGATAAATTAGCCACTGATTACTTGCGGTTTATCAAAAAATACCGCAGCTATGTCATCAACTACAATTATGGACAGGATTTGGTGAAAAATTATATTGAAGCAAAAGGCGGAACGGACAAAGATCCGGATCAACGCTGGCAACTTTTTGAGATCCTGTTAAGCAATGAAATGACGGCCGGTGATTTATTAAAGAAAAACTAAACGGCAGGAATCAATTTGAAGCCATCCAGACAAACACAAAAAAATAAAAATAAATGATTAGAGTTATAAAAGCGGTTACTTCTGAAGAATATCGTGCAGGAGCCATTTTATTCAAAGAATATGCCGATTCACTTGATTTTACATTATCGTTCCAAAGCTTTGAAGATGAGCTAAATATACTTCCAAAAATGTACGGACAGCCTACCGGTGCACTTTTACTCGCCAAAAGCAATGGGGAATACATCGGCGCGGTGGGATTAAGACAGATCGAAAATGAAACGACTTGCGAAGTGAAGCGAATGTACATCAGACCGGGATATCAGGGAAAGGGAATTGGAAAAATGCTGATGGAAACGCTTCTTGAAGAAGCAAAAATGATGCATTACCAAACGGTCAAGCTGGATACCCTGGGCCCTAAAATGCCTGCCGCCGTTGGTTTGTATCAATCTTTTGGATTTAAAGAAACAACACCTTACAACTATAACCCGTATGAAGGTGTCCTATATTTTGAAAAGCAAATTTAAATAATAGGATTGTATCCAGCTAACTATCAGAGATTTAACACAAACCCTATCCTAAATCCAAATTATGTCTTCATCCAGCGAAATTACCAAGAAAGCGTTGAGGGCAATGAGCGCTTTGCAAAATCTCGAACAACTGTTAGAAGACATAAAAAACAAAAAGGCCACCAATCCGTTGTACGAGAGTTTACCGGCTGAAATTCCTGTTACAGGTGAAGGAATAAACCGGAGACAGGAATTTTTACAACGAAAAACAAATAGCGATTTCTCGTTTCTGACCGGCCAAAAACGTTTCTCAGAACTTTCGCAGCTGGAAGGAAATATTGAAAATTACATCGGCATGTCCATGATCCCCACTGGCGTCATCGGACCGTTATGCATACTCGGTTCTGCCGCAAAAGGTGCGTTTTTTGTGCCTCTTGCAACAACCGAGGGCAGTTTGCTCGCTTCATACCATCGCGGCGCTAAGGCATGCTATCTGGCTGGCGGCGCAACTTCCGTTTGTTTGATCGAAGGCGTTCAAAGATCTCCGTTGTTTAAGTTCGATAACCTGGGAAATCTGGGGACATTTCTGGTCTGGATTTTAGGGCAGATCGAGACCTTTCAAAATATCACAGAAGCAACAAGCCGCTACGCAAAATTGACCGACATGAAGTCAAATATTGAAGGCAATCACCTCATCCTCACTTTCGAGTATCATACGGGAGACGCGTCAGGACAAAATATGGTAACGATCTGTACCAATGCCATTTGCCAGTACATCATTCAAAATGCACCTGTTCAGCCGCTGTTCTGGTTTATTGAGGGAAATTATTCGGGCGATAAAAAAGCAACCTCCCAGGCATTCGCCAATGTACGCGGAAAGAAAGTTACAACCGAAATTACATTACCCGGCAAGATCATTCATGAAGTACTGAAAACAACGCCGGAAGCCATGGACGAATACTGGCGATCCTCTACAATCGGAACCATTCAAAGCGGCTCCATCGGCGCACAAGGGCATTATGCAAATGGACTCACGGCATTATTTATAGCCACAGGACAAGACGTTGCCTGCGTTTCAGAAGCTTCCGTAGGCATTACCCGAATGGAATTGACTCAAGAAGGAGGCCTTTATGCTTCTGTAACTCTGCCAAACTTGATCGTGGGAACCGTCGGTGGCGGAACGTCTTTGCCAACACAAAAGGAATGCCTCGAATTGATGGATTGCTATGGCGAGGGCAAAGCCAGAAAATTTGCAGAGATCTGCGGAGCACTGGTTTTGGCAGGCGAGATCTCCATTGCAGCAGCACTTTCCGCAGGACAGTTTTCAGCAGCACATCAAAAATTCGGACGAAAAAAATGATCCTTCCAGTTCAGCGAAATGAATTCAGCAACGACGAAGAAAATAACGCGCATTTCCTCAAACGGCTTTTCATTTACCAAAAGGAACGATTTCCGATATTAGGGCATGGATTGCTGGTGGCCGCATTCAGTTTTTCGGCGGTTTCCTACTCGCGGATCTGCCGTGGCGCAGCTGGATTTGTCGACTGGAAAACATTTGCAACAGGCGTTTTTACCACGGTTTCCTTATTTTTCCTGGTCCGGATTTTCGACGAGTTTAAAGATGCAGAAGACGATGCAAAATATCGAAAAACGCTGGCAATCCCGCGGGGACTGATTTCATTCCGTGAACTGGCAACAACAGGAATCATCATCGTGATTGCTCAGATCCTGCTGAACTTATATTTCTTTCCGAAAATGTTCCTGATCTATGGCATCATCATCGGTTATCTCCTGCTTATGGGCAAAGAATTCTTCGTCTCCGATTGGCTCAAAAAACATCAGTTCTGGTACATCACTTCGCATATGTTCATCATTCCGCTCATCGATATTTACGCAAGCGGACTGGACTGGCTGCTTGCGGGCGTGAAAGCACCTGCGGGACTCATTTTCTTCTTTGCTGTATCCTACATGAATGGAATTGTGCTTGAAATCGGCAGGAAAATAAGAGCTCCTGAAAAAGAATCCCGGGGCGTGCTTACCTATACATCCATGCTTGGAATCAATAAGGCGGTATGGCTTTGGGTATTTATACTGGTCGTTACACTTTATCTAAGCATCGCAGCCTCGGTTTCTGCAGGTTATGGAAAATCAGCTTTTATGGTCCTTGGGGTTATTTTCATACTCTGCACTATCCCTGCTTTCTTATTTTTAGAAAAAAAGACCGAAAAGCTGTCCAAAATGATCGAATACGCATCTGCGTTCTGGACCATTGCCATGTATCTGACGCTCGGCGGAGGGCCGATGATTTCAAAATTATTGTTTAACTGATGAATTTCATTCCTGATTCAGAAACAGAAAAGGCGAAGAATTTTACCATCGGCGGAAAAGCACAAAACCTTTTTTGGCTGAAAAAAATTGGAATGCCGGTACCAAAATTTGCCGTCATTCCATGGGAATTTTTGCACGAAATAATTCCACCCCATATTTTACATAAAGACCATCAGGAAATAACAACGTTTATTGAACAAATTGATATCAGTGAAGAATTCCTTTCACAATTAATATCAACATTCGATCAAACCCAGTATTTTGCTATCCGCTCTTCCGCAGTCGATGAAGACGGCAATGGTTTTTCCTTTGCAGGACAGTTTGAAAGTGACCTGTTTGTTTCAAAAAAAAATCTGGCAAAACACATCAAAAAAGTCTGGTCCTCTGCTTTTTCGCAACGCGTTTCGGAATACAGGAAACATCACAATATATCTGATCAGAAAGGCATTGCGGTAATCGTTCAGGAAATGATCGATGCCGATGTTGCCGGCGTTGCTTTTGGCGCTAATCCGGTTAACAGCTCGAGAAATGAGAAGTTGATTAATGCTGTATTTGGCCTCGGAGAAGGTTTGGTTTCGGGACAACTCAACGCAGATCATTTTGTTTTAAAGGGAGACCAAATCAAGTCCGACCTGGCAGTTAAAACACATAGAATCAGTTTTGCCGGCAAAGACGAAACGGGGACTGTTCTTGCAGAAATCCAATCGGAGCAACAACAGCAAAGCACGTTAAATGAACAGCAAATTTATGAGTTGGGAGAAGTTCTGGACAAACTGGAAAAGGAATTTGGCCGGCCTCAGGACATTGAATTCGCCTTTAAAGATGACAAGTTATATTTGCTCCAAACCCGCCCGATCACCACGCTGAAACCGCAAAATGACAGAACCGGAGAATACATTCTTTGGGATAACAGCAACATTATTGAATCTTATCCAGGTGTCACAACTCCGCTTACTTTTTCATTTATCAGCAAATCTTACGAGGTGGCATACAAACTTTTCAGCGCCTATCTGGGTGTGAGTAAAAGTGCAATTGAAGACAATGAGACGGTTTTTTCAAACACACTCGGCTTTATAAACGGAAGGGTTTATTACAATCTGAAAACCTGGTACCACATGCTCGCAATGCTTCCCGGATACAGCATCAATGCCCGTTTTATGGAAAAAATGATGGGGGTGAAAGAACGCTTCGATATTCCGGAAACCTACCGTTTGTCGAGAGGAAAAGCATGGTGGCGTATTGCAAAAATGGCAGCACGCATGTTTGCCCGTTTCCTTTCATTGCCAGGAAAACGCAAGGAATTTCTGCAACTCCTGGACAAAATCATCATGCAATACAAAGCGATCAATTATACTGAGAAAAATGCAAACGAACTGATGCAACTGTATCGTAATTTTGAAAAAAAACTATTACTTGAATGGAAAGCACCTTTATTGAATGATTTTTTTGCCATGATATTTTTTGGAATGCTTCAAAAGCAATGTGAAGAAGTTTTCGGCTCTCAAAACCCGAATATTCACAATGATTTGCTTTGTGGCAGCAGCGATATTATTTCAGTGGAACCCGTTCACAGAACCGTCCGCCTCGCCAGCCAGATTACCGCATCTGCGGATCTGAAAAGCCTCTTCTTTTCCGAAAATGAACTATCAATTCAAAGAAAGCTCAGCGTAAATCCTTCTCCTGAATTTGTTGCAATAACAAAAGAAATCGATCGCTATATTCAGGATTTTGGTGAACGCTGTGTGGGTGAATTAAAACTTGAAACCGTGTCATACACGCAGGACCCGGCAAAATTTATCCGGATACTTAAATCCTACGTCGAAACCGGGATCACATCAGACCAGTTGTCCGGAAAAAGGGAAAACGCAATTCGGGCCAACGCCGAAAAAGAGCTTGAACAAAAATTGAAAGGCCGTTTTTATAAAAAATGGAAACTGAAACGAACGCTTAAAACGGCAAGAGACTTGGTAAGCTCACGTGAAAATCTGCGCTATGAAAGAACGAGAGCATTTGGAATCGTCCGCCAGTTATTTTTTCACATTGGAAAAAGATTTCACAACGACAACATGATCGATCATGAACGCGACATATTTTTTCTTACAAAAGAAGAAATTTTTAGTCACATTGAAGGCACATCTGTTACCAAGAATATCAAAGCTTTAATTTCGTTACGAAAACACGAATTTGAAGTTTACCAAAAACAAGCGCCGCCATCAGAGCGTTTCGCTACTTACGGTGCACCATATCACGCCAATGATATTTTCAGTACCGAAAAAGTGGAAGCACATCAGGGCGACCTGAAGGGGATCGGGTGCTCGCCAGGGAAAGTTTTGGGCCGGGTCAGAGTAGTTTTGGACCCACAAGAGGTTTCTTCTTTAAATGGTGACATACTGGTTACTTCCAGCACAGATCCGGGCTGGGTTACACTTTTTCCAAGTGCATCAGGGATTATTGTGGAGCGCGGAAGTTTGCTCAGCCACTCGGCCATCGTCTCGCGGGAAATGGGAAAACCCTGTATTGTAAGCGTTACCGGATTGCTGAAAACATTGAGAACGGGGGATGAAATTGAAATGGATGGAAGTACCGGTACAATCAGGATTATTACAAAATGAGTGATCAGGATTTAACGAAACGCGTCAATTTTGAAATTATCCGCTACGCAAATTGCTGGGAAGACGCGGATGTTTTGCTGGAAGGTTTGTCACCTGTGAAGGGAAGTAAAATTTTATCAATTGGTTCTGCGGGTGACAATAGTTTTTCGCTGTTAACTTCTGATGCTGAATTGGTTGTGGCGGTTGATATCAATAAAGTCCAGTTGTATCTAATTGAATTAAAGAGGGTTTGCATCTTAAATCTGGAACAGGAAGAAACGCTTGCTTTCCTTGGATTTGCGTTTTCCGACAATCGGGAAAAATGTTTTCATTCCTTAAAAGACCAACTGAGCCCCGAAGCCAGATCTTACTGGGAATCCAATGTCGTTCTTATAAAAAACGGCGTCATTCATCAGGGAAAATTTGAGAAGTATTTTCAATTGTTCAGTGGAAAAATTCTTCCATGGATACACTCAAACCGAACGATAGAGGCGTTATTCAGAGTAAAAACAAGGGATCAGCAAGAACAGTTTTATACCGATAAATGGAATACCTGGCGCTGGAGATTGTTGTTCAAAATATTTTTCAGCAATTACATCATGGGCAAGTATGGCCGCGATCCCGAATTTTTAAAACAGGTCGAAGGCTCGGTTTCGGAGTTTATTTTTGGTAAAGCCGAACATCATTTACGATCCCGCACCGCCCAGGAAAATTTCATTTTGCGATACACGCTGACAGGTTCCTTTGATTCACTCCTACCCCATTATCTGCAAAAAGAAAATTATGGAAAGATCCGGTCAAATATGGGTCAGTTATACCTGAAAGCAGGTTTTGCCCAGGACGCAATCAAAGAATATGGTAAATTCCATGGTATGAACCTCTCCGATATCTTTGAATATATGGATCAAAACCAGTTCAGGAAAACGGCAAAAACGCTCATTGACGGCACCGAAAAAGATGGCAGGTTTGCCTATTGGAATTTGATGGTACCAAGGCGGATGTCAGAGATATTTCCTGAAAATCTGGAATATAAAAAATCCGATTCCAGGCGGCTTACGGACATTGACAAAGGATTCTTTTACAAGGAATTTATCCTGGAAAGGATCATCAGGTAAAATGGTAAATTATGGATATGAAACAGGAAATTACGCTTCCGGTACTTCTTGCAGGCTGTTTTCTTATGCTGTTCGGATTCGCAGAATTTCTCTATCACCAAAAGAAAGTTCCCGCTGAATGGACAAGAAAAATCGTGCATATCGGTACTGGAATAATCACGCTGCTTTTTCCGGTTTTATTGCAAAATCATTGGCAGGTCCTGTTTTTATGCGGAAGTTTTCTCGTTATCTTATTGCTCAGCCTGCAATTCAATCTATTGCCTTCGATCAATAACATCGGGCGTTTTTCGTACGGGAGCATTCTTTATCCGGTCGTGGTTTACGGAACGTATCTCGCATATGCTTATGCTGGAAAAGGACTGATCATTTTCTATCTCCCCATACTGATTCTGGCAATTTGTGACCCTGTGGCGGCACTTACAGGAAGACGTTATCCGTTTGGTGGTTATCTTATAGGAGAAAATAAGAAAACGATTTCCGGATCTCTGGCCTTTTTTACAGCATGCATCTTAATTACTTTAACCACATTTTATAATTTACCATCTGCTCCGATGGAAGCTGGGAACTACATTTTGTTCAGCCTTTTAATTTCCGTAACCGCCACTGTTTCAGAGGCCATTGGCATTCGGGGAACTGATAATTTTACCATTCCGGCAAGCGTGATACTGACTCTCAACCTGATCTTATGATGGAAATAATTCAGACCAACCCGGGACAAGCTGATTTCAATTTATTTACTGATTTTCCTAAAAGCATTTATGATACAAACAGTATCAGGTTCAAAACTCCCGAATCCATTCCAGAAACATTTCTGAAAGTTTGCTACCTGCTTTCCGATCATGGTAAACTGGTAGCCAGGGCAAGCATTTATGACAATCCGTTATTGCAATACCAGCATCAACATGCTTTAACTGTTGGCAACTATGAGTGCGTAGATAATCCTTTATACGCAGCCAGGATATTATCTCATCTGCAAATGGAAGCCAGAATAATGAAAGCACCGTATCTGATCGGCCCGATGAATGGCAGCACCTGGGAAAATTATCGTTTTGGGATCAGTGACGAAAACCCTTCTTTTTTCACTGAACAACTGCATCATTTATACTACAATAAACATTTCATTGACGCTGGATTTGAACCGATTGCGCATTATTTCAGCAATATTGACAGAAGTTTAAAGTTCGACAAACCGGAAATACTCAAACGCGAACTGGAATTCAGCGAACAAGGCGTTGTGATCCGTCCCATAGATCTTTCAAATTTTGAACAGGAAATTGCAAGGATTCACGAATTTAATTCGGTTGCATTTAAGACCAATTTCCTGTATACGCCGATCACAAAAGAAGCTTTTATTGCTAAATACACCCTGACCAAAAAGTACATTGACCCTGAGTTCACATTGTTAGCGGAAGACAAAAACCAACATCTGATTGGATATTATTTTTGCGTCCATGATTTTTTCAATACCAAAGAAAAATCTATAATCGTAAAAACACTCGCCAGGCATCCTGATCGGCAATGGAGTGGATTAGGTCATGTCATTGGAAACATCGTTTACAGAAAAGCCATCTCACGCGGTTATAAGAGCGCTATTCACCCTTTTATTTACCAGCAGGGAACATCCGTCAGGCTTTCTGAGAATTTTTCCGGCGCCAATTACAAGAATTATGTTTTGTACGGGAAAGACTTATCAAAATAACACTATGTCCGACCCCTTTAATATCACAGATCTTTTCTACGAAACGGCCCTTAAAAAGCCGAGAAAAATCGCTTTGATTTATAAGGACAAAAAAACGGACTTTGGCTGCTTTTCAGAATCGGTCACAGAAACTGCATTATACTTTCTAAAAAAAGGAATCAAAAAAGGTGACCGCGTGATGGTGTTTGTGCCCATGAGCGATCATTTATACCGGATTGTGCTTGCTCTTTTTAAAATCGGTGCCATTGCCGTTTTTCTGGATGAATGGGTAAGCATAAAAAGATTGAATGATTGCTGTAAACTTGCAGCATGCCGGGCCTTCATTGGCACTCCGAAAGGGATCATTCTTGCATGGTTTGTTCCCGGATTAAGGCGAATTCCGTTACGTTTTGGCGTGCATTACGACAAAAAAAATGAGGTTATCAGGTTTCCTGAAACCACTAAAAATGATATTGCGCTGATCACTTTTACAACAGGAAGTACGGGGATTCCAAAGGCCGCGATAAGAACACATGCATTGCTTTTCGAACAATTTCAGGCGCTCATTCCTTTGATAAAACCAGGAGAAAATGATATTTCCATGCCGGTTCTGCCCATTGTTTTACTCCTGAATCTGGGTGCAGGCGTCACTTCGGTTATTGCAGATTATAAGAGCAGCAAACCGTCATCCCTAAAATCCGAAAAAATTGTCGGTCAAATTGAGAAATTCGATATAAATACGATCATTGCATCTCCTTTTTTTGTGAAGCAGCTCGCCCATCATTTGATCGATACAAACTTCAAAATCAATGCTATAACCAAAATATTTACCGGCGGCGCACCGGTTTTTCCAACCGAGGCAAATGTTTATCAAAAAGCGTTTCCCGAAACAGAAATCCGAATCGTGTATGGATCCACGGAGGCTGAACCAATTAGTTCTGCTGGTGTGAAAAATATCATTTCAGAAACCGAAAACTTACTTTTTCATGGCCTCTTCGTGGGGAAACCGGAGGGCTGTACTGCTGTAAAAATAATCAGAATAACGGATGATGATATTTTGGTAAATAAATTAAAAGATCTTGAAATTCTTGAAGTGAAAACGGGGGAAAGGGGCGAAATCATCGTTTCAGGAAAACATGTCTTAACCAGTTATCTTAATAATCCGGCTGCTTTAAAACGGAACAAAATATTTGTAGAAAACCAATGCTGGCATCGCACGGGAGACAGCGGATATCTGGACACGGACGGCCATTTATTCCTGACAGGAAGATGTAACACCCTGATTGAAAAAGGAGGCAGATGCATTTCCACTTTTATTTATGAAAATTATTTTCAAACCATGAAAGGAGTCGAATCGGGGACGGTGATGATGTTAAAGAACCAGATTGTTGCGGTTATCGAGCTCTCGGACTCACGCCTTGAAGAAAGTGTAAAAAATGCCATAAAGCAATTACCGGAAGCATTTGATGAAATCTTTTTTATCAGCAAAATGCCAAGAGATCCCAGGCATAACTCCAAGATAGATTATGAGAAATTAAAAGAATCAGTGAATCATAAACGGTAATTTTATTCACAACTTTTAAAAATTTACTGCTTAAATCTGATCAGGACGATGTAAATTGATGTACTTAAAATCATCTATTTAATCATCTTGAAAAAATTAAATTTAACCAGCCTTAAAACAAATTTACTGATCACCAGCTGTCTGATCTCCACTGGATTCAACGCTATTGATGCATCGGCACAATCATTGGAAATTCCAAAAAGTTATGTTTGTTATCAACCATCAAAACCGGTTAAAATTGATGGCAGCCTGAATGAGCGATCCTGGAAAAAGGCAGAATGGACCGATCTCTTTGTGGACATAGAAGGCGATAAAAAGCCACTTCCATTACAAAAAACACGGGTTAAAATGCTTTGGGATGAAACGTATCTCTACATCGGTGCGGTCGTGGAAGAGGAGCATATCTGGGCATACCAAAACAAAAAAGACCAGATCGTCTATCTCGAAAATGACTTTGAGGTTTTCATCGATCCTGATAGTGACAGTCGTAATTATTATGAACTGGAAGTCAATGCGATCAACAATACACTGGATTTATTTATGCCCAAAACGTACATGGCAGGCAGTCGGGCTCAGATAAACTGGGACATTAAGGCGTTGAAATCCGCTATTTCCATTGAAGGAACATTGAACGATCCAAAAGATAAGGACAAACGCTGGACGATTGAAATGGCGATTCCTCTTGCATCATTAAGCCATAAAGACGTCGCCGCAATTTTTCCAAAAGATAAATCCATGTGGCGGATCAATTTTTCCAGGGTAAACTGGCAGCATGAAATCGTTGAAGGAAAATACATCCGGCGGAGGAATGCTGAAACACAAAAATTAATTCCGGAATACAACTGGGTTTGGTCACCTCAGGGGTTGATCAACATGCACGTGCCCGAAAAGTGGGGATATCTGTATTTCAGCTCAGAAAAAATTACAAGAAAGAAAATCACGTTCAAGATTCCGCAGAGTCAAAACAATACAGAACTGGTCATTAAATAGCGCCGACATCATGATGAAATTTCTTTCCTTAATTCTTTTATTATTCTTTTCCGCAATTGTGTTTTCGCAACCGTCGGCTGTTGGAACCACCTCAATTGATAAAAAATTAACCGAAAAAATCACCAGGGCTTTGGCTGGTTTTCATGGTGATGCAGGTGTTTACGTAAGAAATTTGAAAACGAACCGAATTGCTGCTGTCAACGCCGATACGATTTTTCCCACGGCAAGCATGATTAAGGTGCCGATCTTATGTGGCGTTTTTGACAAACTAAATAAAGGTGAATTCAAATTTGATCAGGAATTAATATACCGGGATTCTCTGAAATACGATAATGGCGTGGTCGGTTCATTTCGTGACAGCACAAAGATACCGTTGCCAAAAGTGATACATTTAATGATTTCATTAAGCGACAATACGGGCAGTCTGTGGTTGCAGGCAATGGCCGGAGGCGGTGCAACGATCAATGATTGGCTGGATAAAAGCGGATTTGCAAATACCAGGGTTAATTCCCGGACTCCTGGCAGAAAACAAGGACAGGCAACATACGGATGGGGACAGACCACGCCGCGGGAAATGGCAGAGCTTGTTACAATGATCCGGAACGGGAAGGCGGTAAGCCCGGAAGCAAGCGAACGCATGTACCGATATCTGGGCATGCAATTCTGGGACGGGGAAGCGATATCACAAATTCCTTCCTACATCAAAACAGCGGCAAAAAGCGGTGCGGTAAATCAGGCAAAATCGGAAGCATTGATTGTTCATGCGCCGCATGGGGACTATGTACTTTGCATAACAACCAAAAATCAGCAGGATCAGCAGTGGAGCAAAGACAATGAGGGATACATATTAATCCGCAAAATTTCGGAAATTATCTGGAATCATTTCGAGCCAAAAAGTAAATGGAAGCCTGTGGAAGGTTCGGAAAAGTATTGGTTCTAGAATAACCCGGAACCTTTGATCCCGGGTTACAAAGTCTATAATCAATGACTTTCATTGGATTCAATTCCAAGAATACTTAGCCGGTAAGGCGTGGGTGAAACTTTGATTTTGTCCACTTTGCTTAGATCTTTGATATCAATTTTAAGCAATTCGCCCGTTTTAGGCTGCGTCACGTACAGATATTTAGTAGTGGCTTCCAATTGTGGTTTTTGCGTTTCATCTTTTGCCACAGCCGAGACTATCGAGCCGCTTTTTTTCAATGCATTGGTTGCCAGATCGTATATTTTAACCTCCCCGCTGTGCAGGAATGCAATAAGATTGTTTCCCGCATAGTCCATTTTAACCTGAATCAAATCTGCACTTTCGATAACAGGCGTTACCTTATTGCTGGTAACATCAATGATATAAGCACCGACGGCAGCAGAATAACCAATGAATTTATTTGCTCCCTTTGCTTCATAAATTGAACTGAACCAGGCAGTTCCAAAATTTACAGGATGTGCGATCAGGCGCTGCGCACCGGTTGACTCTACTACCAAAACACCACTGGAAGACCCAAAAAGCGAAACTTTTCCGTCACTTGCATTGCCGTGAATTCCTTTGGTTTCCACTGTGGAAGCAAAAAGGAATTCACGGCAATGCAAGT
>Ga0247803_1000244_pt1 | contig 31897 bp, 33 predicted proteins | sample UWRJL014104B1_FD_180928 | JGI IMG/M metagenome (GOLD analysis project Ga0247803, IMG submission 180928) | Plant litter microbial communities from Arlington Agricultural Research Station in Wisconsin, United States - UWRJ-L014-104B-1 | ecosystem: Environmental > Terrestrial > Plant litter >... | reverse complement strand
TCGAGCATTTATTTAAAACGTTTTATAGGGCCCGACATTTCTTCAATATCTTCTTTTACTTTTTCTATTTCGCTTTGTATCTGCTTAGAGGTATCAGTATCAGCCGTACCTAAATCAGTAAGCGACTTCTTGATACCATCTATATCAGCGCTCTTATGGATTTCGCTTTTTATATCGTTAGTAGCGTTTTTAAGCTGCTGCATCCCTTTGCCCAGGCCGCGCGCAATCTCGGGGATTTTATCGCTGCCAAAAAGCATGAGCACAACAATCATGATAAAAAACAGCTCTCCGCCTCCTATTCCAAACATAGTTGTAAAATTTAATACACAAAGTTAAATATAAATACGTGCATATTACATTTGCGGATGTGTAATTAATGTTTTTTTAGTAAACGGAGCACCGTCCTTTTCATTATACTAAACCTGTTTACTGTTTTGCAACTTTCAGGGTAGTGCTGCCATTGTCCGTTTGCGCCGTAACATAATAAATTCCCGCGCTAAGGCCGCTTACATTAACATCGTTAGCTATAGCCGACTGCAGCACCTGCCTTCCGGCAGCATCGGTAACAGTTACCTTAGTAATTTGGGCATCGCCTGTAAAGTGCAGCACATCGGCTACCGGGTTTGGGGCTATGATAAATTTATTTACCGAAAAAGGGTTGGTAGCCATAAGAGGGTCGTAATAGCTTTCTATAGATTGCGTGGTTTCGTTATTAAGGCCTAAAATCGGCAGGTTCATTACCAGTGTAAGGGTGCGGAACACAGGGGCATCTGCCGGGGTTGCGGCATAATAGCTGTACATAGTCTGGGTAACGGTACCTACGGGGAAACCGCTGGAAACAACGTTAAAGACCTGCACAATTTTAAGGCGGGTAACCGGGGTTCCGGCAGGCGTGGTGCCTACATTTGTTGTAAGTGTTCCGTAGCCGTCTACCGAGGTAGTGCAGGTACCGGAGAAGGTGCCGTTATATGTATCTTCTTCTGTAACATAAGTAAATGAACCTGCTACGGCATCGGCCACTGCCGCCGCGCCATACGCCTTAGGGAATATGCCTAAAAACGCGTCGTCTGCAGCATAATCAAGCAATATACCATTTGAGTTGGCAGCTGTTAAAAACGTGCCCCCGCCTGGCGCATTATTAAGGAAAAACTGGGTGGCGTCAAACTCGCCGCTGGTTTCTACAACAGTATTAGTTGTAGGAAATTCGGCTTCCTGACCTGCTGTAGCCGCAAGGGTGGCCGTAGACGAATATCCATACGCCGTGAGGCCGCTAAAATTCCAGGCAACATTTTCGCCCGACGCGCTTTCATCAAGCGGTGTGGCGCTTTCGGCAAGCTGATACTGGTAAGTATTAGCAGAAATAGTGTAAAAGGTGTTTACCGTTTGTGCCGACATGCCAACAGCTGCAAGCAAAAGTGTTGATAGTAGTGTTTTTTTCATTTGTGATAGTGTAAGCAGATTTAAATATTTATTGTTTGACCATTTTTAAAATACTTGTGCCCGTCGCAGCCTCTACCATAACAAGGTAAATGCCACTGTTAAGTCTGGCTGTAGCGATGTCGTTACCCGAATTGCTTTTTAGCACCACCCTGCCCGAAGCATCGGTTATGGTTACGGCACTAATGTCATGGGCATTTGTAAAATGCAGTACATCCCCCACGGGGTTAGGCGCGATGCTTATTTTTTCTTTAACGTTACGAGGGGTGGTTAACAGCCCCACGTTATACACTTCAAATGAATCGGCATTATAGTCTAACTCAAGCGCGGGTACATTAAGGTTTGAAGCGATGCTCCTTACAAGAGGATATGTTACAAAAGGTTCGTCTGAATAATACTGGTATATGGTTTGGGTAAGCGTACCGGCCTGAACACCATTATAATAAAGGATAAGATTCTGAACGATTTTTAAGCGTGTGGCAGGCATATTATTAATAGCGGCATTGCCTACGTTTGTGGTTAGGGCACCGTAAGCATCAACCGAAGTAATGCATGTACCTGTAAAGGTACCGGTATAGCCCATGCCCTGAAACCCGCCCGCCACAGCATCGGTAAACGTGTAGCCATAGGTTAGCGGGAAGTCGCCCAGCACAGCATTATCTGTGTTGTAACTTAGTGTTACATTGCCAATTTTGATGCCGGTAATACTGTTGCCATTTAAAAAAAAGCGGTTTACCACATTATCATTACCGTAAAAATTACCGCTGGTTTGCACTACAAGGTTTGTACCCGGAAAATTAGTAATCTGATTGCTTGTAGGGGGTTGCATTGTAGTTGCCGACTGGCCCGTTTCAATCAAATCGGTAAAATCCCAAATAATGCTTTCGCCGGAAACGTCCTCATTAAGGCCTGCTTCAGATGTTGATATTACATAAGCCGGACCGCCAATGTTGGGGCTGTTATCGGACGTATAAAAATTATCTACAGTTTGTGCCGAAACTGTGGCGGCGCCCAATAAAAAGGCATAAAGTAAATTTACTTTCATAGTTGATGGTTTTTGCCCAAAAATATAAAAAATACATCAATTAAAATTTAAAAATAAAAGCAAAACCCTGACGTATTGCTAAATAAGCCAGGGTTTAACTGTATTTTACTCAAAAAGCGGTAAACGCCTATTTTTTGTCCTTTAACTGGTCAAACTTATCAGGCCCGGCTGCACGCGGCCATGCATTGTTCTCCACATCAATATCGGCGGTAAGCAGCTTAGGGTCCAGCTGTATCATAACCACCTTTTTGCCGGTAGCTATAACACGCTTTGCCGTAGTATTTTCTTTGCGCCAAAGCTGCACCGGGAAGGTCTGTGTTTCTGTAGTGCCATCTTCGTAAGTAAGCTGCGCGATAACCGGCATGGGCAGGCCGCCAAGTTTTTCAAACGTTACCTCATAAAAAAACTTCGGCTCGCGCAACGCGGCTTTTTCTTCGGCAGTGAATTTCTCGTCGATATATTCCTTCAGCATTTTAACCTCAGCGCGGTTAAAGGCTTTTTTATCGGCCTTGTTGGCATCCGGGTTATCGGGCGCCATATAAACAAACGGCCCGGTTTCTTTACCAAAACGCCCTTTGCGGATGTTGACCTCTTTAAGGCCTTCCGGCTTTACATCGGTTACAGAGTACTGCTTTACTTCTTTTATCGAAAGGTCTACATAATCGGTACTGTAAAACCATCCCCTCCAGAACCAGTCCAGGTCTACCGCCGAGGCATCTTCCATCGTGCGGAAAAAATCTTCGGGTGTGGGGTGCTTAAACTTCCAGCGGTGGGCGTAGGTTTTAAAGGCATGGTCAAAAAGGTCGTGCCCCATAATAACCTCGCGCAATATGTTAAGCCCGGCGGCAGGCTTAGCATAAGCGTTATTACCAAACTGGTGTATGCTCTCCGAGTTTGTCATTATCGGCTCCAGGAATTTCTGGTCGCCGCTCATGTACGGTACTATTTTATCGGCAGGGCCGCGGCGCGAGGGGAATTTGGCATCCCATTCCTGCTCTGTAAGGTACTCTAAAAAGCTGTTAAGCCCCTCGTCCATCCAGGTCCACTGGCGCTCATCAGAATTTACAATCATGGGGAAAAAATTGTGCCCCACCTCGTGGATAATAACCCCGGCGTTGCCCCATTTAATAGGGTCGCTTACAAAGCCTTTTTCGTCAGGGCGGCCAAAGTTCCAGCAAATCATAGGGTACTCCATGCCCTGGTCTGCCGCAGAAACCGATATGGCCTTAGGGTACGGATAATCAAAGGTGTACTTGCTGTAGGTTTTTAGCGTATGCGCAACCAGGCGGGTGCTGCTGTCGCCCCACAGCGGGTTGGCCTCCTTAGGGTACAGCGAAATAGCCATAACGCTCTTATCGTTAAGCTTTACCGCCATGGCATCGTATATAAACTTTCGCGAAGAGCTGAAGGCAAAGTCGCGCACGTTTTCAGCCTTGAGCTTCCAGGTTTTCTTTTTATCGCTAAAGCCTTTTTCGGTAGTGGTCGCTTCCTCCTGGGTAACGATAACCACAGGTTTATCGTAGGTTTTTGTAGCCAACTCCCAACGCTTTACCTGCTCGGGCGTAAACACGTCTTTACGGTTTTGCAGCACGCCCGTGCCATCCAGCACGTGGTCTGCCGGGGTGGTGATGTTTACCTCGAAGTTACCAAAGGTAAGCGCGAACTCACCCCCGCCCCAAAATTGCATGTGTTGCCAGCCCTCTACATCATTATATACCGCCATGCGCGGGTAAAACTGCGCAATGACGTACAGGTTGTTATTGTCTGCATCAAAATGTTCGTAGCCGCTGCGGCCACCCACAATCTGGTAATTATTAATATTGTACCACCACTTAATGCTGAACGACACCTTTTCGCCGTGCTTAAGCGGCGTGGGCAGGTCGATGCGCATCATGGTCTGGTTTACGGTATATTTCATGGGTTTGCCAGCCGCGTCTTTAACGTACTCCAACTTAAAGCCGCCGTCAAATTCCTTTTCGGCATAGCGCTTTAGGAAGCCCTGTGCGGTATAGGCGGGATCCATATTCTGGCTCTCAATGAGTTTTGATGGCGAGTCGGCAGCGTTCTCGTTCTGGTCGAGCTGTACCCACAAATATTCCAAAGCCTCGGGGGCGTTATTGGTATAGGTAATGGTTTCGGTGCCGTAGAGTTTGGTATTCTTATCGTCGAGCTCTATGTCCATCTTATAATCGGCCTGCTGCTGGTAGTAGGCAGGTCCGGGCGCGCCACTTGCGGTACGGAACATATTGGGCGTAGCCAGTAAATCGTACATCTGGTTGAAGCTGTTGCGGTCTTTATGGCCGGGCTCACGCGGGGTGGCGGGTTTCTCCTGGGCGGCGGCAGTTAGGGCTGCAAGCGCGGTGAGGGTATAGAATACTCTTTTCATACGTTAAAAGGTTACGGTGCCCGAAGGCGTATCATGGGTTAAGAGCAGGCTTTTGCGCTCGTTGCTTACTTTAGTGTTTATCATGTTTTGCTGCTCGCGGAACATCTCCTGCAGCACGGTATTGCGGACTTCTATGCTCGTTACTTTTTTAGGTGCCGGAACGGTAAGGTAGCACACCAGTATATCGTCGTCGACCTCTTTTGCGAGAAAAGTAACGGGCGCTGACTTGCCGTTTACTCTTACGGTGATCTTATCGAGCAGGTATTGCTTTACGGTGTTGGTGGTTTCGGGGAGTTCTTTCGTAGTGGCGAGGTAAAAGGTTTTGCCGTACTTGGCGTTGAGGGTTTTCTCAAGGTCGTCTATAAAAATGCGCCCGGTTATCTGTATGGTTTTTTTTTCGGGCTTATGCTCCATCTGAAAAACCGCCACGTAGTACTTGTGCACGCCTGCTGATGTGAGGCTCAGGGTAAGTGTAACGAGTAGTATGTAGCGGAGTGCGTTTTTCATAGCCGACTAAGATAGAAAAAACCCGCTTATTTTTTTATATTAAAAAAATAAGATTAAACCGTATCGTCTGCATCTTCAAAAATTTCTATATTATTCTCCAATTCTTCCTTTAAACCTAATAAATTCATTGTTGGCAGAGTATGTGTACCTAAACCAGAAAGAGACGTTATTGATGACACATAAGCCCTCAAATAAGGATATAATAAAGCAGGTGCATTTACTGATAGAAATGTCTTTATTTCTTCTGGTTCTCCTTTATAATTAAAAAACCCTACAATTTCAACATTTAATAAAGAATCTTCGTCCTTATCTATAACTTCTAAAGCTAAAGCTAACTGAAACTGTTTAATTTTAGTATTTAATATTCCCGAAGGTTCTAAGGATAATTTATAATCTTTTTTATTTTTATTTATATTTTTATGAATATGAATACTTTTAGTGATAATGTATTCTACAAACTGAAATTCGGCTACAGAAGCTTTCATAATTTTGACATTAAAAAACAAAGAGCCACTTTCTCGTGGCTCTTAGATGTTGTATTGACTGTTATATTCTTTCGTTTCAAAGATTCAAAATCTACCCACTCTGTTTTTTTAGAATTGATGATTTCATTAAAAACTCCACTTAAATCAAATATAAAATGATTTACCAAACAAGACAATTTAGGTTCTTGAGGAATTTCAATACCTAATTGTTTTGTTCTCAACTTAACATCCTCTCTGCTTGTTTGCTGCAAAGATTGAAAAGCCATTTCTAATATTTCAATTGATGTTTTCATGTGTGCAAATGTACAATATTAATAATTACGTTCGAGGAATATTTGTAAAAACCTCTATTTCAGCTATAACAGATTCACATCTAACAGAATAAATTGTTTTTGGTCTACTATCTATATAGGATTTATTACCTAATCGAACTAAAAAACCATTCTTTTTATGCTTAGAATAATCTCCATGACACTTAGAGATTTTCATCTCATCTAATATAGGGAAATATTCCCTAAGAATATTTAAAATAGTACCAAAAAATTGATTCTTATTTTTTTCCTCTAATTTATCACAATACTCTATCCATAACTCTCTGACTTTTTTTATTACATCTGTATCAGTCAAATCTAAAACAGGTGTATTAAAAATCAATCTAGCTTGGGCGATGAAAACCTCATCTAAATCCATACGCTCTCTTAATTTTTTTCGCGCCCAATATTTTGCATTTCCTTGGTTATCCCAAAAATACATACCATGCCCTAAATAGTGAGTATCGTCGTGATAAATCATTTTTTTGTGGCTAACAAATTTATCTATCTCATCTTTAGTATTGGTATGATAAACGATAATGTTTTCAATCATTTTGAAAAAGTATAAAAACAGTAGTAAATGCGAATTAACGAAATTTTAATTTACTAACCAACAAATAATTCGATATCACCCATGCACTGCCCCACTCTTCCCATAACTCTGTATCAATTCCCCTTCAAACTCCAGCCATTCGGCCCATCGTTTGTCAACATCAATACCTTCTCCATATTTACGGGCAAAGCCTAAAAACGTAGTATAATGCGTAGCCTCGCTCACCATAAGGCCGTGGTAAAACTTGGCCAGTTCGGCATCCTTAATATTTTTTGAGAGCACCCTGAAACGCTCGCAGCTGCGCGCCTCTATCATGGCGGCAAACAGCATCCGGTCGATAAACGCCTCCATACGGGTACAGTTCTTTTTGGCAAACTTAAAAAGCTGGCCTACATAGTCGTCGCGCTTTTCACGGCCCAGGGTATAGCCGCGCTGCTTGATGATATCAACCACCATATTAAAGTGCTCCATCTCCTCAATGGCTATTTCGGCCATTTTCTGAATCAGGTCTATATGTTCAGGATTATTCGTAATGATATACAGCGCGTTGGCCGCAGCCTTTTGTTCGCACCAGGCATGGTCCGTAAGTATTTCTTCGAGGTTGCCTTCGGCGATGTTGGCCCAGCGGGGGTCGGTAAGGAGTTTTAATCCAAGCATGATGAAAAATTATTGCGGTAAAAATAGGGAATTCTGCCGCAAAAAAGGAATGCGGATGACACGGATTTAAGCGGATGCCCACGGATTTTGAGCATGGGTGAAGCTATTCCTCTTTTCCGGTTTATCACACAGAGTTTGTAGCGACCTGTTTTTATCCTTCTGTGAGCCTCCGTGCATTTTCTGTGTGTATCTCTGAAACTTACATCCATTCACAAGCAAAAAAGCCCGGTTTACCTATTTTTTAACGCTGCTTGTGTATTAATAAGTTACTTTGCCCTATAATTTTACAACCGTTGTGTAACCAAAACCCTTGTTTGTAGTCTTATACTAAAACCTCATTTTCTTATGAAAAAAATTGCCATCCTTTTTATAACGCTTTTGTCGCTCGGCCTGCACGCGCAGGACTTTCAGGGCGTTGCCACATACGAGTCTAAAACTACCCCGCCGGATTTTGGCGGCATGGCGGGCAACCGCGATATTACCCCTGAAATGGAAAAGCAGATTAAGGAGCGTATGAAAACAGCCCTTGAAAAAACCATTATACTTACCTTTAACCGTACCGAAAGTACCTGGCTTGAAGAAGAAAAGTTGGATGCCCCGGGGCAGGAAGGTGGCATGCGCATGATGATGAACATGATGGGCGGCGGCGGAAAGCACTGGAAGAGCATTAAGGAAAAACGTTTTGCTACCGAGAAGGAAGTGTTTGGCAAAGAGTTCCTTATTGACGATACCCTGCCTAAACTGCAATGGAAAATGACAGCTGAGACCAAAAAGATAGGCGACTACACCTGCTACAAGGCCACAGCGGTTGCGCCTACCGATAAAAGCGATTTCCGTAACATGCGTATTAAAAAAAGCCCCCAAACCCCCGAAGGGGGCTCTGAGGCCGCTAAAACCGAGGCAACAAAATCTACCAATTTTATGGACCGGATGGAAATACCGGATACAAAAGAAATTACCGCCTGGTACACGCCGGATATTCCCGTAAGTACCGGCCCGGCAAATTACTGGGGGCTGCCCGGCCTTATCCTGGGCGTGAGCGACGGCACCACTACCCTGCTGTGCAGTAAGATAGTGATGAACCCGAAAGAAAAAGCTGAAATTAAAAAACCAACCAAAGGCAAAAAGGTTACACAGGCGGAATATACCGACATCGTGGCCAAAAAAGCGGAAGAAATGCGCCAGATGGGCGGAGGCCCCGGCGGCGGCAGGCCACCCCGCATGAACTAATACCTCTTTCACTAAACATAGTACTGATACACCTATCCCATGAATAAATTTTTACTGGGGCTGCTGCTCCTTTGCTCAGCCGCGGGCCATTCGCAAAACATAAAGCTTGAAGGCACCATAAAAGACAGTACCGGTACTGTGCTCGAAATGGCTAATATTATGGCGGTTAACAAAACCACCAATGCCATGGAAAGCTATGCCATTACCGATGAAAAAGGCCACTTTGTGCTGAACCTTACCGCAAATACCGCCTATGGCATTAAGGCGAGCTACATTGGCTTTAACGCATACGAGGAAAACCTTACCACCGGAACGGCAAATTTGGTAAAAAACATAACGCTTAAAGAAGGCGTAGACCTTAAAGAGCTGGAAATAGTGCACGAAATGCCCGTAACCATTAAGGGTGATACCATTGTTTATGACAGTGATTCGTTTACTAACGGTACCGAGCGCAAGCTGGGCGACGTGCTTAAAAAGCTGCCCGGCGTAGAAGTGGACGACGACGGCAACGTAACCGTAGAGGGTAAAGCCGTAACTAAACTGATGGTAGAGGGCCAGGATTTTTTTGACGGCGATACCAAGCTGGGCGTAAAGAACATTCCCGCGGACGCGCTTGAAAAGATTGAGGTACTGCGCAATTATAACGAAGTAAACCAATTGAAAGGCCTCGTAAACAACGAGGAAAATGTAGCCATGAACATAAAGCTTAAGGAGGGTAAAAAGAACTTTTGGTTTGGCGACCTTACCGCCGGGGCAGGCACCGGAGACGGTACGCGCTATATAGTGAACCCCAAGCTGTTTTTTTACAGCCCTGCCTACAGCCTTAATATGATAGGCAACTTTAACAACAACGGCGAGCTGCCCCTTACCATGCAGGATTATTTTAAAATGACCGGCGGCTTTAGGAATCTGATGAAAAAAGGCGGCACTAACTTTAACGTGAGCACTAACGACTTAGGCATTTCTACCCTGCGTAACAACAGGGCTAAGAATATCGAGACGAAATTTGGCGCTGCAAACTTTAGTTATAATCCCACCAAAACGTGGGCGCTGAGCGGCTTTGCCATCATTAACTCCAGCCGTAACGAAATGGAAACCCAAAGCCGCAACACCGTACTTGACCCAATAACCGGTGCAGCCCAAACCACGCAGGCCACCGACCAGAAGTCGCTGCAGCGGAGCGATTTCAGCCTGCTGAAACTGAGTTCGAGCTATAAGCCAAACGCTAATTTGCAGTTTGATTATGATGCGTTTATAAAAACATCAAAACAGGGCGAGGATACAGATATTGTAAGTATCGTTACGCCTGAGACCGAACAGAGCCAAAACATTTATACCAATAAAGACCAAAGCCCGTTCTCTATTACCCAAAATGCGAACCTGTATTACACTATGGATGGTAAGAACGTATTTTCGGTAGAGGCGCAGCATTTGTACCAGGAAGAAGACCCTTTTTACAATGCTATTTTAGATAATAACCCATTTCCCGACAGCAGCACGGGCGACGGTTCGCTCAACCTGGGCCTTGCCGATGCTATTCAGTACAACATTAACCAGGAGCGTTTTGTAACCACCAATAAGGCCGATGCCAAGGCCGACTGGTATTATATGCTTACGCCAAAATCGAACATCAATTTTACCCTGGGCGATACCTATTCGTACCAAAGGTTTAATTCGTCTGTCTTCCAGATACTGGACAACGGCACGGTAGATAACCTTGATGCCAATACCAAAAACAACGTAGCTTATAGCTTTAACGATGTGTTCCTGGCAGCGCACTTTAAGTTTATTACCGGTAAATTTACCTTTAACCCCGGTGTTAGCCTGCACAGCTATAACACCTATAACGAGCAGCTGGGTACTACCGTGAATAACGATTTTTACAGGCTGCTTCCCGATGTATATGCCGTGTACCAGATTAAAAAATCAGAACGCCTGCAATATACCTATGGCATGACTACCGAATTTACCGATATTGCAAAATTTGCCCGGGGCCTGGTTTTGAATAACTACAATTCGCTTTTCCGGGGCAACCGTAATTTAGAAAACGCGCTGTACCAAAGCCACAACCTGAACTATTTTAAGTATAATATGTTCAACTTTACGCAGCTATTCGCTAATATAAACTACAGTCATAGGGAAAACGATGTAAAGAACCTGGCAGCGTTTAGCGGTATCAACCAGGTAAGCACGGTAGAAAATTCAAACTTTGCCGATGAAGTATTCTCTGCCTCGGCGGGGTATACGCGCAGCTTTGCCCGTTTTTACAAGGCTTCGGCCAATGCCAGTGTGGGGTGGAGCAGGTTTAATAACTTTAGGGCAGATAATAGTATTGATGAAGAGGTAACCATGGCAAACGCCATTCGTCAGGTAAGCGAGCAGGTTACGCAAAGCTACCGGGGCAGTTTTAGCACCACTTATAAAACCTGGCCTAACCTTGAGGTGGGTTATTCGCTAAGCGTAAACGACTATGTGGGCAATAAATTTTTTACCCACAGCCCCTATGCCCGCATGGATTACCTGTTGCTTAAAAACATTACCCTTACGGCAGATTATACCTATAACCACTACTATAACGATGCCCGCACCAGCGATAACGAATACGACTTTTTAAACGCCAGCATCATGTACCTTACCCCGGCCAAAAAATGGGAATTTAAGGCTACGGGGACTAACCTGCTCAACACCACATCGCTTAATGACGATAGCTTTAACCAGTTTAGCACCAGCACATCGCGCTACGCGGTACAACCCCGCTATTTATTGTTCTCGGTTAAGTACAATATAATGTAGGGATTGGTGTTTTCTTAGTACTTTTGTACAAAATATACAGGCATGTCTATCGAAGTTAAAGGGATTAGTAAGAGTTACGGGGAGCAGAAAGCGCTCGATGCCGTTTCGTTTTCAATAAACAAAGGGGAAATAGTAGGTTTCCTGGGGCCAAATGGTGCCGGAAAATCTACCCTTATGAAAATACTTACCACCTACCTTAGCGCCGATTCCGGCACTGCCACGGTTAACGGCAGCGATGTAGCAGCCGACCAAAAGGCGGTGCAAAAATCGGTAGGTTACCTGCCGGAACACAACCCGTTGTATCTGGACCTTTATGTGCGCGAATATCTCGCCTTTAACGCCGATGTTTATAAAGTAAACAAAAGCCGTATCGAAGAGGTTATCAACCTTACCGGCCTTACGCCCGAAGCCCATAAAAAAATAGGCGCGCTTAGTAAAGGCTACCGCCAGCGTGTGGGCATTGCCACCGCCCTCCTGCACGACCCGGAGGTGCTGATACTCGATGAGCCTACCACGGGGCTTGACCCTAACCAGCTGGTGGAGATTCGCGACCTGATAAAAAACATTGGCAGCGATAAAACGGTCTTCCTAAGCACGCACATCATGCAGGAGGTAGAGGCCATTTGCGACCGTGTAATTATTATTGACCACGGCAAAATTGTTACCGATAAAAAACTGAAGAACCTGGTGAAAGACACTAAGGTAGAGCAGGTTATAGAAGTGGAATTTGACAAGGACGTAACCGCCGAAACGCTGCAAACACTGCCGTCGCTTACCAATGCTAAAAATACCAGGGGCAACATTTGGGAACTTACCTTTACATCAGGCACCGACATGCGCCCCGCCGTATTTGACTTCGCCCAAAGCAACAGCCTGAAAACATTGCAGCTTTCGCTTAAAAACAAAAACCTGGAAACCGTTTTCAGGGAAATGACCAAAAAGAAGTAAGCCTATGTGCGGAGTGCCATTGCCCTGGTGGGTTGAAGAAATAGAAAAGGATAAGGAGAAGGGCGAAGACCCTGGGATTGCCGTGCCTGAAAAGGGTGAGGACGAAAAGTGTTGATTTTTTTAATTAGGAGGTTCTTTTTGTTTACACATAATTATCTCAATTAAATAATCATTGTTAAAGGAAATAATAGCCGACTTCGACAGGCTCAGCCTGACTATTATCTCCTTTAATTCGTAAAAAAAATTTTATAATATGCAGTCAGGCTGAGCCTGTCGAAGTCGGCTGTGTATTGTAAGATATTTGAACTATGATAATTTATATATGGCTTTACATTTATATGTAAAAACCACCCCGTTCCGCCGCGGCGAACACTCCTCAAGAGGGGAATAGCTTCACTCGTGCTGTAAAATCCGTGTAAATCCGCTCAATCCGCGTTCCATTTCCATTTCCATTTCCATTTCAAACAAAAAAGCCTGCCGAATAAATCAACAAGGCTTTCGAATATCATCACTACAACATTACTACCCCAAAAACGGGTACCTGTAATCCGTAGGCGGAACAAACGTTTCCTTTATAGTTCGTGGCGATACCCAGCGGTACAGGTTGAGTACCGAGCCTGCCTTATCGTTAGTGCCGCTTGAACGCGCGCCGCCAAAAGGCTGCTGGCCCACCACGGCACCTGTAGGCTTATCGTTAATGTAGAAGTTACCGGCAGCGTTCTCCAGCGCTTTAGTAGCTTCTTCAACAGCGTAGCGGTCCTGGCTGAAAATGGCGCCGGTAAGGGCATACGGCGAGGTTGCATCTACCAGCTTAAGTGTTTCTACCCACTGGGCATCTTCATATACATATATGGTTAATACAGGGCCAAACAGCTCGCTAGTAAGGGTTTCATAGTTAGGGTTGGTCGTAAAAATAACGGTTGGCTCTATAAACCAGCCCACTGATTTATCATAACCGCCACCTGCTATAATTTCGGCATCTGCCGAAGCCTTGGCAGCGTCAATATATTTGGCCAGCTTATCAAACGAACCTTCGTGGATAACGGCCGAGATAAAGTTGGTAGTATCTTCGGGCGAACCCATTTTAAACGATGCGATATCCTTAACCAACAATTCTTTAACCTCCGGCCAAATGCTTTGCGGGATATACGCCCGTGAAGCCGCCGAGCATTTCTGGCCCTGGTATTCAAAAGCGCCACGGCTTAGCGCGGTAGCAACCTCAGCAGGCAGGCTGCTTGGGTGCGCCACCACAAAATCCTTCCCGCCGGTTTCGCCCACTATGCGCGGGTAGGTTTTATATTTAGGCACGTTCTGGCCTATTTTGCCCCACAGTTCGTTAAACACCTGGGTAGAACCGGTGTAATGTACCCCTGCAAAATCAGGGCTTGACACCAGTGTATCGGTAATCATAACCGGGTCGCCGTGTACCATGTTTATTACACCTGCCGGAAGGCCGGCAAGCTTAAATACCTCCATAATTACCTGCGCGCTATACACCTGGCTTGCGCTGGGTTTCCACACCACCACGTTACCCATAAGGGCCGGGGCGGCAGGCAGGTTGCCCGATATGGCGGTAAAGTTAAACGGGGTAATAGCATATACAAAGCCCTCTAACGGGCGGTATTCGAGACGGTTCCATATCCCTTCAGATGATATGGGCTGCTCAGCATATATTTGCTGCATAAACTGCACGTTAAACCTCAGGAAGTCAATAAACTCGCACGCGGCATCAATCTCGGCCTGGTGTACGGTCTTGGCTTGGGCAATCATGGTACTGGCGTTTATCTTAGCACGGAACGGCCCGGCAAGCAAATCGGCTGCTTTTAAGAAGATTGCAGCACGGTGCTCCCAGCTCAGGGCCGCCCATTTGGTACGGGCATCGAGCGCGGCGGCAATGGCCTGTTCTATATGTTGTTTATCGGCTTCGTGGTAGGTGCCTACCGTTTTTTTATGGTCAAACGGCGGGTGTATGGTTTTTATTTTTCCGGTGCGAATTTCTTCAGCGCCTATATAGTTTGGCACATCTACGGTGCTGTTATATAGTTCTTTAAAAGTGGTTAATACCTGCTCGCGTTCTTTACTGCCGGGGGCATAGCTTTTTACGGGTTCGTTAATGGCAGTGGGTACGTTATAAATTCCTTTTGGCATGTTGTAGTTGTTTGAAAGGATTAAAATATTTAGCGGTGCAAAGATACGAAGAATTTTGGAGAAGGTATTTTGTTAGGTTTCGCAAAGTTTCACAAAGAAGGCGCAAAGAAACAAGAAGGGTATTTAGGTATAAAAACTGTGCGGAACTTTGTGGGTTATTTGCGAAAAAATGCTGCAACAGATTTCCATAATAAAAATACCCCGTACCTGTACTGAAACCCTTCCTTCAGTAAAACCCCATTTTAAGGCTGTTGAAAAATTTTATACCACTTGTGTAAGACGTTTTTTTAATCTACTGATTTTCAATAAATACTAAAAATAGTATTACGCACGATTTACCACTTTTGTTGAAAATTTTTATACCAATTGTGTAAAATTAAACCCCTCTTGTGGAGAATGACCCCTGTTGATAACTTTTTTCGGATGTCCTGATTGTGCAAATTTGTGAAAGTGATTTTTGGTAAAAAAAATCTTTCGTGAAACTTTGCGAAAAAAAATATTAGTTCAACGCGAAAGGCGCGCTCAGCCTGAAAGTAGGCACAATAACCTTAAAGGTGCGGGTGGTAGTAAAATTTACCATACTGAAGTAACCCCTCATGGCCCCAAACGGCGATGAGAGCAGGCAGCCGCTGCTGTAGGTGTGTTTTTCGCCGGGTTTAAGCACGGGTTTTTTACCTATAACCCCTTCACCGTCAACAATTTCTATGTCGTTAAGCGAGTCGTAAATCTCCCAGTGGCGGGTGTTAAGCTGTACCGAGTCTTTGCTTTGGTTTTCTATGGTTATCTCATAGCTAAAGGCAAACTGAATCCTGTAGTTTTTAAAGTAAGTGCCTTCAAAACTAGTAGATACGGATATTTTTATGCCCCTGGTTATTTGTGATACCATAAAGAAAATGCTTCTGCGTGGTTTATTCCGTTACAAAAATACAAATTAAAGCAATTAATTGCTATAACTGCAACATTAAATTAACGGAATGCTAATTTTAACTCTTTGTGCCTTAGTTAATAATGTTTTCAGAGTTAGCGGTACCACGGCCTATAACGCGGTCGTAGCGCTCGTTGTTCTGGCGGTAGTACACAAATATATCATACTGGTTTTCGGTCTGGAAAAAGTTGCCGTCCACGTCATTTTCCGGGTCGGGCACTCCATCCTTATTAGTGGTGATATACATGTAGTTAGTAAAGCCCTGCTTAACCATTATTGCCTTTTCATAGGTATTTGTTTTCTCGTTATATTCGAGCTTATACTCGTCGGTCTTGGCATAATTATTAAACATACCGCCCACATATATGGGCTTTTTATCGAAGAAGGCGGGGGCGCTCAGTTTAAAGAATACCCAGCTGTAATCTGACTCCAGGCTAGGGTCCGTAACACTAAGTTGTATGTTCTGCGTCAGGAAGTTACCGTTAATATCCGGGTAGTAGGTATAAGGCTTGCTGGCGCGGGCATCGTTAGTATACAGTATGGTGTTGTAAATTTCGCCTGCGGTAATGCGCGCTACATTGTTAACCGCATTGCGGATATCCTTGTTGTCGAAGTACCAGTATTCGTTACCGGCCCAAAACTGGGTTTCGGTATTGTACCTGTATATCAGGTCGTTGCCTATGGTGTACTGCGGCTTTACATTATAAATAGCATTGTCAAAACGCCCGTTCTGGAAGAGTGCCACCTTTACATTTTGTAACGGGCTTTGCCACTGTATGCTATTGGTTTTAATTGCAAAATCAAGATTGTGCTTTTGCTGTATGGTTGCCATATCGCGTGAGCGTTTTACCTGTATGGGCACGGCCACCTCTTCCTGGTAGATGATTACCCTGCGGGTAAAAACCACCTCGCGGTCTTCGTTCAATATTTTGATAAGGTAGTTGCCGGTAAGTAGTATACGGGTAAATTTATTAGGGAAGCTAAGTATATAGCGGCTGTATAGCTGGAGGGTATTAAACGAGTTGTTGTAGTTCTGGATGCGCTGGTTATCAAAGCCTTCCAGGTAATCGTTTACGGTTAGCTGGGTGCTTGGTGTCCAGTTATAGTTGCAGTGCTGTATGGTATAATAGTAGTTTGCCTCGTTGCCATACAGGTCATCAAACGCCAGGGTAAAGCTCTCGTTAAGCCTGAAATACGGCAGCACATTTTCGTTGTTTTGCAAAAACGAAATGGTTTTAATATTGTAGGGGGGCTGTACTTCCTGTGCAGTAACCACAGTGGTAAAAAGGATTATAGCAAGGGCAACAAGCCGTTTAAAAGGCTGCATCATTTTTGTTGTTTTAGCGTAAAGAACGTAAAGATACTAAAAAATAGTGTGACTTGGCACGGCTTTAAACCAAACAAAAACAATGCCTTAGTCTTTAAAGCAAACGGGTATTATCTCTCCCTTAGCCAGGCAATAGCGCTCTACATCCTGCGGGGCGAGGGTTTTTGTATAATCCTCTTCCACCACGCGGAAGCCTATACTCCTTAATTTTTCAAAATAATCACGGCCGTAAACCCTTACATGGTCGTACTGGCCAAAGATGCGCGCGCGTTCTTTTGGGTCGGTAATGGTGTCATCCTCAAAGGTAACATCCCTTTTCAAATCCTGCGGAATTTGCAGTATGGCCATGCCGCCGGGCTTCAGCACGCGGTAAAGCTCCTGCATGGCCTTGGTATCATCCGGTATGTGCTCCAGCACGTGGTTGCAAAGGATTACGTCGTACTCATTATCCTTAAACGGCAGGTTACAGATGTCGGCCTTTACATCGGCAAGGGGCGAGTAAAGGTCGGTCGTGGTATAATCCAGGTTCTTCATCCCCCTAAACAGCTTATAAAAAGCCTGCTCGGGCGCAAAGTGCAGTACCTTGTGCGGCGCGGTAAAAAAGTTGGTCTCGTTTTGCAGGTACAGCCACAGCAGCCTGTGCCTTTCCAGCGAAAGCGTACTGGGTGACAGTACGTTATTGCGCTGGTGCCCGTAGCCATAGGGCAAAAAGTTCTTAAAGCCGCGGCCATCTATAGGGTCGGTATAGGTGTTGCCCTTAAGGGCAAAAGCCAGTACCGGGCGCACCACATAGCTTAGGCGTATAAGCAGTGGGCGGGGTATGGTGTTGAGTATGAGTTTAAAAAGTTTCTTCATAGGGTTATTACAGAGAGATTATATGACTATTGTTGTAGCACAGAGATACGCTGAGCAAGCGCAGAGTTGCACAGAGAATTATAGATTATCTCCTAAAGGTGAGAGTTCGCCGAGCTGCTGAGAATGACACGCCTTATGCCGTCTTTTAAAATTTTTGAGTGAAAGTTTATTAATAAACCTAAAGGGTAATTTCCTAACTTAAGGTACGTAATCAGTTGCGCATGGTGTACATCGGTAAGTTCTTCAACAGTTTTAAGTTCAATGACAACTTTGTTTTCAACTATTAAATCAAGCCTGTATCCCTGATTAAGGGTAATACCTTTGTAAGTTAGCGGCAGTATCTTTTTGCGTTCAGTGTATAAATGAATTTGACTTAGTTCGTAGTTGAGGCAATCTCTGTAAGCGGACTCAAGTAAACCAGGGCCAAGATTTCGATGCACTTCAATCGCAGCACCAATAATTTTATGGGTCAATTGGTTTGTTTCCATGCTAAATATCAGTTTGTTCATTACTTACCGCTCAGCAAGCAAATGCTTCCGCCACGTCCTCTGTTAACTCTAACCGAAGGTTGTTAACTCAAAAACTCAGTGTATCTCTGCGCTTGCTCAGCGTATCTCTGTGGTACAAAAAACAAAAAAATTACACAGTAATCGCCACCCTCCTAAACTCATCCTCCTCATCACTCACAATACCCAGTGCCTTATAAACATACGCAAACGTACTCAGCAGTTCCGGCTTGCCGTCTACCAGGGCCACATTGTGCTCAAAGTGGGCGCTCGGCTGGTTATCGCGGGTAACAATAGTCCAGCCGTCTTTAAGGGTGCGCACGTTTTTAGTGCCCATGTTAATCATGGGCTCTATAGCCACTACCATGCCCTCTACAAAGAGCTTGCCGCGGCCGCGCTTGCCGTAGTTAGGCATATTAGGCTCTTCGTGCATCTTGCGTCCCAGGCCGTGGCCCACAAGCTCGCGCACCACACCATAGCCCTGTGCCTCGGTAAAGCGCTGTATGGCGCTGCCCACATCCTCTACGCGGTTGCCGGCCTTAAACTCGCGGATGCCCACGTATAACGATTCCTTAGTAATATCAAGCAGTTTCTTGGTAGCCGGGGCAATTTCGCCCACCTCAAAGGTATAGGCATGGTCGCCGTAAAATTCGTTCTTGAGCGCGCCGCAGTCTACCGATACGATATCGCCTTCCTCAATGGGGCGGTGCGTGGGCAGGCCGTGTACCACCTGCTCGTTTACGCTGGTTAGCAGCGTACTGGGGCAACCGTAAAGCCCTTTAAACCCGGGAACGGCACCGTGGTCGCGAATGAACTCTTCGGCTATTTTATCAAGGTGCAGGGTGCTAACACCCGGTTTTATTTGAGAGGCAAGCATGCCCAGCGTTTTAGAAACAATAAGGGCGCTCTCGCGCATCAATTCAATTTCTTCTCGTGTTTTAGGGATAATCATCGCATAAAATTTTCAGCCCACAAAAGTACAACTTTTCAGCGGAGTAGCAAGGGGGTTGAGTAGCAAAGAGGCAAAGGAGCAAAGAGGCAAAGGAGCAGAGTAGCCTAACGATAGTGTTTGTAGTACGGCTAATCAACTTTGCTACTCTGCCTCTTTGTTACTTTGCCTCTTTCATCATTAGCAATAAACATAAAAAATGTATTTTTGCAGCCACAAACCGGCTGTGCCGAAAACGCACTGCCTGAAAAACAGACAAAACAATGAAAGCATACGTATTTCCGGGCCAGGGTGCCCAGTTTACCGGAATGGGTAAGGACCTTTATGAAAGCTCACCTGAAGCAAAGGATCTTTTTGAAAAAGCCAATGATATACTGGGTTTCCGCATTACCGATGTAATGTTTGAAGGTACACCAGAGGCACTAAAGGAAACCCGCGTTACCCAGCCTGCCGTGTTTTTACATTCGGTTATCAAGGCGAAAACATTGGGCGAAAGCTTTACGCCCGATATGGTGGCGGGCCACTCGCTGGGTGAGTTCAGCGCGCTGGTGGCGGCGGGCTCGCTTACTTTTGAAGACGGACTAAAACTGGTGAGCCAGCGTGCGCTTGCCATGCAAAAAGCCTGCGAAATTACCCCGAGCACTATGGCCGCTGTTTTAGGTCTTGAAGATAAGATTGTAGAGGACGTATGCGCGAGCATAGACGGCATAGTGGTGGCGGCCAACTATAACTGCCCCGGGCAACTGGTTATCAGTGGAGAAACTTCTGCGGTTGAGGCTGCCTGCGAAGCCCTTAAGGCCGCCGGTGCCAAGCGTGCGCTGATACTGCCTGTAGGCGGCGCCTTCCACAGCCCGATGATGGAACCCGCCCGCGAGGAGCTTGCTGCCGCTATTGAAGCTACTACGTTTGTTGACCCGGTGTGCCCCGTGTACCAAAACGTACCTGCCACCGCTGTTACCGATGCCGAGGAGATAAAGAAAAACCTTATCATACAGCTTACCGCTCCCGTAAAATGGACGCAAAGCGTACAGAACATGATAGCCGACGGCGCTACATTATTTACCGAAGTTGGCCCTGGCAATGTACTGCAGGGCTTAGTAAAAAAGATAAACAAAGAGGTGGAAACGGCGCAGGGGTAAATCCAGTGGTCAGTAATCAGTGGTCAGTTAGATGCCCATAATATCAATCCTCATTGTAACAGATGGGGATTTTTTTATGTTACCAAATTGTTTGTAAAGCAACCTTTTTACATTTTTTGCATCTCAATACTGTAAACCACTTCATCTGAACTGACCACCATGAACCTCAAAACCCTTTTGTTGCTGCCTATTATGTTTTGCTTTGCCTCATGCGCTACGGTATTCAATAAAAAAGAATATATCGTACACATGTATGCCGATAAGGGCGACATGAAGGTAAAAGTATATGATACCCTTTACAGCCTCCCGGCGGAGGTAAAAGTAACCCGCAGCAAGTACAACCTGCCCATAACCGTAATAAGCGACAGCGTTACTAAAGATGCGATAATAGAGCCCGGCATGTCGCCTACGTTTTTTTATGGCAATGTTTCCGCGATGTGGGCTTGCCCTATACCGTATGCCATCGACCTGTTTTCGCAAAAGCGGTTTTATTATGGGCGCGAACTTATGCTTGATGATACCACAGCGGTATATAAACCATCGGTATTTAACCCGTATAAACAGTATTTCGGTAAGCAATATTATGGCAAAAAAGGTCAGTGGAATATCATTGTGGGCGTACCCTACGGTAACCTTTTTTACGTGCAGCCCCGCAATTTAGGGGCAAAAAAAGGTGGTGGTTTTTTTGGCTTTGAAGTGGGCGCCGAATACTTTTATCACCCCCGTAAATTTGTGAAATTTACTGTTGCGGCCGCAATTGATTTCCTGGCTCCTGTTCCTGCGCCGGTAACTATTGACGGCGATTATGAAGCCATGAATTCCCGAAGTTTTACCCTTAGCAATAATTATATTGTAGCAAGAAATACGGTAAGTTACGGCCTTAATTACAGCATTTATACCTGGAAGCGCGTAAGCCCCGATTATGGGGAAGACCCATTGGCTCCTAAGCCCTCAAGAAAGGACAGCCACGCCTTTGGCCCCAGCCTGGGCCTGCACCACCAGTTCCTCAATTTCTTTTCATTTGGAGCAACCTATAATCCTACAGTTTACAGCGTGTTCCCGAAAGGGCAATGGCACTACCAGCACACCATAAGTATCGAGTTTATCTTCAGGATACCGCTAAACCGGGAGTTTACGCCTGACCTTCATCTGTTTGATTAGATAGCTCACAGTCCTCACCCTCTACTTCTATTTCAACGGTATAGTAGGCAAACGGGTATTTTTTTAGCACGGCTTTTACGCTACGCTTTACGGCTACCAATTCCGCGAAGCTATCAACGCCCGTAGTCCTTATGTGGGCGGTATATACGTGGTGCTCACCCTCCAGCGACCAAATGTTTACATGGTGCATGCCGGTAACATAAGGCAATTGTAGTATCGCCTCTTTTACCTCATCGGCATTAATGTTGGGCGGCGCACCCTGTAACAGTATCAACATTACTTCCTTAAGGCGGCCTATAACATTATATAAAATAAACAGGGTAATAGCCAGCGAAAGTGCGGGGTCGAGCCACGGCGCATCAACAAACAACATTACGACGGAGACAATAAACACCGCTACCCAGCCCAGTACATCTTCAATAAGGTGCCAGCTTACCACGCGCTCGTTAAGCGATTTTCCGCCGCTAAGCCGAAAGGCAGCATAGCCATTTACCGCCATGCCTAATATTGCAAAGTAAAGCATGCCCCGGGCATCGGCGGCCTCAGGGTGAATAAGGCGGCTAATGGCTTCGTACACTACAAAGCACGAACCCACCACCAGTATAATACTGTTTATGAGCGCGCCCAGCAGGCTGAAACGGCTGTAGCCAAAGGTAAAGGTAGCGTCGGCGCCCTGTTTAGATTTGTTGTGCAGGTACCATGATAAACCCAACGAAAGGCTATCGCCCATATCGTGCAGCGCGTCAGACAGTATCGAAACACTGTTAACGTAAAAACCCCCGATAATTTCCAGTATAGTAAACCCCAGGTTAAGAAAAAACGCGGCCTTAATGTTTTTTGCCGAAACGTTATGCGAATGGTCGTGCCCGTGGTGGGTATGCGAATGGTCGTGAGGCATTGGTGTAACTTTTATCCTTAAAAGTACGGAATTTGGATAAACAGGCAGAGGCTTAACGTATATTTATTAAGCAGAAAAGAGGTTCATTATTACCTGAAGGCACCGTGAAGAAAGCAACTTAATCCGGTCGGCCTGACCCTGAAAGGGTCACATATATTAGCGTAGGGCAACGCCCTACGGGTATTATAATTAAGGCAAAAAGGCGCTCCCTCTCACCCTGGGAACGCCTTTTCATCAAAAAGTACAAAACTAACCCTTAACTATTAATTGAAATCAAAACGTATGCCAAGACTGAAATTATTATAATCAATTTCGTTATTATTAAAAATAGGCTGTAAATCATACTTGGCATATATACCTACCTCACCATAAGCCACATAAGCGCTCACACCATATACAAAGTCGCTTACATTAAAATCGCCTTTGGTTTTATCTTTCACGTCGTTGCCATTATCGTTGGTATATTTAATAATCTGTTTTTCTTTAACGTTAACCCCGGCATAACCCCCTACACCCAGGCGAACACTTTTGTGTGAAGGGAACGAAACCTTCTCGCCATCCACTTTCTTTTTAGTAAAGTCAAACTCCAGGTGTGCAGGTACCACAAGGTTTACATACCTAAGGCGTGCTACATCAAGGTCCCTGCCCGATGGTGCCAATACCGTCTGGCCCCCTTCCCTTACAAAAATCCGGTTGTTATCCGGCCGCAGGTTGTTGTACTGTAACGATAATCCGTATTTTGCATGCAGCAGGTTGTTGTTTTTAGCCAGGCGGGTGTTCCAGCTAAGGCCTACTTCATAAAAATCGCTCCTCCATTTAAAACCATCGGCAGCTACACCATCTTTTACCATACGGTTAACGCCCAGGGCATATACAAACTGGCTGGTGGTGCGGCGGTAGCCCTCTTTATTTCTAACCGTGTCTTTTTTATTGCTGAAATTGAATTTAAAATACCTTGTTTCCTCAGTAATCTTGCCGTCTACCTTGTCTTTTACAAGTTGGGCAAGGGCATCTTCTTCAAGGGCAACGCGTTGCTCAATATTCTTCGCCCTTATTTCGGCGAGTTCTTTTTTCTTTGCTTCGGCCTGCTCATTTGTTATTTCGCCTTTTTCAAGCTGGATGTTAACGGCATCTACTTCGGCCTTAAGCGCGTCTTTTTCTTCCTGGGTAATTTTTTCAATATTCTTTGATATTGCTGTGGCACGTTCTTCAAAGCTTTGGGCATTCATGGCAGTAGTAACAAGGCATAGCAGTGCCACTACATAAAAAGTAACTGTTTTCATGTTTTTTGATTTAAATTATGTAATTGATGATTTCTTATTCCCGGTTGCGCGTTACTACGGCAGTCTTTACGGTATTGTAGTTCTTTTGGATAGAATTAATAACCTTGCCCCTAAAGCTCTGGTCCAGCTCCCCTTCTACCGATGTAAGGAGGGTATTGGCATTAACGTCTATTGTTTTTTTTGCCGGGCCGGAAGCTACTTCCACAGCGCTTTTTTTAGGAGCATTGTTTTGAGACGGTTTGTCTACACTGGCCAGCAGGGCAGCGGCATCCACCTTTATTTTAGATATCTTTACCCCGGCAGGTTGCTGTACAGGTTCAGGAGTGTTAACCGCAACTTCAGGTTCTGACGGTGTAACTCCGGCACACCCGATAGCGTTTTGTTTCACGGTTCCCGTTTTGTACTGCACCTTATTACCACTTTTCTTAGCTGTTACCGCCACCGGGGCTTCGGCTATCGGGGCTGCCGTTTCCATTATAACTTCCTCTTTAATAACAGCAGGAGTAGTATTTTCAACTTTCTTTTCCGGGGCGCTAACCACCGTAGTACCGTCATCAATCCCGTTTTTTACGTTACTGCTTTCCTGATTTAGAAAAAATATTCCTGCAAACAGCAGCGCCACAAAACATGCCGCCATGCTAAGCCACATTACTATCGGCTTCTTTTTGGTTTCTTTCTTCTCGGCTACGCTAAGCATGGCATCCAGCCTGTCCCACGCCATAGAAGATGGGGTAATACTGCGTGCGCCGAGCTTTTTCTTTATGTCCTGTTCCAGTTTATTCGGTTCCATTTTCGTAGTTCTTTAATTTGTTAACCTGCTCCTGCAGCATTTTGCGTGCATGGCACAGCTGGCTTTTGCTCGTCCCTTCGCTTATATCGAGCATTTTTGCAATCTCCTGGTGCTTGTAGCCTTCTATACAGTACAGGTTAAACACCATTTTATATCCTTCGGGCAGGCTGTCTATCAGGTTTTGTATATCGTCTACACTAAGGTTGCTCTCTATATTGTTAAACGATTCTTCCTTATAATACTCATCTTCCAGGAAGCCTACCTTTTTTTGTACCCGCAGGTAGCTTATACACTCATTAACCATTATCCGCCGTATCCATCCTTCAAAGCTGCCCTTGTGCTCAAAATTCTTCAGGTTGGCAAACACCTTCATAAACGCCGTTATCATTACATCTTCGGCCAGGTGCAGGTCTTTTATATACTGCCTGCATATCCCCAGCATTTTACCGGAGTGCTTACTATACAGCCGCTGCTGGGCGTGGCGGTTGTTAGCCGCTGCTTCCTTTATCAGGTTCTTTTCGTCGCTATGTAAGTCAATTACTTTCAAAACTGTTCAGGTTACTGGTATATAAGCATAGACGACACAACTTAAAAAATGGTTGCATCAGGGGATAAAAAAAATGAAATTATTTTTAAGCGGTTGAAAATAAGTACTATAAAATTTAAAATTATTTCACCCCGCTCAAATCACTCCCCGCGTCAACCTCCACCGGCTCCTGCCCATAGCGGAAAAGCCGTGCGGGTAAATCGCCTTTAAGCACTACCGTGTCGCCAGTAACCTCCAGCCAGCTGCCTTCCCGTAAGCCAAGCACGGGCTGTGTATTAAACTGGTGGAACTCCTTAATACGCGTTTCGCGGGTTTCGCCCATGTGGGTGCTGCCCGGCTGCGGGTCCTGGTAATGCGGGTTCAGGTTAAAGGGTATGGCCCCAAGGGTTTTAAAGCTGGGCGGGTATACTATGGGCATATCGTTAGTGGTTTGCATGGTAAGCCCGCAAATGTTGCTGCCTGCACTGCTGCCCAGGTAAGGTACGCCGCGCTCTATGGCTGCGGCCAGTGACCCCATAACCCCCGTCTTGTGCAGCCGGCTTACCAGCAAAAAGGTATTACCGCCCCCGGTAAACACGGCCTCAGCGTCGGTTAACGCGGCTTTTGGGTCGGCAAATTCGTGTATTCCTTTCACCGTAATATTTAATTTTGTAAAAAATGCGGCAACCCGTGCGGTATAGTCGTCGTGGCTCATGCCTCCCGGCCTTGCATAGGGTATAAATATAAGCGACGAGCAGCCGGCAAAGTGCTCGGTAAGCGTGGGTAACAGGTACTCTAAATAGCCCCTGCCGTGCAATGTAGACGTGCTCGCAATAATAAGTTTTTTCATACGTTTAATACATTGTAAAAAGTAAAGGTACTTATTTTTAAATAACCGGTACTTCTTACAGCCAAGACAGCCTTTACCATGAACACATTACTAAAAAGTTGTATTGCCCTTTTCTTCATCTCCACCGCTATTGGCATTGCCCAGGAGCGCAAGCCGCTTAGCGGCAAGGTGGTGTCTGACTTTGATGACCTGGAGGGTATTTATGTTATAAACCGTACGTCTAAAATGGAAACCACCACCACACGCGGCGGCTACTTTACCATAAACGCGGCGGTTAACGATACGCTTATCTTCTCTGCCGTCCAGTTTAAGGCGGTAGATGTGCCCCTTACGCCCGAGCTGGTGGCAAAAGAGCTGCTCCTGGTGCCCATAGAGCCGCAGCAGCGCGAACTGAGCGAAGTAATAATTACCGATTATAGTTATATAAACTCCGAATCGCTGGGCCTGGTGCCCGCTGGGCAAAAACAGTACACCCCCGCCGAGCGCCAACTGGCCACCGCCAGCAGCGGAAGGATGAACCCATTAGGGCTCGACCCGATAATTAATGCCTTTAGCGGGCGTACAAAAATGCTGATGCAGGCGGCAGATGTAGAAAAGAAGTATGATTTAATGGAAAAAATTGCCTACATTTATACTGAAGAAGATTTAGTTTCTAAATTAAAGATACCGCTGGACTATGTGCAGGGATTTATTTACTACGCTGTAGAAAATAAATATTTTGCTAAAGCCATTGCCGAAAAAAACCATGAGTTGGCAAGGTTTATGATTACAGGGCTGGCGGGCAAATACCTGTTGCTCCTTAAAGAATGATGACAAAAAGATGGCCTGCGCTACTGTTCCTTTTACTTACTGCCTTTGGCTACGGCCAGGGGCGTACTGATTTTAAGGGGCGCGTAAACACCGGTAGTGCCGCCGCAGGCGGTGTGTTTATTATTAATAAAACCACCGGTGCCGAGGTAAAGTCAGATGCTACAGGGTTGTTTACCATTCCTGCTAAGGCTGGCGACCAGATTGTAGTATACAGCAATTATACCGAAGTGCGGCAGTTTACCCTTACTGCCGCGGCACTGGCTGCAAACCCTTATGACATGGAGGTTACAGCAAAGGCTACAGAGCTTGAAGAAGTGGTAATTACCGATATGAACCCCGAAAACATGGGCCTTGTGCCAAAAGGGCAAAAGCAGTATACCGTGGCCGAACGCCGCCTTATGCAGGCAAAAAGCGGCATGGGGCTGGAACTGCTTATAAACGCCCTGAGCGGCAGGCTCAAAATGCTGAAGCAAAATGCCCAGACCGAGCGTAAGGTAGCCCTTATGGAAAGCCTCGACGGGCTGTTTACAGATGAGGAACTTACAGGTTTTGGCCTGCCCCGCGAAACCGCGCGCGGGTTTCTGTACTACGCTGTAGAAGACCCCCGTATAGCCGATGCCATTAAAGATAACAATGAGTCGCTGGTAAAGCTGCTGCTCATGGAAATCTCGCAGTCATATCTGAAATTACAGAAAGATGAGTAGGCTACTGTACATAATCCTGTTGGTTTCGCTTACCGTTTCTGCACAAACGCGGCAGGCTTTAAGGGGCAAACTAGTATCTGGCGGGGCGGTGGTAACAGGTGTTTTTGTAATAAACAAAACCACCGGCGAAGAAACTAAGACCGATGCCAATGGTATTTTTACACTTAATGCCCGCAATAGCGACCGGCTTGTGGTATACAGCAATACTATCGAAGTGAGGGAATTTGCGGTTACGGCAACGGCATTGGCTACAAATCCATATATAATGGAGGTAGAAACAAAGGCCACTGAGCTTAATGAAGTAGTAATTACCGATGTAAACTCAGAAAAGCTGGGCCTGGTACCTAAAGGGCAGAAACAATACACCCCTGCCGAAAGAAAATTGCTTACCGCAAACAGCGCGAAAATGAACCCCATGGGGCTCGACCCGCTTATTAATGCCATTTCGGGGCGTACTAAAATGCTCGAAAAAGCTTTGGATACAGAGCATAAAGAGATGCTTGCCCAAAAAATAAACGATTTTTTTACCGATGATGACCTTAAGGGTTTTGGCCTGTCGCAGGAAACCGCGCGGGGCTTTATTTTTTACATTGTAGAAGATGCCCGTGTGGCCGATGCCATTAAAGAGAACAACCCATCGCTGCTAAAGCTTATCCTTATGGAAATTTCGCAAACCTACCTAAAGCTTCAAAAAAATGAATAAATTACTTTATATACTCCTGTTTTTATCACTTACCGTTGCTGCGCAAAGGCGCCAGGATTTTCGCGGACAGGTATCGTCAGGGGGGGCATTGGCAGGCGGTATTTTTGTAATAAATAAAACTACAGGTGTAGAAACTAAAACCGATGCTAACGGTGTTTTTTCGCTTGATGTGCGCATGGGTGACCGCATAGTGGTGTTCAGCGACTATACCGAAGTTCGGGAGTTTGATATTTCGTCGAAATCTTTTGAAGAGCAGCCCTATAAAATGGAGGTTGAGGCAAAAGGTACTGAGCTTAACGAGGTAGTGGTACAGGGCGAAAACCTTAACGAAGAGCAGATGGGCATAGTACCCGAAGGCCAGAAACAGTACACACCCGCCGAACGCCGCAAACGGGCAAACCGCACGCTAAGCCTTAACCAGGGACTTAATATTGGTTTTGACGGGGCAGGCAAACATAAAATGCTGAAAGAAAATATCAGTACCGAAGATAAACTTACCGCGGTAGAAAATCTGCGTAAAATGTATACGCCGGAGCAGCTAACCGAATACTACGGTATACCCGCCGATAATGTAGAGGGCTTTATGTTCTATGCCGCCGAAGATGCTGCCTGTATGCAGGCGCTTAAGGCTAATAGCATGACCAATGCCAAACCCCAGCTTAAAAGGCTGAGCCAGGAGTATATAAAAATGCTTGAAGACGGTGAGTAGCCACAACCAAATTTGAACCCAACCACCGCCAATGAAAACTAAAATATTTTACCTGCTCTTATTCTTACTACCCATAATAGGCTTTGCGCAAAGCCGCCAACTGCTGCGTGGGCATTTAGTAGCTGACACTTTACAGGTAGAGAACCTCAGTGTGCAAAACCTTTCGGCTAAAACAAAAACGCTTACCGATACACGAGGCAACTTCCTGATGTATGCCCGCGTGGGCGATACGCTGTATTTTGACGGCATGCAGTTTCGCGCCACCCGGTTAAAGCTTACCGATGACGACCTGCGGCAAAACCCGCTCACAGTACACCTTGATGTTAATGTAACCGTGCTCGATGAGGTACTGATAAACCCGCTTACGGGCGACCTGGGCAGGGACGCGAAAAAAACAAAAGTAAAACCGCTGAACCCTGATGTAGATGACACTGAGTTTAAAGCCTATCCCGCCAGTAAGAAAAACGTAAACGGCGCATTGCCTGTAACCGAAAGTGAACTGCAGGGCATTGATTTTATCGCCATTGGTAAAATGATTTTTAAGCCGAAAAAGAAGAAAACTGACCGTGGCGAGGTGTATAATAACGAAGTGAGCAAAACCTTTTCTGAAGTCGCCATTACCCGCTATACCGACTACTTTTTTACCGAAACGCTACAAATTCCGCCAGCGGATATAGCGCTGTTCCTGGGCTATTGCGATGGCCCTGAAGTACGCCCGCTACTCGACCCCCGCAAAGAATTTGAGCTTACCGATTATCTGGTAAAGAAAGCTAAGGAGTTTAAGGCGCGGAAATAAGCTTTTGAGCAACTTAGCTCCTGAGTTGCTTAGCAATTCAGCTTTGTGTTCTTGGGCTCTAAGCCCAATCTTTAAATCTTTGGGAATCTTTGGGCTTGCTTTGGGAATCTTTGGGAATCTTTGGGAATCTTTGGGTTACAAATCAAACTTTGCCGCTTTGCAACTCTGCTACTTACCTCTTTCAAAATCCCTATATTTGTATATTTGCAAAAAACAAAACCTGACATGGACATTTACACCATAACCGAACCCACCGCGCCTAAGGTGCCCATAATAATAAGTTCGCCGCACTCCGGCACGTTTTTCCCTGACGATATAAAAGCACGCCTTAAACCGGAATTTGCAGAAAGGCATGACGATGCCGACTGGTTTATCGAGACGCTGTACGATTTCGCGCCCGCCATGGGCATTACGCTCATTCAGGCCAATTACTGCCGCTGGGTAATCGACCTGAACCGTGACCCGGAAAGCAAGCCGCTATATACTGATGGCCGCGTGATTACCGGGCTGGTATCGCTAACCAACTTTAACGGCGACCCGCTGTATGATGGGGCAGCGCCGGATGAAACCGAAATTGCCCAGCGTGTATTGAACTACTACATTCCCTACCACGAAAAGCTGGAGGAACTGATAGAAAAAACCAAACTTGAATTTGGAACTGCCTTGTTGTTCGACGCGCACTCTATACGCAAAGTGGTGCCGGGCATCCGGAAAGAGCCGTTCCCAGATTTGATACTGGGCGATAACGACGGGGCATCGGCATCAAAAGAAATTATAAACGCAGCCTGGGAAGTGCTTAAAAACAGCGGTTACGGGGCTACGCACAACAAGCCGTTTAAAGGCGGCTACATTACGCGTAATTTTGGCAAGCCTGCCAATAACGTGCATACGCTCCAACTCGAAATGGCAAAAACCAATTACATGGATGCGTCCGAAACGAAATATGACGCGCAAAATGCGGCTAAAATTCGCGAAGTATTACAGCAATTGTTTGCCCAACTGATAAAGACCCTACAATAATGCCGGCCATTACCTACACTTTTAAAGGCCTGCTTACTGAAAACGGCTGGCTTAATAACGCTTCGGTTTCGATAGATGAATCAGGTAATATCATTTCAATAACTCAAAACGATACACCGCAGGGCGAATATATAAACGGTTACACGCTGCCGGGTTTCCAGAACGCGCATTCGCACGCATTCCAGTACGCTATGGCGGGGCTGGCCGAGCTGCATACCACCACCGGCGCGCAGGACGATTTCTGGAGCTGGCGGAATGCCATGTACAGCCTTGCCCTCACGCTTTCGCCGGAACAGATGGAAGCCGTTGCCGCCATGCTCTACAGCGAAATGGCACGACATGGCTATACCGCGGTGGCCGAGTTCCACTACCTGCACCATGATAAAGATGGTACGCCCTATACTAACCTTGCCGAAATGGGCGAACGCCTTATGGCTGCCGCGCAAAAAGCGGGTATACGCATTATGCTGGTGCCCATGTTTTACCAGCAGGGCGGTTTTGGGCAGGCCCCTGTTGAGAAGCAAAAACGGTTTATTTCCGGCACCATAGAAGACTATTATAAACTTCTGAACAGTACTATAACTGCTGCTGCGAAATTTGAGAATGCTAACGTCGGCATTGGTATACACTCGCTGCGTGCGGTTAAGCCGGAAGATGTTATTGCGCTGTGTAACGCGCTCGATGGCAGCAGGCCCTTCCACATACATGTTTCGGAGCAGTTGAAAGAGATTGAAGACTGCCTGGCCTATCACGGCAAGCGCCCGGTGCAATGGCTGCTGGACAACTGCCCCGTTGACGAAAATTACCACCTGGTGCACGCTACCCACCTTGATACCGCTGAGGTAAAAGGCCTTGCCGAAAGCGGCGCCAGCGTGGTGCTGTGCCCCAGTACCGAGGGCAACCTCGGCGACGGGCTGTTTAACTTTGAAACCTATAAAAACCATGGCGGCCACTGGAGTATAGGCACCGACAGCCATGTGGGCCTCAACCCGCTGGAGGAACTGCGCGTACTCGATTACGGACAGCGCCTCATTTCGCACAAGCGTACTACTTTTGTAACCGAAGACAGTGGCGACAGTGGTTTTAACGCGCTGAAAATGGCGTGGCAAAGCGGCCGCCGGGCAATGGGTGCGCCAGGTGCTACATTCTTTGGCGAAGGCCAGCCGTTTGATGCGGTTGTGATTAAAGCGGACTCGCCGTTGATTGCCACGGCAGCGGAGAAAAACCTGTGCAACACGTTTATATACAGCACTGATGTGAGCGATATGCTGGGTACTATTGTATCAGGCAAGTGGATAAACCACAACGGCAGCCTGCAAAACCGCGCCGCTATTGTAGCTGATTTTGTAACAGTGATGCGGGAGCTGGGCACGCGGGCGTAACGTGTAATAGCGAGAAGAAGATAACAAAAAACTCTCATATCATTTGATAAACTATTCGTTACGG
>Ga0247803_1000243_pt1 | contig 31968 bp, 27 predicted proteins | sample UWRJL014104B1_FD_180928 | JGI IMG/M metagenome (GOLD analysis project Ga0247803, IMG submission 180928) | Plant litter microbial communities from Arlington Agricultural Research Station in Wisconsin, United States - UWRJ-L014-104B-1 | ecosystem: Environmental > Terrestrial > Plant litter >... | reverse complement strand
CCGTGCTCACTGCACCTGGGTCGACGACGGCCGCATTGACCTGACCATCGTCATCGTTGGGGCCGCCATCTTTAATGGTTAATTGCACACACAGATGACCTTGGGTTAGCCCAGGTTGCCAATCAGCGTAACATTTACCGTTGTAGTTTCCAGTTAATAGAAACCAAATAGTCAACCTAACTATTTTGAAGCAACAAAAAGCCCGAACCAGTTTGTACACCAGTTCGGGCTTTTTTGGCATTACGCAATATTACAGAGAACTACTCCGCTAAAACCTCAAACGTCGCGCTGTAGCTTCCAGAGCGAGATTTAGCGGGTTTTTGTGCTTTTTCATCTTTGTAGTTTGCACCTAACCAATAAACGCCCATCGCTTTCCATTGGATTTTGACGATACCGTTTTTGTCGGTTTCAAGCTCTAACTCTTCTGCCGCGTTGCGGTAACGTGTACCACCCGCGATAACAGTAACTTTCACGCCAACAGCAGGTTTACCGTCTATTAAAAATTTAAACTCTGCAGGTTCGCTTACAGCCAAATCGTTAGGATGAGTGATTGGAACCAACTCTAAACCCACATTCGTAGGCGCAAGCGCTTGTTGTGATGGCTTACCGAGAGTGACGAAAGTTTCAATACGGCGTGAACTTTGCGTGACTTGTAGATTTTTGGCGTCTTTTGGTACTGCAGTCGCGAAGTCAGCAGGGTTTGCTTTTTCGCCGCGTGCAGGCCAAGAGGCGCGTTTACCTTCTGCATCTTCCCAACGTGCATTTAAACCGCCAGATGCTAGAAAAATCTTATAGGTGCCTTGCTGCGTTACATTGATATCAAAACTGGTACGCAATTTTCCTGTAAAAATATTTTGCGCTTCTTCCGTCTTGCCTTCTGGGGTTAATACAGTTAGACCTTCTGCGCGACCTGGCCCGTGATCAATTTGAAAAATATCATTTGAAGAAGCCAAATCAAATGTCACCCAACCCGACTCGCCCGCCTTAACAGTTTCATAGGGAAGCATCCAACCGCGATGTGCTTCTGCCGTTACCGCAGCACCAGCCAAACAAACCACCATTAACTGAGAGATAATTTTTTTCATTGCGAACTCCTTAAGGATTTAAAACCAACGTGATAGCGCCAACTTCTGTGCTACCGGTTTGTGAATGTGTAGCGGCTTCTTTAACAGGCCACGTAAAAGGAACCTTAACGACTTCGCGACCACCTACTTCGCGCGACATTTCTACATACAACACATAATCACCTTTTGGTAATTCGGTGAGCGGTACTTGGCCAACAGTAAAGCTCAAGTTGTGAACGCCACTTAATTTAGTTGCGCCACTTACGCCATCAATAGGCAATTGCAAATCGCGACCATCGCGACGCCACCACTGACGCATATCTTTTAGCCATTTATGGCCACCGTTATCTTTCATTTTGGTGTCGTACCAAACCGCCAATGTTTTGGTGGTTTTTTTATCGCCTTCAGCGGCAGATTCTAACCAAACCGCCACATAAGGAGCGTGGTATTCCGCTACGGTTAGTTTTGGAACTTCAACCGCAATATTCAGGCTAGCGGCGCTAAGAACGGGCGACGCAACCAATAAGCTGACTAACATCATTTTTTTAAGCATAGTAAGTCTCACGAGTGAATTAAAAACATCATAAAAAAAATAGGGATCACTAAACCGGCAATTACTAATGGCCAGGTTTGTGAACGAGTATCGGCGTAGCGTTGCAACAAAATAAAACCGGTAACCGAGAATATAATGCAGGCAATTGCAAATACATCCATAAAATAAATCCACGCTGTGCCGGTATTGCGGCCTTTGTGAATATCGTTGAAATAAGAAACCCAGCCACGGCTGGTAGATTCGTATTCAAAGTCTCCAGTTTCGGTATCCAGACTTAACCATGCATCGCCACCCGGGCGCGGGAACACCACATAAAGTTCGCCGTCATTAACTTCAGCCTGCGTACTCGCAAACTCTAACTCGTGGTGTACGGAAAACCATTTCAGAATGGTGTCCGGTAGTGCGATATTTTTTGGCGATTCTGACAGGTCAATTGATTTTAATAATGCGTTTGGAACAATGCCTTCAAGATGCACTGTTGTTGGCGATGCCTCAATATCTGTGGCGTGATTAAGCGTAATGCCGGTAACAGAAAATAATAACATGCCGACAAAACACAGCGCAGAACTCATCCAATGCCATTTGCGAATGGTCACCAGGTTTAGGCTAAATTTTTTGGGAGATTTCTTTTTGTGAATCACACACGTACCAATAAATATCATTAATTTTTTGTTAGGAAAAAAATACTTCCTAACGGATAAGTTAACAATCCTAAAATTAAAAAAGCAATCCTAAAATTAAAAACGCTTTTATACGAAACTTCCAATAAAGAAAAGCTCCAATAAAGAAAAGCCAGTCACCCCTAAAGGTAACTGACTTTTTTGTCCTTAAACAAACATCCTACCTAAACGCTTCAATTAGAAACTGAAGTTCAGGCCTAAACGTGCAGAGCGTTCAACACCTGGGTAATAACGTGAAACACCGTTATTGATAGAAGAAATGTATTCTTCATCCAAGAGGTTAAACACGTTCAACTGCAGGTTGATGTTTTTGCTTACAGGGTAAGATGCCATTGCATCTACTACCCAGTAATCTGGTATTTCTACCATTGAACGAGTTGCTAATGCTGCCGCATTCGTCAAGCTGGTGCTTGCAACAGAATCGATGTAACGCGCACCGCCACCCAGCACTAAACCATTACCAAAGGTGTAACTATTCCATGCAGTAAAGGTCAGTTTTGGTGACCACTGAATAACACCACCATCGGTTTGGCTTGCGCCATTGTTTGCTGTAGAGCGGTTACCGCGAGTAATTTCGGGTTCCATGTATGCCAAGCCAGCACTTACTTGCCAGTTTTGCGTAATGATACCGGACGCACCAAGTTCTACACCTTGTACACGGCGCTCACCTACAGCCACGGTTGTACCATCAGGCTGGGCAGTGAATTCATTGTCGTTAGTACTGCGGAATATCGCTGCGGTTAAAGACAACTTATTGTCATACACATTCCACTTGGTACCAATTTCAGTGTTAACACCTTTTTGTGGATCTACATTCGGGTTGTTCGCATTGGTTGCGCTGCTGCTCAACGAGAAGTTAGAACTGCCTGGTGGCAATTGTGACGTCGCATAAGACACATAAATAGAGCCATTTGCAGTAGGTTTATAAACGCCACCTAATTTCCAGCTAACAAGATCGTCATTAGCTTCTATAGATGAACCCACCATAGTGCCAACAGGTATTACCTGAACAGCCGAGCCAGTTACTGCAGCTTGACGAGTCAAGGTATCGTATTGGGTACGATACTTTTCAGCGCGAACACCAGCGCTAAGCTCAAACTGATCGTTCAAGGTAATGGTATCCAACACATACAGTGCAGATGTCAATGTTTCGCCGTCAGTTTTATTGCCCGTGCGAACAACTGGGTTGAATACATCGCTAGTACTTGGGTTATAGACATTCGCGCCCACTTGAGCTGGCGTACCAGTTGGAACACCCACGGTGTAAGTCAATCGACTTTCGTAAATAAACTCAACGCCACTGCTTAATTCGTGTTTAACGCCACCCGCATCAAAACTTGCGGTCAGGTTAGTTTGGTTGGTCAAGATTCGGGAGTATTCATCTTTACCTTGGCGTGAACGAGACGCTGTCCAGCTATCAGGATTCGCAGCAGATACAAAGGTAATGCCGCCAGGGCCAGTTAATACTTGGTCTACCTTACTGCTGCCGTAACGTGAAGTATTGCGCAGGGTAACGCCTTCAGCCAAATCGTGCTCAACGCGAATGGTAGCCATGTTGGCGCGAACTTCATTGAAATCACTGGTCGCACCGTAAAAATTCTCACGATTTACTGCGTCAGGCGTTTGCCCTTTAAGTACGCCAGTATCAAAAATAGCATTGTAGTAACCATCCAAGCCGATAGTTGGAATACCGCCATCTGGAATACCTGACTGTTGCACGCTCAATAAATTGAAATATGCACGGGTTTCAGTACCCAAACCTAAGCCAAGAGAGGCTGCAACACCTTGGTAATCGTTTTCTACTTTATCGCGTCCTGCTATGCCAGCATCTTGCTTAAGCAAATTCACACGCACTGCAGAGGTTTCGCTCAACGCACGGTTTACATCAAGAGTTGCGCGCTTGTAATCGCCTGAACCAGCACTCACATTGCCTGAAAGTGCATTTTCAAGGTTGGCTTGCTTGCTGCTCATATTTACATAACCAGAAGCAGCGCCACGGCCGTTATCTACACCGGCTGGGCCTTTAGCAATTTCAACTTGTTCAGTGTTGAATGTATCGCGGGTAATTGAACCCAAATCGCGAATACCATCAACAAAAATGCTGCCTTGGGTATCAAAACCGCGCATGAAAATAGAGTCGCCTGTTGCGGTATTGCCATTCTCACCCATCAACATGGTAACGCCAGGGGTGTTGCGCAGGGTTTCGCTCAAGCTGGTTGCAGCTTGTTGTTGGAACAATTCTTTTTTAACCACAACAATAGTTTGTGGGATATCAATTAAAGGCTGGGTTTGCTTTGGAGAGCTAACTTGGTCTGCTTTAAAATTGCTGATAGCGTCAGCATTTACTTTAACAGTGCTCAACTTGCTGGCTGCTGTTTTTTCGTCTTTTTTGACATCGTCTGCTGCCATTACATGGCCAGCGGCCAACAACATCATTGAAGACAAAGCAGATACTTGTAATTGCTTAAGAGTGCGGTTTTGCTTTGCAGTCTTAGCAGGTGATTTTGTTTTACTCATTGTGGTCAACTCCATAAAGCGAGAATACATACATTCTCTAGTATTATTGATAATCGTTTCTATTTGTGGTTAAAAATAAATCCCCGAAGGGATTTTGGCCGCGAGTTAGTTGCAACCCTAAGGCTGCGATCCCCCGCTTTTTATTGGATGCGCGCAATTTAACTCAAATAGGAATTATTATCAACACAAACAAGAATATATATCATTTGAGAAGGAACTTTTTTTGAGGGCCGCTTTTTAGGGTCGAAAACAAAATGACTCTGGATATATGGCATATATGTTGATAGCGTCCACCTAATGAAAACATTCTCACTACTATTGAGCATCCTCTGGTTAATAACCCTGTCTGTATGCACCAACGCTAGCCCTGCGCCGCTCATTTTAGGTGCAGAAGATTCGTGGCCACCCTATTCCGACAAATTCGGGCGCGGCATTTCCACCAATATTATTAAAGCTGCCTTTGCCAAAACAGGGGTAGAAACCCACGTTGTAGTGCGCCCATACGCTCGGGTATTGCAAGATATAAAGGCCGGAGCGCTGGACGCGGGCTACAACATAACGCGCCAGCAAAACACCGAACGAGATTTCATCTTTGGCAAAGAGCCCATTCTGCAAGCCAAAGCCTACTGGTATTTTCGCGCTGACTCCGCCCCGCCCGCCACCACAACGAAAGAACTACCCAATGGCTATAAAGTTGGCGCTATTATCGATTACGAATATGGCGATCTTTATGAAGATGAACGGCACCGCTTTAAAGAAGTGCGCGTGTCCCGCCAGACACAGCTAATTAAAATGCTCCTCCAGCGACGCATAGATGCCGTATTGATGTTTGAAGAAGAGGCTAAGCAAACGCTAAAAGAAATGGGGCTCAGCAACATCGCAATTCAAAAAGGCATGTTCAATCACACCAGCGATATCTACCTCGCCTTTTCTCGCAAAAAGCCAGACTCACAAGCACTTGCCAAAAAATTCGATGAAGGGATTAAAAAGCTGAAAGATACTGGGGAATATAAGCAGTTGTTGAACCCCTAACCACTACATTTCTCATTTACAAATGAGTGGTTTATGTATTCGCCCAACAGCGTAAAAGATTGTGATAGAGGCCAGTGAGTTTTATTAACTCTGGATCTGTTGCAGATAATTTTTGTGTGAGCTGCTGAATAGTCTGATCCAGCTCACATAACATAGAACGCTGTTTTTCATCGCGCACGTAACTTTCCACCCAAAAAAATGATGCTATGCGCGCGCCTTGGGTAACAGGTTTTACTTGGTGCAAATAGCCAGAAGAGTAAAGCACCATATCGCCAGCGGCGAGCTTAATGCCCTGCCCGCCTTCAATGCCCTGAACGTCTAATTCGCCGCCTACATACTCATCTGGTTCTGATAAAAATAACGTCGCTGACAAATCGCCACGCACAGTGCCGTTAGTACCGGGCACAGGCATAAGCGCGCTATCGATGTGAGTTCCGTAAGCACCACCATTGGTGTAGCAATTAAATTTTGGCGGATAAATTTTTGCGGGTAACGCAGACGATATAAACAAAGGGTGACTACCGAGTTTACGCAAAATATGATTACGCAAACCTGTGGCTAATTCGGACGCATCATCTAATTGCAAATTCTGTTTTGCAGAGCGTGCCAAAGTGCCCGCAGATTTTGAACCGGACTCCCAATTCGCTTGCTCCATGTGAGCACGGAATTGCTGTACCTCTTCTTTATTTAAAACGTTTTCGATAATAAGTAGCATTACTACCTCATCAATAATTGGGTAATGTCATCATCCCGCAGAGCACGACAAAATAAATATAAAGAGGGAGTCGTCATCCTCGCTTGCGGGGATCCAGCTGTTAACAGGCAACAATCAAGAGCTGGATCCCCGCTGCGCGAGGATGACGACTCCCTTCTAAAAATGAATATCCGTACACAATGATTAATCTTCTTTAAAGCTCGTACACCTTAAAAAATAAAATCACATTACTTAAGCTGTAACTCTAACGTGGCATTCCGAATACCACTCAAACTTGTGCAACCCGCTAAGGCCATACACAACTCTAATTCTTCGCGCAATAACTTCAGCATATGTGCAACACCGAGCGCGCCCGCAACGCTAAGCGCATAAACTTGCAAGCGACCAATTAAAACAGCATCTGCGCCGAGCGCAATGGCTTTAAAAATATCCAAACCGGAGCGAATGCCGCCGTCAAATAATACGGGGTAATCATCACCCACCGCCGCGCGGATTCGTGCGAGGCAATTAATGCTCGCAGGTGCGCCATCCAAACTGCGGCCGCCGTGATTGGAAACAACAATACCGGCACAGCCCATGGTTTTAATTTTTTGTGCATCCTGCGGGTGCAATACACCTTTTACAATGACTGGTAATGAAGTTTGGGTCAGCAACCACTCCAAATCCACCCATGTAGGTGCTTCGTGCATAGCGCCATTAAAAACTCTACTTTGGCCTGCGGTAATTCCTGGCGCTGTTGGCACATCATAATGCTGCACATTAACTGCAACGCAATCGTCTGGCATTTGAAAATGCGCACGCACGGCGCTCATGCTGGGGGTGCGAATGGAAGCATCAACCGTAACCACAATTACGCTAAAACCTGCAGCTTGGGCGCGATGCAATAAATCCAAAGTCGCCGCACGGCTTGGCTGAAAATATAATTGAAACCATTTTTCACCACTGCCAGCTGCAGCGATATCTTCAAGGCTGGTATTAGCAAGCGTACTGCTCACCATGCAAGATTCCATAACTTCTGCGGCGCGCGCTGTTTCTAATTCTGCTTGAGGGTGTGCCAGTTTTTGATAAGCTACCGGTGCTAAAAAAATGGGATGCGCAAATTCGCGGTTGAATAAATGTAGCCGCGTATGGCCTTGCGTGACATCGCACAATAAACGGGGGCACACAGCCCATGCAGAGAATGCATTGCGATTCGCGATAAGTGTTTGATCTTGCCCGCTACCACCAGCGATATAGGCGAAGCTTGGGGCGGGGATAAAACGTGGCGCAAGCAATTCGTAATCGTTCGCGCTTTGAATATCCGCAGGAATATAATTTAACGCTGACAATAGTTGCTGGGTTTCATTCATGGATAAAATGGGCTTACACCCAGCTCTATTAGCGGAAGAAAAAAACGTAAATAGTAGTAATTCTCATTATTATCGAGTGCTGAAAAAATACTGTCAAGTTATTCATCGCAAGGTTAATCCGCACAACAAATAGCTGCTTAAAGCTACTTTTTTAAAATACTGTCATAAATCTAACATCAAACTCCTGTCAAATACCCAGCAGTCTGTGCGGTTCGCGGTGAACCACAGAGTAATTCAAATTTCTCCGTTAGAAACCTATGCTGGGGAATCGTGTTTATGAGCGCATTAAAAGTCCTTCATTTTGTTACCGGTGGTTTTTCAGGTTCAACTTCAGTCGCCATAGAATTGGTGAAAGCGACCTTGGGCAGCGCAGATTTTGAAAGCCTATTGGTTTTGCGCCGAAAAAAATCCAAACACGATGCCAAAATCCAACAGCTACGCGACCATGGAATCCCCCTTGAAACCGTCACTAGCTGGTCGAATATTGCCACCATCTTCGCGCTGGCGAAAATCTGCCGACACTATAAACCCGACATTATTTTGTGCCACGGCTTCAGTGAACATTTATGGGGGCGATACGCCGGGCTCATTGCAGGCGTACCGCACCTTATTCATGTTGAACATAACTCGCGCGAGCGTTACACCCCTTGGCGATTATTTCAGGCTCGCTGGCTCGCAAAATATACCGATAAAATTGTGGGCTGCTCTGAAGGCGTGCGGCAGGAATTATTGCGACTGAAATTTCCCGCCGAAAAAGCCTTAACGATCAATAACGGAATTGATTTAACGCCTTACACGCAAAATGATTTAACTCCTTTGCGAGAACGCGAAGCCGGAATTGTGATGGCAGCGCGCTTTGCCAAACAAAAAGATCACCTCACACTGATTAAAGCCATTGCGTTGCTGCGCGATAAACACGTGCTTCCAACCCTATACCTCGCCGGTGCAGGCAGCAAGAAACACATGAAACGTGCTAAACAATTAGTTAAAGATCTCAAATTAAAAGATCAGGTTAAATTCCTGGGCTTTTGCAACAATGTTCCAGAGTTATTACAACAAAATAAAGTCTGCGTGTTAACTACTCATTACGAAGGCATGCCGTTGTCTTTGTGCGAAGGGATGGCGGCAGGCTGTGTGGTCATTGGTTCAGAAGTGGTTGGCGTACAGGAAATGATTCAACACCATAAGGATGGTTTATTGGTTACACCAAACTCACCTGAATCACTCGCTAACGCTTTGCACATCGCACTTATTGATAGCCATTTTACCCACGAACTCGCCGAAAATGCCCGCCAGCGAGCAATACAGCAATTGAGTTTAGCCCGCATGGCTAAGCATTATGAAAATTTGTATTTATCGATTATTCGGTTGCCTGAAGCCGTATTTCGCGAATCACTCTTTTATTAAGTATGCACACAAACTCTGGCTACTGGCTTAGCATTCTTATACCTGTTTACAACGTTGAAACCTATTTAATCGCATGCCTTGAATCTGTTTGCTGCCAGATAGATTCCAGTGTAGAAGTGATTGTGTTGGATGACTGCTCCACCGATAACTCGAAAGCTGTTTTGATTGATTTTGCAGAGAAAACAAACAGCAAACTTACCTTAATGCAGCACGAAAAAAATCAAGGCTTGAGCGCAGCGCGTAATTCCATGCTGGATATTGCGCAAGGTACCTATATTTGGTTTTTAGATTCCGATGACCTACTAGAACCAGGTGCAGTTCAACAACTTAAAACGATCACAGAACAACACTCACCAGATTTAGTGCTGTGCGACTTTCGTGTTTTGCGTGAACACCAACAACCGAAACACAGAATGCGCGGCGAAAATCATCGTGCAGCTTTCGTGGGAACTGAAAATCGTTTATTGAACGCAAGTGAAAATTTATTTTACGGCTTGTATAAAAAAGGCGAGCTACATATATGGTCAAAAATCGCCAAGCGCACTCTCTGGGGTGATGATTTACGCTTTCCGGTTGGCCGCAATATGGAAGACATGGTGATTACACCGCGTTTGGCATTGCGTGCAAATACCTATTATTACCAGCCCAGTGTATGGGTTGCCTACCGCCGCCGCGCGGGCAGTATTCTTAACACGCTCACTGCAAAAAAATTAAACGACGCCGCACTCGGTAGCAATGGGGTTTTAGCTGAATGGCTAGAAAAATATCCCGAACTTTCTACCGAATCACGCTTGGTATTTAGCCACTATTGCGCAAGAACTCATTATTTTGTTATGCGCGATTTACGACAGATAAAACCTAAACATTATGCCCAACAAAAAACTGTTTATCGGCAGCAATTTTTGAAGAACATTCAGTGGACAAAACTGCAGCTCTGCTGGCAGTACAGCAAACGCGGCTTAGTTTCACGAGTCATACGATTGTTAGCGAAATATTAAGCATCAATCACATTTTTTTGAGCGCGCTATGAATTCACAAAAAATTATTATCTGCATGAAGTGGGGCATAAAATTTGGCCCGGAATACGTTAACCGGCTTTACGCTATGGCACGGCGCAATATCACCGGTGACTTTAGGTTAGTGTGCTTTACCGATGATACTGATGGATTACGCGCAGAAGTTGAAACAAGGCCGCTGCCGCAATTGGGATGCGATCACCCTGAGCGCACAATGGGTAAATGGCCGAAGGTTGCGCTTTGGGGTGCGGATTTAGGCGGGCTTAGCGGGCCAGTGTTATTTGTAGATTTGGATTCCGTCATCATCAACAATATGGATGATTACTTTAGTCACGGTTCACCCCATGACGTAATTCTCGCGCGCAATTGGGCTAAGCCGTTTTCAGGGATGGGGCAAACATCCATCTTTAGGTTTCCGGTAGGCAAAAATAGCCATATTTTGGAAAACTTTAGAGAATCGTCACAGGCGATTGCCGATAAATATAAATTTGAACAGCACTACATTACGTCAGCCGTAACGGGCGGCATAAAATTTTGGCCAGAACATTGGACAAGACATTTTCGCTTGCACTGCCTGCCAATTTTTCCTGTGCGTTATTTCGTTAGTGCAAAATTACCACGAACAGCCAAGGTAGTCACTTTCCCTGGCGGGCCCAACCCTGGCGATATTATTCTGGGGCGGTGGGATGAAGATTTACAGCCATTTCCAAGTGCAAAACACCATCTCACCAATGCATTCAAACTCCCTCTTCCACTTAAAGCGCGCTGGCGCTATATCAAACGTTATGTGCTGCCCTGCGCGTGGATTAATGAACATTGGCGCGAATAATTAATGCGTTTTGGTAGTAGCCACGTGAATCTTATGAACTGGTTGGCTAACTTTTTCATTGGCATTACTTGCAAGCGCCAATAACGGCGATGCCATTAGCAATATGCCCACAATAAGAATTGCTTCCAGAAAAATGCGAGGAAGTATGGATTCACAGTCGTTATCACGCGCTTTAAACATGAAAAAACTCCTAATGATATGACTAGCGCGACAATTACAAAGGGCGCGCATGTTTAACTAAATGTTCAAATGCCATGTTTATGGACGCACGCGCAGCCTGTTCAGATGCTTCTGAGTTTTGCTGCAGGTGAATCATGGAAGCGCCGATTACGGTTGCGCGAACGAAATGAAGGGTTGCGTCGTCCGCCTGATAACCTAACTGCGATAGCAGCGTGCCAAACATTTTTAGGGTCTGCACGTTGGATTCGGCAAACCAGTCAGCGAGCGATGGATCTTCATCACCTGCCACCGTGAGCGCTAGCATCAAACGAGGCATGTGCGAGGACAGCGCAAAATTAGTCATAATTTCTTCAATTGAAGTCCAACTTAACGAAACCTCTCCCTCAAATGTTCGCAAATGCCCCATTCTTGCTTTGCTTTCATCCACTACCGCCCTGAGCAGATCATTACGAGTAGGAAAGTGGTAGGTCAAATTGCCTTGGCTAACACCCGCCTCTTCTGCAACACGGGTTTGCGTAAGTGCCTGAAAGCCGTTTTCCAACAGCACGTTAAGCGCTGCATTTAATATTTTTTGCTTGGTTTTCACGGGAATAATTCTCATCTTACACAGCTATCTCACATAGCCATATTTCAAACTTTGGTAAAAATACCAAATTTAGGTAAAAATACCAAGTTTTATTTTTAATGACAATGATTTAAAAAAACGGGTTGTGCAAAGTTGCACAACCCGCTTAATTAATGAAGTTACAACTGTGGAAGTTCTGATGAAACGCTATTGGATACTTACTGCATTAGTGGTGAAGAAATGACTGCATAATGAATGCATATAGGAGCGCTAAATCCTTCAACTGCTTTACGCTCAGGGCGAGCGGTAAATCATCGTCGGCAAATGAGTTAGTGAGAAATCTTAAATTGCTTAACCAAATGCTGTAGATCAGTGGCAATTTTGCTGAGTTGATGAATGCTCTCTTGCGTTTTGAGCGTGCCATCTGCCGTTGCGGTTGCGGCTTCACTAATATGTACAATATTGCGGTTAATCTCTTCAGATACAGCCGTTTGTTCTTCGGCCGCTGTTGCAATTTGGGCGCTCAAATCAGAAATGTGCGTAACGGTTTTCGCAATCGTGGTTAACGAATGCCCCGCTTTTTCTGCTTTAGTCTCAACTAGCCCTGCTTGCTCACTGCTTTTTGACATCGCCTGTACCGATAATTTCGATTCAGCCTGTAACTGGCTGATCATTTCATTAATTTCACCGGTAGATTGTTGTGTACGGCTAGCCAAGGTGCGTACTTCATCGGCAACAACCGCAAAACCGCGGCCTTGTTCTCCAGCTCGCGCCGCTTCAATAGCTGCATTGAGCGCAAGCAAATTGGTTTGTTCGGCAATATTTCGAATTACATCTAATACGGAAGAAATATTGTGACTGTTCTGTTCCAAGCGATGAATAATTTCTGACGCATCGTCAATTTGGCCAACAAGCACAGTGATTGACCGCGCAGCTTCTTGCACAATTTGCCCACCCATATGCGTTTCTTCTGCAGCTTTTTGTGCGGATGCTGCAGTCGATACAATATTACTGGCGACTTCATGAACAGTTGCCGTCATTTCATTCATTGCAGCAGCGACTTGCTCTGTTTCCGAACGCTGCGCCACCATATTCGCCGACGAAACTTGAGTTACCGCTGAAATTTCCCCTACCGATGCCAAAAGTTTTGCGGTGGTGCCGCCAATTTCCGAAATAATAGCCGTTAAATTACCGCGCATTTTTTCCATGGCGCGGGCAAGCTGGCCCAATTCATCTGACGATGAATTATCAATACGTACCGTTAAATCACCTGCTGCCACCCGCTCTGATACATGCAGTAAGTTTTGCAAAGGCACGGTAATATTTTTAATAACCATCATGGAAATGGACAACGTAATAGCAATGCCCAGCACTAAAATAATCAGCAACATCCTTACAGCTGACGCTTTCGCTTCCGTCGCCGTTTTTTGGGTGAGTTCTACGTTCTTTTCAATCAGGACTGTTAAATCCTCCATGGCTACTTCGAGGGAGGTGAAAGCTTTATGAAAAGCATCCATCATTTTTATAGCGGCATCGCGATCGGTTTTGGCGGTTTGTACAATATGTTCTGCGGATTCAATATAGGTTTTTAACGCGGGCAAGGCTTTATCTATAGCTTCGCGGATATGTGTATCGCTAATTAATGTCTCATTTTTATTCAGCGCTTCGGTAAATAAATTTGAGTGCTCTTTAAGTTCAAGTTCAATGGCAGCGACATTATTGCCACCAATATTTTCAGACGCTAACAACGCGGCATTAACATCTGAGTTGAGGGCATCGTGCATCATATCGGCATACATATGATTGCGCAGCACGGTAGAGCTAGTCACAATTTTATTCATAGCCCCGTTGAGCTGCTGAATACTGCCGTAACAATAACCACCAATAATGCCCGCAATCAGTAACCCTAATAGGGTTAAACCAACGAGCTTGGTCTTAATAGATAACGAATTGAACATTTCCTTGCCCCCTCAGACTTAAGCGGATGTTGTAAAAATATCCATTTAAGTCTAGGGGAAAACGTGAAAAAGTGTTAATTCACGACTGAAAGGGAGCAATCTCGCCGGGGCGACGCAACATTTTATCCACTTCATCCAAGTGCAATTCTTCCTGAACAATCATCTCGCGAGCATATTCTTCTAGCAGTATCGATTTGCCTTCGGCAATTTTCAGCAGCTCGTAATAAGCGTTAATGGCGGTTTTCTCGTGCGCCAGGCTCTCGCGCAGAATATCGCCAATATCGTGTTTTTCAGTTTCTAACAGCGAGCCAATTTTGAGCGATGGGTGGCCGCCTAAAAGCGTAAGTAACTCGCCTGCCCTATGGGCATGAACCAGGCTTTCATCGGCGTTGCCTTTGAGCCACGACACAATCGGGATTCTGTTATAGCCAAACACCATTAATGAATAGTGCGTATATTTCACCACACCCGCTAACTCGGTTTCCATAATGCGATTTAAGCCTTCTATCGCCAGTGCTTTATCTGCTTCGTTCATGTTAATACCCTCTAATTGGAAATGATAAGTGCTCAACACTTACATAAAAGTGCGCACGGTCCGGTACGGCTGAGGCAGAGTATTAGCCAAAATTAAGGCGATGTCACTAACTCAAAACAGAAGGAATTTTTACTGTTTGTAAACGATTTTTATTGTCATTCGCGCAATGAGAATGACTATAAATATTAGATAAGACGCTTTGTTAATGTTCTCGTTTTTGCCTGCAACATTCACACACATATTGCGTTAATAAAAGCGATTGATTGATACGAATATGCTGCCCGTGGCGCTGTGTAAAAGTCATTAACTCTCGATGAGTAACTCGCAAATGCCGCTGCGCAAGTTCGCGTATAGCACTGTGCGGGTGATGAAATAATTGAAACAAGGTTTCATGAGCATCACACAAATGTGAAATCGCTTCATTGAGTTGACCAGCCTGACGATATAAATCTGCCAGGTTGTGACGCGTAACCACCAAAGCCGCAATTTGACGTTCGGCTTCCGCCAATAAGTTTAGAACTTCGTTCGCAAGCAGCAGCCCTTCAACACCGGTTTTTGCGAGGCCTAAGGCCGCCTCATAGTGATTAAACGCTTGTGAATGTTGCCCATGAATAAACGCATCATTAGCGGCACTAATTTCTAACTTCCACAATTCTAAGTAGAGTGTTTGCGTTGAGCTAACATCCATCGTGTTTAGCATTTGCGTATTCATATCCATTCCTGATGTTTGTAATTAATAACAACGCCAACGGCGGTATTTCCTAACAAAGGTTTTTGCTGACTAACGAAAAAACCACGCGACTCTAACGCACGAATAGAAGATGTAATGGGCAAACGAATAGCCGTGCCGAACATAAAAGCGCAGCGTTTTAACCATGTTTTCAAACGGCTAGTGCACACATCATCCAACACCAGCTCTATTTCTTGTGCGCTGTTTGCACGTTTCTGCAAACTGTAAATTACACGCAGTAAATCATCGCCTTTAAGCTGTGATGCAACACCTTCAAGCACAATTAACAAAGGCTGACCACGCTCCCAACCAGATAAAGTGAGCCAGTCATCGTTCGCAATATCGGCGCTCACCAAACGGTAATTATCAATGGCGGGCATTACGGCGGCTTTCGAGACTGTGACATGCGGTAAATCTACATCTACCCATTCAAATCGTGGCCAATCGGCCGTGCTACTTAAACGATGAAAACGTGTGCTCAAACCCGCGCCTAATTCAATGCACATGGCTTTGGGATGACGGTGAAAAAAATTGCGACAAACCTCATCGAACCATTGGCTGCGCTGAATAAGTTGTCGCTCAGCCAAAGGCGATAAACGTTGTTTTAAACTGATACCCAACAGTTGCGCAAGCAAGCTGGCAGACTGGTCGCTAAAACCTATTTCCGGCCAATTCTGCGCATGAGCACGCGCGCACAGAGGCATTGAAACATCCAGGGAAAAATTCATTACATCGCCTCCCTGTGACGCGGTATAACACTCAGCTCTTCCTGCAAAAACTGCAAACCCAGTGACAACCCATAGCTACTCAAATAAACACGAGGATTACCCACTAGGGCCAACATATCTGACTCAGCAATGCGTTTTTCCATCTCTCGGTAAATTCGCTCCGCCAAAGGGATTGAGCCAAAACGGCGTGCTAAAAAATGTAATAGCTCGTCTTGAAAATCCTCAAATCGCACATCAGCATTTTCCTTACTCTTAACCTTCTGACCCACTATAGCTTCACGCATAACACGGCCCCTTTTGAATTAAATGCACTAAAATTGGTAAATGAACAAATCCACAAATAGGATTTATTCTCATTTGAAGTGAATTTATCACAGCCAGCTGCTTTTACAAGAGTTATTGATAATAATTATCATTTGATGAAGTTAAATGGGAAGTTGTTACAGAGAGAATCAAAACTGCAGTCACTTATGCAGCACAAATCCCTTTCGCTGCATGACTTTATTACCGCTTAAAACTTAACAAGCCAGAACCATTAAAACGCGTAAGCCACAGCTCTTAAAGAGCATAACTAAAAGTTACTTTAAAGTTGCGACCTGGTTCAGTGTAGCGATGAATACCATCCACACTAACGCCGCCACGCGCACCGCCCGCAGGTGAACCCTGGTTCGCAAAACGGATGCGTTGCCAGCGGATATATTCTTCATCAAACAAGTTGTAAACACCGGCCGTTAATGTGAGGGCTGATGTGAGGTTGTAATAACCTTGCAGATCCACTGTAGTAAAGCCGTCGCCGTAACGTGAAAAATAATCTGGCGGAATTTGCGTTGCATTACCGGCATTAGCCAAGATGGCGTCTTTCGCTTTTTTACTTTTTGAATTCACAACATTCGTTTCAACGCCCCACTTTTGGCTGGGCGCGCGGTAACTCAAACCAATAATGCCAGAGGCAGGCACAATACTTTGCAGTGGCGTTCCATCTTTTTCTTCGCCTTGGCTCCACGCATAGGCCAAGCGTAAACTCACGCTATCTGTAAGCGCCCACTGACCTTGCAGTTCAACACCTTCAACCGTAACTTCGCCAATATTATCCGGCATATCATATTTGTCGCCGATAAAGTTTGTACAAGTAGCTCCTACACAAGTTTTGTAGGCAACACCTGCATTGCGTTCAAACGTATTGTATTCAATAAAGTTGTCGTATTCATTTCTGAAAACAGAAACACCTAACAGCTGGTGTTCAGTTTGGAAACGATAACCCACTTCAAGATTTTGGCTTTTCTCGGATTTTAAATTGGGGTTGGAAACGGTATCCCATAAATCAACAGATTGATTGTTGTTTACTTGAATTGCGGCGGTAGTTGCCGGTGAAAAATATAAATTTTCTACCGTAGGTGCACGGAAACCACTGCCGGCTTGCGCCCATAGAATGTGCGAATCGGTAAGATTCCAGCTTGCACCTAATTGCCAACTTGGCGCAGAGAAAGTGACATCTTTCACTGAGCCAGATTTATCCACATAGCGTGCATCCGTTGACGGAGAATACTTATAAGAATCAAAACGCGCGCCTATATTTATTTGTAAGCGGTTGTCTAAAACACTGACAAGATCGCGTGCGTAAATGCTGTAAGTATCAACATCGGTTTGCGGTACAAAGTCTGCGCCGTATTGCGGCCAACCTACGCCCACTTGATTGGTAGTGCCTACATAACGGGTTTTAACATCGGCATAATCCACACTTTTTTGAGCGATATCTACACCATAACTGAGCTGATGATTGTGAATTTTTTTATCGAGATGCAAAACTGTTTTATGCAATTCCTGTTCGTAATCACGATGCTCGGTGCGCTTGCAAGGCGCAACCGCAGGTGTTGAAGCACCTGCAGGGCAACCGGTGGGCACGGTCATTTGCGTATGACCCAGAGTATAAGATTCCTGATAATCGTAACGCCATTCCAGCTCATCAAAAAATGCGTTATCGGTTTTCCATTGATAATTAACGCCGTAATGTTTGCGCTTGATTTTATCGTCAGCTGTACGTGTTAAATAAGCGGAGCTCAAGCGCGTTTGGTTATCCAATTCCACATCAGATTCAAAATTTTCTACCACGAAACCCAAGCGATTATTTTCATCAAACCTGTAAATTAATTTAGCCAGGAGATTACTATTTTCGTATTCCACAGGGTCTGGAATTTCACGCGCGGTACCGGCAATACCTGGGCGAGAGCCTGAATAAAACGATTCACTTTCACGGCCTTGACGTGCGGTGTACACCAATAAAGACTCCCAAGCACCGGTGCGATTCGCCAGCGTGGCAGTCGCTAGGTTTTCATCGTTAGCGCTGCTGTAACCTAACTTAAGACCAAGATGGGTATCATTACCGCTAGCACTCAAATAATCCGCCGGGTCTTTGGTGACAAACACCACTGCCCCACCCAATGCGCCGCTACCGGCGGTAATAGAATCCGCACCTTTAATAATTTGTACGGCTTTCATTGCATCTACATCAATACCGCCACGGCCAGCGCTAAAAAATTCGTAAGGCGCATTGCTCGCAGGGTTTAAAGTTTCACCCAAACTAATGCCATCTATAGTGATGGCAACACGGTCGCCATCCATACCGCGAATATTAAAACCGTTGGTACCAAAACGGCCCATATCATCCACCGCAACGCCGGGAACATATTGCACAAGGTCGCTGATATTGCGCGCTTGGTTGGCTTCAATATCGTCGCTCGTTAAGGTTTGCGTGTTTTCAGTTGTTGCTTGAATAACATCGGCAACTACGGCTACTTTAGGTAAGCTGGTAACCACGGCGCCTTGCGCATGTGCGTTGTTAATACAGGCAATTGTGAGTGCTAAGGGTATTAGCCTAAATGTGGTTAATTTTACGGTTGATGTAATGCTTGCGTGTTTCATCTCAGGTTTTCCTTGGTAAGAGCAATTTAGTTGAGATAAATGCTCATAAGTTAATGATAATCATTTACATCTATATTCAAAGCAATGCCCTTTCGATAAAAATGCTATTCACAAAGGGGATTGAATTGAGCGTGTATGGATGGAAGAAATTAACGGCAGAACAAATGACTAATAAGGTTTTGCGTAAAAATTGATGCTTAAGTTAATGCGTATACAACATAAAAATTTAAGGCTGTTGATTAAAACTCACCTTAATAACACCCAATTCCTTTTCACCCGCAGCGCGAGCGTTGAACGATTGGCCAGAAAGCACAAAAGCGACTGTTACGACTTCATGCTCACCATGTTCGCGTGCGGCTTCAATATGTAAGGTGTAATTTCCTTTAGGCACTTTGCTACCTTTATCATCGCGGCCATCCCATACCACCATGTGTGACCCCGGTGCAGTAGTTGCACGTGCCAAGCCATCTACACTTTGCTCGTTGTTGCGACCATAGCGACGCCACCACAGCGGAATTTCTTTTAACCACCGCAAGCTGTCGCCATGCACCACTAACTGACGCACCAATTGCTGCTCGCTGTTAGTAATCCAAAGTGCAACATAAGGGCGACGATATTGGGCAACATGATGTTCCAGTGTTTGATACTCAATCAAAAATTGTTTATCGCCCGACCACAATGGCTGGTGCTGCACATCGGGAATTAACAGCGAATACCAACCTTTGGTGGGGAAAACAGTTCCTGTATTCGTCATGACCAATGCCTCAATACCCGGTTGCGAATCTACCCATCGAATACCTGCTGCAATTGGTTTTACCACCAAGCTTCGCGCAATCACTGCTGCGGTTACTGCATCCGCAGCTGCCACCATTACCGAAGGCGCAAACTCCACCGGCCAACCTTCTTTGGGGATCAGTATGTTGCTCAATGTATAGGAACCTACTTTTTGTGATGCCTGATGCGGATCAATCATCACGACTGCATTTGTTGCGAGCGCAATATTCGTAATCGACGATTCTAAAAATTGCCCTGTTCTGTTTAGCTCGCATTTATTGCTAGTTACAGCCTTACTCCAACAGCGCTGCTGGTTATCAAACTCCAATTGCAAACCTTGCATGCTGATGGATTGTTTCGCAGCAAAGGCGGTTGCATTTTTCACCAATGTATCCAACACAAACGCCTGCAATAAACCCTCGGCGGAAATATTAAAGCCGGCGTTTTTTGCTACATCGATTAATGAAATTTCATCCTTACCTACCACCCAACCCTGCTGCAATGCACTACGCGATTTTTTGCGTAGCTCACTGCGATCCGGCAACTCCTTTTTATCTACAGCTCCTTTCCACTCCTTTTGCAAACCACCCAGTTTGCATGAAAATGCTTGATCGCTACTTTTTTCCCATTTTTCACATAGCTGTAAAAGCTCTCGCAAATAAACAGAAGGCTGTTTTACAGCGCCAGTGTTATTAAGCTGACTTAACTCATTAGCAAGGCGCTCAAATAACCCTATTTCGCTTAGCAAGTATTGGTCTAGCTTTTTTTGCTGCGCAACATCAATACCAAAAACACTGATGCTCAATGGCTTGCCAAGCACATTTATTTCGCGCATGCCTGCTGTTAAAGCCGAACTTGAAAAGCAAAGAGCCAGTAGCATGCTAAAACAACGAACTACAACACCGTAGCGCATAGAATAAAACTCATTAATAGGCTTTGGATGATGCTGGCTTTTCTGTTTTGACTTTTTCAGCCGTGGATGCGTCCTGAGATTTTTTATCACCTTGCTCATCCGGCTTTTGTGCGCGAGGCTTAGGCTCGGGCAAAGGGTCAGTTACATCTACAATGCCATCCCCATTAACATCCCAACCGGTAAAAATACGGTCACCAGAAGTATTAAATTCCTGCAAGCTAAGCGCTAAATCTTTATTGGTATCCAATGATTTAAAACGTACATGTGCTTGCTTTACTTGTGATTCACGCGCTTGTTTTATTTGGCGATCCAAACGGTTTTCAAACTCAAGCAAGTATTCTTCAGTATTGACATAGCCATCGCGATTAGCGTCTGTAGCCTCAAATTGCGCTTTGCGATGCTGCTCAAATTCGACGCGTGTGACTTTGTTGTCGCCATCCACATCATAGATTTCTAAAAAGCCTTTCACGGAATGTGTATCCGGCATTGCTAATACCGAGCGGCTGGTACTGGCGGCTGTAGATTCAGCTGTGTTGGCCGCAATCACACCGGTTTTTTGTTTATCTAGAAAATCAAATATGCGTGCGCCCGACGCTTGAAACTCATCCAGCGTTATTTTCCCATCGCGATTTTTGTCAACCGCGCCAAACCGAATCACTGTTTGATCAACTTGTGCTTTACGCTCAGCACTGATTTTTTTCTCCAAACGAGTTGCATACTCATCGGCATACTCTTGCGTATCCACTACGCCATTTTTGTTGGAATCCATTTCTTTTAAACGCGTAGCTCGTGCCGCATCAAATTCCGCTTTGCTCAGTGTTGGTTTGCCATCGGCAGCGTATTCATCAATAAACGTAACGCGATCTGCCAACCGCGCTTTTTGCGCAGCGGAAACCGCCCCCTTTTCTACTCCAGGCTTCGCTTCCACGTTTGCAGCGGCAGCTTTTTCAGAAGCAACAGAAGATGATTTTTGAGTTGACTGCACGGGTTGGCAAGCAGTAACCGTAAGTACCGAAGCAAACGCGACGAAAAAAATATGTTTCATAAAAAGTATCCGATAAAATTGGCATGCACAGCTCCACACGATTGCGAGAGCTGTCATGTGACGTTTAACTAATTCATTTAATAGCAATTAAAAAAGATGAAATTAAAGCGGCGCGTTTACAGCAAACGTTAAGGTATAAACGTAACCATAATTAGGTGCTTCCGCTTCTTTGGGGGCTGGCGCAGTGTGGCGTACATGCAATAAGTACACGCCTTTATTTAATGCTTTGAATTCAACTTCGCCTTGCGCGTTAGTGGGGAGCGCTGCGAGTGGCTTTTCATTCTGAGCGATAAATAAACTTACGTCTTTCGCGGCTAAAGGTTTGCCATCCAAAAGTACGCGCAATTTAAAGGTGTCGCCCGCATAAAGATCATTGGGGTGATTGATTGCAACAATCTCTAAACCTTTGTCGTAAGCTTTGAGTGCTGTCGCAGTTGGTTTGTCGTTGCTCACATAAGTTTCAGCGAGCGTGACGGATTGATAGTGATCAAGAAGTTTTGCGCCTTTTGGCAACACTTCTTTTGGATCGCGAGTGGCTTTACGCGCACCATTCAATTCATAGAAACGAAATACGGCACCTAACCGCGGACCAGTTGTGAAGCGATAAGTGCCCTTTTCTGTGAGCTGATGCTCAACCAAGCTACGGGTTTTGAATTGCTCATAGCGTCCCGGCGCTTGCCATTGGCCAGCAGGGGTTAACAGTTGAAAATTGCCTTTATCAAACGCTACATCTGGCTGAAAAAAGACTTCGGCAAAACCGGCATCCAACGTGACCCAGTTTTCATGAGCAGGTGTAAAGCTTACAGGAATCAGGAAAGGAGTATGAGCACTCACAAAAGGTGCAGCCAATAAGCCGCAAACAAGAATTAGCGCTGAATATATTCGGGATTTCATAGCAAGACACCTCAATAGATTAATGAGGTGCCACATTATTACAAATGATAATAATTATCAATTACATTTGCACTTAAAACTCGTTTGCCAAATTAAATCATTTTCTCGGCCTCGTAGAACTCTAAAGCGTGCCTTTATATATACACTTTTCGGCCATGCTCCTGAATGTGTTGGTTACTGATCGGCTGATGAAATATATAAGCATGTGTGAAGCCAGAGTTCACTGATTTCGTTTTTACTTCTCGCTCACGTCCTTTCTGCTCAGCCTGCATAAATTCCAAGCCTAGAGATAGCGCATATCCAATCAAATAAATATGGGGGTTCGGCACATAGTTGAGAAAATCGGAATCATCTAAACGCAGTTTTGTTTCGGCGAGCACACGTTGCGCAAAACCCAGGGAACCAAACCGTTGTACGAGATAAATCAATAACTCTTCACGGTAACAACTAATGCAGTCGGCGGCCTCTGTCGTAAGCTTTTCATTCATCGACATATCTCCTTTAGGATTAATAACATTGTGAATATCTTAAAGATGTGGACACCATACAAATAAGATTAGTTCTCATCTCAATTGAATTTATCACAATGTGAAATTTTTACGAATACTATTGATAATTATTATCATTACATGTGTAATAGTAACTCATTGTTACTAAATGAATCATTTGAAACACCTGTTTGACCTCCAGTTTATCCCCCTATTGGGAGCCGTTTGGCTCCCTTTTTTATGGGCCGAATTTATAGCTATAGGAACTGAATGCTATTGACGGAATATGCCTGCCTTGTTTATTCAAGGCTAATAAGCATTAGAAAGAGATTGCAGTTGTTAATGATAAATATTATCATTAACGCCACAATGTAGACCTATCGTGCTGTTAATGAAATCCAATTATACCGTTCCCTCTTCTTTAGTTTTTGTCATAGTGGCGCATATGAGTGTCTTGGCAGCGGTAATCTACGCGCCAAATAATCTCGCTCCTATTATGATTGAGCCGCCCACTATTCAAGGGGTTATTGTGGCTAGCGAGCCTCCGCAACCCACACCACCGCCTCCCCCGCCGCCTGAGCAAAAGCCTTTGCCTACGCCGGAGAAACCCAAAATTCCACTGCCTAAAGCGCCCGCCTCCGAACGCGCGCCGCATGTAGAACCGCAAAATCCGCCGCAGCAGCAACCTGCTGAGCCTACTAAACCGGCTGAACCAAGCACTGCACCTGTTGTTCCGCCACAGGCAGATGCCAGTCAGCTCAATAACCCGGCACCCGTTTACCCCCAGCAATCGCGCCGTTTGCGGGAAACTGGTGTGGTTGTTTTGGAGGTGTTAGTAAAGGCAGATGGCAGCTTGGGCGATATGCGCTTAAAGACATCCAGCGGCTTTACTCGTTTGGACGAATCCGCTCTGCGCGCTGTTAAAAATTGGCGTTTTGTCCCCGCCAAACGCGGCAATGAAGCCATAGATTTTTGGTATGAGTTACCTATTGAATTTTCACTTAATCGCTAACAGGTTGTTAAAGAGGCACACATGAATTCACCCTACGGAATCTCCTCCATTTGGTCACAAGGCGATGCGGTTATTAAATCGGTCGCGATTATTTTATTGCTAATGTCAATCACAAGTTGGTTTGTGATTGTGCTACGCACTTGGGGGCTTGTACGTTTACGCAAGCCTAATAATGCCTTGTCTGATTTCTGGCATGCACAAAGTTTTGGTGAAGGCTTGCATGTATTAGGTACCGAGCGCATCGATAATCCCTACCGTCATTTGGCGGAAGAAGGTCAAGCTGCACTTGATCATCATCAAAACCATAAAACCGATTTGCACGGTAACTTACCACTCTCTGATTGGCTTACTGCCTGTTTAAAAGATTCCATTGACCAAAGTACCGACCGCCTTCAACGCGGCCTTTCAGTATTAGCGTCTGTAGGTTCAGTAGCACCTTTTGTAGGTTTGTTTGGCACCGTGTGGGGTATTTATCACGCGTTAGTAAGTATCGGCCTTAATGGTTCAGCCAGCATTGATAAAATTGCCGGCCCCGTAGGCGAAGCACTTATCATGACGGCATTCGGCTTAGTCGTTGCCATTCCTGCTGTGCTTGGCTACAACGCCATTAACCGCGGCAACCGCACCGTGAGCAATAAACTCAACCGTTTTGCGCATCAGTTGCACGCCTACTTTTTAACGGGCGCACCGCCCGCCAGCAGTAAAAATAATGCCGTCTCTATTAAATCCAATACACGTTAATCTCGCGATATAAAACCTAGGAGAAAATCATGGCTTTTGGCGGAGATTTTGACGACGACAAAGATTCGATGAGTGATATCAACATGACGCCGCTGGTAGACGTTATGCTGGTTTTGTTGATTATTTTTATTATCGCGGTGCCGGTAATCACACACTCAGTGAAAGTAGACTTACCACGCGCAGACAATACCGTGAACGAAATAAAACCAGAAACGATTAACCTATCAATTTCTGCAGACGGGAAAACACACTGGAATGAAACCGAAATTAGCGATGAAGAACTGGAATTACGCTTAACCGCAGAAGCCAGCAAACAACCGCAACCTGAAATTCACATTCGCGGCGACCGTAAAGTGGAATACGAAAACGTGATGAAAGTGATGGCCAGCGTACAGCGCGCAGGAATTTTAAAATTGGGCTTTGTGAGTGAACCAGGGCGGTAAATACTGGCCACATAAAAAAACCGCCATTTAGGCGGTTTTTTTATGTGTTGAAATACATATTACATATACGCGTTAGAACGATCCGTATGGTCAGTTACATCGCGGATACCTTTCAACTCCGGCAACTTGTCCAACAGCTGTACTTCAATACCCTGCTTCAAAGTAATCGCCACGGAACCGCAACCTTGGCAACCGCCACCAAACTTTAAAATTGCATACATGTCGTCAGTGATTTCTACCAAACTCACGTTGCCACCGTGGGAAGCGAGACTTGGGTTTACATCGTTGTACAACACATAGTTGATGCGATCTTCCAGTGGGCTATCGGCATTTACTTGTGGCATTTTGCTATTAGGCGCGCGAATGGTGAGCTGGCCGCCCATGCGATCTGCTGAATAATCGACTTTGGCGTCAATCAAAAATGGAAGACTGCGGCCTTCAAAGTAGGCTTTAAAGCCTTTGAGATCGACAATTTCATCGTCTGGCTTTTCTTCACCTGGGCGACAATAAGCAATGCAAGTTTCTGCTTGTGAAGTACCTGGGTTGGCCACGAACATACGTATGCCAATGTTTTCATTGTCTTTTTGCTTGTCCAACAAGCCTCTCAAGTAATCCTGCGCTGATTCTGTAATATCAACATTTACCATGGTTACGCTGCTCTCTCTGCGGGTTTACAGGGTGTTATACGCCTGCAAACTTATACCCGATTAAATTACTCAGGTATTCTACTGCAATCGGTAAGAGAGATAAACGCCGAATCCCTACAAGGTGACAAGTCACATCTCTCTACTGGCTTGAATTACCTAATCACAGCTTGTTAAACCACTGATCCAATCGCTCACCACTTGTACCCCTTGGGTATCAATTACAGACCTCGACAAAGGTGGCATTTGCATAGCATCGGTTACCTGCATGCGTTTCACCAGGGTAGATTTGAGTGGGTCACCCACGGCAACTATGCGTGCATTGGTAATGCCTACATCCCCCGCCACCGGAGCAATATTGCAGATATTCATTTGCGCCAAGGGCGTGGTAACGCGTAAATCTATGCTAACCGGCGTTGGGCCATTGGGTTGATGACAGTTCGCGCAGTTGGTGTGTAAATAACTGCGTGCTTTTTGTTGCACGTTGGCCTGCGTATCCGTCAGAGAATAAAGTTTTTCGGTTTTTTGCGCATTAGTGAGTGGCGATGTAAAAATTCCAATATGCGCTAAAGTCGCTAATTGATTTGCCGTTCTTTGGCTCGCCGGATAAAACAGTTCGCCATTTAATTGCTTGGATTCCAACCCTAAAGAAAAACCTGCTGCACTCGTGTGGCACTCCAGGCATTGCCCTGCGCTGGGAAAATGCCAATTAACATTGTTGACAGCTTTATCCTTCGCAGCACTTAACAAAGTCGCTTCGGTTTGTGCATCATTCCATTCGTAACTAAAACCTTGCCAACCTAACTGACCGTGTGCAAACAATCGCGTTTCAATAAATTTTTCGCCAAATTTGAAATGCTTCATCAATACTGAGCCGATGGGAAAATTAAAATCACCATTAGTGGCGAGCGTAACTTGTGCATTATTTGGCAAGCTTAAGTAGCGTTGTTTTTCTGCGCCATCTGACCAGAATGGGCTGTTAACGCTATAGGGAATTAAACCATTGGCTGCTTGCGTTGGCGCAACGGAGTTTACACAGCCAGTTTCAGATAATTTTGCGGCCATAGAACCCGCTCGCACACTACCTGCTGTTGCTTGCATTTTAAAAATTTGCTGCCCAGCCGAACCTTGACCAATCGCAAATAATTCACCTTTGTTATCTTGCGCGAAGGAGACCACGTTTGCAGACATACTGCCGTGCGTCGCCAGACTTATAGTGTTATTGGCAGCAGGCGTAATAGAACGCACTGTGTGTTCGCAATAATCGGTAAAGAAATATTTTCCATAAGCTGCTGGAAACGCAGTGCCGCGATACACATAACCACCCATTACCGAGCAAGCGCCGGTATTTTGATTAATGTTGTGAATAGGCTTTATTTTGTTGAGCGTAGAGCAATTCGGCCTGCCGCTGTAGCAGCTATCGCCCTCCATATCACCCCAACCATAATTGCCGCCGCGCGTTATGAGATTAATTTCTTCCCATGCGCTTTGGCCAACATCACCCAACCATAATTCGTTGGTGACTTTATCGAAACTAAACCGCCACGGGTTGCGCAAACCATAAGCCCAAATTTCCGGGCGCGTATTGGCGACTCCCACAAACGGGTTATCACTTGGGATTGCGTAATTTTTTCCATTTGCGGTGTTGTTAATATCAATGCGCAGCACTTTGCCCAACAACTCGTTAAGGTTCTGGCCCATACTAAGTGGGTCGCCGCCGGAGCCGCCATCGCCAGAAGCAATATACAAATAGCCTTGCTGATCAAACGCCATGTGGCCGCCAACATGATTCGAAAAAGGCCGCGTAAAAGACAATATTAATAATTCAGAATTGCGATCAAAACTACCATCGGTGTTCACCGTATAACGTGTCACGCGTGTTTCAATTTTATTTGATGTATCGCGCCCGGTGTAATACAAAAACACAAAGCGATTATTCACAAAATCAGGATGGGGTGCCGCGCCCAGCAAACCCATTTCACTGCTACCAGAATCTACACGATCATCAATATTGAGCATTTCCGTTAGCTGATTGGCAGTTGGCACATAATTAAATCGCAAAATAAAACCTGCTTGCCGCAACACATACCAATGCGAATCATCACCTGGCAATTGGAACAATGTAGAAGGGGCATTTATTGAAGGCAAATTTGTAAATGCTGCAGGCCAACTGATTGCTCCGTCAGTCCCCGCCACTACCGCAGGCGCTAAACAACTGGTGTTAGATGGCCTATTATCAATGCCCACAACGTCTAATTGACTGGAAGCCGACGAAGAACTTTGACTAATGGAGCTTTGGCTAGAAGACGAACTTGTTGAGCTAGCAGAACTAATAGAAGGCGCACTGGCATTGGTAGGCGACGAAGAGCTTTTAGAGCCGCTACCACACGCCGCCAAGCATAAACACAAGCATAGAATTAATAGCCCATACGCAGCGAATACAGTCCAAGTCCGGTGATTCATATTTACCTCCAATCCTTCCACAGTGCGATGCATTTAGAGATTTCTGCCATAGGCAATTATGGTTCAATAATTAAGGCTGTGTGTTTACTGGATTATTTTGTCACCTATTTCTGTACATTTACTGTGCGTTATCGCCCTTTTATCTCTTATAGAAAGCCGCTATGGATCACAAACCGGCAACTTCAGCAAATAGGGATTAAGCTTAGGGTTTTAGTCGCCCAGCTAGGGCAGGTCTGATAGAATTCGTGCCATTTTCTCTATATCAATAACTTTCGATATAGGCTTCAAACTGATCTAAAAGGTTTCCCATGAGCAGCAACCACGCATCCCAAACCCGCCCCTCTGCTTTACATCGAATAGGCGCCCTTCATGAAGCTATCAAGCAGCGCATCCTTATTTTGGATGGCGCTATGGGCACCATGATCCAAGCCTACAAGCTGCAAGAAGCGGATTACCGTGGCGAACGTTTTGCCGATTACCACATGGATATCGCCGGCAATAACGATTTGCTGTCCATCACCAAGCCAGAAGTGATTCGCGAAATCCAGCACGCTTATTTGGAAGCTGGTGCGGATATTCTGGAAACCAACACCTTTAACTCTACTCGCATTTCCATGGCCGATTACGACATGGAAGAGTTAACTTACGAGCTGAACTTTGCATCTGCAAAATTAGCACGTGATTTGTGCGACGAAATGACCGCGAAAAACCCCGCCAAGCCACGCTTTGTTGCGGGCGTGCTGGGGCCAACCAGCCGCACCTGTTCAATCTCGCCCGATGTAAACGATCCGAGTAAACGCAACGTTACCTTCGATCAATTAGTGGAAAACTATTTGGAATCGATGGATGGTTTGGTTAACGGCGGCGCGGATATTATTTTAATCGAAACTATTTTCGATACGCTAAATGCAAAAGCCGCCGTATTCGCCGTAAAAAAATATTTTGACGATCACGGTTTTGAATTGCCAATTATGATTTCCGGCACCATTACCGATGCCTCTGGCCGCACCCTTTCCGGCCAAACAACTGAAGCTTTTTACAATTCACTCGCACACGCAAAACCACTCAGTATGGGTTTGAACTGCGCACTTGGCGCCAAAGAATTGCGTCAATATGTGCAAGAAATGTCACGCGTTGCGAATTGTTTTGTAAGCGCACACCCTAACGCTGGCTTGCCAAATGAATTTGGTGAATACGATCAAACCGCACAAGAAATGGTAGCGATTGTTGAAGAGTTCGCAGCCAGCGGATTTTTAAATATTATCGGCGGTTGTTGCGGTACCTCCCCTGCACACATTAAAGCCATTGCAGATGCTGTTGCAAAATACCCACCGCGCCAAATCCCCGAAATTGAACCGGCATGTCGTTTATCCGGTTTAGAACCTTTCAACATCACAAAAGATTCGCTATTCGTAAACGTGGGTGAACGCTGTAACGTTACCGGCTCTGCACGTTTCAAAAAATTAATCGTAGAAGAAGATTATTCCACTGCACTCGAAGTTGCGTTAGAGCAAGTAGAAAACGGCGCACAGATTATTGATATCAACATGGACGAAGGCATGCTCGATGCCGAAAAAGCCATGGTGAAGTTTTTGAATTTGATAGCAGGCGAGCCGGATATTTCGCGCGTGCCCATTATGGTGGACTCATCCAAATGGGAAATTATTGAAGCCGGTTTAAAATGTATTCAAGGCAAGCCAATCGTAAACTCCATTAGCTTAAAAGAAGGCGAAGAGGAGTTTCTACACAAAGCAAAATTGTGTATGCGCTACGGCGCTGCTGTTGTGGTTATGGCGTTTGATGAAACCGGTCAAGCAGATACCCAAGCGCGCAAAAGAGAAATCTGCGAACGCTCTTATCGCACGCTCGTCGATAAATTGAATTTCCCGCCGGAAGATATTATTTTCGACCCCAATATTTTTGCGGTCGCAACCGGTATTGAAGAGCACAATAATTACGCGGTGGATTTTATTGAAGCCACGCGTTGGATTCGCGAAAACTTACCCCACGCAGGAATCAGCGGCGGCGTATCTAACGTTTCCTTTTCATTCCGCGGCAATAACCCCGTACGCGAAGCTATTCACTCGGTATTTTTGTATTACGCCATTAAAGCTGGCATGAATATGGGTATCGTCAACGCGAGCCAACTCGCCGTTTACGATGACCTGCCGCAAGAATTAAAAGACAAAGTTGAGGATGTCATTCTCAACCGCCACGCTGGCGGCACAGAAGCGTTACTCGATATTGCTGAAAAATATCGTGGCGATGGCTCAACCGGCGAAGTCAAAGAAGATGCAGAATGGCGCTCGCTGCCCATTGCAAAACGTATTGAACACGCGTTGGTAAAAGGTATTTCACTGCATATTGAAGCCGATACCGAAGAAGCGCGCCAATTCTACCCGCGGCCACTCGACGTGATTGAAGGCCCACTCATGGATGGCATGAACGTAGTGGGTGATTTATTCGGCGCGGGCAAAATGTTTTTGCCGCAAGTGGTAAAATCTGCACGCGTAATGAAGCAGTCAGTAGCTTATTTGCAGCCATATATCGAAGCTGAAAAAACCGAAGCCTCAAAGCCTAATGGCAAAATATTAATGGCCACGGTCAAGGGCGATGTACACGACATCGGCAAAAATATTGTCGGCGTGGTGTTGCAATGTAATAACTTTGAAGTAATTGATCTCGGCGTAATGGTACCGTGCGATAAAATTATCGACACCGCGATTGAACAAAAATGCGACATCATCGGCCTCTCTGGCTTGATTACGCCATCGCTTGATGAAATGGTTTTCGTTGGCCGTGAAATGGAACGCCGTGGCATTAATTTACCTTTAATGATTGGCGGCGCCACTACATCCAAAGCGCATACTGCCGTAAAAATTGACCCCGTATTTAAACTTAACCAAGTCGTTTACGTTGCAGATGCTTCGCGCGCAGTAGGCGTTGCAAGCACATTGCTGTCCGATGAGTTGCGCCCAGCGTTTGTTGAAAAACTAAAAGCCGAATATATTGAAGTACGCGAACGTAACGCCAACCGTAAACCACGCGGCACAGTGCGCACTTACCCGGAAGCCATCGCCAAAGGTTTAAAACTGAACTGGGAAAACTATACGCCACCAAAACCAGCATTTACCGGCATAAAAGTTTTTGAAAATTACGATTTAAATATACTGGCTGAATTTATCGATTGGACGCCCTTTTTTATCAGCTGGGATCTCGCCGGAAAATATCCAAAAATTTTAGAAGATGAAGTTATAGGCGAAGCCGCACGCGACTTATTTAAAGACGCACAAGCTATGCTGCGTAAACTTATCGACGAAAAACTGATTAGCGCCAACGGCGTTATCGGCTTCTGGCCAGCAAATACTGTTAATCACGATGACATCGCCGTGTACGATACTGACCCTAAAAATGGCGGCAAACAAATCTCCACCCTGCATCACATTCGCCAGCAACATTTAAAGCAGGGCATGGAAACCAAACCGCATTTCTCGCTCGCGGATTTCGTCGCACCCAAAGAAACCGGAAAACTAGATTACATCGGCGGCTTCGCCGTAACCGCAGGTATAGGCGCAGAAGAACTCGCCAAGGAATACCAAAATGCTGGCGATGATTACAATAGTATTATGGTAAAAGCTCTCGCCGACCGTTTGGCAGAAGCATTCGCCGAACACTTACACGTACGCGTGCGCAAAGAATTCTGGGGCTACGACCGCGAAGAAAATCTCACCAACGAAGATTTAATTAAAGAACACTATAAAGGCATACGCCCCG
>Ga0247803_1000242_pt1 | contig 32218 bp, 27 predicted proteins | sample UWRJL014104B1_FD_180928 | JGI IMG/M metagenome (GOLD analysis project Ga0247803, IMG submission 180928) | Plant litter microbial communities from Arlington Agricultural Research Station in Wisconsin, United States - UWRJ-L014-104B-1 | ecosystem: Environmental > Terrestrial > Plant litter >... | reverse complement strand
AGGACGGCGAGTTCGATGCCGTCACCATCTCCTTCGGCCTGCGCAACGTCGTGGAGCCCAAGAAGGCCATCGCCGAGTTCTACCGGGTCACCAAGCCCGGCGGCCGCGTGGTCATCTGCGAGTTCTCCACCCCGCCGATCGCGCCCATCCGGGTGGGCTACTTCGCCTACCTCAACCACGTGATGCCGCGCATCGTGAAGCTGGCCTCCTCCAACGCCGAGGCCTACGACTACCTCGGCGAGTCCATCGCCGCGTGGCCGAACCAGCCCACCCTCAGTGCCTGGTTGCGCGACGCCGGATACGATGCCGTGGCGTACCGCAACCTCAGTCTCGGTATCGTGGCTCTGCACCGCGGAATCAAGACCGCGGACGCCCCCGCTCCAACCTCCTGAAACTCCCAGATCCGATCGTTAGGCTGACAGAGTGAAATTGACCGCCCCCGTGGCCCGCCGTAGCCCGTCGGTAACGTCGCAGCTGGGCCTGAGCGATCGAATCTTCTCCACCCCCGCCGACCGCGGCCTGGCCGCCAGCATCGACAACGGCCTCGAAGAGGTGAAGACGACCCTGCTGGGTGAACTCGTCTTCGCCGACGAGATCGCCGCCGTCACCAGCCGGTACCTGCTCGACGCCGGCGGCAAGCGGGTGCGTCCGATGCTGGCCCTGCTCACCTCGCACCTCGGCGACGGCACCATCCCCGACGTCATCCGGGCCGCCGCCGCCATCGAGATCACCCACCTCGCCTCGCTGTACCACGACGACGTCATGGACGACGCCGACAAGCGCCGCGGCGTGCCCAGCGCCCAGGTGGTCTGGGGCAACTCCATCGCCATTCTCGCCGGCGACCTGCTCTTCTCCCGCGCCAACCAGCTGATGGGCCGGCTCGGCGAACGGGCCGTGCGCCTGCAGGGCGACACCTTCGAACGCCTGGTGCTCGGCCAGCTGCACGAGACCGTCGGCCCCAAGGACGGCGAAGACCCGGTCGAGCACTACATCCAGGTGCTCGCCGACAAGACCGGCTCCCTGATCGCGGCCGCCGCGCAGGCCGGCATCATCTTCTCCAACGCCCCGCAGGAATTCGAAGAACCCGTCGTGCAGTTCGGCGAGCGGATCGGCGTCGCCTTCCAGCTCATCGACGACGTGCTCGACCTGTCGCCGCAGCCGGAGGAGACCGGCAAGGTGCCCGGCACCGACCTCCGCGCCGGTGTGGCCACCCTGCCGCTGCTGCGCCTGCGCGAGCGGGCCGCAACGGATGCGCGCGCCGCGTCACTGGTCGGCCGTCTCGAGGCCGATGTGATGAAGAGCCAGGGCGTCGCCACCGACGCCGCCGACGCCGCGATCACCGCGCTCCGTGAACACGATGTGACCACCCAGACCCTCGCGGAGGCCCATGGATGGGCTCGCGATGCCGTTGCCGCCCTTGCCCCGTTGCCCAACGGCTCGGTCAAGAAGGCGCTCACCCGTTTCGCCGAGACCATCGTCGAGCGATCCAGCTAGAAAGGCTTCCATGACCAAGTTGCGATTGGCCATAGTCGGCGCCGGCCCCGCCGGCATCTACGCCGCTGACATCCTCCTCAAGGCGGAGCGGAACTTCGACGTCTCGATCGACCTGTTCGACCACCTGCCGGCGCCGTACGGGCTGGTCCGGTACGGCGTCGCCCCCGACCACCCGCGCATCAAGGGCATCATCAACGCGCTGCGCGACGTGCTCGACCGTGGCGACATCCGCCTGTTCGGCAACGTGCGCTACGGCACCGACATCACCCTGGATGACCTGAAGAAGCACTACAACGCGGTCATCTTCGCCACCGGCGCCGTGCACGACGCCGACCTGGCCATCCCGGGCATCGAACTCGAAGGCTCATACGGCGCCGCCCGCTTCGTGAGCTGGTTCGACGGCCACCCGGACGTGCCCCGCACCTGGCCGCTCGAGGCCACCTCCGTCGCCGTGATCGGCAACGGCAACGTCGCCCTCGACGTCTCCCGGATGCTCGCCAAGCACGCCGACGACCTGCTGCCCACCGAGATCCCCGCCAACGTCTACGAGGGCCTCAAGGCCTCCCCGGTGACGGATGTGCACGTGTTCGGCCGTCGCGGCCCCACCTCGGTGAAGTTCACCCCGCTGGAGCTGCGCGAGCTCGGCGAGCTCAACGACGTGGACATCATCGTGCACGACGAGGACTTCGACTACGACGACGCCGCCCGCGCCGCGGTGGCCAGCAACAAGCAGGTCTTCGTGATCGACAAGGTGCTCAACCAGTGGCGGAAGCGCGAGACCGGCACGGCCTCCCGCCGGCTGCACCTGCACTTCTTCGCCCGCCCGGTCGAGGTCACCGACGACGGCAACGGCCACGTCGGCGGCTTCAAGTACGAACGCACCGCACCGGATGGTCACGGCGGCGTCGTGGGCACCGGCGAGATCCGCGAGGTGCCGATCCAGGCCATCTACCGGGCCGTCGGCTACTACGGCTCCTCACTGCCGGGCATCCCGTTCGACAAGAAGCGCGGCGTGATCCCCAACCGTGAGGGCCAGGTGCTCTGGAAGGGCGAGCCCGGCTTCGAATCCAGCACCGCCAGCCAGCAGATGTACGGCGTCTACGCCACCGGCTGGATCAAGCGCGGACCGGTGGGCCTGATCGGGCACACCAAGTCCGACGCGATGGAGACCGTGCGGCACCTGATCAACGATGTGGGCAACTGGTGGCGCCCGGAGTCGCCCGCCGAGGAGAGCATCGTCGAGCTGCTCGACGAGCGCGGTGTGGCCTACACCAACCTCGACGGCTGGCACCGGCTCGACCAGCACGAGCTCGCGCTCGGCGCCGAGCAGGGTCGCGTGCGCATCAAGGTCGTTCCCCGCCACGAAATGGTGGAGGTTTCGCGCGCTCAGGTTCCCGCCGAGCTCTAGAACCCCGCTCGCGTTCTAGGGTGGGGTCATGGGGGAGCCGGTGTGGCAGGAGGATCTGCTCGGGGAGCGTTTCCAGCAGCTGACGCTGCCGCTGGGCAGTGACGGCGAAGGGGACGTCGTCGCCACGCTGGTGCGTTACCGGCCGCCGCTGGGCACCCTGGTGTCGCCGTTCGCCCCGGCGCACGGCACTGATGTGCTCTACGTGCACGGATGGTCGGACTACTTCTTCCAGACCGGCCTCGCCGAGTACTGGCACGGTGTAGGCGCCCGCTTCCACGCCCTCGACCTGCGCAAGTACGGTCGCAGCCTGCGCGACCACCAGACCCCGGGCTACGTGGCCGACCTGGCCACCTACGACGCGGACATCGAAGCGGCCCTGGCCGCGATGGGCCACGGCGAGAACGACGAACGGCCCTCCCGCAGGCGCCTGGTCCTGATGGGGCATTCCACCGGCGGCCTCACCCTGAGCCTGTGGGCGGCCAGGCACCCCGGCCGGGCCGGTGCCCTCGTGCTGAACAGTCCCTGGCTGGAGTTCCAGACCGGCGGGGTGGGCCGGGCGTTCATCTCGCCCCTGGTGCAGCTGGGCGCCCGGGTGCAACCGCTGGGCACCCTTCCCCAGGTGGACCTGGGCTTCTACAGCCGCTCGGTCTCGGCCGACCTCGACGGCGAGTGGTCGTACGAGCCACGCTGGCGGCCGGCCCGCGGCTTTCCGGCGCACCGGGCCTGGCTGAACGCCGTGCTCGAGGGCCACGCCGCCGTAGCGGCCGGGCTGGGCATCGACGTGCCGACCCTCACCCTGCTCTCGGCGCGCTCGACGATCCTGCCGCGCTGGAACGACCAGATGCGCCAGTCCGACAGCGTGCTGGTGGTGGACGACATCGCCCGCGCCGCCGTGCGACTGGGCCCCACCGTCACCGTGGCCCGTATCGAGGGCGCCCTGCACGACATGACTCTCTCCGCGGCGGCTCCGCGCCGAGCGGCCTACGCCGCCATCACCCGGTGGCTGCGCGCCTACGCGCCCTAACCATCCGCGAACTGTGAGAAAAGCCCCAAATCTCGCGAGATTCTGGGGCTTTTCTCACAGTTCGCGAGGGGGAGGTTAGCGGAAGTTGACGAACTGGAGGGCTACGTCGAGGTCCTTGCCCTTGAGGAGGGCCATCGTGGACTGCAGGTCGTCGCGGCTCTTGGAGGAGACCCGGAGTTCGTCGCCCTGGATCTGGCTCTTGACGCCCTTGGGGCCCTCGTCGCGGATGATCTTGTTGATCTTCTTCGCGTTCTCCTGATCGATGCCGGCCTTCATGCTGGCTTCGATGCGGTATTCCTTGCCGGAGGCGTACGGGTCGCCGGCGTCGAGGCTGCGCAGCGAGATGCCGCGCTTGATCAGCTTCGACTCGAACACCTCGAGGATCGCCTTGACCCGCTCCTCGGTGTTCGCCTTCATGAGCACCTTCTCGCCGCTCATCTCGATGGATGCGCCGACGTTCTTGAAGTCGTAGCGCTGCGCCACCTCTTTATGAGCCTGGTTGAGGGCGTTGTCGACCTCCATGGGGTCGACCTTGCTGACGATGTCGAACGTAGAATCTGCCATGGGAGCCATGTTACCGAGAAGGGCCGGATGCCGCCCATCGGCCGGTCGATCAGTCGCCGGGGCGGGCCGTGCTCGAGCGCACGATGAGCTCGAACGGCATCGGGGTGTTCAGCGCCGCCTGGTCGTGCTGGCCCGGATGCAGCTGGTCCATCAGGATCTCCACGGCCTTGGCGCCCTGGCCCTGCGGGAACTGCGCGATGGTGCTCAGGCCGAAGAAGTCGGCCAGTTCGTGGTCGTCGATGCCGATCACCGAGACGTCCCGCGGCACGACCAGGCCCAGGTCGCGGGCGGCCAGGATGCTGCCGATCGCCATCTCATCCGAGGCGGCGAAGATCGCGGTCGGCCGGTTGTGCGGGCTGCCGAGGAGCTGCTTGGCGGCCTGGTAGCCGCCGCGGATGGTGAAGTCGGCCGGCTGGAACAGTTCGGGGGCCACGCCGATGCCGGCGGCCTCCAGGGCGGCCTCGTAGCCGAAGCGCCGGTTGGTGGGCAGGTGGAAGTCGAGGTCGAAGTCCTTGTTGCCGCCGATGTGGGCGATCCGGGTGTGGCCGAGGGCAAGCAGGTGCTCGGTCGCGAGCCTGGCCACGGCCCCGTCGTCGATGGTGAGGGTGCGCACGCCCGTGATCGGGCCGCCGACACCGACCAGCGGTTTGCCCAGGGCATGCAGCCTGGCCACCTCGCTCTCGGTCAGTTCGAGGGAGATCGCGATCACGGCATCCACCCGCTGGCGCAGCAGGAAGTGCTCGAAGACGCTGCGCCGTTCGTCGCCGCCGCCGGTGAGGTTGTAGAGGGTGAGGTCGTAACCGTTGTGCAGCAGCGCCTTCTGCGCGCCCTCCACGACGCTGGAGAAGAACCAGCGGTTGAGGAACGGCACCACGACGCCGATGTTCTTCATCCGGCCGGACGCCAGGCTGGACGCGTTCGATGACACCACGTAGCCCAGCTCGAGCGCCGCGGCCTTGACCTTGAGCCGGGTGGTGGGTGACACGTGACCGTTGCCGCTCAGGGCGCGCGAAACCGTGGCGGTGGAGACGCCCGCACGGCGGGCGACCTCGTCGATGCCGACCATGGGGTTCCTTAACGGCGTGCAAGAAGGGGTGTGAAGTGATCATATCCACCGGTTTGCGGGCCGGCTGCCCCGGCTGATTTCGCACTTGGGCCCTTCGGCTTGTATTCTGTCTGAGCGTCTCCGGTCACGTGGCTACATATGGCCGGGTATGCACTGGCGAGTTACCCAAGCGGCCAAAGGGATCTGACTGTAAATCAGACGGCGTAGCCTTCGTGAGTTCGAATCTCGCACTCGCCACAGCAAGAATGGGGCAAGACCAGCACAATCAGTACCGCACCACCACAGCGCGCCGGAGATCCGGCGCGTTTGTGCGTTAACCGGCCGGTCACCATCCGCTCCTGTCGTCGGGGCACGCTCTGGCGTACCGTGGGCGGATGACCCCGACGACCACGACCGAATTGCTCGCCCTCGCCCAGGAGGCCGCCATCGCGGCCGGGGAGCTGGCCCGGCGCCGGCGAGCCGAAGGCGTGGAGATCGCGGCCTCGAAGTCGTCCCCCGAGGACGTGGTGACCCTCGCCGACCGGGAGACCGAGGCGCTGATCCGTGGCCTGTTGGCGGATGCCCGGCCGAACGACGGCTTCTACGGCGAGGAGTCCACCGCCACCGCCGGCACCTCGGGTCTCACCTGGGTCGTCGACCCCATCGACGGCACCGTCAACTACCTCTACGGCATCCCCTTCTACGCCGTGAGCATCGCCGTGGTCGAGGGAGACCCCGACCCGGCCAGCTGGACGACCCTGGCCGGTGCCGTGCGCAACCCGGCCATCGACGAGCTCTTCTCGGCCCGCGCCGGCGGCGGGGCACACCTGAACGGCCGGGCCCTGCAGGTCGCCGGCGGCGTGCCGCTGTCCCTGGCCCTGTTCGGCACCGGATTCTCCTACGACTCGGTGCGGCGCACCCGCCAGGCGAACGTGCTGCAGGGCCTGATCCACCGGGTGCGCGACGTGCGGCGGATGGGCGCGGCCTCCCTCGACCTGTGCTCGGTCGCGGCCGGCCGGCTCGACCTCTACTACGAACGCGGACTGCACCCCTGGGACCACGCCGCCGGCGCCCTGGTCGCCGCGGAGGCCGGCGCCCGGGTGGGCGCCTTCGGTGACGATCGTGAAGGCCTCAGCCTTCTCATCGCTGCCGCGCCCGATCTCTACGACGCGGCCGAGCCGCTGCTGGCGAATCTTTTCGAACAATTTATGGCGGATGACGACATTTGAGAGTCCGGGTGCCCAAGCGGGCGCCCTCGCCGCACGATGTCAGGGCAGACGCCGGATTTGCTATCACGCCTGGCCCCTCCCGCGCATCCTCCACAGGGTGGGGTGCACCCCGTTTTCGGGTGTGATTCAGCGACATCAAATGGTGATTTTGCGCCTCGCAAGCTAGCCTTTATCTATTCGTTACTTTGGCCCAGGCCAGAACACGAGCCTCTCGTTCACTAAATCGCGCCGAAAGTACCCGTCCTTTGTCACGTCACACCCCGTTGTCGGATGCCCATGCAGCCGACTCCAGTGACCCCTCACGGAGCGACCTCAACCGGCACGAATCGGGCGCAAGAGCCCACGCGGCCGCCGCGCCGGAGCGCGCGCTCACGCGCCGCGAACAGCGCGAGCTCGAGCGCCGCGCCGTGGTCGAGACCGAACAGACGCCGGTCATCGAGCCCGCGAGCACCGAAAACACCGACTTTGTTGCCGTCGCCCACGTAGACACCGAGCCCGCGGACACCGAGCCCGCGGCCGAGCTGTCGCCGGAGGCGCACCGCCTCGTCGGCGCCGAGCTGGCCGAACCGCACCTCGAGGCCGTCGTCCTCAAGGAACGCGACCTGGCCCTGCCTCCCGAGCCGGCCTACGAGCAGTTCCCCAGCGACGTTTCCCCGAACACCACCACCACAACCATCGTGCTGCCGTCGCGCGCGGCCCTGCGTGCCCAGCTGCGCGCCGTGCCGGCGAGCGACGACACCACGCCAGCCGCCGCCCCCGCTGCGGCGTCAGCGGCCCGCACAGCGCCGAGCCAGCCCGAGCGCACTGAGTCGGTACACACCGAGTCCGCACGCACCGAATCCGAGCGCATCGTGCCCGACTTCGTGCCGCGCACCCGGGCCCTGCCGTCCTCCGCCAAGCGCGGCGCCGCCTCGGCCCGCTCCGGCCACCACCGCATGCGCATGCTGGCCACCAAGGGCGGATCGATCATCGCGATGTCTTTCGTCGCGCTGATGGCCGTCGCCACCTCGATTCCCGCCGAGGCCCTGCTGTCCTCCAGCGACGTGCAGGCCGCGGCGCTCGAGGCGAAGAAGCCCACCAGCGGTGCCGAGCCGGCTCAGGTCATCAACCTGGCCAACGGCACCGACACCATCACGGTCGAGCAGGACAGCTACCAGTCGCAGTCCATCGCCGAGGTTGCCGCCGCCAGCGGCATCCGGATGGAAGACACCTTCAGCAACAACCCGAACGGAACCATCCAGTGGCCGTTCGCGGTCGGCGTGCACGTGGGTGACCAGTTCGGCTACCGCAACTGCGCGGGCTGCTCGGTCAACCACGGCGGCCAGGACTTCAACCCCGGCCTCGGAGCGCCCATCCAGGCGATCGCCGACGGTGTGGTCAGCTTCACCGAAGACGGCGAAGGCAGCCTCGGCGTGCACATGATCATCGACCACATGATCGACGGCAAGCTGGTCTCCAGCGTCTACGCGCACATGATCCACGGCTCGATGCTGCTGAAGACCGGTGACGTCGTCAAGGTCGGCCAGGTCATCGGCAAGGTCGGTTCCACGGGTATGTCGACCGGACCGCACCTGCACTTCGAAATCCGCCTCGGCGGCATCAGCGGCACCAAGACCGACCCGCTGGTCTGGCTCTACGCCAACACGAACTAGCTCGCGCCTCCAACATCCCGCGAAAGCGGTCATGTGGCTGCTTCGCGGGCGTGAAGCGACCACAAGCCCGCTTTCGCGAGGTTCGGGTCAGACTGCCTTGGCCAGGAACGCCTCGAGCAGCGACCGGGGGAGCGGGAACGGCGCCAGGCCGTCCGCGGCGTGCTGGGCTGGCGGCGAAGCCAGGGCCGGCTCGTCCGCGGACGTGGCCCCCAGCGACACGACCTGGTCGTGCAGGCGCTCCATGTCGATGTCGAGCCGGTTGGCCACGTCTGCGGCCTGCTTGAGCTCGCCCACGAGGGCGGGCGGCACGGCGCCGTCGTACTTGTAGAAGATCTTGTGCTCAAGGCTGGCCCAGAAGTCCATGGCCACGGTGCGGATCTGCACCTCGACCGTGACCGGCTGCACCCGGTCGGACATGAATACCGGGATCGCGACGATCAGGTGCAGGCTCTTGTAGCCGTTCGGCTTGGGATCCTTGATGTAGTCCTTGACCTGCAGCACGGTGATGTCCCGCTGGCTGGTGAGCATCTCGAGCACCCGGTAGGTGTCGGAGATGAAGCTGCAGGTGATGCGGATGCCCGCGATGTCCTGGATGTTCTCGCGGATGCCCTCGAGGTCGAGCGGGTAGCCCTTGCGGTTGGCCTTCTTGAGGATCCCCTCCGGCGACTTGAGCCGGTGGCTGACGTGCTCGATCGGGCTGTAGTCGTGGATCGCGCTGAACTCTTCCTTGAGGATGTTGACCTTGGTCATCATCTCGTCGGTCGCGAACTTGTACGACATCATGAACCGGGTGAGTTCGGTGCGGATCTGCCGAAGGTCGGTCGGCCATTCGAGATCCTGGTCGGTCACGAGCGCTCCCCTGTCAACGACGGCCCCACGAGTGTTGGTGACCACCTCGAGTCTGCCACCCCCCGCTCCGGTACTCCTGAGAGCCAGCTGCGAGCGGGGGGAGCGGCGGCTGTGACCGCCTAGGCCTTCAGCCAGGCCGTGGTGTCGCCGGGCAGAGTACGCCCGGTCAGGGCCGCGCTGGCGAGCAGCAGGTCGCCGGCCGGCAGTTCAACGGGCTGGTCGCCGGTGTTGGCGACCACGATGACATTCCGGTTACGGAATACGAGCACATCGTCGCTCGGCGATGGCAGCCATTCGACCGAGCCGAGGCCGAGTTCGTTCTCGCGGCGGAGGGCCAGGGCGGCGGTGTAGAGCTCGAGGGTCGAGCCCTCAACGCCGGCCTGCGCGTCGCGCGCCAGGGTGGCCCACTCGGCCGGCTGTGGCAGCCAGCTCTTCGCGCTCGGACCGAAGCCGTACGACGGTGACGCGCCTTCCCACGGGATGGGTACCCGGCAGCCGTCGCGGCCGTAGCGCTCCCCGTTGGTGCGGAACCAGGTGGGATCCTCCCGCGACGAGTCGGGCAGGTGGATGACCTCGGGCAGCCCGAGTTCCTCGCCCTGGTAGATGTAGCTGGAGCCCGGCAGGGAGAGCATCAGGGCGGATGCGGCGCGAGCGCGACGCAGTCCCACCACGGTGTCCGGCAGGCCGACGGTGTTCGGGCCGATGCCGTGTCCCTGCAGGTTGTCGGCGGTGAGCGCGAGCCTGGAGGCGTGGCGCACGACGTCGTGGTTGGAGAGCACCCAGGTGCTCGGCGCTCCCACGGCGCTGAACGCGGCGAGCGAGTCGTCGATCACGCGGTGCAGCGCATCGGCCTGCCACGGGGTCTCCAGGTAGGCGAAGTTGAAGGCCTGGTGCATCTCGTCCGGGCGCACCCACTGCGCCACCCGGTCGAGCGGGTCGACCCAGGCTTCGGCGGCCAGGATGCGGTCACCCTCGTACTCGTCGAGCACCAGACGCCAGTCCCGGTAGATGTCGTGCACGCCGTCCTGGGCCCAGTACGGGGCACCCGCAACGGGCTCGGCCACGACGCCGGGCTCGAGCGCGGTCGTCGCGCCGCCCATGCTGCCGCCGTCGGCCGGCGGCGTGTAGTCGGGCAGGCCCTTGGCCTTGATCATGCCGTGGGCGACATCCACCCGGAAGCCGTCGACGCCGCGGTCCAGCCAGAAACGGAGCACATTGCGGAATTCGGTGCGCACCCACTCGTTGTCCCAGTCGAAGTCGGGCTGGGTGGTGTCGAACAGGTGCAGGTACCACTGGCCGGGGGTGCCGTCGGGGTCGGTCGTGCGGGTCCAGGCGTTGCCGCCGAACACGGACTCCCAGTTGTTCGGCGGAAGCTCGCCGTTCTCGCCGAGGCCGTCGCGGAAGATGTAGTGCAGGCGCTCGTCACTGCCGGGGCCGGCGGCCAGGGCGGCCTGGAACCACGGGTGGTCGCTGGAGGAGTGGTTGGGCACGATGTCGACGATCACGCGGATGCCCAGGGCGTGCGCGGCGGCCTGCATCTCGTCGTAGTCGGCGAGTGTGCCGAACAGCGGGTCGACGTCGCAGTAGTCGGAAACGTCGTAGCCGGCGTCGCGCTGCGGCGACCGGTAGAAGGGGGACAGCCAGATGGCGTCCACCCCCAACTCGGCCAGCTGCGGCAGGCGCGACCGGATGCCGGCAAGGTCGCCCATGCCGTCACCGTTGGCGTCAGCGAACGACCGCGGGTAGATCTGATAAATAACGGCGGTACGCCACCACTCTGTGCCTGTCATGACGAAAACACTACGGCATTCCGCCATGTGTGCAAGCGTTTCCACAAATCGCGCCAATCAGTCACGCTTGTGGACTATCGATAACCACAGACTGGGTTGCCAATCGTCGAAATGGCAGGTATACATGTAACCGCTTGCACAATTGTCAATGTTGATTATGAAAGGCACACCAATGATGGTGAAGAAGAATGGCCTGCTGGCCGCCGGCGCAATTGCCGTCGCCGCGTCCCTGGCCCTGGCCGGCTGCTCGGCCGGTTCGAACTCGAGCGGCACCACATCGGATGCCGACTCCAGCACACTGACCGTGTGGGTGGACGCCGACCGCGCCGCCGTGTTGAAGGACGCCGCCGCGGCCTTCACCAAGGAGTCCGGGGTCAAGGTCAAGCTGGTCCAGAAGGACTTCGCGAAGATCCAGGAAGAGTTCATCGCCCAGGTGCCCACCGGCAAGGGCCCGGACATCACCATCGCCGCGCACGACTGGCTCGGCAACTTCGTGAGCAACGGCGTGGTTCAGCCCGTCGAGCTCGGCGACACCGCGGCCGACTACCAGCAGGTCGCCGTCACCGCCATGAGCTACGAGGGCAAGACCTACGGCGTGCCGTACTCGATCGAGAACATCGCCCTGCTGCGCAACACCGCGCTGGCCCCCACCGCCCCGGCCACCTTCGACGACATGGTCGCCGCTGGAACCGCCGCCGGCACCGAGTTCCCCTACCTCGTACAGATCGGCCCGGAGGCCGACCCGTACCACCTGTACCCGTTCCAGACCTCCTTCGGGGCGCCGGTCTTCGGCACCAACGCCGACGGCAGCTACAACCCCGAGGACCTCACCGTCGGCAACGCCGGCGGAGAAGCCTTCGCCACCTGGCTCGCCGCCGAGGGCGCGGCCGGCCGGATGAGCGTGAACCTCACCGGCGACATCGCCAAGGAGAAGTTCTACGCCGGCGCCTCGCCGTTCCTCCTGACCGGACCGTGGAACGTGCCGGACGCCCAGGCTGCCGGCATCGACGTGTCCGTGGACGCCGTGCCGTCCGCCGGTGGCCAGGCCGCCCAGCCCTTCGTGGGCGTGCAGGGCTTCATGGTCAGCGCCAAGACCAAGAACGCCATCGCCGCCAACGAGTTCCTGGTGAACTACATCGGCAGCGAAGACGTGCAGACCGCGCTCTACGACGTCGGTGGACGCCCGCCGGCACTGACCGCCGCGTTCGAGGCCGCCAGCGCCGACCCGATCACCGCCGGATTCGGTGCCGTCGGCGCCTCCGCCGTGCCGATGCCCAACATCCCGCAGATGGGCAAGGTCTGGCAGTTCTGGGGCGTCACCGAGGCTGCGATCATCAGCAACCAGGGTGACCCCGTGCAGCTGTGGCAGAAGATGACCGCGGACATCGCGGCCGCCATCCAGTAACACGCACCACCAGCATCACCGGGTGCGCCCGGCCCCGCCGGGCCGGGCGCACCGCATCACCGCAGTACGCACGTCGCAGCACGCCAGCCAGGCAGCAGAGAGCAGACAATGATGACTACCCCCGGAACCGAGCGCGATCGGGCCCAGATCGTCGCCGCCAAGAAGCAGCGGCAGGCGAGTCGCATCGCGGAGGCCGCATCCGCCGGCATCAAGGTGCTGCTGGTCAAGGTGCTGCTGCTCGGAATCGTCGACGCGATCAGCGTCTACGCGCTCTTTGTGCTCTTCATCAAGCAGGACTGGCTGGTCTTCAGCCTGGTGCTTTTGGTGACGATCGTCGTGAACTGGGTCTACTTCCGGGTCAAGGGCCTGCCGGCCAAGTACCTCACCCCCGGCCTGATCTTCCTGCTCATCTTCCAGATCTTCGTGGTCGGGTACTCCGGCTACATCGCGTTCACCAACTACGGCACCGGCCACAACAGCAACAAGGAAGACGCGGTCAACTCGCTGATCCTCTCCTCGCAGGAGCGGGTACCGGATTCGCCCAGCTACGCCCTCACCGTGCTCGAACAGGCCGGCGCCTACAGCTTCCTGGTCACCGACCCCGATGGTGAGATCAGCGTCGGCAACCCGGATTCGCCGCTGACCGAGGTCACCGACGCCGACACGGATGCCTCCGGCCAGGCCATCGGCCTGCCCGGCTACACCGCGCTGAACTTCGCCGACATCGTGAACAACCAGGAGGCCATCGCCGCCCTGGCCGTGCCCGTCTCCGACGACCCCAACGACGGCAGCCTGCGCACCCCCGACGGTTCCGCCGCCTATCTCTACCTCTCCGACCTGGTCTACGACGAGGCCGCCGGCACCATGACCGACGCCAGCACCGGCGTGGTCTACACCGAGGATCCCTCCCAGGGCTCGTTCGTCGCCGAAGACGGCGCCGACCTGCAGCCCGGCTGGAAGGTGGAGGTGGGCCTGGCCAACTTCGCCAAGGCCTTCGGCACCGACTCAATCCGCGGCCCGCTGATCAGCGTGACCCTGTGGACCTTCGCCTTCGCGTTCCTCTCTGTGGCCACGACCTTCGCCCTGGGCCTGTTCCTGGCCATCGTCTTCAACGACCTGCGGATGCGCGGCCGGAACGTCTACCGGGTCGTCATGATCCTGCCCTACGCCTTCCCCGCCTTCCTCTCCGCCCTGGTCTGGGCCGGGATGCTCAACCCGCAATTCGGTTTCATCAACCAGGTGCTGTTCGGCGGGGCGGAGATCCCCTGGCTCACCAACGAGTGGCTGGCCAAGTTCAGCATCATCTTCGTGAACCTCTGGCTGGGTTTCCCCTATATGTTCCTGGTCTGCACCGGCGCGCTGCAGTCCATCCCCGGCGAGCTGCAGGAAGCGGCCACCGTGGACGGCGCCCGGCCCTGGCAGGTGTTCCGGCTGATCAAGCTGCCGCTGCTGCTGGTGTCGGTCTCACCGCTGCTGATCGCCTCGTTCGCGTTCAACTTCAACAACTTCAACCTCATCTACATGCTCACCAACGGCGGGCCGCGTGACGTGACGGCGGGGGTGAACGTCGGCGCCACCGACATCCTGATCTCGATGGTCTACAAGGTGGCCTTCGTCGGCGCCAACCGGGACTACGGGTTGGCCAGCGCCTTCTCGATCCTGATCTTCGTGCTGGTCGCGCTCGTGTCGATCATCAGCTTCAGACAGACCAAGGCACTAGAGGAGTTGAACTGAGATGGCGACCACGACTATCGCAGCCCCGAGCAGCATGGACTACATCCCCGTGAAGCACCCGTTCAACTTCGGCCGCTGGTTCCGCGCCACCGGCTGGCGCCACCTGGTCGGCGCCGTCATGGTGATCTTCTCCGCCTTCCCGCTGCTCTACGTGCTCTCGGCCTCGCTGCACCCCGGCGGCACCCTGATCACCGCCAACGGCCTGTTCAGCGAGGTGGACCTGGGCAGTTACGTCACCCTGTTCAACCTGCCGCAGCAGCCGTACGCGGCCTGGTACGGCAACACCCTGCTGATCGGCGGCATCACCTCCGCCGGCACCGTGTTCCTCGGTGCCCTGGCCGCCTACTCGTTCTCCCGGATGCGTTTTGTCGGCCGCCGCGCCGGCCTGCTGATGCTGGTGCTGGTGCAGATGTTCCCGCAGCTGCTCGCCGTCGTGGCGATCTTCCTGCTGCTCAACGGCATCTCCGACATCTTCCCGGCCATCGGCCTGGACACCCAGATCGGCCTGATCATGGTCTACCTCGGTGGTGCCCTCGGCGTGAACACCTACCTGATGTACGGCTTCTTCAACACGATCCCGGCCTCCATCGACGAGGCCGCCAAGCTGGACGGTGCCGGCCACGCCCGGATCTTCTTCACCATCATCCTGCGGCTGGTCGCGCCCATCCTCGCGGTGGTCGGGCTGCTGTCGTTCGTTGGCACCACCAACGAGTTCGTGATCGCGAGCATCGTGCTGATCACGCCCGAGAAGCAGACCCTCGCGGTGGGCCTGTACCAGTTCGTGTCGCAGGAGTTCTCGAGCAACTACTCGGTCTTCGCGGCCGGCGCCGTGCTCGCCGCCCTCCCCGTGATGGCGCTGTTCCTCTGGCTGCAGAAGTACATCGTGGGTGGCCTGACGGCCGGATCGGTCAAGTAGCCAACACGATGCTGCCGCACCACCTGCTCCCGCACAGCCCCATGCCGCTCCTCGCCCTTCCGCACCATGATGGCTCGCCGCTGTACGTCTCCACCCAGGCGCCGGCCCTCGGCGACACCGTCACCGTGCGGCTGCGCATCCCGCTCGCCTTCGGCGACGTGACGATGGTGCGCACCCGCGCCAACCCCGACCAGGAACCGCGCTTCGGCGACGCCCGGCGGCTCGGCACCACCGAGCAGGCCGACGACGGCTACGCCTGGTGGGCCGCCGACCTGGTGGTGGAGAACCCGGTGCACGGCTACAGGTTTCTGCTCAGCATGGCCGACGGCGGCCACTGGTGGCTGAACGCCAGCGGGCTGCACGACATCGAAACCCTCGATTCGGAGGACTTCAAGCTCGTCGCCCACCCGGCCCCGCCGGACTGGGCCGCGACGAGCGTGATGTACCAGGTCTTCCCCGACCGGTTCGCGCGCTCTGCCGCCGCCGACACCCGCGAGGCGCCGGACTGGGCGATGCCGGCCGAATGGACTGACGCCGTCGACCAGCTCCCGCCGGGCCGGTCGCACCAGTTCTACGGGGGTGACCTCGACGGCATCACCGAGCACCTCGACCACCTCGCGCGTCTCGGCGTGACCCTGCTCTACCTCACGCCGGTGTTCCCCGGCCGCTCCAACCACCGCTACGACGCGGCCGGCTTCACCGAGGTCGACCCGTTGCTCGGCGGCGACGCGGCGCTGATCCGGCTCGTTACGGCCGCCCACGCCCGCGGGCTCAAGGTGATCGGCGACCTCACGTCCAACCACTCCGGCGACGGTCACGAGTGGTTCCAGGCGGCGCATCTGAGCCCCACGGCTCCCGAGAGCGCCTTCTACTACTGGCTCGACCCCGAGCAGCGCGACTACATGTCCTGGCTGGGGGTGCCGGAGCTGCCCAAGTTCAACTGGAGCTCAACGGAGCTTCGCCGCCGGTTCATCGACGGCCCAGGCTCGGTGGTGGCCAGGTGGCTCGAGGCGCCGTTCCACCTGGACGGCTGGCGCATCGACGTGGCGAACATGACCGGCCGTCTCGGCGACGAGGACCTCAACGCCGACGTGCGGCAGACCATCCGCCGCACCATGATCGAGGTGAACCCCGACACCATCCTGCTCGGCGAATTCACCAACGACGCCTCGGCCGACTTCCAGGGCGACGCCTGGCACGGCGCGATGACCTACGCCAACTTCACCCGGCCGCTCTGGTCGTGGCTCTGCCGGCCCGACCAGGTTTCGTCGTTCTTCGGGTTGCCGCTTAGCAGCATCCCGGCGCACACCGGCGAACAGTTCCACCGGGCGCACACCCGGTTCGCCGCCGGCTTCCCCTGGCGCACCCGGCTGGCCACCATGAACGCCCTGGACACCCACGACACGGCGCGGTTCCGCACCCACGCCGACGCCGAGGTGGTGCCCGTGGCCGTGGGGCTCTCGGTGACCCTGCCGGGCATCCCGGTGGTCTTCGCGGGCGACGAGTTCGGCCTGGTCGGCGTCGACGGCGAACACTCCCGCACGCCGATGCCGTGGGGGAGCGCGGCCGAGCCGGATGTCGCCGCGACCATCGACCTGTATTCGACGCTGATCGGCCTCCGCCGCGGCCACGAGGCGCTCAGCACCGGTGGGCTGCGCTGGCTGCACGTGGGCGAGGATGCGCTCGTCTACGTGCGCGAGACCGCGCAGGAGTCGGTGCTGCTGCTGGCGACCCGGGCGGCGGCCGAGGTGACCCTGCCGGGCTGGGTGCTGCCCGTCGGCGGCCTCACCGGCGAGGTTCACCCGGAGGCCGGAACGGCCGTCTGCACGGTGACCGACGCCGGCGTCCGGCTGGTCGCCGCCGGCGCATCCTTCACGGCCTGGGCGCTGCCGGGCGTCACAATTGCCCCGGATGCCCACCCTGTGTCGCCGACGGGTCTCGCGAGGTGATAATGTTTACCGGTTGCCAAAAGCACGGTTCAACTTCGTAAAGTGTGAAGTTTTGCCCCCTTAGCTCATTGGTAGAGCACTTCCTTGGTAAGGAAGAGGTAGTGGGTCCGATTCCCACAGGGGGCTCAGGCTTGAGAGTTAGGCTCTCACGGTCTAAGGCGGGGTAGCTCAGTTGGTTAGAGCACACGGCTCATAATCGTGGTGTCGCGGGTTCAATTCCCGCTCCCGCTACACACGGCCCGGACTTCTATGGAAGCTTCGGGCCTTTTCTTTGCCTTCCTGACCTCTCGCAGGGCCAGATCACGTCGTGGCTGTGTGCTCAAATGGTGAGATGAAAGCCCAGATCGACCGCGCCAACGCCTTCGCTTCGCTGCATGTGGCCGGCGAACCCATCGTCTTGCCCAATGCCTGGGACGCCGCGTCGGCTCGAATCGTAGCGGCGGCGGGGGCCAGGGCGGTCGCGACGACAAGTGCGGGAGTCGCGTGGGCTCTCGGGCATCCGGACGGCAACCGGTTGGCTCGCGAGGACGCACTTCATGCGCTGGCACGGATAGCGCGCTCTGTGACGCTCCCGGTCTCCGCCGATATCGAGCAGGGGTACGGTGAACTCCCGGACGACGTCGGGCGAACCGTCGCTGCGTGCATCGATGCCGGCATAGTGGGCGTCAACATCGAGGACTCGCTTCGTCCGGTCGCGGAGCAACAGTTGCGGATCACGGCCGCCCGCACCGCAGCGGAGGGCGCGGGAGTGCCCCTCTTCATCAACGCGCGGATCGACACCCACAGGCTGGGCGACAGCGGCTCCGACGCGTGGCTGGACGAAACGATCACGCGCGCGCGGGCCTACGAGCAGGCCGGAGCCGACGGCGTCTTCGTTCTCGGTGCGCTGCGAGCCGAGACTATCCGGGCTCTCGTGACCGCAACGGCGCTGCCGGTGAACGTCGCTTTCGGTCCTGGGACGCTTCCGATCGTCAAGCTCGCAGAAGCGGGGGCGGCCAGGATCAGCGCCGGGTCGTCGATCGCCGAGGCCGCATACAGTCTGGTGGAGGAATGGGCCGCAAAGATGTTCGAGAAGACCGACACCGGCGACCTCCCAGCCCCTGGCCTGTCCTGGGCCGAACTCAACCGGCTGGTTTCGTAAGCACCGGCGTCCGGATCTGATCCAGGAGGCCGATGCCGCTGGCGTCGTCGACGGCGGCGTCCTGACAGCCCTGCTCCGACCCCTGGGATGCCGCACTGGCCCTAGTCTGAATTCCGTGAGTGACGCTAAGCCGGAAAGGCAACGCCTTCTGTCCCTGATCGGAGACCAGCTGCTGGTCGCGGGGGTGGATGGCGCGAGCCTGAGCGGGATCGCCCGGGCCGTGGGTTCGAATAATCGGATGCTGCTCTACTACTTCGGCTCCCGCGAAGAGATGATCATCGCCGCTGGTGTCGACTTGGTGAACCGCTTCCCGCGCATCAACGGCCTGAACGAGCGGCTCTCGCCCGACGGTTCGCTCGCCGAGCGGTTGGACGCCGCCTGGGACCAGATCGCCCACCCCGACAACGTGCCGTACATCCGGCTCTTCTTCGAGTTCATCGGCATGGCCGCCCGTAAGCCGGACAACGCCGGAATCCTCCAGGCCGTGGTCGGCGGGCTGCCTGAGTCGGTGCGGGAGGCCTTCGCGCTGGACGGTCATTCACCGGAGCAGTCGTTGCGCCTGGCCACGCAAGTGGTGGCCATGTGGCGCGGGTTCCAGGTGAACCTCCTGGCCGGCGTGCCGCGTGAGGAACTTCGCATCATCCAGGCCGCCGCGGTGCGCAGTCTGCTCGCGGATCAGCCCGTCGGCACGGACAAGCGCTCCGCGGGCGACCCCCGATAGCGCTCGGGGAACGTTCCCAAGAAGGCGAAATCCAACTCGTCTGCGTTGGAAACGTCGCCGTAATCTTCCTCACTTACCGTTGAACTGTTCAGTTCAGTTCGTGGAAGCGAAGCCATTACGCGCGACGGGAAGACACTATGACGGAGTCGGCAACCGACACCATTCAGGCCAGCGGCGCAACCGCCGCCGCCGGGTCCAGCCCTGTGATGCGACGGGCGCCCACCGAAGCCATAACGCTCCGTAACGTCACCATGTCCTTCGACCTGGGCCGGTCCAAGCGGATGACCGCCCTGGAAGACTTCAACCTCTCGGTCGCCGAGGGCGAATTCGTGGCGTTGCTCGGGCCGTCCGGCTGCGGCAAGTCCACGGTTCTCAGACTGGTCACCGGGCTGGAACAGGCCACCAGCGGCGAGGTCCTGGTCGAGGACCGGGCGCCGGCCGATCTGGCGAAATCGCACCGCCTGGGCGTGGCCTTCCAGGAGCACGCTCTGCTGCCCTGGTCGTCTGTGCGCGAGAACATCGCGCTGCCCTTCCGCTTGGCCCGTCGCGCCGTCGACTGGCAGCGTGTCGACGAACTCATCACTCTCGTCGGCTTGGTCGGCTTCGAGAAGGCCCGGCCCCGCCAGCTCTCCGGTGGCATGAAACAGCGTGTGGCCATCGCTCGCGCCCTGGTGCTCAGCCCCGACGTTCTGCTCCTGGACGAGCCGTTCGGGGCGCTGGATGCGGTGACCCGACGCCGGATGAACGGCGAGCTTGCCCGCATCTGGGAGGAACAGCACATCACCACCCTTCTGGTCACGCACGACGTGGAGGAGGCCGTGCTCCTCGCCGACCGTGTGGTCGTCCTCACCGGCCGCCCCGGCCGGGTGCGTCACGTGCAGACCGTGGACATGCCGCGCCCCCGCCACGCCGACATCACCCGCAGCGCCGAATTCCGCGCCGTCGTCGACCACCTCACCGACCTGCTCGACGTGGACAGGAAGACCGAGTGAGAATCCGGTCACCCCGCTGGTTGAACAACGCCATCGGGGTTCTCATCCTCCTCGTCCTCGCCGAGCTGATCGGCCGCACCGGCATCGCCGGCCGCAGCTGGCCGCCCCTCACCGAGGTCTTCGGCTATCTGACCGAGCCCGTGGCGCAGGCAACCGTGCTGCGTGCGCTGAGCGCCACCGCCGCATCCGCCGGCTGGGGACTGGTGCTCGGGATCGTCTTCGCCGCGATCGCCGCCCTGCTCTCGACCTTCATCCCGGTGCTGCGACCCGGCCTGGACCGGCTCGCATCGGTGCTGAACGCGGTGCCGCTGATCGCCCTCGCGCCGCTGCTGATCACCACGGTCGGCCGCGAATCCACCCCGGCCGTCGTCGCCGCCCTCGGAGTGGGGTTTGTGATGTTCGTCGCCTTCACCGCGGGACTGTCCGGCGCCAGCGCGACGCACCAGGACGTGTTCGCGGTCTTCGGATCGGCCCGCACCACCACACTGCTCCGCCTCCAGGTTCCCGTGGCCCTGCCCACCGTGCTCGACGGGCTCGCCCTGGCCGCACCCACGGCAATCCTGGGAGCCACGATCGGCGAATGGTTCGGCGCACCCCGCGGCCTCGGCGTGCTCATCGTGAGCGCCATGCAGAACTACCAAGTGCTACTGCTCTGGGCCGCCGCACTCACCGCCGCCCTGCTCTCCCTGGCCGCCTATCTCATCGCCGTGCGGCTTCAGTCCGGCGCCGTTCGGAGGTTCACATGATCCGTCGCTCTCGCCTCGCCGGTCTGCTGCACTTCTGGCCGATCGTGGCCCTGGTGCTGCTGTGGGACATCTGGATCCTCAGCAACGGCTACACCTCCATCGTGGCCCCGCGCCCCTGGTCGGTGATCAACGACGTGCTGGGCCACCCGGATGCCTACGCGATCGACTTCCTCTGGACCCTCGCCGTGTCAGTGGGCGGGCTGCTCCTCGGCATGCTCCTGGGCACGGTCGCCGCAGTGCTGATCTCACTGTGGGCCCCGATGTCGGCCGTGCTCACCCCGGCCGCGCTCATCGTGCGCTCCGTTCCGGTCACGGTGATGATCCCCATCATCGCCCGCGTTTTCGGCTACGAGGTGTACACCGTCCTGGTGGTCACCGTGATCACCTCCTTCTTCCCCGCATTCGTGCTCGGACTCTCCGGCATGGCGTCGGCTCCGGCCAGCAGCCGCGACCTGTTCGTCGTCTTCGGCGCGTCCCGCCCCGCGTCGCTCTGGCGACTCCGACTGCCGTACGCCGTGCCGAATCTGCTCCTGGCCCTCCGGATCACCGCTCCGCTCGCCGTTTTGTCGGCGATGCTGGCGGAGTTCCTGATCGGACAGCAGGGGCTCGGCTACCTCTTCATCGTGGCTCGCAGCTACATGGAGATCGACCGGGCCTGGGGCACCGCACTGGTGGCCACGATGCTCTCGGTCTTCGCCTTCCTCGCCGCCCGCATGGTCGAGAGACGGGTGTCGCCCCGCTTCACCTGACCGCGGCGGCCGCCCCACCGAACGACACCCCGAGACGGGTCGTGCCTCCTGGCCACGCCTCTGCCCACATTCCTTCCCCCTGCATCCCCGGTTTCACCCGCTTCAACCCATTTCATCCTGATTCCCTTCTACCCCCCAAGGAGAACCATGCCCAACACCGAAGCAACAGCATCCGCGACGCCCGCGCGTCGATCCGGCCGATCGCGGTGGAGCGCCGGAATCGCCGCCGTCGGCATCACCGCACTGCTCGCCGGCTGCTCGAGCACCCCGGCCGCAGAATCAGCTTCAGCCGACACCGAATTGACCACCCTCAAGGTGGCGCTCGGCTGGATCACGAACGTCGAATGGGCCGGCTTCTGGGCCGCAGACGCGGCGGGTTACTACGAAGACGAAGGCCTCAAGATCGAATGGCAGGGCGGCGGGCCCAACGCCCCCACGACCATGGCCAGCGTCGCCTCCGGCACCGCGGACATCGGTGTCGAGGCCAACACCCAGGCCCTGCTGCAGTCCATCCCGGAGGGCAACGAGTTCACCCTGATGGGCTCCGTCTTCCAGACGTCGCCGTCGGCGCTGGTGTCCCTCGCCGACAACCCCGTGCGCACGGCCGCAGACCTGGTGGGCAAGACCGTTCTCGGCCAGGAAGGCACCCAGCAGCAGATCGACGCGATCCTGGCCATCAACGGCCTGGAGAAGGACTACGACTACGTCACCGCCGGCTTCGACCCCGGCCCCCTGGTCGAGGGCGCCGGCGATGTCTACACCGCCTACCTCACCAACCAGCCGATCATCCTCGAGGAGTCCTACGGCCTCAGCGAAGACGACTACGTCGTCACCACGATCGCCGACCTCGGCCTCCCGCTCTACGGCAGCACCATCTACACCGAAGCCGACACTCTGGCCGCCGACCGCGACGCCATGGTCGGGTTCCTACGCGCAACGGCCAAGGGCTGGCAAGACAACGAGGCCGACCCCGACGCGAACGCCGAACTCGCCGTCGACGTCTACGGCGCCGACCTGGGCCTGGACATCAACCAGCAGATCCGCGAGAACCGCCTGCAGATCCCGCTCACCCAGAGCGACCTGACCGACGAAAAGGGCCTGCTCTACATGGACCCTGCCGTGCTGGGCGGTGAAATGTACGACGGACTCCGCGCCGCCGGCATCTCCGAGCTTCCCGACGTCGACACCATCCTCGACCTGACCCTGCTCGACGAGATCTACGCCGACGGCCCCATCGCCAAGTAGTCCGTCCGGTCCGTTTCCCTCTGCAACCCGAAAAGGCATACCTATGAAGCCGTTCATCCTCGGCGTTTTCCAGCTCATGAATCCCAACGGAATGTCGGGCGCCAGCTGGCGCCACCCCGACAACACCTCGCTGGACTTCATGGACATCGACTACTGGGTGAAGCTCGCCACCATGCTGGAGGAAGCCAGGTTCGACTTCCTGTTCCTGGCCGACACCTACGGCACCCCCATCGTCGACGGGGAGATCCCGGCCGTCGCGCTGGAGCAGGCGATGAACGTGCCGACGGCCGATCCGGTGTCGCTGATGTCGGCGCTGGCGGTGACGACGACCAAGCTCGGGCTCGTCGTCACCTCCGCGACGACCTTCGAACCGCCATACGCGCACGCCAGGCGCTTCTCCACCCTCGACCACTTCTCCCGCGGGCGCATCGGCTGGAACATGGTCACCGGCGCGTCGGCAGAGTCGGCCGCGAAGGCGTTCGGCCAGCCGCTGACGCCGCACGACAAGCGCTACGACATGGGCGATGACTACCTCGACCTCGCCCTGAAGCTCTGGGAAGGGTCGTGGGAGGACGGCGCCGTGATCGCCGACAAGGCGGCGGGCATCTACGCGGATGCCTCCCGGGTGCACCGGGTGGTGCACCGCGGCGAGTACTACTCCACCGACTGCACCTACCAGGTGATCCCCTCGCCGCAGCGCACCCCGGTGCTCTTCCAGGCCGGCAGCTCCGGGCGGGGCCTGGAATTCGCGGCCAGGAACGCCGAGTGCGTCTTCCTGCAGGGCACCTCGATGGCCAAGGTCGCCGCAAGCGTCACCGAGATCCACACCAAGGCGCAGGGTTTCGGCCGCGCGCCCGGCTCGGTCAAGATCTTGGTCGGCCTGTCGGTCTTCACCGCCCCCACCCACGAGGAGGCGGTGCGGAAATACCAGGAGCTGCTGGATTTGACGACGGATGAATTCGCGGCCGCCTCGTACGTCGCCAACACCGGGATCAACCTCCTGGCGCTGGACCCGACCCAGCCGTTGCCGAAAATCGACGCCCAACAGGGCCAGAGCAACGTGGACCGCTATCGCAGCCAGAACGGCGAGAAGGAACTCACGGTGCGCGAGATCCTCGACGAATTCAAGAGCCGCGGGCTGCGCGGCCTGGTGCTGGTCGGCACGCCGGAAGAGGTCGCCGACCAGATGGAGGACTACGCCGACCAGACCGGCCTGGACGGTTTCCTCTTCGAGCCCCACATCGTGCCGGGCACCTACACCGACCTCATCGACCTGCTGCTTCCCGTTCTGCGGGAACGCGGCCGGGCGGCCACCGAGTACGGCGCCGACACCCTGCGCGAACGGATCTTCCCCGGCGAGGGCGCCCGACTCGCCGCGCACCATCCGGGAGCCGCCTTCCGCCCCCAGCCGGCTCACTCCCAGCCGGCCCACCTCCAGACCGTGAAAGGCTGACCAGCCATGACCATTTCCACCGGCACAGCACCCGCCGACGAAGAATTCATCGACATCACCCCGCCGCCCGGCATCATGCGCGACCTCAGCGCCCTGCCGAAGGCGCACCTGCACATCCACCTCGAAGCCACCGTGCGACCGACCACCCTGGCCGACCTGGCCCGTCAGGCCGGGCTGCCGATCCCGCAGACCGACGGCTTTGTCGAGTTCACCATGTTCAACCGGCGCTACCTCGGGCTGGTGCCGGTCATGCAGGGCACCCACCCGATCCTTCGCGTGATCTACGAAGCCGTCGAGGATGCCGCCGCGGTCGGCGTCGTCTACGCCGAGTTCGGCATCTCGCCGGCGTTCTACGTGGAGTCGTTCGGCAGCCTCGAAGCGGCCGTCGAGGCGATGGCCACCGCCGCCAGCGCCGCGGCCGCGGCCCACGGCATCGAGGTGGGCCTGATGATGACTGTCGACCGCACCGGCAGCACCGAGGCGGCGAACGAAACGGCGCGGGTCGCGGTGGCATTCGCCGACCGCGGAGTGGTGAGCCTCGGCATGGCCGGCGACGAACGGAACAACCCCGGCGTGAAGTATGAAGAGGCCTTCGCCATCGCCAAGGCGGGCGGCTTGTTGTCCACCCCACACGCCGGCGAGCTGGTCGGCCCCGAGTCGGTGCGGGGTGCGGTGTGGGCGCTCCAGGCCGACCGCATCCAGCACGGTGTGCGCGTGATCGAAGACCCGGCGCTGATGAAAGAAGTCGCGGAACTGGGCATCTGCCTGGACGTCTGCCCCACCTCGAACCTGATGCTCGCCGTCGTGCCCTCACTCTCCGAGCACCCGCTCAAGGCCCTCCTCGAGGCGGGCGTGCGGTGCTCGATCAACGCCGACGACCCCATCTTCTTCGGGCCGGGCATCCTGAACGAATACGTGCTCAGTCGTTTGCAACTGGGCCTGACCGACGAGCAGCTCGCTGACTGCGCCTGGAGCTCTATCGACTGCAGCGGCGCATCATCCGAGCTCAAGGCCAGGTCACGCCTCGAAATCGACGCCTGGTTGGCGCGCACGTCATAGCCGTGCGGTGTGCAGCCATTCTGAGCGAGGTGTGAGCGGCACGGGAACGGGGCGGTCGGCATCCGTCGTCAGATCTACCCTGTGCCCCTCGGTGGCGGCGCGCTGCAGGGACTCCATGACGTCGAGCACGTGCAGGGCGAGTTCTCCGTTGGCGCGAGCCGTGGCACGGTGCGGCGCCCGGATCTGGTCGAGGAGGCCGATGCCGCGGGCTCCGTCGACGTAGCCGCCCAGCGGGTCGAGCAGGTGGAAGCCGCCGTCGTTCACGCGCCGGTGGCTGGTGGGGCCGTCGAAGGTGTTCGGGTCGCCGACGGCGAGGGTGCCCTCTGTACCGTGCACCTCGATCGGCGACGCCACGGTGGCGGTGGAATCAAAGCTCATCGTGATGCTCGACAGCGCGCCGTTGACGTGTTCGAGCACCCCGGTGACGTGGGTGTCGACGAAGACCGGGATGCTCTCGCCGGCCCGCGGCCCGGTGCGGATGACCCGGTGGTCCTGCGGCCGGCTGGATGCGCCGGTCACGGACCGGATCGGGCCGAGCAGGTGGATCAGCGCCGTGATGTAGTACGGGCCCATGTCGAAGAGCGGACCGCCGCCCTCGCGGTAGTAGAAGTCCGGGTTGGGGTGCCAGAGCTCGTGCCCGGCGGTGACCATGACCGCCGACGCGGCGACGGGGCGGCCGATCAGGCCGTCGTCGATCGCGGCGCGGGCGGTCTGGATACCGGTACCGAGCACCGTGTCGGGCGCGGACCCGACCCGCACGCCCGCATGGGCCGCGGCTCCGAGGATGCTGCGGCCCTCGGCCAGGGTCACCGCCAGCGGTTTCTCGCCGTAGACCTGCTTGCCGGCGTTGATGGCCCCGAGCGCGATCTCGGCGTGCGCAGCCGGGGTGGTGAGGTTCAGCACGGTGTCGACGTCGTCGCTGGCGAGCAGGTCGGCCACCGTCATCGCGCGGGCGGCCGGCAGAGTGCCCGCCACCGCTCGCGCGCGGCCTGGATCAAGATCGGCCACGGCCGTGATGACCACGGCGTCGCTGGCCGCCAGCGTCTCGAGGTACGCGGCGGAGATGACGCCCAGGCCCACGATGCCCAGACGGTGCGGTGTCACTTCTCGGCTGGTGTGCGGCTCGCCCACAGCATGCCCCTCTCGATGATGGTGCGAACGGACGGATCCTCCAGCACGTCCAGGCTGTGCCCTGGCGTCGTGACGACGATACGGCCCTGACCCCACTGCCGGGTCCAGACGGCCGGCGACGTCACCGGCCGGTGCCACGGTTGCCACGCCTCCGCCGGATGCGTCGTGGTCGCGAGCACGTCGCAGAGGTCGTCGTGCAGCACCCAGTACTGCTCGGTCGTGAGGGTGAAGTCCGCCAGGCCCGCAGTGACCGGATGCGTGCGCCCCGCAGCCGTCACGCTGACCAGGTACTCCAGATAGTTGTCCGCTTCGCCGCCGACCACGAACTCCGGCGCTTTCGACGGGTGCGTCACGAACTGGCCGCCCACGAGGTGCAGGTAGTCGGCGGATGCCCGGTACGAGTCGGCGATGCCGCCGTGCCAGCCGGTCAGGCCGGTGCCCGCGGCGACGGCATCCCGCAGCCCCGCCACCTGCTCCGCGGTGATCTCGCTCATCGTGACGCACTGCACGATGAGGTCGGTCCCGGCCATGACCGCCGCATCCGCGTAGACCGCCGGCGACTCCTCGATGCGCACCTCGTACCCGTGCCCGGTCAGGAACGGGACGAACAGATCGGTGCTTTCCACCGGCCGGTGCCCGTCCCAGCCGCCCCGCACTATCAGCGCTTTCATGCCTACCTCCTCGTAGCCGAACCGGGTCAAAGTCAGATGTGCGGCGGCGCGGTCGTCGCCCGGCGCACGAGCCCGGTGGGCAGCCGAATGTGGTTCTGCGGCAGAGTCTCGCCGTTCAGCAGCGACACGAGCATGCCGGCCGCGGTGGCGCCGAGCTTTTTCATCGGCTGCCGGATGGTGGTGAGCGCCGGGTTCATCTGCGAGGCCTCTGGAATGTCGTCGAAGCCGATCACCGAGAGGTCGCCTGGCACCTCGAGTCCGAGCTCCGCGGCGACCTGGATGATCGCGATCGCCGAGAGGTCGTTCGCCGCGAACACCGCCGTCGGGCGGTCCGTCATCGACAGCAGTGACGCGGCGGGCGCCTTGGCCGTCTCGCGCTTGTACAGGCCCACCCGCACCAGGGCGGGGTTGAATTGGATGCCCGCATCCGCCAACGCCTGCCGGTAGCCGGCCTCACGGAGGGTGGCGCTGCGCAGGTCGGGCCGGCCGGCCAGGAAGCCGATCCGGCGATGGCCGAGCTCGATCAGGTACCGGGTGGCCTGCATGGCGCCGCCGAAACTGTCCGACTCCACCGTCGGCAGGTCGGCGCGGCCGGTGTGCGGGTCGATGGCCACGACGGGGATCTCCGCCGAGGTCGTGTCGACAGTGGGTGTGACCATGATCGCCCCGTCGATCAACGTGCCGCTCAGCCGGCTCAACGACCGGCGCTCCCAACCGTTGGTCTCCCGCTGCCGGGAGCCGCTGTAGGCCAGCAGGTCGTAGCGGGAATCCGCCAAAGCGACCCCGACGCCCTTGAGGATCTCGGCGCTGAACGGCTCGAAATCGGCCACCAGGATGCCGATGACACTGGTGCGCCGCGACCGCATGCTGCTGGCCACCAGGCTCGACTCGTAGCCCAGCTGCTGCACCACGTCGAGCACCCTGGCGGTGGTCGCGGCCGAAATGCCGTAGCGGCCGTTCACGGCTTTGGAGACCGTCGCCACCGAAACGCCGGCCGCCGCGGCGACGTCGTGGATCGTGGCACGGGGGGTCATGGGTTCAGCATAGGCGACTTGGAAACTGATTTCGAAAACGTTTGACACTTCTTTTTTGCGCTGTGACACTGAGGCAATTCCCCACCACCTCAACGAAGAGAAAAAGGTTGAACCAATGAAGGTGAACCACACCACGGCGAAGAGAATCTTCGCAGGAACCATGGTCCTGGGCCTCAGCGCCCTGGGGCTGACGGCCTGTAGCACCGATTCGGGCGACACGTCCGCCGGCGGCGACGTCACGATGAGCCTCTGGCAGAACTCCACCACCGGCCCCGGCCAGGAATTCTGGAAAAAGACCGTCGCCGACTTCGAGGCCGACAACCCCGGCGTCACCATCGACGTGCAGGCGATCCAGAACGAGGACCTGGACGGCAAGCTGCAGACCGCGCTGAACTCCGGCGACGCACCCGACATCTTCCTGCAGCGCGGCGGCGGCAAAATGGCCGCCATGGTCGCGGCCGGCCAGCTGATGGACATCACCGAGGGCATCTCCGACCAGGTGAAGGAAGAGATCCCCGAGGGCTCGTTCATCGCCAACAGCCTCGAAGACAAGGTCTACGCCATGCCGGTGGCCGTGCTCCCCGGCGGCATCTTCTACAGCCAGGACCTCTTCGACACCGCGGGCATCACCGAGGCACCGGCCACGATCACCGACCTCGAAACCGCCGTCGAGAAGCTCAAGACCACCGGCGTCGCCCCCATCGCTCTCGGTGCCAAGGACGCCTGGCCGGCCGCGCACTGGTTCTACTTCTTCGCGCTGCGCGAATGCAGCCCGGATGTGCTGGCCGAGGCCGCAGACACCAAGGACTTCTCGGATGACTGCTGGATCAAGGCCGGTGAAGACCTCGAGAGCTTCGCCGCCACCGAGCCCTACAACCAGGGCTTCCTGACCACCGCCGCCCAGCAGGGCGCCGGCAGCTCCGCCGGCCTGGTCGCCAACCACCAGGCAGCCATGGAACTCATGGGCGCCTGGAACCCCGGCGTGATCGCCTCCCTGACCCCGGACGAGAAGCCGCTGGCCGACCTGTCCTGGTTCCCGTTCCCCGAGATCGACGGCGGCGAGGGTGAGCCCGGCTCGATCCTCGGTGGCGTGGATGGCTACTCCTGCTCGGTTGACGCTCCGGCCGAATGCCTCGACTTCCTCAACTACATCGGCAGCGCCGATGTGCAGAAGGAGTACTACGCGGCCTTCAACGCCCCGCCCGTGAACACCGTGGCCCAGGAAGCCGTCACCGAGCCCTACCTGAAGGAGATCATCGCGGCCTACAACGCGGCCCCGTACGTCTCCCAGTGGCTGGACACCGTCTACGGCCAGAACGTCGGAAACGCGCTGAACGTCGGCGTGGTCGACCTGCTCGCCGGCAAGGGCAGCCCGGAGCAGCTGATCCAGGCCGTCAACGACGCGGCCAAGAAGGCCTAGGCCGGCTCATGTCAGTTCGCGAGAATACTTCGACGCGATTAGAGGTGGATCTCGCGAACGGCGGGGACACGGGCACAACGCCCGTGGCCCCGCCCGTGCGGCGCCGCCGCAGCAGTTCGGTCGGGGCCAAGGTCGAGATCGCGGTCCTCGTCGGTCCCGCCCTCATCGTCTTCCTCGGCTTCGTGATCTTCCCCGTCGTGATGGCGGCGTACTACGGCTTCTTCAGCTGGCAGGGTTACGGCCCGCCCACCGACTTCGTCGGGTTCCGCAACTACATCACGATCATCCAGGACCCCACGTTCCAGGAAGCCCTCACCCACAACGGCATCATCGTTGTGCTCTCCCTTGTTCTCCAGGGGCCCGTCGCGATCCTCCTCGCGCTGCTCCTGAACCGGAAACTCCGCGGGCAGTCCCTCATCCGGGTGCTCATCTTCGTGCCCTACGTGATCTCCGAGGTCGTCGTCGGCACCGGCTGGAGCCTGATGCTGCAGTCCAACGGCGCCGTCAACGGCATGTTGGAGAAGCTCGGACTGGGCGCATTCAGCCAGGACTGGCTGTCCAACCCGGACATCGCCATCTGGACCCTCATGGTGATCATCACCTGGAAGTACGTCGGCTTCGCCGTCATCCTCTTCCTCGCCGGCCTGCAGGGCATCCCGGAGGAACTGCCCGAGGCCGCCGCCATCGACGGCGCCTCGTTCTGGCAGATCCAACGGCACATCACCCTGCCCCTGCTGGCACCGACCCTGCGCATCTGGGCGTTCCTGTCGATCATCGGCGCCCTGCAGCTCTTCGACCTCGTCTACATCATCTGGGGTCAGTACATCGCCTCAACCGCGGGAACGTCGACCATGGCCACCTACCTCGTCGCCAATGGCCGGAACGCCGGCAACTACGGCTACGGAAATGCCGTCGCCGTCGTGCTCTTCCTGATCTCGCTCGTCGTCGCGCTGATCTATCAGCGCTTCGTACTGAACCGGGACACCGAGGGCGCAATCACCGACAAGGGGACGAAAAAATGACCGCGCTCACCACGCCCGCTGTGGCGCTGCCGCCGGCCAATCCGCCGGCCCCGATCAAGACGAGCCGGCGCTGGGGCACTCCCGTCGCCTACGTCGTCGCCGTTCTGGTGATCGGCCTGATGCTCGCCCCGGTGCTGTTCATCATCATCGGCGGCTTCCGCACCAACGCCCAGATCACCACAGACCCGTCCGGCTGGCCGAGCGTCTGGAACATCGGCAACTACCTCGATGTGCTGACCGGCGGCACCTTCTGGCGTCTGGTGGGCAACTCCCTGATCGCCGGGTTCGCCACCACCCTCGGTGTGGTGGTGCTCGGCCTGATGGCCAGCTACGTGCTGGCCCGGTACAAGTTCCGCGGCCGCGGCATCCTCTACGCCACCTTCGCGGCCGGCCTGATGTTCCCCATGACGGTGGCCATCACGCCGCTGTACCTGGTGGTGAAGAACCTGGGCCTGATGAACTCGCTCGGCGGCGTCATCCTGCCGCAGATCGCGTTCGCCTTGCCCACGACCATCATCATCCTGGTGCCGTTCCTGCGCGCCATCCCCGATGAGATCCAGGAGGCCGCCTTCATCGACGGCTGCAGCCGGCTCGGTTTCTTCTGGCGGATGATTGTGCCGCTGGCCATGCCCGGCGTGATCACGGTGGGCATCCTGGCCTTCATCGCCAGCTGGAACAGCTACCTGTTGCCGCTGTTCATCCTGAACAACGACGCCGTGTTCACCCTGCCGCTCGGCGTGCAATCGTTCGCGTCGCAGTATTCGGTGGATACTGCGAAGGTGTTGGCCTTCACCTCGCTGTCCATGATTCCCGCGCTGGTGTTCTTCGCCCTGTTCGAACGCCGCATCGTCGGCGGGCTGACCGGTGCGGTCAAGGGTTGATCGGCCGCGCGCCGTGCGCGCAGCCTGATTCGTCGACAGAGAAGAAGAAGTAGAAAGAGATCGTTGTGACCTACCCAGAACTGCCTGCGGCATCCGACCGAGTGCGCGATCTGCACGCCAGGATGACCCTCGAAGAGAAGCTCGCCCAGCTCGTCGGCTACTGGGTCGACCAGGGCGGCGAGGTCGTCGCGCCCCTGGCCGGCGAGATGGCCACCTCCACGAAGTACGACGAGGCGACCCTGCACGGGCTCGGCCACCTGACCCGGGTGTACGGCACCCGGCCGGTCGACCCGGTGGAGCGGGCCGAATGGCTCTGGGCGGAGCAACGCCGCCTCAGGTCCGAGACGCGGCTGGGCATCCCGGCCATCGTGCACGAGGAGTGCCTGACCGGGCTCGCGGCGTGGAAGGCCGCGACCTTCCCGACCCCGCTCGCCTGGGGAGCCGCGTTCGACCCCGCCCTGGTGGAGGAGATGGGCCTCCTGATCGGCGGATCCATGAAGCAACTCGGCATCCACCAGGGGCTCGCCCCGGTGCTCGACGTGATCCGGGACCCGCGCTGGGGCCGGGTCGACGAGTGCATCGCCGAGGATCCCTATGTGGTCGGCACCATCGGCACCGCCTACGTCACCGGCCTCCAGGCCGCGGGCGTGCACGCGACCCTCAAGCACTTCGTGGGCTATTCGGCCTCGCAAGCGGGCCGGAACCACGCCCCGGTGCACGCCGGCATGCGGGAGATCAACGACGTGTTCCTGCCCCCGTTCGAGATGGCGGTGCTCGACGGCGGGGTGCGCTCGGTGATGAACTCATACGCCGAGATCGACGGTGCGCCCGTTGGCGCCACCCCGGAGTACCTCACCGAGATCCTGCGCGACCGGTGGGGCTTCGACGGTGTTG
>Ga0247803_1000241_pt1 | contig 32284 bp, 30 predicted proteins | sample UWRJL014104B1_FD_180928 | JGI IMG/M metagenome (GOLD analysis project Ga0247803, IMG submission 180928) | Plant litter microbial communities from Arlington Agricultural Research Station in Wisconsin, United States - UWRJ-L014-104B-1 | ecosystem: Environmental > Terrestrial > Plant litter >... | reverse complement strand
GAGAGGGCGTCGGTGAACGGATGCCCAGGGCCGCCGTTCAGGGCCTGGAAGTCGAGTCCGTCGAGCCGGAAGTTCACCACCAGGGCGGTGTCGGCGGGCATCGGGGCACCTTCGCCGTAGCGGGAGACGTTCAGGATCTCGGAGTTCGGGAAGACCGACACGTAGAACGACGCCGCCTCCTCCGCCTTGTCGTCGAACCAGAGGCACGGGGTGATCGCTTGCATGCTGGACTCCTTCGTCGGGGTGTCGGGGTGTCAGGGGTGTGGGATCTCCGACGATTGTGCACCCGGGGCCGGTGATCGCACCACACTCTCGCAATGTCGGACCCGGCGGAGTAAACTTCGAACATATGTTCTATCTGTTGAGGTGATGTGCCATGAGTCTGATTAACGAAACCGTCGCGGTCTGGGTCTCGCCGGAGGGTTCTCCGGTTCGCCTGGTCTGGCGCGCCCGCCGGTTCAGGGTGACCGACACTCCCACACCGTTGACGGCGTCGGTGTCGCTGCCCGACGAGCTGCTGCATTTCCTCACGCATCCGCCCAAACCCGTGGCCGCCTGGCGCTGCCAGGGCACCGCCGACGACGGCACGTCGCTGGTCTTCGACATCCAGCACGACGACGGCGGCGCTCGCTGGCAGTTGCTGCGCGCCTACGACTGACTCCGCATTCCGTGCGGCCGGATGCGGCGCTAGGCTCCCACCGACAAGGGAGGCGCCGTGAGCGACAACAAGAATGAAACCGGCCCAGGTCAGCACGGCTCAGGTCAGCACGGCAGAGGACAGGACAGCACCGGACCGAACAGCGGGTGGGAGGCGCGGATCACCTTCCTGCGGAGCCGTGCGGCGGTGGCCCGCGCCGAGGTGTCCGCCATCGAGGCCCTGCATCGTGATCCCGACGTTCTCGAGGACCTGCTGGCCAACGCCTCCCCCGACGAGGTGGCGCTGGCCGAGGCCGTCGAACACCGGATCAGCGAGCGGGTGATCGCGGCCCGGCAGGTCGCCGACGCCGCAGAGTCCGACTACGAACGTGCGGTGCTCGACGGTGCCGAGATGCGATCAGCCGAGGACACCGACTAGTCGGCGGCGGCCCGCCTCACATCGTCACCCGGGTGGGCCTGGGCCATTCGCCGGCCGCACCCGCCGTCTCGGCCTCCTTGATCAGGTGCACGGTCTTCAGGAACGAATCCGGGTTGAGCGAGATCGAGTCGATGCCCTCGCCCACCAGGAATTGGGCGAAATCGGGGTAGTTGCTCGGCCCCTGCCCGCAGATACCGATCTTGATGCCGGCGGCGTGGGCCTTGTCGATGGCTTCGCTGATCATCCGCGTCACCGCCTCGTTGCGCTCATCGAAGAGCGCGGCCAGGTCGCCGGAGTCCCGGTCGACGCCGAGCACCAGCTGGGTGAGGTCGTTGGAGCCGATCGAGAAGCCGTCGAACCTGGTGGCGAACTGCTCGGCCAGAATCACGTTGGCCGGGATCTCGCACATCATGTACACCTGCAGCCCGTTCTCGCCGCGCACCAGGCCGTTCTCCGCCATGACGGCGAGCACCCGGTCGGCCTCGGCGGTGGTGCGACAGAACGGCACCATCACGATCACGTTGCTGAAGCCGATCCGCTCGCGCACGCGCTTGAGCGCCCGGCATTCCAGCGCGAAACCCTCGGCGTACTTGGGGTCGTAGTACCGCGACGCCCCGCGGAAGCCGAGCATCGGGTTCTCCTCGGCCTGCTCGAAGACGTCGCCGCCGATCAGGTGGGCGTACTCGTTGGACTTGAAGTCGCTCAGCCGCACGATCACCGGGTGCGGGTAGTAGGGCGCCCCCAGCTTGGCGATGCCCAGCGCCAGGGTGTTCACGAAGTATTCGCCCAGGTCGTCGTAGCCGCGGGTGAGCTCACTGATCTGGCGCTGCACGGCCGGGTCGGTGACCCGCTCCGGGTGCACCAGGGCCATCGGGTGGATCTTGATGAGGTTGTTGATGATGAACTCCATCCGCGCCAGGCCCACTCCAGCGGTGGGCAGCCGCCACCACTCGAAGGCCGCGGCCGGGCTGGCGATGTTGACCATCACCTGGGTGCGGGTGATCGGCACCGCCCCCAGGTCGATCTGTTCGGTCTCGGCGGCGAGGATGCCCGCGTAGACGAAGCCGACGTCGCCTTCGGCGCAGGAAATGGTGATGGGCGCGTTCTCGGTCAACACCTCGGTGGCGTTGCGGGTGCCGACCACGGCAGGAACACCGAGTTCGCGGCTGACGATGGCGGCGTGGCTGGTGGGGCCGCCGTGATCGGTGATGATGCCGGATGCCCGGGTCATGATGGGCACCCAATCCGGGTCGGTCATCTCGGTGATCAGGATGGCGCCGTCACGGAAGTTCTCGATGTCGGCGGGGTCCCGGATCACGCAGGCGGTCCCGGAGGCGATGCTGTCGCCGATGGCCACGCCGGAGACCAGGAGCGGTCCGCTCTCGGTGAGCCGGCTCACCGAGAACCGGGTCAGGCTCTTCTGCGAGTGCACGGTCTCCGGCCGCGCCTGCACGAGGAACAGCTCGTTGGTGAGGCCGTCCTTGGCCCATTCCATGTCCATCGCCCGGCCGTAGTGGTCCTCGACGATGGTGGCCCAGCGTCCGAGCTGCACGATCTCGGCATTGCCCAGAACGAAGGCCCGGCGTTCCCGTTCCGGGGTGTCGATCACCCGGGTGCGGGCGCTGCCGCCCTCCGCGTAGGTCATCTTGCGGTCTTTCCGTCCCAGGGTCTTCTCGATGATGGGCTCGTAGTCTTCGTCGTCGAGCAGTGCCTTGAAGACCAGGTATTTGTCCGGGTCGACGGCGCCCTGCACCACGGTTTCGCCCAGGCCCCACGCCGCGCTGATCACGGCGGCCCCCGGAAACCCGGTGTCGGTGTCGATGGAGAACATCACGCCGGAGCCGGCCAGGTCGCTGCGCACCATCCGCTGCACCCCGATCGAGAGCGCCACATCGAGGTGGTCGAACTTCTTCACCTCGCGGTAGCTGATCGCCCGGTCGGTGAACAGCGACGCGTAACAGCGCCGGCAGGCGTCGAGGAGGTCGCGTTCGCCGCTGACGTTGAGGAAGGTCTCCTGCTGGCCGGCGAAGCTGGCATCGGGCAGGTCTTCGGCGGTGGCGCTGCTGCGCACCGCGACGGGCAGGTTGCTCACCTCGGCGTCCCTGGACAGGGTGCGGTAGAACACCCGGATGTCGTCGGCGATGGCCGCGGGGAACTCGCCGGCCAGGAACGCCTCCCGCAGGTTCTGCCCGGTTTCGCGGAGCGACGCGTGGCCGGAGTGGTACCGGTCGAGTTGCTCGCGGATGACGGGTTCCAGTCCGTTGGCGTCGATGAAGGCGCGGTAGGCATCCGCGGTGGTGGCGAAGCCGTTCGGCACCCGCACGCCCCGCGCCGAGAGCGAGCGCACCATCTCGCCCAGGGAGGCGTTCTTGCCGCCGACCTGAGGGATATCCGTCAGTCCGATGGAATTGAACCAGACCACTTCACGACCACGCATGACTCCTCCTGACCTTGGTGGAACGCCGTACACCTGCAGCCGCAACGTACTGCTCTCCACCAGCCGCGGCTAGGAGCCCGGCGCCGACCGATCGACTAGCGTCGGAGGATGACCCCGTTGCTCTCCCTGCGCCCCGTCCGCGACACCGATTCCGCCCAGCTGCTCGAACTCAACAGCGCCGCGGTGCCGGCCGTGAACAACCTCGGCCCCGACGACCTGGCGGCACTGATCATTGCCAGCCACAGCGCGATAGCGGTGGTGGCCGACACCGAGCCGGACACGGTTCTCGGCTTCGCGATCCTGTTCGCGGCCGGCGCGGACTATGCCAGCGAGAACTACCGGTACTTCTCCGGCCGCGCCGAGACGTTCCTGTACGTGGACCGCATCGTCGTGGCCGACGGCCACCGCGGCAGGGGCCTCGGTGCCCGGCTGTACTCGGCCGTCTTCGACACGGCGCGCGCCCTGCCCACCGATGTGGTGTTCTGCGAGGTCAACCTGCGGCCGGCCAACCCCGAATCGCTGGCCTTCCACGACCGGCTGGGCTTCACCGAGATCGGGCAGCAGAGTACCAAGAACGACACCGTCGTCGTCTCGCTGCTGAGCGCATCCGTCTCGGAGGTTCGTTCGGCGCCTGGGCGGTAGCGGGTCCGGCTACGCTGAACCACATGAAGCACGCCAGCGCCGGCACCGGCATCGACCTCCCGCCGGCCGTCGACGGCTGGGTCGGCGGTCAGCGTTGGTTCGCCGGCAAGGCGCACAGCCCGGTTCTGCAGAGCATCGGCCAGTGGGCGCTGCCGACCGACGAGGCGGGGGTGCGCATCGCCTGCCATCTGGTGCTCGACACGGCCAGCAGGTTCTCCACGCTCTACCAACTGCCCGTGACCGAGCGCACGGAGCCGCTGCCGGACACGTCGGCCCTCATTGCGCAGACGCTCGGGAGCGACGGGCTCCCCCGCTACCTGTACGACGCCCCGCACGACCCCGCCTACCCCGCGGCCCTGGTCAGGTTCATCATCACCGGCGCGTCGACGCCGGCGGGCGACCCGGCCGGCGACCCGGCCGGCGTTGCCGCACGGGGCGAGCTGCTGCGGGTGCACCAGGCGCCGGCTGACGGCCCCGGCGACCTCGGCCGGCACACCGTCACGGCCAGTCGGGTGCTGAGTGGCGAGCAGTCCAACACCTCGATCATCATCGACGTCGCCGATGAGTCCGGGCGGCCCGGCCGGCCGGTCATCCTCAAGGTGTTCAGGGTGGTCGCCGCCGGTTCGAACCCGGATGTCTCGGTGCAGTCGGCCCTCGCCGGCGCCGGTTCCAGGTTTGTTCCCCAGCCGATCGGCGCGGTGTCCGGCGAGTGGACCACCCCGCTCTCGCCGACCCGCCACAGCGGCCACCTCGTCTTCGCACAGGAGTTCCTGCCCGGGGTCGAAGACGCCTGGCGGGTGGCCTTGGACGCAGCCGCGACCGGTACCGACTTCAGTGCGCCGGCCCACGCCCTGGGCGTCGCGACCGCGGCCGTGCACCGGGATCTCGACCGGGTGTTCCCCACCGTCGCGTCCACCCCCGACGTGGTGAACCAGTTGTGCCTGACGATGCGGGAACGCTACCGTCTGGCCGCGCGGGAGGTGCCGGAGCTGGCCGCGCACCGTGAGGCGATCGAGTCCGTTTTCGCCAGGGCCCAGGCGGCGACCTGGCCACACCTGCAGCGCATCCACGGTGACTACCACCTCGGCCAGGTGCTCGATGTGCCCGGTCGCGGCTGGGTGCTGATCGACTTCGAGGGCGAACCGTTGCGCCCGCTCGCCGAACGTTCGCTGCCGGACATCCCCCTGCGCGATGTGGCCGGCATGCTCCGCTCGTTCGACTACGTGGGGGCGACCATCGCCATGCGGGACCCGGCGGCCGGGCCCGCCGCGATCGAGTGGGCGACGACCGCTCGCGCGGCTTTCCTGCAGGGCTACCACCAGGAGGGCGGGACGGCTCCGGACGGCACCGGGCAGGAACCCCTGCTGGCCGCCTTCGAACTCGACAAGGCCATCTACGAGAGCATCTACGAGAGCCGCAACCGGCCGTCCTGGTTGCCGATTCCGCTGCGCGCGGTGCGGCGCCTGGCCCAGGACGCCCACGCCGCGCAGGGCCGCAGCGCGGGCTAGCATCCCCCCGAGTTGCCCCGCTGCGGACGAGGTGCCCCGCCGGAGCAGGGCAGCTCGTCCGCACGGGGGCAACTCGCCGCCACGGCTCCGTCGCGGCGCGCGGTTAGGACCGCTTCTTCAACTCCGGGAACTGGTCGTCGCGCCACTCATCGGCCAGGCGCACGTTGGCGGCCGCCGCCTCGTTCTCCCTGGCCCGCAGCTCCACCCGGCGGATCTTGCCCGAGTTGGTCTTGGGCAGCTCGAAGAACTCCACCCGGCGCACCCGCATGTACGGCGGTAGGCCGTTCCGCGCGTGCCGCAGCACGGCCAGGGCCGTCTCGGCGTCCGGCGCCCAGCCGGCGGCCAGGGCCACGTAGGCCTTGGCGATGTTCAGCCTGGTGTCGTCCGGGGCGGGCACGACGGCGGCCTCCATCACGGCGGGGTGTTCGATCAGCACGCTCTCCACCTCGAACGGCGACACCTTGTAGTCGGAGGATTTGAAGATGTCGTCGGTGCGGCCGATGAAGGTGAGGTAGCCGTTCGCATCCCGGTTCGCGACGTCGCCGGTGTGGAAGAAGCCGTCACGGAGCACCTCGGCGCTTCGCACGGTGTCGCCGTGGTAGCCGGACATCAGATTCACCGCGACGGTGCCGAGGTCCAGGCAGATCTCACCCTCCTCGGTGAGGTCCCCGGTGATCGGGTCGACGAGCACCACGGCCACGCCGGGCAGCGGTTGCCCCATCGAGCCGGCCTTCAATGCCGAACCGGGCACATTACCCACGATCGCTGTGGTCTCGGTCTGGCCGTAGCCGTCCCGGATGGTCAGGCCCCAGGCGCGCTGGATCTGGCTGATGACCTCGGGGTTCAGCGGTTCCCCGGCCGAGAGGATCTCGCGCAGGCTCTCCGGCTTGGCGCCGACATCCGCCTGGATCAGCATCCGCCACACCGTCGGCGGCGCACAGAAGGTGCTGACGGCGGCACGGTGCAGCTGGTGCGCCAGGGCGGCGGGATTGAACTTCGAGTAGTTGTAGATGAACACGGTGGCTTCGGCGATCCACGGTGAGAAGAAGCAGCTCCAGGCGTGCTTGCCCCAGCCGGGTGAGCTGATGGCCAGGTGCACGTCGCCGGGGCGAAGGCCCAGCCAGTACATGGTGGTGAGGTGCCCGACCGGGTACGAGGTCTGGCTGTGCACGACCATTTTGGGCTTGCTCGTGGTGCCGGAGGTGAAGTAGATCAGCGACGGGTCGGTGGAGGACACGGGCACGTCGACCTTGCCGGTGTCGGCCTGGTGGGACTCGGCGTAGCCGGTCCAGCCCGCGGTCGGCGCTCCGACGCAGATGCGCGAGAAGTCCCCGGGCACGTCGGCGAACTTGGCGGTGTCCTCGCTGTTGGCGATCACGTGCTGCACGCCGGCGCGCAGCACCCGGTCGGCCAGGTCGTTGGTGCCGAGCACCGTGGAGGTGGGCAGGATGACCGCGCCCACCTTCATGATGGCGAGCATGGTCTCCCAGAGCTCCACCTGGTTGCCGAGCATGAGCATGACGTGATCGCCCTTGGCGACGCCCTGCTGCACGAGCCAGTTGGCGACCTGGTCGGAGCGGCTGACCATCGCATCGAAGCTGACCTTGAGTTCGCGGCCGTCTTCCTCGACGATCCACAGGGCGGTCTTGTCATTGCCGGTGGCGATCACGTCGAACCAGTCGGTCGCCCAGTTGAAGCTGTCGCCCACGTCCGGCCACACGAAGGCGGCGGAGGCACCTCGGTGGTCGCTGCGCAGCTCGAGGAGCTGGTCGCGGGCGCGGCGGAAGTTGGTCGTACTCGGGCGCTCAGTCATGGTTCCATCTTCCTCACCCGCTGATGCCTCCAACGGCATGGACGCCTCACCGGCTGGGAATATGTGCAGCGAGGGTGTTCGGCGGGCGCGAAGCGGGCCAGACTGCGGGCATGGCAGTCGCAGCACCCGTCTCCCCCATGCTCGCCAGGGCCGTCGACACGGTTCCGGAGCAGGACAGCGTGCCCGGGGGCCTGAGTTACGAGCCCAAGTGGGACGGTTTCCGCAGCATCGTCTCCTTCGACGGGCGAGCCAGCACCATCGCCAGCCGCGGTTCCAAGATGCTCACCAGGTACTTCCCCGAGCTCACCTTCGCGTTCGAGAGCCTGCTCCCGGAGGCCTGCGTGCTCGACGGCGAGATCGTCCTGCGCACGGGCGACCCGGGCACCGAACACCTGTCCTGGGAGATGCTCTCGCAGCGGATCCACCCGGCAGCCACCCGGGTGCGCCGGCTCGCCGACGAGACCCCGGCCACCTTCGTCGCGTTCGACCTGCTCTCCCGCGGCGGCCGGAGCCTGTTGGACACCCCGTTCGTCGACCGCCGGGCGGCCCTGGAAGACCTGGTCGGAGCCCTGGGCGACCCGATCCACCTCACCCGCACCACCAGGGACGTCACCCTGGCCCGTCGCTGGCTGGTCGAGTTCGAGGGCGCCGGCCTCGACGGTATCGTCGCCAAACCCCTCACGGCCGTGTACGCACCGGGCAAACGGTCGATGTTCAAGGTGAAACACCACAGGTCGGCGGATGTCGTGCTGCTGGGCTACCGCACGCACGTGAGCGGCAACGGGGTGGGATCGTTGCTGCTCGGCCTGTATGACGAGACCGGCGAGCTGCGGAGCGTCGGCGGCGCATCCGCGTTCAGCGACGCCTGGCGGCTGCGGCTGATCGACGAGCTGGAACCGTTGGTGCTGCACGACGAGGAGGGCGCCGTGATCACCGGGGAGACCGAACGCAACCGGTTCTCGGCGAACAAGGACACCTCCTTTGTGCGGTTGCGGCCCAGCCGGGTGCTCGAGGTGCGCTACGACCACATGGAGGGCGAGAGGTTTCGGCACACCGTGCAGTTCGAGCGGTGGCGCCCGGACCGGGACGCTCGGTCCTGCACCTTCGACCAGCTGGAACGGCCGATAGCATACGACCTCGGCGGCGTTCTGGACTGACCGGGCAGGCGGATGACGGGGTGTGACGTAACGTCGGGTCGTATTCCGCGGGGCCGCCCGCGGCGTGCCTAGGGTTGCATCACTTCGAGAGAACGCTCCGGGACTTGTCCCAGCGGCAGCACCTGTGCCGCTGATTTGTCGTGCCTGGGCGCCGCCTCGGGAAGACCGCTGCCGACCACGATTGGACCTCTGATGACCGACACCGCACTCAGCACCCCCGCAACATCCGCCGCACCCGACACCGCCTCGAGAGATGACCGTGTCTTCGACAACCGCTGGGCGGATGCGCCCACCCCCACCACGCCGGACGCCTGGCTTGAGAGGGCCAGGGAGGTGTCCGACATCCTCATCGTCGACGCCGTCGACCGGGACCGGGCCAACCTGGCTCCGCACGCCGAGGTGCTCCTGCTCAAGGCCGCCGGCCTGGTCACCCTGCTCGGGCCCGTCGCGCACGGCGGCGGCGGGCAGAGCTGGGAGACCGCGTACCAGGTGATCCGTATCGTCGCCCGCGGCGACGGCTCGATCGGGCAGCTGCTCGGCTATCACTACCTGTGGGCCTGGGCGGCCCGCCTGGTCGCCACCGACGAACAGATCCTCGCCGTCGAGGAGCTCTACACCGCCAACAACTTCCTCTTCGGCGGGGCGGTCAACCCGCGCGATTCCGACCTCACCGTGACCGAGGACGGCGACGAGCTGGTCTTCACCGGCCGCAAGTCGTTCTCCACCGGCGGCGAGGTCGCCGACCTCACCGTGCTGGAGGGCGTGCTGGCCGGCACCGAGACCCACATCTTCGCGATCGTGCCCACCGACCAGCCCGGCATCGTCTTCGGCGGCGACTGGGACAACCTCGGCCAGCGCCTCACCGAGTCCGGCTCGGTCGAGATCCGCGACGTGCGGGTGCCCTGGGCCGCCGCAGCCGGGTTCGTCGAAAAGGTCTTCCAGCCGCTGATCTACAACACCCTCAACGTGCCGGCCATCCAGTTGGTCTTCACGAACTTCTACCTGGGCATCACCCAGGGCGCCATCGAGACGGCGTCGGCGTACACCCGCTCGTCCACCAGGGCCTGGCCGTACGGCGGCGACAACAAGGAGCGCGCCACCGACGAGTGGTACCTGCTGGAGGGGTACGGGCAGCTGCAGTCCAAGCTCTGGGCCGACGAGGCCATCGCCGACCGGGCCGGCGCCGAGATCAGCCAGGTGCTGCACGCGCCGCGCCAGGAGCTCACCGAACGACGCCGGGGCGAGATCGCCGTGCTCATCGCCGCCGCCAAGCTGCGCGCCATCGAGGACGGCCTGGAGACCACGAGCAAGATCTACGAGCTCACCGGTGCCCGCGCGTCGGCCAACTCGGTGGGCCTGGACATCTTCTGGCGGAACCTCCGCACGCACAGCCTGCACGACCCCGCGGCCTACAAGAAGCGCGAGGTGGGCCAGTACGTGCTGCTGGGCGAGGTGCCCGAGCCCAGCTGGTACACCTAACCGCTCGGGTTGCGAGCACTCGTTTGCAGACTTCCCGCCTTCCCTGTGCCATCGAAGGCGGGAAGTTTGCGAACGAGCACGGCCGCGGCCGCCAGCGAACCCGGCCGGTCGGTCAGTCTTTGCGGCCGGCCACGAAGTAGGCGATGGGGCCGGCGTAGTTGATGGAGATCACCGCGGCCCAGACCCCCTTGGGCCCGTTGACCTTCTTCGCGGGCCGGTGCGCCAGGTCGCTCCAGGCGAGACCCGCGAGCACCAGCTGCACGATGGCCCCGGCCACGACGCCGAACTTCTGGCCCCCGTTCATGTCGCTCCACTTCCGTGATGCCATGGTTCTCTCCCATCGTCGTCGCGCAGGCACCGGAACCGGCGGCGCGCGGTAGTCGCATCATGCCACCGGCGCCGCGCTCGCGCGATGAGTGTCAGGCTGCGCCCGAATGCTGGGCTGGGCCGAGTTTTCAGGCGCCGGTGGGCGGGAACTGCACGATCCGGTCGCAGAGCGCCATGGTGAGCACATTGTCACGGCCGCTGCTGCGCGGCAGGGCGCCGGTCTCGACGGCGGCGGCGAAGTGGGCCATCTCGCCCACGAAGCCGCGGATGTACAGGTCGCGGTCGGTGCCCGACATCGCGCTTTCGGCAGGGGTGAACACCGTTGTGCGTTCCGTCAGGCGCTTCCAGCTCGGCTGGTCGTCCGGTGCCGTGCGGTGCACGGTGAGGCTCACGAGGTCCTCGACGATGGCGTACCCCTCGTCGCCGGAGACCCGCAGGTGCTCGGATTCGCTCGAGTAGCCGGGCAGGCCGGACAGGTCGAGGGTGCCGACCACACCTGATTCGAACCGCAGCAGGATGGCGAGGGCCACGTGAGTGCCGGATCCGTTCGAGGCCACCGTGACGTCGACGACTTCGCCGAAGAGCCAGCGCACCAGGTCGATCACGTGGATGGCGGCGAGCTTGACGAACTCCTCCGCATCGGCGCAGAACGGTGTGCTGTCGCAGCCGAAGGCCAGGTGGAAGGACCGCAGCCGACCGAGCTCACCGCCCGCGAGCAGTTCCTGCAGCTGTTCGTAGGCGGGCGCGTACCGCTTCATGAACCCGACCATCAGGGTCACGCCGCGGGCGTCGGCTTCGTCGCTGATCAGGCGGGCCTCGTCGGCGGTCCAGCCGAGGGGCTTGTCGACGAAGACGTTCTTGCCGGCGCGAATGGCCTGCAGAGCGAGAGCAGCCTGGTCTCTCGGCTGGGCGACGACGGCGACGGACGCCAGGCCGGCATCCGCAAGCAGGGACTCGGCGCTGCCGAACGCCTGCCCGGTGGACCCGAAGCGCAGCAGCGCATCCGCTGAGCGCTGCACATCGCGGGTGGCGATGGCGTCGATGGCCAGGCCGGCGCGCAGACACGAGGGCAGGATGTTGGTGGTGGCGTGGAAACCCGCCCCGATGACGGCGATCGACCGTGGCGATTCTGCGTGCTGTGACATGGTGAAGCTCCCGGGCGTTTCGGCTGAACAATCGAAGGTATCAGTCCGTTTATGCTGGTGTTCTCCTCCCGCGCGCGCAGACGCGGGCGCCCGCGTAAGAAAGTCACCATGATCGCCGAAATCGACACCCTTCCCCCGCTCGTATTCGGCGAACCGAGCGAGTTCCGCGAGCTGATGGTGGCCCTGATCATGTCGGGGGCGAAGACCGGGTCGTCCAACCTGCGGGTGGCCTACGAGATGACCGGCGAGGCGCTGCCCACCATCGGCACGCTCTACGCCCTCGTCGACTCCGGCAACACCCGGGTCGCCGTGATCGAGATCCTCGAGGTGATCGAGACCACGGTGCCCGAGGTCACCCTGGAACTGGCCCGGCACGAGTCGCCCACGCTCGAGCACTGGCGCACCGTGCACCGCGACTACTGGGAAACGCTGGTTCCCGCCATCCGTAAGCACCTCGGCGAGCCCGACTGGCAGCTGACGGATGCCGAACCCGTGATCAGCAAGGTCTTCCGCGTCGTCTAAGGCACTCCAGGGGACGCGTGACCGCAGGGTGAACGGCCGACGAAAACCCGTCGAAACCTGCGGTGCCGGGCTGGATCTCCGTGCGGACCTGGGGCATCATCGCAAGCGCCGGCCGAATCCGGATCCGGCTCCCTGACGAGACGCTTTCCCGACGAGAAACGGATACGCCACCTATGCCGTACATCACCACCACCGACGGAACCGAGATCTACTACACCGAGCAGGGAACAGGCCGGCCGGTGCTGCTCAGCCACGGCTGGCCGTTGTCGTCCGACGCCTGGCAGGTCGAGCTCAAACTGCTGGCGGATGCCGGCTACCGCGCCATCGCGCACGACCGCCGCGGCCACGGCCGGTCGTCGAAGACCTACACGGGCAACGACATGGACACCTACGCGCAGGACCTGGCCGAGCTCGTGGAGGCTCTCGACCTGCACGATCTTGTCGTGATCGGCCACTCCACCGGTGGTGGCGAGGTGGTGCGGTACGCCGCCCAGCACGGTGCCGGCCGGGTCGTGAAGGTCATCACCGCCGGCGCCGTTCCCCCGTTGATGGTGAAGGCCGAGAGCAACCCGGAGGGCACCCCGCTCGAGGCGTTCGACGGCATCCGCGCCGAGGTTCTGGCGGACCGCTCGCAGTTCTGGAAGGACCTCTCCGAGGCCTTCTTCGGGGCGAACCGCGAGGGCTCCTCGGTGTCGCAGGGTGCCAAGGACGACTTCTGGCGTCAGGGCATGCTGGTGAACCTGGCCGCGGCCTACGACTGCGTGAAGGCGTTCTCGGAGACCGACTTCACCGAGGACCTCAAGGCCCTCGACGTGCCGATCTTCATCGCCCACGGCGACGACGACCAGATCGTACCGATCGCCGCCGCCGCGCTGAAAACGGCCGACCTCGTCAAGCACCCCACCCTCAAGGTCTACCCGGGGGCTCCGCACGGCATCTACGGCGACTACCAGGCCGCCCTGGATGCCGACATCCTGGCGTTCATCGCCCGGTAGCCCGGTTCGGCTCAGCCCGCGCGGCGGGACGCGGCGGCGATCCCGGCGACGACGAGCAGGAGCCCGATGCCCACGATCGCCGTGAGCAGCCAGGTGACCAGGTCGAATCCGCCCGGCACCAGCTCGCGGGCCGCCATGAACGCCGCGAGGGCGAGCATCAGTGCACCCCAGAGGATGGTCGCGAAGAGCGGCCGGCGTCGGGGCAGCGGGTCGGCCGTGGCTGCCGCCGGCGGAGTCGAATCGAGCGTGCTCGTGTTCAGCGGGGCAGTGGTTGGCGGGGTGCTGTTCAGCGGGACCGTCGGTTCGTCGTCGGGGCCGGCAGCTGGGTTGTTGTGATCAGTCATGATGTGTTCTCCTAGCGCGTCGTCAGGTAGCTGTCGGCTACCGCAGTGCCGGTTCGTTGATGGTGACCTGGCCGAAGAGCGTCCAGACCCTGACCGTCGTCACGCCGGTGCCCAGGCCTTCGGCCACAACCCGGGAGTCGTTGAACAGCACGCCGCCGCGGTCGAGGTCTTCCTCGCCGGAGTAGTCGACCCCGCCGGCGAGGATGCTGGCGTCGACGGCAACGGTGCGGTTCTCTGGCAGCACCAACTCCACGTCGCCGAAGGCGATCCAGACGTCGACGCTGTGGTCGGCGCTGGCTGGCGCGTTGTCGACATCCGTCAGGTCGATGACGGGTGCGCCGGCGATCATCAGGAAGCCGGTGGGACTGTCCGTGCTTGAACTGGCGCTGCTGGTGGCGTTGTAGCGCCAGGTGGGATCGCCGAAGGTGACGACGTCGGTTCCCGCGGGGATGAACGCGGTCCAGGCCATGGAGAGGGCCAGGACGATGCTGAAGAAGTTCAGCCAGCCGCCCTCCTTGCCGCGTACGCCGGCCACCACGATGCCCACGGCGATCACGGCGAGCGCGGCGGATGCCCCGACCAGGAAGGCGCTGTTCGACCAGGCTCCGTCGGCCACGAAGGATGCCGCGACGGCGCCGACGCTGAGGGCGAGCCCGGCGACGACCGCGATGAAACCGGCGCCCAACTGCTTGCGGCGACGCATGGCCTGGTAATGCCGCGGGTCGAACGCGCCTGCGGATGCGGCGGCGCCGGTCGGAGCCGAACCGTAGGGCGCGGAACCATAGGGCGCAGCACCAGTGGGTGCAGAACCGTAGGGCGCAGAACCGGTGGGTGCAGTGCCGTACGGCTTGCCCGTCAGGTCGTCCCAGAGGGAGGGGCCGGTGGCAGCCGGCGGCTCCGGAACGGGCGGGATCGGCGGGACGAAGCTGGCGGTCGGGGTCGGCCGGGAGGTCGGGGCGGCCTCGGCCTGGGCAGACCCGGCCGGTGCGGCCGGCTGCGAGGCAGTGCTCGACTGAGAGGCCGTGCTCGGCTGAGGAGCAGCACTCGGCTGGTATCCCCCGGCCGCCGGACCAGCGGGGCGGCCGGTGGGCTGATTACGCGGCGACGGCACCCGCTTGGCGATGTAGATGACCAGCACGATGATGGCCGCCGTCAGGCCGATGGCCCAGCTGGTGCGCAACAGCACCTCCAGCCATCCGGGCATTCCCCAGACCTCGGGCGGTCCCTGCCACCAGATGCCCTGCATCCACGGGACGAAGGTGAAGAACAGCAGCGCGCCGACGACGATCATGGCCGGTTCGAAGATCTGCCGGGCGGCCTTCTCCACCAGGCTCTGGCCGGACTCGTCGGGCACCAGCGCCCAGCCCACCGCGTACAGGAAGAAGATCGGCCCGCCGAGGATGGCGATCACGACGGCGATGCCGCGCACGATCAGCGGGTCCAGTCCGGTGCGTGCCGCGATCGCTCCGCACACGCCGGCCAGCCAGCGGTCCTGGCCGCGCACGAAGCCGAGGCCTCGCACCCAGTCGAAGAACGCGGCCCCGCCGGGGGCCTTGGGCTGCCCGGTGGCGCTGGGTGCGCCGTACGGGGTGGTCGGCGGGTGGGAGGACGGTGTCTCGGTCATAGCTCCATCTTGCTGCCGCGCCGCGCGGCCTGCCATGGGGGAAGACCCTGATTGCACCCTGACGATGCGCTTCGGGGTGCGACCGGCAACGCCATGGGTGCTTGGATGGTGCTGTGACCCTCCTGCGTCCCACCGATCCCCGTTTCACCGGGCACCTCGTGCGGCCACGCCTGCGCATCGTGGCCGGCGTGTGCGCCGGGTTCGCCCGGCACTCCGGCCTGCCGGTCACCTTTGTGCGCACCGTCACGTTCGTGCTGGCCCTGTGCGGCGGCGCTGGCGTGCTGCTCTACGGCTGGCTGTGGGCCACGACCCCCGACGAAGCGGTGGATGGCGCCGCCGGCAGCGACCCGCGCGGGGACCGGCTGCCCAAGGCCGCGCTCACCGGCTCCAGCACGGTCCTCCCCGACAGCCGCCCCCTGCCGGGCGGCCCGTCCGCCGGTGCAGACGCCGGCCCGGGCGCACCCGACGGCGCACCGGCGGATGCCGACCCCGCGGAACCCCGGCGGGCGCCGGTCACCGAGATTCTCCTGGGGCTCGCGCTCGTCGGCACCGCCGGCGCGCTGATCGCCAACCGTCTCGGCGCCGACCTGCCGCTGGACGCCATCATCCCCGCGATCGTGGCGCTGGCCGGCACCGGGCTGGCCTGGCGCCAATTCGCCGAGCTGCGGAGCGGCGCGGGCCCCCGCAGCTCCGGCATGCTCGTGCGAGCGCTCGGGGCGCTGGTGCTGGTGGCTCTGGGCATCCTGCTGTTCTTCGTCACCAGTGAGAACCCCAACGTCTGGACGGTCGTCGTTGCGGCGCTGTCGGTGCTCGTCGGCGTGGCCGTGGTCGTCGCCCCGTGGGCGGTGCGGCTCACCCGCGACCTCTCCGACGAACGGGCCGCCAGGGAGCGGGAGGCCGGCCGGGCCGAGATGGCCGCGCACCTGCACGATTCGGTGCTGCAGACCCTCGCCCTCATCCAGCAGAAGGCCGGCCCGCACTCGGATGCCGCCAGGCTCGCCCGCGCCCAGGAACGGGACCTGCGGGACTGGCTGTTCACCGGGGCCACGAACGGTCCCGTGGACCTGGCCGCGGAGCTCCGCGGTATCGCGACCACCGTCGAGCGCGACTACGCGGTGCACGTGGATGTCGTCGCGGTCGGCTCCGTCGACCGGGAGGTGCCCGACGCCCTGCTCGCGGCGGCGCGGGAAGCCATCCTCAACGCCGCCCGGCACGCCGGCGGCAGCGTCTCCGTCTACGTGGAGTCGTCACCGACCGCCATCGAGGTCAGTGTCACCGACCGTGGGCCGGGCTTCTCGATCGGCGACATCCCGGCCGACCGGATGGGTGTGCGCGAGTCGATCCTGGCCCGCATGCAGCGGGCCGGCGGCACCGCCTCCGTGCGCCCCGGCCCGGGTGGCACCGGCACCGAGATCCGGCTCTCCCTCCCCCTCGACAGCCAGGAAGACACCCCATGACCGACCCGACCACCGCCAGCAACACCGACACCGGCACCGACACTCCCTGCGACCTCACCGTCGTGATCGTCGACGACCATTCGATCTTCCGCTCCGGGCTGCGCTCCGAGCTGGACCCCACCCTGCGGGTGCTCGGCGAGGCGGCGACGGTCGACGAGGCCATCGCCGTGGTCGTCGCCACCCAGCCGCGGGTGGTGCTGTTGGACGTCCACCTGCCCGGCGGCACCGGGGGTGGCGGGGCCGAAGTGATCCGCGCCGCCGCACCGCTGGCCCCGGCGACCCTGTTCCTGGCCCTGAGTGTGTCGGATGCGGCGGACGACGTCGTCACGGTCATCCGTGCCGGTGCCCGCGGCTACATCACCAAGAGCGCATCGGGCGCTGAGGTCTCGGATGCCGCCCGCCGGGTGGCCGGCGGAGACGCCGTCTTCTCGCCGCGGCTGGCCGGTTTTGTGCTCGACGCGTTCGGCGCCGTCGCCGGCGAGACCGCGGCGACCACCGACGAGCTCGACAGGCTGTCGGCCAGGGAGCAGGAGGTGATGCGGCTGATCGCCCGCGGCTACGCCTACAAGGAGGTGGCCAGCGCGCTCTTCATCTCCCCCAAGACCGTGGAGACCCATGTGTCGGCGGTGCTGCGCAAGCTGCAGCTCTCCAGCCGGCACGAGCTCACCGCCTGGGCCACGGCACGCAAACTGCTCTAACCGGGAGTGCCGAACCGCTCCACGAAGGCCTTCATGATGGTGGCCGGCTCGGTCACCGTTGAGGCGTCGATGGCGGCGATCACCTCGTCGTAGGCATCCGGCTCGAAGTAGCCGTTGTCGTGATACACCCGCAGCCGGGTGAGGATGCCGGCCTGCGTGAGCTCCGGGTGGAACTGGGTGGCGTAGACGTTCTGGCCGATCCTGAACGCCTGCACCGGGCAGTTCTCCCCCGTGGCCAGCAGCGCCGCGCCGGTCGGCAGCACGGTGCAGGCCTCCTTGTGGCCGACGAACGCCTCGAAGGTCGGGGCCACCTTGCCGAACAGCTGGTCGGCGACGCCGGCAGGGGTGAGGCTCACCACGATCGGACCGGCCACCTCTGACCAGGTGTCATCGACGACACCGTCGAGGTAGCTGGTGAGCAGGCCGATGCCGTAACAGGCGCCGAGGAACGGGAAGTCCTGCGCCACCACGTCGTCGAGCAGACCGGCAAGTTCACGCTCGACCCGGTGCTGCACCGCCGACTTGGTCTCGTCGGCGTCGCTGGCGTTGAACGGACTGCCGCCCACGATCACGCCGGAGTAGTCGGCCAGGGCGATCGGCGGCATCGGTGCGGCCTCGAGACGCACCCGGTGCAGCTGCTCCGGCTGCAGGCCGCCGGCCGCCAGGAACCCCGCGTATTCGTCGTCGGCGGCTTCATCCTCGGAACGGGTCGCCAGCAGCAGAAAGGGCTTCACCGCCCCATGTTACCGAGGATGCCGGGGCGGAAGCCGGATGTGACGTCGCTCTCTTCTTTCCTCGCGCGCACGCTGTAGATTTGATCCGATGAACACTCCAGCAGAGTCCAGCGCGATCGCGACCCCCTACGAAGACCTGCTTCGCCTGGTTCTGGAAACCGGGGCGAACAAGGCCGACCGCACGGGAACGGGCACCCTCAGCGTGTTCGGTGCCCAGCTGCGCTTCGACCTCAGCCGCGGTTTCCCGCTGATCACCACCAAGCGGGTGCACTTCCCGTCGCTGGCCTACGAACTGCTCTGGTTCCTCCGTGGCGAAAGCAACGTCGGCTGGCTGCGCGAGCACGGCGTGCGCATCTGGAACGAGTGGGCCGACGAGCAGGGCGAGCTCGGCCCGGTCTACGGCGTGCAGTGGCGTTCCTGGCCCACCCCGGCCGGCGGCCACATCGACCAGATCGCCCAGGTCATCGAGACCCTCAAGACCAACCCGGATTCCCGGCGCATCATCGTGTCGGCCTGGAATGTCGCCGACATCCCCGAGATGGCTCTGGCCCCCTGCCACGCGCTGTTCCAGTTCTACGTGGCCGACGGCAAGCTCTCCTGCCAGCTCTACCAGCGCAGCGCCGACCTGTTCCTCGGCGTGCCGTTCAACATCGCCAGCTACGCGCTGCTCACTCACCTCGTCGCGGCCCAGACCGGCCTCGAGGTGGGCGACTTCATCTGGACCGGCGGCGACTGCCACATCTACTCCAACCACCTCGAGCAGGTCACCGAGCAGCTCAGCCGCACCCCGTTCCCGGCGCCGCAGCTGAAGATCACCACCGAGCGCGACAGCATCTTCGACTACGAGTTCGAAGACCTCGAAGTCGTCGACTACGTGCACCACCCCGCGATCAAGGCTCCAGTTGCCGTCTGAGGCTGCCGCGCCCGGCTCGGGCGTGACTCCCGCAGCGGATGCCCGCATCGGCCTGATCTGGGCCCAAGCCGCCAACGGGGTCATCGGCGACGCCGGCAGCATCCCCTGGCACCTGCCGGAAGACCTGGCCAGGTTCAAGGAACTCACCCAGGGCGGTGCAGTGATCATGGGCCGCCGCACCTGGGATTCGCTCCCGGAGCGGTTTCGGCCCCTGGCCGGACGACACAACATCGTCATCACCCGGCAGCAGGACTGGGCCGCCGAGGGTGCCACCGTCGCGCACTCCCTGGCCGAGGCGCTGGCCGCCGCCCTGCCGGCATACGTCTGGATCATCGGCGGCGGTGACATCTACCGTCAGTCGATGCCACTGGCCGACCGTCTCGAGGTGACCGAGGTCGACCTCGACGCCGGCGGCGACACCATGGCACCCGGCGTCGATGGCGCGTTCACGCAGACGGCCGTCACCGAGTGGCTGACCTCCCGCACCGGGCTGCGCTACCGCTTCGTGAGCTACGAGCGCACCACGGCCTGACACCTACCGGGGTGGCCGGCGCTGCAGGGACGGCTGCGGGCGGAACTGTCCGGTCAGCACCAGCACCACGATCACCAGGGCCATCACGATCCAGGTCACCCAGCCGAGCGGGCCGGTGGACACCGGGTCGGCGGACGTGTTGGCGGCAACCACCAGCAGCAGGAACCCGGCCGTGGCGTTGAACGCGCCGTGGGCGAAGACCGCCGGCCACACCGATCCCGTGCGCAGGCGCAACCAGCCCAGTAGCACCCCGTAGAACATGCAGCCGCCGATCATCAGGCCGACGCCCAGCAGGTTGGGCTGGCCGAAGTTGTAGCCGAGCAGGATCAGCGGGCTGTGCCAGAAGCCCCAGACGGCTCCGGAGATGAGCAACGCCGGCCAGGTGCCGAGCGGGCGCAGGGTCGGCAGCAGCCATCCGCGCCAGCCGAGCTCTTCACCGAGGGCGAAGAGGCCGTTGAAGATCGCCGCGACGGTGATCATCAGCAGCTGGAGCAGCACGATGAGTCCCACGGGAATCGGCGACGGGGCCGGACTGGCGGCCTGCAGCACCTGTGCGAAGCCGGAGAAGGTCACCAGGTCGAGCTGCACCAGGCCGAGCGCGGCGGCCAGGAAGACCCCGACGATGACCACCAGGGCGCTTCCGAAGATGCCGAACACGGTCATCCAGATGGTGCGTCCCACCGGGCGCAGCGGCCACAGCCCCAGGTACTCGGCGACCGGGCGGGGCCGGGGGCGCTGCACCATGAACACCACGAACAGGGCGGCGATGCCGGGCGTGAACATGATCACCGGCAGCAGCAGGCCGGCGAACGGGTTGGCGAGGCCGCTGCCGTCCAGCCACAGCGGCAGTGCCACGAGCCAGGCGAGGCCGCAGGCCATCACGATGAAGATCGCCACGGCGGTCCAGGGCACCCGGTTCGGCACGAGTGCGTCCGCCTGGTCGGGTGCGGATACGTGGTCGCTGTGGATCGGTGCACTCATGTCCACCACGCTATCCATCCCTGTTCCGCCGGACATCCTCCACCAGGCGGAGTGATCGTCGACCCGCGAAAGCGGCCCAACGGTCGCTTCGGAGCTGCTGAAGCAGCCACACGGGCGCTTTCGCGAGCTTGAGGGCGCGCGGATGCCCGCTACGGGTCGTGACGGGCCCGGCTCGGCTGCACGCGCGGCGGTTCGCCCGGCATCTTGGGGTAGTCGGGCGGGAACGGCAGCTCCCCCAGGCCGGCGGCCAGATCGCGTTCCCACCACTGAAGCAACGTGTCGATGCGGCCGGGCTCGGCGTGCACGGTGGCCCACGGATCGCCGGTCGTCCGGAGCCGCTCCGGAACGGTCAGGATGGTGAAGGTCTTCGGGTCGGCTTTCTCGAGTTCGTCCCAGCCGATCGGACACGACACCGGGGCGTGCGCCAGCGCTCGGGGGCTGTAGGCGCCGGCCATGGTGCGGTCTCGATTCGCCTGGTTGAAGTCCACGAAGATGCGACTGCCGCGCTCCTCCTTCCACCAGTTCGTGGTGACGGTTGTCGGCATCCGCCGTTCGACCTCGCGGGCGGCCGCGATCACCGCGTGCCGCACCACCTGGAACTCGCGGGTCGGCTCGATGGGAGCGAAGACGTGCAGGCCGCGGTTGCCGGAGGTCTTCACGAACGCGGTGAGGCCCGCCTCGGCGAGCACCGCGCGCAGTTCGATGGCCACCGGGATCGCGTCGTCGAAGTCGGTGCCGGGCTGCGGGTCGAGGTCGATGCGCAGCTGATCGGGATTGTCGGTGTTCTCCGCCCGGGACGGCCAGGGGTGAAAGACCACCGTGTTCATCTGCGCGGCCCAGACCGCGCCGGCCGGTTCGTCGATCACCAGCTGCGGATGCGTGCGCCCGCTCGGGTAGACCACCGGCACCGCGCGCATGAAGTCCGGGGCGCCCTTGGGCGGGTTCTTCGAGAAGAACTGTTCACCGTCGATGCCGCCCGGAAACCGCTGCAGAGACACCGGGCGGTCGCCGTTCGCTGCGACGAAGGCCTCCCCCACGGCCACGAGGTATTCAGCCAGGTTGAGCTTGGTGATCCCCACCTCCGGCCAGAGCACCCGGCTCGGGCTGGAGATGCGCATGACGCGTTCGCCGCCAGGCCCAGCCACCACCAGCTCGGTTGATTCGCTCGCCATGCGCCCAACCTAGCCCCGATCCCCCTCGCGAACTGTGAGTTAAGCACCTTCGTTTCGCGATTTTCGGTGCTTTTCTCACAGTTCGCGGATGTGGCGGGCGTGGGCGGGTCAGCCGCCGCCGACGTGGATGCCGGGGCGACGGGCCGCATCCGGTTCGCTCTCGCGCAGGATTTCGCGCACGACCGGGGCCGTGTCGCCCTGCCCGAGGAGGAGGTACCGCAGCAGGTGACCGACGGGGTTGCCCTCAGACCACTCGAAGTAGGCATGCGGCCTGAGCCCGGTGGCTTCACGCAGGGCGAGCAGGATCGCGGCGATGGCATTCGGCACCGCCGGGCTCTGCGCGCGCAACACCCGGAACTCGCCGACCTCCACACCCCGCACATGCAGGACATCCGTGAAGGTGGACGGGTCGACCACCTGGATCTCCAGGAACAGCACATCCGCCGCACCGGGCACTGGGTTCATCACGCGCTGCTCGTTCTCCTTCTCGGCATACGCGGCCTGGCCGCTCTGCTGCGGCTTGTTCGCGACCACGTTGAGCGCCCCGTCGTAGGCGATCGAATCCGCGATGAACTGGCGCGCGGCCTCGTCGAACTCAACCCCCTCCACGCGCAGTTCCGTCGTGCGGGAGACCCTGGACACCAGGGACACCAGGATGATGCCCGTGATGAAGAGTGCCGAGATCATGATGCCGTCTGGCTTCTCGACGATGTTGGCACCGAGGGCATAGAGCAGCACCACGGTGAGCACCCCGAAGCCCACGATCCGCCGGCGTTCCCGGCGCCGCGCGGCCGACACGGTGACCGCCGCCGCGGCGGAGACCATCATCACCAGGATGCCGGTGGCGTACGCGCCGGCCTGCGCGTCGACACTGGCCCGGAATCCGATGGTGATCAGGATGCTCACCCCGGTGTACACGAGCACGACCGGCCGCACGGCTCGGCTCCACTCCGGCGCCATCCCGTACCCGGGCAGATACCGGGGCACGATGTTGATCAGCCCGGCCATCGCCGACGCCCCGGCGAACCACAGGATGAAAATGCTGCTGAGGTCGTAGATGTTGCCGAAGCCGTTGCCGATGTACTCGTGCGCCAGGTACGACAGCGCCCGGCCGTTCGCCGGCCCGCCCTCATCGAACGCCTCGGCAGGAATCAGCACCGTGGTCACGACGCTGCTCGCCACCAGATACACGCTCATGATCAGCGCGGCCAGGGTCAGCAGCCTCCGGGTACTACGCACCCGGGACGCCAGTCGCTCCGCGGGGGTGTGGCCGTTCGACCTGATGAGCGGCATCATGCTCACCCCGGTCTCAAAGCCGGACAGCCCCAGCACCAGCAGCGGGAACGCGAGGAGGACCGGACCGAGAATGTCACCGGGTCCTCCGCCCACCCCCTTCTCGGTCAGGGTCAGCGCGCCCAACCAGTCAGCCCAGGCGTCCGGGTCGGCGAACACCTCGACCAGGCCCACCGCGATCACCGTGCCGTTCAGCAGCAGGAACACGCCGACGAGGGGAATGGCGATAGCGACCGCCTCCGTGAAGCCCAGCAGGAACACACCGCCCAGGACCAGCAGGAACACGATGGTGACCGGGACGGCCTGGCCGCGCAGGAACTCCGGTGCGGCCGGGTTCTCCAGCAGGTGCACCGTCGCATCCGCCGATGAGAGGGTGATCGTGATGATCCAGGAGGTGGCCACGAATCCGAGCAGCACCAGCACGAACACCTTGCCCCGCCAGAACGGCAGCAGGCGTTCGAGCATGGCCACCGACCCCTGCCCGTGCGGGCTCTCCACGGCCACCCGCCGGTACATGGGCAGCATCCCGAGCAGCGTCAGCGCCACGATGACCAGCGTGGCCAACGGTGACAGGGCGCCGGCGGCGACGATCGCGATGCTCGGCAGGTACGACAGGGTCGAGAAGTAGTCGACGCCGGTGAGGCACATCACCTGCCACCACGGATGCGTCGAGCCGCCAGGGTCGGCCACCTCCGGTCCCACCGGTTGCACCTGGTTGCGCATCAGCCAGGCGCCCACCCGGGTGGATGGCGGTGGAGAGACCAGCGGCCGGGGTATCCGTGCCGGGATCTTCGATCGATCGGACGGCTCCACGTGGCGCTCCCTTCGACACCGGTCATTGTCGCGCCAAATCCGGTCGACCGGCAGGGGCAATGGCGGGGGTCGACCAGCGGGCCGATCAGGAGCCGTATTGCTCAGACGGCGCCGAGATGCTGGTGATCGTGCGCTCAGGATTGTCGGTCCACACCGACACCGAGATCGTTGAACCATCTCGTGGGTTCGCGTCGCTTCTCGGGATGTCGATCTGCCCGATGAAGACGGCGAATCCGTCCTCGGCAGTGCCGCTGTTGGGGTTCTGCTCGGCAAGTGGGAGCGCCGGGTCCCCGATCGTGATGCCGTCGACTGTCGCCAGGGAGACGGCATTGAGTGCCGGCGCGGTGAGCACGACGTAGAAGTTCGAGTCCAGCGGCGCCAAGGCGGGCCAGTCCTCGTCCACTACCCGCAGCCCCGGCCAGTCGTAGAGGGTCTGCGGCCCGGGCTCGACGGTCGGAGTCTCTCGTCCCACGACGGGGTCGGTGCCGAAGGCCGCGGTCAGGGCACTGACAACGCCCTCGATCGGATCGTAGTAGCTGAAAGACACCACGCTCTCGTCGCTCGAGGTCAGCTGCATGGCTTCTGGCGTCAGCACGAGTCCGGTGACGGTGACAACGGGCGCAGCGGTCGGAGTCGCCGACGGCGAAGCGGTTGAGGACGGGCCGGTGGCCGTCGGCGGCGCTGTGGTACCCGCCGATCCGTCCCCGGCACAACCGGACAGCGCCCCAGCCAGGGCTCCGACCAGCACGACAGAACGGGCACGAACTATGAATCTCCCCCGAGATGTTGTCATGTCCTCAGGCTAGTGAGGGTGCACCCTCACCAGCCAGAGCCGGCCACCCCAGTTCGGGAGGGGTGGTACCGGTTCCCACGCCACAGGGCCGGCCGGCGGCTACTGCGGCGCTCCAGCGATATTGACCAACCACGCCACGCCGAACTTGTCGACGCACATACCGAAGCTGTCGCCCCATGGCGCGACCTCCAGCGGCATGGTCACCGATCCGCCGTCAACGAGCCGGTCCCAGTAGCCGCGCAAGACCGCGGCGTCCTCGCTGTCGCCACTGAGCGACACCGAGTAATTGTTGCCGGGTGTGTATTCCATGGCGTTGGGGGTGTCAGCCGCCATCAGCGACAGGCCGTTCGGGGTGGTGAGCGCCGCGTGCATGGTCTTGTCCTGCTCGCTCGGGTCCTCGCTGGCCTGGAATTCCCCGAAGGTGCTGCGCGTCAGTTCACCGCCGAAGATCGAGTGGTAGAACTCCATCGCCTCCTTGGCGTTGTCGCGAAAACCGAGATAGGGGTTGAGCTTCGTGCTCATGATGGCTCTCCTCGCTGCCCGGACCTCACTGCCCGTGCCGTCGGTGTTGGGAAGGTGCGTCTGCGTACGCTGCCGATTATCGACCGGTCGGCGCCGATGCGCGAGGTGTGCGTGCCGTTCAGCACAGCTGCACCGCCGGGAGCTGATGGGCGGGAACGGGTCGCGAGATCAGGTAGCCCTGGGCGGTGTCGCAGCCCATCGCCCGCAGCAGGTGCAGCTGACCGGCCCGCTCCACCCCTTCCGCGGTCACCCGCAGTCCCAGCGCGTGGGCCGTGTCGATGACTCCGCCCACCAGCAGCGCATCCTGGGGCGAGTCCTCGATCGTGTCGATGAACGTCTTGTCGATCTTCACCGTGGTCAGCGGAAGGTCCCGCAACATGGCCAGCGACGAGTACCCGGTTCCGTAGTCGTCGAGCGCGATGCTCAGGCCAGCGTCCCGCAACGCCTGCAGCTGGCCGATCGCCCGCGGCAGATCGGTGATCTCGGACCCCTCGGTGATCTCCACCTGAAGCAGCGACGCCGGCACCCGATGGGCGGCGAGAGCGGCGAGAACCTGGGGAACCACGGTGCGAGCGGCGAGCTGCAGCGGCGACACGTTGATCGCGACGCTGCGTGGCTCACCGGCATCCAACCAACGGCGCGCCTGCGCACACGCCTGGTCGATCACCCATTCACCGATGCGGTGGATGTCGCCGGACAGTTCGAAGATCGGGATGAACTCCGCCGGTGACACCTCGCCCAAGACCCTGTCGTGCCAGCGCAGCAGCGCCTCGACGGCGGTGCACTCCCCCGTGACCAGGTCCAGCTGCGGTTGATAGTTCAGCGCGAAGGTCTCGGATTCGAACGCCGCCGTGAGCCGGCGCCGGATCAGCGCGTTGCGGGTGATCGGTGCGGCACCCTTGCCGTCGAGCCTGGCCACCTGGCGTTTGCCGGCCTTCTTGGCCTTGATCATGGCTCCGTCGGCGTGCCTGAGCAGCGCGTCGAGTTGGCTCAACTCCAGTTCGTCGACCACGTCGACGGCCATCGAAACGCCCACAGACGCCGACAGGTGCAGCAGGTGGCCGTCGCTGGCGAACGGGGCGGCGGCGTGGTGCACCACCCGGTTCGCCACATCGAGGGCCTGCGCCTCGGTCACGTTCACCAGCAGCGCCGCGAACTCATCGCCGCCGAGCCGGGCCAGAACATCCGTGGGCCGCATCAGGCCTCGCAGCCGGTCGGCGAAACCGACCAGGACCTCGTCCCCCGCACGGTGGCCGAAGGTGTCGTTCACGGCCTTGAACCCGTCCAGGTCGATGAACAGCACGGCCACACCGGCCAGGTCATCCGTAGTGAACGTCGCACCCCGCTCCTCGAGCTGCCGCCGGTTGGCGAGGCCGGTCAGGGAATCGTGCAGGGCGGCGTACCGGAAATCGGCGGACAGCCGCTCGAACAGTTGAGACACCGAGACGACTCCCGGCCCCGAATCGGTGAGCACGAGCACATCACGGTAGCGGGACTCCTCCGGCAGCGTGAGGATGCGCTGGGCGGCGTGACCGAGCTCCAGGTGTCCCGGCAGCGAGAACGAGTTGCCCGACACCATCTGCGCGGCCGTCGATCGCACGTGCAATCCCCGCCCGTAACCGAGTCGCCCGGTGAGCGTGTATTCCACGTGTTCGCGGGATAGGAGCGCGTACCGGTCGCCGTCGTGCACGACCAGGGACCGCAGCGCCCGCTCGGCCCGGAAGGTGCGATCGATGTCGGCCAGCGGGGTGTCGGCCGGTACCAGACGGGCGGGCGAGGCCAGCTCACCGAGGCTGACGGGCCGGTCAGCCCGCAGTTCCCGGTTCACCGTCTGTGTGACTTTGCTCATACAAGATGACTACCGGAGCCCGCGGGCGTCACCAAACCCGCTCGCCGCTGTTTGCCTCGCGTTAACGTGCGAGGTACCCCCAGAACGGCCGCCGCCGCCGGCAGGTCAGTTCCAGTGCGTGACGCCGAGGGCCAGACCGGCCTGATCGCCGAGCAGCCGTGCCGCCACATTGGGCAGCGGGATGACGGGGTGCCAGCTGCCGTCGGCGCTGCGGCCCGACGCCCAGTCCAGGGTGTTCGACAGCTCGGCCCTGCCGGGCCGCTCGGTGAGTGTGCTGTTCCATTCCCACAGGATCCGGGTGAGGGCGCCGTCCTCGCTGAGCACCACCTCCACGATCAGCGAGTCCTGCCAGTCGCCGATCTGTTCGAGGTGCTCGCCGAACCCGAAGATCCCGCCCCGTTCCTCCAGCGACAGGAGGGTCACGTCCAGGGCGTACCGTGCCACGTTGTGCGGGTTGGGGATCAGGAACACCGTGATCAGCGGCACGGGCGACATGGGGGTGGGGATGCGCTTCGCCTCGGCGTTGAGGTCGACCGGGCAATAGTGGTCGGCGGTCTGCTCGTGGATGAGGACGGGCAGCTGGCGGATCGCCAGGCGCACCTCGGCCTGCCAGACCCTGGCCTCCTCGAAGGCCAGCCCCCGCAGGCCGATCTCCACCCGCAGGGTGCCGAAGAGGAACCGTTTGAGGTTCTGATAGACCTCCTCCGAATTGACCAGGCCGTACCGGCCCGAATGCGACCGGTGCACATAGGCTCGCGCCGATCCCACGACGTAGGCGTTGCGGATGGCCACCAGCCCATCGCTCTGCACACCCATGATCGCGCTGGACAGGCCCAGCGCCACGTCGTAGTCGCGCGCATTGGTGCCCACGATGCTCAACACCCGGTCGGGAGTGAAGCCGCCGCTCAACCGGCGGGTGTCGCCATTGGCGGGGCCGGGGGCATCCGCGGGATACAGGTACTCGCGCATGTACTCCGGCGCGAAGATCCGCGAGCCCTGCGGGCCGAAGGTGTTGAGGATCCAGCCGCCGATCGGGCCGCCGAGTTGCGGGTCGATGCCGCCGTGCGGGGTGCCGATGGTGCACAGCTTCGACACGGATGCGCGCGGGTCCGCGATGTTCACCTGCAGTGCGGTACGGCAGATCAGCCCGCCCATCGAGTGCGCCACGAGGTACACCGGCGGGTGGCCGGCCGACTTCTCCCGCACCAGGGCGATGAAGTCGGCCAGCCCCTGGGCGGCGGTGCGGATGTCGTATGACTGCGCCGGAGTCCCGAAGGTGCCGGCGGCGGCATCGTAGAACCGGTAGATCCACACCGAGTCCGCGCGCAGGGTGTTCGGTTCGGCATCGAGCAGGACCCGCTGCTGGCTGCCCTCGATGCGGACGTCGTAGCCCTGCTCCTTGACCAGCCGGATCAGCGGGCCCTCGTACTGGTAGAACTGCGGTGTGCCGTTGGCCCCCACCCGCACGTGCACGGAGCCCTCGTTGAGGCCGTAGAACGGATCGTCCGCGGCGGCATCGATCGCCCCCTGTCCCCCGGCGAATCCCCGCACATAGATGATCGGAAACCTCTCGCCCATGCTCTGCTCCGTTCTGCGACGGTCACCGAACCTCGACGGTCACCAGGGGTGCGTTGCTCAGCCGACCGTTGCCGGGTCGAACCGGCGCACGAAGGCGAGCGCCGGTTCGGCCACGTCGCGCCATCCGCTGTCGATGACCAGGGAGTGGCCGCGACCGGGGATCTCGGTGATCTCGGTGATGCCCTCGTTCTTGGCCTGCAGCTTGTAGCTGGCGCGGGTGATGGCCAGGGGAACGGTGTTGTCGTTCTCCCCGGCCAGGACCAGGAGCGCGCCACGGTTGGGGTTCTTGGTATCCACCCGGGTCTCACCGCCGAACGGATTGAAGTTCGCCACCGCGGCCTGGAACAGCGGGGCCCCGGATGCCGGCACGTGATAGTCCGTGTAGAGCTGCTGCGCCTCGGACTCGTCGAGGTTGTTCGCCCAGCCGTACTGGAACTGTTCGAAGGTGAGCGAGATCGCCTTCCCGCGGTTGCCCGGGTTGCCCAGCACCGGGGACGCCGACTTGAGCGCAGAGGCCGGCAACGGCAGCACCCCCTTGAACGGCGCGTTGTCGATCGAGACGGTGGCGAAGGCGACGCCCTCCCCGGCCAGCTTCTGGGCGATCAGCCCGCCGAAGGAGTGGCCGATCACCGCCGGCCGCAGCGTCAGCCGTGAGATCGCCTCGAGGTAGTGGTCGGTGACCTGTTGCACCATCTTGTGGGCGAAGGCCTCCGGTGCGTCGTAGGCCTCCTCCACGGTGCGGGGGTCATCGGGCCAGCCCGGCGCGATGGTGGTGAAGCCGTTCGCCTCGAACAGCTCGCGCCACGGCTGCCAACTGCTGGAGAGCAGCCAGAGTCCGTGCACGAAGACAACGGGCGTGAGCCCGGACGCATTGGCCCGGTCGATCTCGTCCACCTCCCACGACGCGAGGGTGGGCGCTTCGGTTTCAGCCATGTCGCTGGTCCTTTCGGTTCGAGAAGGGGGTCGGGATTGGGTACAGGTCGTGAATATCCGGGACGGCCGGTGTGCGCAAGGCCCGTCGGCTGCACGGCCCGTCGGCTGCACGGCCCGTCAGCTGCACGGCCCGTCAGCTGCACGGACCGGCGTTCCGCCTCGACTACGCTGACGATCACCCGTCACCTCGCCGAAGGACGCCCATGGACCACGTCGCCACCATCGTCGCCGATATCCACGCCACCAAGCCGGAGGCCCTCGGCATCATCGCCGCGGCCCTGGATGCGACGGTGCAGGGCGCTCACACCGCCTCCGCTTTCGTCGCGCTGCCCGGCGGCGGCCGGGTCGAGGTGGAGATTCCCAAGTTCGGGGAAGCCCCGCCCCTGGCCATCGACGTTCACGATCCGCGCGGCGAAGCCGAGGCCCGGTCGGCCGCGCAGTCGTTGCTCGAGCTGCTCTCCGGCGCCACGGCGTGGCCGCTGCATCTCCTGCACGACTGACGAAACTCCATGCGTACGCACGGGATTTTCCCGTAGCGTGGAGCCATGAGTAATTTGACCCCCAGCACGCTCCGTCCCAGCTACGTGGAGCCCGGCAAGGACTTCGATCGCGATACGAACTACATCGAAGACCGCATCACCCGCGACGGCCGCGACGGCTGGCCGGTGGAACCCGGCCGGTACCGCTTGGTGGCCGCTCGTGCCTGCCCCTGGGCGAACCGCACCGCCATCGTGCGCCGGCTGCTCGGCCTGGAGCGGGTCATCTCCCTCGGCTTGCCCGGCCCTACCCACGACAAGAACAGCTGGACCTTCGACCTCGACCCGAACGGGGTCGACCCGGTGCTGGGCATCGAACGCATCCAGGACGCGTACTTCGCCCGGTTCCCGGATTACCCGCGCGGCATCACCGTGCCGGTGATCGTGGATGTGCCGTCCGGCAAGGTCGTGACCAACAACTATCCCCAGATCACGCTGGACTTCGAGACCGAGTGGGGTGACTACCACCGCCCCGGCGCCCCGGACCTGTACCCGGAGGCGCTCCGCGCCGAGATCGACGAGGTCGCCAACCTGATCTTCCACGACGTCAACAATGGCGTCTATAAATGCGGTTTCGCCGGCAGCCAGAAGTCCTACGAACGGGCCTACAACACCCTCTTCGCCCGCCTCGACTGGTTGGAGGAACGACTGGCCGGCCAGCGATACCTCGTCGGCGACACCATCACGGAGGCCGACATCCGCCTGTTCACCACACTGGCGCGATTCGACGCGGTCTATCACGGTCACTTCAAGTGCAACCGCAACAAGCTCAGCGAGATGCCGGTGCTCTGGGCGTATGCCAGGGACCTGTTCCAGACCCCCGGCTTCGGCGACACCATCGACTTCGACCAGATCAAGAAGCACTACTACGTGACGCACAGCGACATCAACCCCACCGGCATCGTGCCCAAGGGGCCGGATTTGTCGGGCTGGCTCACCGCACACGGCCGGGAGAGCCTGGGCGGCCGGCCGTTCGGCGACGGCACCCCGCCGGAGGCGCCGCTCGACGCCGAGCGGGTGCCCGCGCTTTAGGGATAATCAGGCACTGAGTTGCGGACATCCCCCCTTCGTTGTGAGAACGAAGGGGGGATGTCCGCAACTGAACCGGGTTAGCGGGCGAGCCAGCCGCCGTCGACCGGCAGGGTGACGCCGTTGATGTAATCGGAGGCGCTGCTGGAGAGGAACACGGCGGCGCCGACCAGGTCGGAGGCCTCGCCCCAGCGGCCGGCCGGGATGCGGTCGAGGATCGCCTTGGACCGCTCGCCATCCGCCCGGAGGTCCTTGGTGTTGGCCGTGGCGATGTAGCCGGGGGCGATGGCGTTCACGTTGACGCCGGAGACGGCCCATTCGTTCGCCATCGCCTTCGCCAGGCCGACGATGGCCGACTTGGATGCGGTGTAGCCGGGCACGTTCACGCCGCCCTGGAAGCTCAGCAGGGACGCGGTGAAGATGATCTTGCCGTGGCCGCGGGCCACCATGTTGGCGCCGACGGCACGGCTCAGAACGAACTGCGACGACAGGTTCACGGCGATCACTTCGTCCCAGAACTCGTCGGAGTGCACGGCGGCGGGGGCCCGGCGGATGGTTCCGGCGTTGTTTATCAGGATGTCGGCGTTGAGTGCGGCCAGTTCGGTGCCGAGGGCGGTGATGGCGGCGCGGTCGGCGTAGTCGGTGTCGTAGGGGGTGAAGGTGCGGCCGAGGGCTTCGACCCGCTGGGAGACCTCGCTGCCGGTCATGGGCATGTTGACGCTCACGCCCACGATGTCGGCGCCGGCCGCGGCCAGTCCCTCCGCCATGGCGAGCCCGATGCCGCTGCTGGCACCCGTGACGATGGCCACCTTGCCGGTGAGGTCGAAGGGATTCGCGGTCATGGTGGTGCTCCTCTGAGTCTGGCGGATGGGACGAGTCGGGCGGATCATGCATGTTCTGCAGGGCGGAACATCGTTCCGCCTAGTGACTACTCTACGGGGTGATCCTGCTGCAGCGCGACCCCCGTCACCGTCTGGTCGCTGCCGGCGTGACGCGAGTACCCTCGAAAGGTGCCCATCTCCCCCGCGACCGAGCTCACCCTGCTCGCGGCCGCGGACTGGCGTGAGCTGGAGCGGCGGCACCAGGACCGCGCAGACGCCGCCACCCGGGGACGCCGGGAACGCGCCGGCACCGAGCACACCCATCCGGTGGACGACTTCCTGTTCACCTACTACCCGTTCCGTCCGGGGCTGCTCCGCCGCTGGCACCCGGGGGCGAACATCGTGCTGCAGGGCGCGGCCGCCGACGAGCGCGCCACCTGGAAGTGGTACCGCTCCGACGGGGACGATGTGTTCGTGGATCACGCGGCGTTTGCCGAGAAGAATGCGCGCAGCATCCGCTTCATCGTGACGCTGCTCGGCCGAACCGCACAGCGGGCCGGCA
>Ga0247803_1000240_pt1 | contig 32371 bp, 32 predicted proteins | sample UWRJL014104B1_FD_180928 | JGI IMG/M metagenome (GOLD analysis project Ga0247803, IMG submission 180928) | Plant litter microbial communities from Arlington Agricultural Research Station in Wisconsin, United States - UWRJ-L014-104B-1 | ecosystem: Environmental > Terrestrial > Plant litter >... | reverse complement strand
ACAAGTCCCTCGATGAGAACCAGAAGGTTGAGTTCGACATCACCCAGGGACCCAAGGGTCCCCAGGCGGAGAACATCCGCTCCCTCTAGTCTTTGCAGTAAAGAAGCACAGGCAAGATAGCAGTACCAGCCTAAACAGCAGTTCTAGTTTGAACAGCTCGAGAGAACGGCCCCGGTCCTATGCCGGGGCCGTTCTTGGTTTAACCGGCGCCCCACGCGGGTGTGTGCGTGGGGCGCGCGTTGCAGGCGAGGGTTACTGCCCGCGTACGCGCTTCCGCAGGTAGTCGATGCGCGCCTGCAGCTGCGTCACGCTGGCCTGGGCAACCGCCGGGCCGCCGAGCACCCGCCGCAGCTCGGCGTGGATGAGACCGTGCGGCTCTCCGCTCATCTTCGAGCGGATGCCGACGAGGCTGTTGAGCAGCGTGCGCTGCTCCTTGAGGGTGCGGAACAACGCCGGCCCGTCGCGCTCCTCGGGAGGCAACGCCTTCTGCCGCTCCCCCGACCTCTTCGACTGGCGGGCCTGCCGCTGCTTGAGCAGCTCGCGCACCTGGTCGGGTTCGAGCAGCCCCGGGATGCCGATGAAGTCGAGCTCCTCGTCGCTGCCCATCTCCGCCGCGAAGCCGAACTCGCCACCCTCGTAGAGCACCTTGTCGAAGTTCGCCTCCGACTCGAGCGCCTCCCAGGTGAACTCGTCCTGCAGGGTGTCCTCCGACGCCTTCTCCTCGCGGTTCTCCGCGTCGAGCAAGCCGTCGTCGAGCAGGCCGTCGTCCGTCGTCTCGCGGTCGAGGGCGTGGTCGCGCTCGAGCTCCAACGTCGAGGCGAGGGCCATCAGGCTGGGGACGCTGGGCAGGAAGATGGTCGCGGTCTCGCCGCGGCGCCGGGTGCGCACGAAGCGGCCGACGGCCTGGGCGAAATACAGGGGCGTCGAGGCGGATGTCGCGTACACACCCACGGCGAGGCGTGGCACGTCGACGCCCTCCGACACCATGCGCACCGCCACCATCCAGCGCTGCGTGCCCTTGGAGAACACGTCGATGCGCTCGCTCGACTCCTTCTCGTCGGAGAGCACGATGGTGGGCATCTCGCCGGTGAGCTTCTGCAGCAGCGACGCGTACGCCCGTGCCGTGCTCTGGTCGGTGGCGATGACCAGGCCGCCGGCGTCGGGGACCGACTGGCGCACCTCGCTAAGCCGACGGTCCGCCGCCTTGAGCACCGCGGGGATCCAGTCGCCCTCCGGCGCGAGCGCGGTACGCCAGGCCTGCGAGGTGATGTCCTTCGTGTCGCCCTCGCCGAGCCGGGCCTCCATCTCGTCGCCCATCTTGGTGCGCCAGCGCATCTTGCCCGCATAGGCCATGAAGATCACGGGGCGCACGACGCCGTCGGCGAGGGCACGCCCGTAGCCGTAGTTGTAGTCGGTGATGGAGGTGCGGATGCCCTTGTTGTCTGGCGCGTAGCTGACGAACGGGATGGGCGCGGTGTCGCTGCGGAACGGGGTGCCGGTGAGCGACAGGCGGCGGGTGGCCGGGCCGAACGCGTCGCGGATGGCGTCGCCCCAACTGAGCGCGTCGCCGCCGTGGTGGATCTCGTCGAGAATGACGAGGGTGCGCGCCGACTCCGTGATGGTGCGGTGCAGCAGGGGCCGCACGGCGATCTGCGCGTACGTCACGGCGATGCCGTGGAATCGGCGCCCGCCGAAGGCCTGCCCGTTGGCGTAGGCGGGGTCGAGCCGGATGCCCACCCGATGCGCCGCCTCGGCCCACTGGCGCTTGAGGTGCTCGGTCGGGGCGACCACGGTGATGCGGTCGACCTCGCGGCGCGCGATCAGCTCGGTGGCCAGACGGAGCGCGAAGGTCGTCTTGCCTGCTCCGGGCGTCGCGGCGGCGAGGAAGTCGCGGGGCTCCTTCTCGAAGTAGAGGTCGAGCGCCTCGGCCTGCCAGGCCCGCAGCGCGCTCGCTGTGCCTCTGGCCGCGCGTTCCGGGTACGACGGGGAGAGGTGCTCGGCCGCGAAGGTGCCGACGTGGGGGTGGAACACCCCGCTAGACACGGAGCCCGGCATTCCCGTGAATTCGGGTGTCGTCTCCCGTTGCTCCGGCACCGAGGTCGAGGCTGCTGATGGAGTATTCACTTGATGGAATATTACCCGCGCGACGGACCGTCACCGTCCATTCTCGTTCCGCCGCGGGGGCGTTCGGGAGGCAGGACGGACGCCGATCCGCGCGAACTCAGGCGTCACGGGCGAATCCCTTTGCCTCGGATTCGCGTCCGCGATTATTGCCGAGCAGGGAGGCCTGGGTGACGCTTCCGCGGCCGAAGCGCGCGCTCACCGCGTCCATGACGTCTTCCGCCTCGCGCCATCCGTCGTTGTCGTCCCAGAGGCCGAGCTGGCCGCCTCCGCCCTCCGACAGCTGCTCGACGCGCACTCCCACGAGCCGCACACGCGCGTACTGCTTGCCCGTGGCCTCGTAGACCTCGCACACCTCGTCGTAGATGCGCCGGCCGAGGTCGGTCGCCTCGGCGAGGGTGCGCGACCGGGTGATCGTCGTGAAGTCGCCGAACCGCAGCTTGAGCACGACGGTGCGGCCGACCGCCCCTCCGCCGCGCAGCCGCACCGCGACCATCGACGAGAGCCGCAGCAGCTCGCGGCGGATGACGGCGGGATCGGTGACGTCGGTCTCGAAGGTGACCTCGTGGCCGACGCTCTTCTCGACGGCGCGCGGCTGCACCGTGCGCGGATCGATGCCCCACGCCAGGTCGTGCAGCTTCTCGCCGGCCGCGACGCCGACCATGCTCTTGAGCGAGGCCACCGGTGTGTGCGCCAGGTCGCCGATCGTGCGCAGGCCGTGCCGCACCAGGGTCTCTTCGGTCTTGCCCCCGACACCCCAGAGCCCGCTGATGGGCTGCGGGTGGAGGAAGTCGAGTGTGCCGTCTTTCGGGATCACCAGTAGGCCGTCGGGCTTGGCCTTGCTCGACGCCAGCTTCGCCACGAACTTGGTGGCCGCGGCACCCACGCTGCACACCAGACCGGTCTCGTCGAGCACCCTCCGGCGAAGGATGGTGGCCACCGTCGTCGGCGGTCCGATGTGCCTGCGCGAGCCGGCGACGTCGAGGAACGCCTCGTCGATGCCGAGCCGCTCGACCGAGGGTGTGAGCTCGTCGCAGATGGCCATGACGAGCCCCGAGAAGTGTGTGTAGCGGTCGAAGTGCGGTTCGAGGATGATCGCCTGCGGGCATCTGCGCTTCGCGATCGCGAGCGGCATCGCCGAGTTCACACCGAACTTGCGCGCCTCGTAGGTGGCGGCGGTGACGACGGAACGCGCCGAGTCGTGGGCGACGATCACGGGCCTGCCCCGCAGCTCGGGGCGTTCCAGCAGCTCGACCGAGGCGAAGAACGCGTCCATGTCGACGTGCAGCACCGTGGCGCTGGCGTCGTCGACGCCGGCAGCGGTGACCTGCCTGCCACTGCCGTCCTGCTTGCTCATGGTTCCATCATCGCAGTGTGCGCCGACATGCGCGCTTAACGCGAAAGCGCCCCCGCCGTGAGGCGGGGGCGCTGATGTTCGCGACTACGCGCGACGCGATCCGCGGGTCAGGAGACCGTAGATCAGCAGAACGAGGATCGATCCGGCGATCGCGACGAGCCAGGTCTGAATCGACCAGAATTCCTCGAGTCCGATGCCGAAGATGGCGCTTCCGATGAAGCCGCCGAGGAGAGCACCAACCACACCGAGTACCAGCGTGATGAGCCAGCCTCCGCCCTGTGTGCCCGGCAGAATAGCCTTCGCGATAGCTCCGGCGATCAGGCCCAACACTATCCAGCCAATGATTCCCATGACGACCTCCCAGTCGGTCATTCTTGCGGTCCCGGGTCTCGGAACCGTCAAACAGCTAAGCATGTGCCTACAAAAGGGGGCAAATGATGCACGCTCCATTGCCCACGAGTCAACCACTGTGCTAGGCGACTGGCGTTAGTGGCAAAGGTGATGCACTCTTAAGTAATGACTGAGCAGCACCCATGGACCCGCTACGTCGCCCTCGGCGACTCTTTCACCGAGGGGATCGGGGATCCGGAGCCGGGAAGCCCCGGCGGTTTCCGCGGTTGGGCCGACCGTGTGGCCGAGGTGCTCGCCCAGCAGACGGGCGACTTCGCGTACGCGAACCTCGCGATCCGTGGGCGTCTCCTCCAGCAGATCATCGACGAGCAGATCGAGCCGGCCCTGGAGCTGCGCCCCGATCTCATCACCATCTCGGCCGGCGGCAACGACATCATCCGCCCCGGAACCGATCCCGACAACATCGCCGAGCGCCTCGAGAAGGCCGTCGAGCGGCTGTCGTCGGGTGGTGCGACGGTGGTGCTCTTCAACGGTCCAGACATCGGCACGACGCCAGTGCTCGGCAGGCACCGCGGCAAGGTAGCCATCTACAACGAGAACCTCCGAGGGATAGCGAAACGCCACGACGCGGTCGTCGCCGACATGTGGCCGCTGCGGGAACTGCGGGACCCGCGGATGTGGGCTCCCGACCGTCTGCACTTCTCCCCGATCGGTCATCACACCATCGCGCGGATGGTGCTCTCCACGCTCAACGTCGAGAACGACCTCGCGCCGTACGCGCCGGAGCCGCTGCCCACGTCGACGTGGCGCCACGCCCGGGTCGAGGATCTCGGCTGGGCGCGTGAGCACCTCGTGCCGTGGGTGTTGCGGCGCATCCGTCACCAGTCGTCCGGAGACAACGTGACCGCGAAGCGTCCGGTCTGGCCCGAGCAGGGCTGACGACCGCCCGGCTGTCGGCGGGTTAACGGCGAACGGGGATCGAGCCTGAGCTCGATCCCCGTTCGCCGTTAATGCTATTAGCGGCCGTATCGCATGGCTGCCGGGCAGTCGAAGGGGTCGCCTCCGGCCGAGAGACCGACCCGGTTGAGGTAGGCGACGACGATCGCGTACGACTCGAGGATGCTGGTCTCGGTGTAGAGGATGCCCTTGCTCTGGCAGTACTCCTTGGTGATCTCGCGCGCACGTTTGAGGTGCGGGCGGGGCATGCTCGGGAAGAGGTGGTGCTCGATCTGGTAGTTGAGGCCGCCCATGAAGATGTTCATGGCCCAGCCGCCGCGGATGTTGCGGCTCGTCAGCACCTGGCGGCGCAGGAAATCGACCTTGCTGTCTTTCGGCAGCACAGGCATGCCCTTGTGGTTGGGGGCGAAGGACGCACCCATGTAGAGGCCGAAGACGGCGAGCTGCACGCCGAGGAAGGCGAAGCCCATTCCGAGCGGCATGACCAGGAACACGGCGGTGATGAACGCGGCGTGACGCACGGCCAGCAGGATGATCTCGAGCGAGCGCTTGTCGACCTTGCCGGGCGACAGGACCGTCTTGAACGCGTGCTGGTGCAGGTTGATGCCTTCGAAGATCAGCACGGGGAAGAACAGCCAGCCCTGACGGCGGGCGAGGAACGTCGCGACGCGCCCCTTGACCTCCGCCGCGTGCTCCTTCTGGAAGATGATGAAGTCGGGTTCGATGTCGGGGTCTTTGCCCGCGGTGTTCGGGTTGGCGTGATGGCGGGTGTGCTTGGTCATCCACCACGAGTAGCTGATGCCGACGAACAGGTCGGCGAGAACACGGCCGGTGAGGTCGTTCGCCTTGCCCGACTCGAACACCTGGCGGTGGCTGGCCTCGTGAGCCATAAAGGCGTACTGCGTGAATAGGACGCCCATCACGGCGGCGAGGATGAGGGTGTACCAGGTGCCGCTGAGCAGCACCACGCCGTACCAGGACGCGCCCATGAGCAACGTGATGACGGCGAAGTTGAGGATGTAGAACGTGCGCTTGCGGTGCAGGAGACCCGCGTCGCGCACTGTGTGCAGAAGCGCGGAGAACTCGGACACGGGGTTGTTGAGCCCACGCTGTCCGGTCTTGATGATGCGCGCACTAGGTTGTGAAGCTGAATTCGTCACTGGACCTCGATGGTCTATCGACTTCCCAGTCACGGAGGCGAGCATGAGCTCTTGCGGATGTCCGTCAGTCTAGGGGCGAACACTGGGAAAGCGGTGCACGGCGCGAGCCATTTACTTTCGACGACGCGTGTGTCTTAGAAGAGCGCGGCCGGGTTGGTCAGCCGCCACCACGGGCCGGGATCGTCGATGGTCGCCGCGAGTTCGAGCGGCACCGTGATGGTCTCCCCGGCGACGGTGAAGGTGACCTCGCCGACATCCGTGCCCTTCTTCGCCACTCCGACCGCGTCGACGCGGGTCTCGGTCGCGATGGGCGTGTCCGCCCAGACCACGACCGCGGAATCCTTCGCCGCGACCAGCGCCGCAGTGTCTCCCCACGGCGTGGTGTAGGTGCCGAAGCTCTCCCCCGCCGTGGTGAGCGCGACCTCGTGGAAGCTCTCCTCCACGTCGGCGAGCAGAACCCGCACGGTCTCGTTGAGCGCCCGGTGGTTCACTCCGCCGAGCACGGCGCCGACGATCGTGACCGTCTTGCCGCCGATCACGAAGTCGGAGGCGAAGAGGAGGCAGGCGCCTGCCTCGTCGAGCGTTCCGGTCTTGATTCCCCTGATGCCGTCGATGCCGAGCAGCGAGTTGCTGTTCTCGATCTCGCCCAGCACGGGCACCGCCTCCTTCGCCGTTCCGACGATCTCGGCGACCACGGGGTGCGCCAGCGCCAGCTTGCCGAGCGCCACGAGGTCGCTCGCCGTGCTCACGTTCTGCGGCGACATCCCCGTCGGCTCGCTGATGGTGGTGGAGTTCAGGCCGTTCTTGGCGAGCCAGGCGTTGGCCGCCGGCACGAAGTCGGCCATCGACCCGTAGGCCCACGTGGCGAGCGACTCGGCGTAGTTGTTGGCCGACTCCATGAGCATGATGTCCATGACCTGGCGCTGGCTCAGCACCATGCCTGCCGTGACCGGCTCGGTAGCCCCGTTGACGGCACGGTAGGCGTCGCGGATCGCCACGTCCTTCGCGGTGAATTCGATGTTCGGTCCCGCGTCGCCGACCGCCAGTGGTTTCGCCTCGAGTACGACGAGCGCCGTGATGACCTTGGTGATGGATGCGATGGGTGCGGCCTCGGCCGCGCCGCCGGTGCCCAGCGTGCTCGCGAAACCGATGGCCCCCACGGCGCTGGTTCCGAGCGTCGGCCATTCGAGCGCTGCCGCGGGCTGCGCGGTCACGGCCACGGGCGTGACCGCGGCCTCGACGGGGCCGAGCGGTGCGAGCAGGGTCATCGGCAGGTAGAAGACGGTGCCGACGACGACGGCGAGGGCGCCGAATACCGCCACCCGTCGACGGCGGAGGATCTGGCGTCGGGAGGGTGGCATCCGTCAATGCTAGGTCAGGCGAGTCCACCGTCGACTGAACGCAGGGGCGCGTGCTCCGATTCGGGCACGAGGATCGGCGTCTCGCGATTGAGCGTCGCTCCTCGGAAGAACGGCTTCGAGCGGGGGAAGAGGAACCAGAGCGCCATCAGCACGACGCCGAGCGCGAGCGAGCCGATACCGACGACGAAGACGCCGCCGACGCCCCAGATCACCGTGTAGCCGTAGTCCGGGTCGAACATGTCGATCGCCGAGAAGACGAAGGCGGCCGTGAGCGAGAGCGCGCCGACGAGCGGGAAGACCAGCTTGAACACGACGTTGTGGGCGCTGGAGAACAGCTCCCTGCGGAAGTACCAGACACAGGAGAAGCCGGTGATCGCGTAGTAGAAGGCGATGGCGAGGCCGAGCGAGAGGATCGTGTCGGAGAGGAAGTCCTCGCTGATGATCGTCATACCCACGTAGAAGACGATGGAGACGACCCCCATGACGAATGTCGAGAAGGCGGGCGTCTTGTAGCGAGGATGAACCGTGCCGAATCTCTTCGGCAGAGCCCTGTAGGCCGCCATCGCGAGGGTCCCCCGCGCGGTCGGCAGGATCGTGGTCTGCGTCGACGAGACCGCGGAGACCATCACGGCGACCACCAGCAGCCACGCCCACGGGCCGAACAGCACGTCCTTCAGCGCGAAGAACACGTCCTCGGCGTTAGTCTCGTTGCCGAGGCCCACCCCGCCGGTGCCGAGTCCCGCGTAGGCCATGGCGGCGACCGTCACACCCACGTAGGTGACGAGCAGGATCACGGTGGTGAGCACGGCGGCACGGCCGGGGGTGCGCTCCGGGTCCTTCGTCTCCTCGTTGAGAGCGAGGCAGGTGTCCCAGCCCCAGTAGATGAACAGGGCGAGCAGCACCGCCTCGACGAATCCGGAGAACGACGTGAACGCGAACGGGTTGAACCAGTCGAGCTGCGGCGTGGTGGAGCCCGCGGGCGCGGTGCCCGTCGCGATCGCCACGACGGCCGCGACCACGAAGACGATCAGGGCGAGGTACTGGATGCCGAGCAGCACGTTCTGCAGCTTCTCACCGATCTCGGTGCCGCGGTAGCTGATCCAGGTCATCACGGCGATGAAGACGACCCCGGTGAGCGTCACGACCATCCCGTCGAGCGCGAGCTCGGGGTTGACGAGCAGCCAGAAGTACTTGCCTCCGATCTGGGCGAGGTTCGCGAGCACGACCATGCCGGCGACCGCGACGCCCCAGCCGCCCATCCAGCCCACCCACGGGCCGAAGGCCTTCGTGGCCCAGGTGAACGTCGTGCCGCAGTCGGGGATCTCGCGGTTGAGCTCGCGGTACGCGAACGCGATGAGGAACATCGGCACGAACGCCACGATGAATGCGATCGGCGCCTGAGCGCCCACCGCGAGCACGACGAAGCCGAGGGTCGCGGCGAGCGAGTACACCGGCGCGGTGGAGGCGAGGCCGATCACGGTCGAGCCGAAGAGCCCCAGCGTTCCCGCGGCGAGTCCCTTGCCTGCGGCGGGAGCCGCGGTCGCCGGTTCTGACGTGTTCTGGCCGGGCACGATCGTCTCCCCTCGGGTGCGGTAGCGAGAGCCTACAACCGGCGTCGGCGGCGGGGAATCCCTACCGGACCCGCAGCGTGTACAGGGCGACGGCGCTCGCCGCGGCGACATTGAGCGAGTCGACACCGTGCATCATCGGGATGGTGACCACTGTGTCGGAGTTCTCCATCGCGGCCGTGGTGAGGCCGTCGCCCTCGGAACCGAGCAGCACGGCGACCTTGTGAGGTGCGGATGCGGCGAAGGCGTCGAGTTCCACGGCGTCGTCTGCCAGCGCGAGAGCCGCGATGTGGAAGCCGGCCGCTCGCAGCAGCTCCGCCCCCTCGGGCCACTCGGGCAGCCGGGTCCACGGCACCTGCAGCACGGTCCCCATGCTCACCCGCACGCTGCGGCGGTAGAGCGGGTCGGCGCAGCGCGGCGTGATCAGCACGGCGTCGGCACCGAGACCGGCGACCGAGCGGAAGATCGCTCCCACGTTGGTGTGGTCGACGATGTCCTCGAGCACGACGACACGGCGGGCGCCGGCGAGCAGCTCGGTGACGTCGGCCAGCGGCGGGCGGTGCATCGAGGCGATCGCCCCGCGGTGCATGTCGAAGCCGGTGAGCTGCTTGAGCAGCTCGGCAGGACCGACGAACACCGGCACGTCGTCGAAGTCGTAGGCGGCGAGCAGGCGCTCCACGTCGGGCAGCCACTGCTCGATCAGCAGGAACGACCGGGGCCGGTGGCCGGCGGCGAGTGCGCGTTCGATCACCTTGGTGGACTCGGCGAGGTAGAGCCCGCCCGCGGGTTCGCTCACGCGTCGCAGCGCGACATCCGTCAGCGACTTGAAGTCCCGCAGCTCGGTCCGCTCGAGGTCGGTGATTCTCTCGATGCGCATGCGTGGACGTCCGTTCGACTGGGGGTGGGATGTGCCGGAAGCGAACACTGCCAGCAATCGGAAACATATCGGAAAGCTGGAGCGTTTAGTCTGGGGTGAGCTTCGCTACCGGGAGGAGAGCCGCGTGACCATTCCGCAGATACATTCTCCTGCCCCCGAGGCCGGAGCGGCCGCACGGCTCGACCAGGCGGTCGAACTGCTGCGCGGGCGCCAGGTCGCGATCCTGACCGGCGCGGGCCTGAGCACCGACTCCGGCATACCCGACTACCGCGGTGAGGGCGCACCCGTGCGCTCACCCATGACGTTCTCGCAGTTCCTCGGCGACCTCGACTACCGCAAGCGCTACTGGGCGGGCAGCCACCTCGGCTGGAAGCGGTTCGCCGCGGCCGGGCCGAACGCCGGCCACCGCGCCATCGCCGGGCTCGAGTCGGCGGGGATCATCAACGGCGTGATCACCCAGAACGTCGACGGCCTGCACCTGCGTGCGGGATCGCAGCGCGTCGTCGACCTGCACGGCTCGATGGACCGTGTCCGCTGCCTCACCTGCGGGCAGTACTACGCCCGCGGCGACATCGCCGCCCGGCTCGCCGCGGCGAACCCGTGGCTCGACGACACCGAGAACATCCCGCTCTCCCCCGACGGCGACGTGCAGATCGAGTCGGTCGCCGACTTCGTGATCCCCGAGTGCAGCGTCTGCGGCGGGTTGCTCAAGCCCGACGTCGTGTTCTTCGGGGAGTTCGTTCCGCTCGAGAAGTTCACCGAGGCGTCCGCGCTCGTGCAGCGCGCCGAGGCCTTCATCGTCGCCGGGTCGTCGCTCATGGTGAACTCCGGCATCCGTCTGCTCGACCAGGCCGTCAAGAAGAAGCTGCCCGTCGTGGTCGTCAACCGCGGAATCACGAAGGGCGACACCCGCGCTGCGGTTAAGATCGACGCAGGAACCTCCGAGACGCTCGTCTCGATCCTGGAGCGGTTGCGCGACTGACACGCCCGTCACGGGATCCCGGTTCCCGAACGGGGAGCCGCATGACCATGATCTACCTCGTCCGTCACGGCGAGACCGACTGGAACCGTGAGCGCCGCATCCAGGGCAGCACCGACATCCCCCTCAACGAGACCGGGCGCGAACAGGCGTCCGTCACCGGCGCGCTGCTGGCCAGCCGTGAGTGGGACGGCGTCTACGCCAGCCCGCTCTCGCGCGCGTTCGAGACCGCCGAGATCATCGCCCGCGAACTGGGCCTGCCCTCCCCGCAGGCCGTGCCGCAACTCGCCGAGCGCAACTACGGAGACGCCGAGGGTCTGACCGGCGACGAGATCGACACCCGCTTCGCCGGCGCCGACATCCCGGGGCGTGAAACACGCGAGGAGGTCGCCGCCCGCGCCCTGCCCGCGATCATCGCCCTCGCCGAGAACCATCCGGGCGAGTCGATCGTGCTCGTGAGCCACGGCGGGGTCATCCGCACCATTCTGGGCACCGTCGCACCCGACGCCCACCCCGAGCCGATCCGCAACGGCTCTGTGCACAGCTTCCGTCACACCGACGGCACGCTCGACCTCATCGCCTTCGACGACCCGATCGAGGTCGAGTCGCTGGCCTGCGCCACGGAGGACATCGAGGAGCAGAACGCGATCGAGTCGCGCGAGTCGCTCGTCTAGCTCGAGGCGGCGCGCCGCTCGTCGGCGAGGCTGCCCGCGCCGAGGAAGTCGACGATCATCTCGGCCGCCTCGCGCGACTTCTCGTAGTGGATGAGGTGCCCCACATCGGGGATGACGTGCAGCGTGGCATCCGCCATCTCGTCCCTCAGCGTCTCCAGCTGGGCAACGGTGGTGATCAGGTCGAGCTCGGCCCCGATCAGCAGCGTAGGGACCGGGATGTCGGCGGCGACGGAGGTGACGTCGGTGCTGATCGACGCCTCGAAGCCCTCGACCACGGTGGTGCGGTCGGAGAAGCGTCCGAAGTAGGTGTGGTGCTGGTCGTGGATGAACCGGCGCAGGGCCTTGTCCTTCGTCTTCGCCAGCGAGAGGCTCATAAAACGGATCACGAGCCAGTTGTCGAGCAGCCAGTGGCCGGCCCGTTCGGGAAGCGCCATCGCGAGCCTGTAGTAGACGACCGTGCCCTGGGTGCGGATCTTGCTCGGTCCGTCGAGGGCGGATGCGGCGATCGGGTTGACGAGGATCAGCTTGGGCGTCGACACGAGCCCGTTCGCGACGGCGTACGACGTCACCATGGAACCGAACGAGTGCCCGAGCACGACGGCGGTGCCGTTCAGGCCCAGGGAGTCGACGAAGGCGGCGTACCAGGCGGCGTAGCCGGCGATGTCGTGCTTCGCACCGGTCATCGCCGACGACTCGCCGAAGCCGGGAAGATCGGGACTGACGATTCTCACGCCGCGCAGGTGCGCGACGACGGGCTCGAGGCCGTGGTGCTCGCCACGGTAGCCGTGTGCGATGACGATCGTCGTCGCCGCGTCTTCCGGCCCGTAGACCCAGTAGTGGGTGTCGCTGCCGAGCACCCGCACGACCTCGTGGCGGGTGGGCAGCTCGTCGAGCAGGGCGGCGAAGGGGGATTCAACAGACATCGGTGTTCAGTCTATGCACGGGTCGCTGCACAAGCGCTTGCCGGGCCCCCCTAGACTCGTTTCGACACGCATTCGCGTGCCCCACCCCCCAGTTCCGAGGAGCACAGTGACCTTCACCGCCCCCATTCAGTTGCCCGGGCTCGCGCTCGACCCCCAGTGGTACCGGCGTGCGGTGTTCTATGAGGTCATGGTCCGTTCCTTCGTCGACAGCAACGGCGACGGCTCCGGCGACCTGCAGGGGGTTGTGCAGAAGCTCGACTACCTCCAGTGGCTGGGAATCGACGCTCTCTGGCTGCCCCCGTTCTTCAACTCGCCGCTGCGCGACGGCGGCTACGACGTCTCCGACTTCATGTCGATCCTCCCCGACTTCGGAACCCTCGACGAGTTCCGCGACCTCGTGACGAAGGTGCACGAGCGCAACATGCGCGTCGTCATCGACCTCCCCGTGAACCACACCTCCGATGCGCACGAGTGGTTCCAGCAGTCCCGTTCCGACCCCGAGGGCCCCTACGGCGACTTCTACGTCTGGAGCGACACCGACGACAAGTACAAGGACATCCGCGTCATCTTCGTCGACACCGAGGAGTCGAACTGGGCGTTCGACTCCGAGCGTCGCCAGTTCTTCTTCCACCGTTTCTTCTCGCACCAGCCCGACCTCAACTTCGAGAACCCGGCAGTGCACGAGGCGATGTTCGACATCGTGCGTTTCTGGCTCGACCTGGGCGTCGACGGCTTCCGCCTCGACGCGATCCCCTACCTCTACGAGACCGAGGAGGGCAACGGCGAGGGCGAGCCCGCCACGCACGCGTTCATCCAGAAGCTGCGCGCGATGGTCGACTCCGAGTACCCCGGCCGGGTCATGATCGCCGAGGCCAACCAGTGGCCCAACGAGGTCGCCGAGTTCCTCGGAACCAACGAGGACCCCGAATGCCACATGGCCTTCGACTTCCCGGTCATGCCGCGAATCTTCTACTCCCTCCGCTCGCAGCAGGCGGGCGAGCTGGTGCGCGTGCTCTCCGAGCACACGGCGATCCCGGATGGCGCGGGCTGGGGTGTCTTCCTGCGCAACCACGACGAGCTCACGCTCGAGATGGTGAACGAGGAGTACCGGCAGGCCATGTACGGCTGGTACGCCTACGACCCGCGCATGCGCGCCAACATCGGTATCCGCCGTCGCCTCGCGCCCCTGCTCGACAACTCCCGCGCCGAGCTCGAACTGGCGCACGCGCTGCTGTTCTCGCTTCAGGGCAGCCCGTTCCTCTACTACGGCGACGAGATCGGCATGGGAGACAACATCTGGCTCCCCGACCGCGACTCCTCGCGCACCCCGATGCAGTGGACCCCCGACCGCAACGCCGGATTCTCGACCGCCGACCCCGGCAAGCTCTTCCTGCCGGTCGTGCAGTCGCTGGTCTACAACTACCAGCAGGTGAACGTGGAGGCGCAGCTCGCGCAGTCGCGCTCGCTGCTGCACTGGATCCGCAATGTGATCCACGTGCGCAAGGGCCACCCCACCTTCGGGCTGGGCACCCTGCGTGTGCTCGAGACCGACCACGAGTCGGTGCTCGCCTTCGTGCGCGAGTACAAGGGCTCGGGCACCCACTTCGGCGACATGCCCGAGAAGGTGCTCTGCGTCTTCAGCTTCGCGCACAACCCGGTCTCGGTCACGATCCGCGACCCCGAGAACCCGGGCGAGCCGCTCTACGACCTGTTCGGCGGCGGCGAGTTCCCCACCATCGGCGAAGACGGCGCGCTCAGCCTGACCCTCGGCACCCAGAGCTTCTACTGGCTGCACGTGGGCGGAGCGCACTTTGCCGGTGGTCGCGTTTAGAGTGACGGCATGAGCAACCTGTGGTTTGACAATCTCGGAGTATTCGACCTGGAGACGACCGGCATCGACGTGCAGACGAGTCGGATCGTCTCCGCGCATGTCGGCGTGATCGACTCCTCCGGGGCCGTCGTCGAGGAGCACTCGTGGCTCGCCGACCCCGGCATCGAGATCCCGGCGCAGGCGAGCGCGGTGCACGGCATCACGACCGAGCGCGCCCGCGCCGAGGGCCGGCCGGCCGCGCAGGTCGTGGCCGAGATCGTCGCCCAGCTCGAGCAGCTCGTGGCGCGAGGTCTGGCGATCACCATCTACAACGCGCCGTACGACCTGTCTCTGCTGCACCACGAGGCGGTTCGCCACGGTGTCACTCCCCTGCACGAGCCGGTGCCGATCATCGACCCGCTCGTGCTCGACCGCGCCGTCGACAAGTACCGCAAGGGCAAGCGCACCCTCGAGGCGGCTGCGCTCGTCTACGGGGTGCCGCTGACAGACGCCCACGATGCCGGCGCAGACGCCGTCGCCGCCGGCCGCATCGCCCAGGCGCTCGCCGGCAGGTACGGGGCGCAGCTGGCGATCGACGGGGCCGCGCTGCACGCCCTGCAGGTCGGCTGGTGCGCCGAGCAGTCCGCGAGCTTCCAGGACTACATGCGCCGCACCAAGGATCCGCTGTTCGAGACGTCGGGCGCCTGGCCGCAGCGTCTGTAACAACGCACGATCGTACGGGGCCGGTGCCGTGCACAGGCCCCGCACACGATCCGTTGCTATCGTGGAGGCATAGGCCGCGGCACGCGGCCCCGGACGACGGATCAGTACCCGGAACGCGACAAGACTGGCCAAGGGAAAGTCATGTCGTGGATCATCCTCATCCTGTCCGGTGTGCTCGAAGCAGTCTGGGCGACCGCGCTCGGCAAGTCGGAGGGCTTCACCAAGCTCTGGCCGACCGTCGTGTTCGGGGTCGGCCTCGTGCTCAGCATGGCGGGCCTGGCCTTCGCGATGCGCGACATCTCCACCGGCACCGCCTACGCGATCTGGGTCGGCATCGGGGCCGCGCTCACGGTGCTCTACGCGATGGTCTTCGGCGGCGAGCCCGCCTCGATCGTCAAGGTGCTGCTCGTGCTCGGAATCGTCGGTTGTGTCATCGGCCTCAAGCTCGTCGGCGGCGAGCACTAGGAGACGCGCGCCGCGCCCACCCGCCGCAGACGACGAAAGGGCGACGAGCCGAAGCTCGTCGCCCTTTCGTGCGTGCGGGGAGGACTACTTGTTGAAGCCCTTGTAGCGCGAGTTGAACTTCTCGACGCGGCCGGCCGAGTCCATGATGCGCTGCTTGCCCGTGTAGAACGGGTGCGAGGCGGAGGAGATCTCCACGTCGATGACCGGGTAGGTCACGCCGTCGAGCTCGATCGTCTTGTCGCTGCCGACCGTCGAACGGGTCAGGAACGTCTCGCCCGAGGCGAGGTCGCGGAAAACAACCGCGTTGTACGTGGGGTGGATGTCGGTCTTCATGGATTTTCCTTGGTTTCAATTCGAGCGTTATAAAAACTGCTGAGACGAAAGTTCGTGAGGCGGGCACCGATGGTGCCCCAAGCCAAAGACTGAGCCTACCAGATTCGTGGGCTCCGAGGCTGACTAGACGGCGCGCGCCGCGAATCGGCCGTCGTGGTTCTCGACGGCGATGCGCATGTCGAAGGTCTCGCTGAGGTGCTCGTCGGTGATCACCTGGTCGAGCGGGCCGGAGGCCTGGATGCGACCCTGCTTGAGCAGCAGGGCGTGCGTGAAGGCACGAGGGATCTCCTCGACGTGGTGGGTGACCATCACGATGCCGGGCGCCTGCGGCGAGCTCGCGTAGCCGCCCAGCAGCTGCAGAAGCTCCTCGCGGGCGCCGAGGTCGAGGCTCGCGGCGGGCTCGTCGAGCAGCAGCAGCTCGGGATCGGTCATCACCGCGCGGGCGATCTGCACGCGCTTCTGCTCGCCGTCGCTCAGGCTGCCGAACCGACGGCCCTCGAGGTGGTCGAGCTTCCATTCGGAGAGCACACGACGCGCGCGGCGCGTGTCGATGTCGTCGTACTGCTCGTTCCACCGGCCGGTCACCGAGTACGCGGCGGTGAGCACCACGTCGAGCACGGTCTCGCTCTCGGGCACCCGCCGGGCGAGGACGGTCGAGGCGAACCCGATGCGCGGGCGCAGCTCGAAGACGTCGACCTTGCCGAGCGTGTCGTCGAGCACTCGGGCTACCCCGGAGCTGGGGTGGATCGAGGCCGAGACGATCGAGAGCAGCGTGGTCTTGCCGGCGCCGTTCGGGCCGAGTACGACCCACCGTTCCGCGCTATCCACCGCCCACGAGACCGAATCGAGGATGGTATTGCCGTCGCGGACGACGGAGACGTCAGAGAGCTCAAGAACGCTTGCCATGGTGCCTCCAGCTTAGACGCGTGCGGCCGCACTTCAGGTGCAGCCGCACACGAATACTCAGGTTAGTGCGGCGTAGATCTCGCGGGTCCGGGCGGCGATGCGGTCCCAGCCGAACTCGGTCTCGGCGCGGAGGCGGCCCGCCTCCCCCATCCGCTTCGCCGAGTCGGGGTCGGACACGACCTCGGTGAGAGCGGCGGCGAGATCCCGCACGAACCTGTCGGGGTCGGTCGGAGTGCCTGTGCCGTCCTGCAGCTGTTCGATGGGAACGAGGCGGCCGGTGACGCCGTCGTCGATCACCTCCGGGATTCCGCCGGTGGCGGTGCCGACGACCGCGGCGCCGCACGCCATGGCCTCGAGGTTCACGATGCCGAGCGGCTCGTAGATCGACGGGCAGACGAAGGTCGTCGCCTGGGTGAGTACGGCCGACAGTTCGTGCCGGCTGAGCATGCGGTCGATCCAGACGACGCCCGTGCGCTCCTGCTGCAGGGCGGCGACTCCGGCCTGCACCTCGGCGAGGATCTCCGGGGTGTCGGGGGCGCCGGCGCACAGCACGAGCTGCACCTCCGGCGGAAGCAGCGCGGCCGCACGCAACAGGTACGGCAGGCCCTTCTGCCGGGTGATGCGGCCCACGAATACCACGGACGGGCGGCTCGGGTCAATGCCCAGGCCGCTCACCAGATCGGCATCGTCCACCCGCTTCCACTGCGAGAGATCGATGCCGTTGTGCACGACCGTCACCTTCTCCTCGTCGAGGAACGGGTAGGAACGCAGGATGTCGCGGCGCATGCCGTGGCTCACCGCGATGACCGTCGCGGCGCTCGCGAAGGCCGTGCTCTCGATCCAGCTCGAGACGCGGTAGCCGCCGCCGAGCTGCTCGGCCTTCCACGGTCGCAGCGGCTCGAGACTGTGCGCGGTGACCACGTGCGGGATGCCGTGCAGCATCGAGGCGAGATGACCGGCGGCGTTGGCGTACCAGGTGTGGGAATGCACCAGATCGGCGCCCGCGACTTCCTGGGCGATCTGGAGATCGACCCCGAGCGTTGCCAGTGCGGGGTTGGCGTTCTTGAGCTCTGCAGGCACGAGATACGACGAGACGCCGGCCTCGTCCCTGGCGGCTCCGAAGGCGCGCACCCGCACGTCGAGATCGTCGCCCGACGCCCTGAGCGCCTTGACGAGCTCTGCGACGTGCACGCCGGCTCCGCCGTACACCTCCGGTGGATACTCACGTGAAATTAGATCGACTCGCATAGTCAGACGGTAGTACAGCCTCGCTCGCTCGCATACTCTGTAGCCATGGCGTCGAAGAAGATCTTTGGAATTGTCCTTGCTGGTGGAGAGGGCAAGCGGCTGATGCCGCTCACCGCCGATCGGGCCAAGCCCGCGGTGCCCTTCGGCGGGGGCTACCGCCTGATCGACTTCGCGCTGAGCAACCTCATCAACTCGGGTCTGACCAAGATCGTCGTGCTCACCCAGTACAAGTCGCACAGCCTCGACCGTCATATCTCGCAGACCTGGCGGCTCTCCGGGCTGCTCGACGCCTACGTGGCATCCGTGCCCGCCCAGCAGCGTCTCGGCAAGCGCTGGTTCAGCGGATCCGCCGACGCGATCCTGCAGAGCCTGAACCTGCTCCGCGACGAGAAGCCCGACATCGTCGTCGTCGTCGGTGCCGACCACGTCTACCGCATGGACTTCAGCCAGATGATCGAGGCGCACATCGAGTCGGGGCGCGGTCTCACCGTCGCGGCGATCCGCCAGCCGCTCAGCCTCGCCGACCAGTTCGGGGTCATCCAGCTCGACAAGGACGACCCGACCAAGATCGACGCCTTCCTCGAGAAGCCGAAGGACGCGGTCGGCCTCGCCGACTCTCCGAACGAGGTGCTGGCCTCGATGGGCAACTACATCTTCGACGCCGACATCCTCATCGACGCCGTGCTGCGTGACGGCGAACGCAGCGACTCGAACCACGACATGGGCGGCGACATCGTTCCCGACTTCGTCTCGCGTGGAGCCGCCGGCGTCTACGACCTCAACCAGAACGACGTTCCGGGGTCCACCGACCGCGACCGCTACTACTGGCGCGACGTCGGTACGATCGACTCCTTCTTCGAGGCGCACCAGGACCTGATCTCCGCGCTGCCGATCTTCAACCTGTACAACCGCGAGTGGCCGATCTTCAGCCAGCAGCTCAACTCGCCTCCCGCCAAGTTCGTGCGCGACGCGCGCGGCTACCTCGGCACCACGATCGACTCCATCGTCTCGCTGGGCTCGCTGCTCTCCGGCGCGCACATCGAGCGAAGCGTGCTCGGCCCGTGGACCACGGTCGAGTCGGGCGCCATGGTGGTCGACTCGATCGTGTTCGAACGCGCGAGGATCGAGCCGAACTCCGTGGTGCGCCGCGCTATTCTGGACAAGGACGTGGTCATCGAGGCCGGCGCGCACGTGGGCGTCGACGCGGATTCCGACCGCGCGCGTGGCCTCACGGTCACCGAGTCCGGCATCACCATCGTGGGCAAGGGCGTTCACGTCTCGCCGTAGCTGCCGCCCCGCGCGTAGCTCGACCTAAGCACCAGGAAGGCCGCAGCGCGCCCATGGCACGGTTTCTCGTAGTTCTCGACGTCGACTCCACCCTCATCGAGAACGAGGTGATCGAGCTCCTCGCCGACGTGGCGGGCACACTCCCCCGGGTCGCCGAGATCACCCTCAGCGCCATGAACGGCGAGCTCGACTTCGAACAGAGCCTTCGCTCGCGCGTGGCCACCCTCAAGGGACTGCCCGCGAGCGTGTTCGACGACGTCGCCCCGCGGATCACCGTGACCGCCGGAGTGCCGGAGATGGTCGCCGGCGTGCAGTCGGCCGGCGGCAGGGTCGCCGTCGTCTCCGGGGGTTTCCACGAGCTGCTCGACCCGGTGGCGGAGGCCCTGGGCCTCGACCATTGGCGTGCGAACCGGCTCGAGGTCGTCGACGGGGTGCTGACCGGCGGCCTGCTCGGTCCGATCATCGACGCGAAGGCGAAGGCAGACACCCTGCGCGAGTGGGCCGACGATTTCGGGATCCCGCTCAGCCAGACCGTCGCCGTCGGCGACGGCGCCAACGATCTAGAGATGATGGCGATCACCGGCCTCGCCGTCGGATTCGACGCGAAGGCCCCCGTGCGCGACGAGGCGCACGTGCTGATCGACGTCCGCGACCTCAGCGCGCTGTTGCCGCTGCTGGGGCTGCGCGGCTGATCCCGACGGGCTCGGTCGGGAGCCGTGCCCGATCAGACGGCTCGATCAGGGGCGGGTCAGTGGCCCATGCCGAGACCGCCGTCGACGGGGATGACCGCGCCGGAGATGTAGGCGGCGTCGTCGCTCGCGAGCCAGGCGATGACCTTCGCGACCTCGTCGGTCGTGGCGAAGCGGCCGGCCGGGATCGACTTGCGATACTCGGCCTGCGTCGCCTCGGGGAGCACAGCCGTCATCTCGGTCTCGATGAAGCCGGGGGCGACCACGTTGGCGGTGATGCCGCGCGAGCCGAGCTCGCGGGTCACGGATCGGGCGAGACCGACGAGCCCGCTCTTGGATGCGGCGTAGTTGATCTGTCCGGCCGAGCCGAGCAGGCCGACCACGCTCGAGACGAGGATGATCCGGCCGAAACGCGCCTTCATCATGCCCTTCGACGCGCGCTTGACCACGCGGAAGGCTCCGGTGAGGTTGGTGTCGACGACGTCGGTGAAGTCCTCCTCGGTCATGCGCATGAGAAGCAGGTCGCGCGTGATGCCGGCGTTGGCCACGAGAACCTCGACGGGGCCGTACGCGGCCTCCACCTCGGTGAACGCCGCGTCGATGCTCGCCGCGTCCGTGACATCCGCACGCACCGTCAGCGAGCCTTCCGGGCCCTGCCCGGACCGCGCCGTCACGGCCACGCGGTGCCCCTGGGCGACGAACTCCTCCGCGATAGCGAGACCGATTCCCCGGTTGCCTCCCGTGATCAGAACGGTACGGGGATTCGGTGCGCTAAAAGTCATGGGGACCAGCCTACTGTCAGCGGAGAAAAGACTTAAGCTTGATGGAGCGGGGCCAAGCGGCCCCTGAGAGCCCAGGACATGAAGACCCAGCAGTCCATCACTTCGCTCCCGGTGTCGCCTGCCGACGACCGGCGGAAGCGCATGATCCAGTACACGATCGCGATGACGATCCGGGTCATCTGCGTGCTGCTGCTGTTCGTCGTGCAGGGCTGGTGGCTGCTCGTGGTGGGGATCGGCGCGATCGTGCTGCCCTATGTCGCCGTCGTCCTCGCGAACAACGTCTCGGGGGGAGCGCCCAGCGTGGTCGAGCGTCCCGGCGGACTGGTGCCGCTCGTCGACCCGCGCGCGCCGCAGCAGTGGCAGTCGGAGCAGTGGAGACCAGAGCAGCCGCAACCGCCACGATCCGCACCGGAGAACGACGCGTGATCGGCGGTGCGATCGACGACCTGCGCTGCTCCAAGGCGGGTTGTCGTGCTGACGCGGCGTGGAACGTCAACTGGCGCAATCCGCGCATCCACACTCCCGACCGGGTCAAGGTGTGGCTCGCCTGCGACGAGCACCGCGAGTTTCTGCACGACTATCTCGCGACCCGCGGCTTTCCCGTCGTGACGACGCCGCTGGGCACCACCGTCAGCCGGGTCGAGGAGAACGCGTGAACGGCTGGAGCTTCGCGTTCACCTGGCACTGGGCCCGCTACCTCGCCCTCGCCGTCGTCTTCGCGCTCGTCTGCGTCGGCCTCTGCCTGTGGCAGCTCGACCGCCGCAACACCGCACTCGTCGAGCTCGGTCGTATCGACAGTAACTACTCGGCCGAACCCGTGCCGCTCGCCGACGTGCTCGGCGACCTCGATGCATTCTCGCCCGACCAGAAGTGGACGCCGGTGACGATGACGGGAACCTACCTCTCCGACGAGGAGCTGCTCGTGCGCAACCGCCCGTACAACAGCGGGCCCGGCTTCGAAGTGCTCACGCCCCTGCTCCTCGCCGACGGCAGCGTGTTCATCGTCGACCGCGGCGGACTGCCCACCGGCAGGCTCCAGGACTCCCCCGACGAGATCCCGGCGGCCCCCTCCGGCGAGGTGACAGTCACCGCGCGGCTAAAGCCGGGCGAGCCGACACTGCCCGGACGATCGGCGCCCGCCGGGCAGATCGCATCGATCCAACTCGACGACATCGCAGACCGGCTCGACCGGCCCACGTTCACGGGCGCGTACGGGCTGATGATGAGCGAGGATCCCGCCCCGGCCGAGCGTCCTCTCGCGGCGGCGAAGCCGGTGCGCGACGAGGGCCCGCATCTCTCCTACGCGTTCCAGTGGCTCGTGTTCGCGCTCTTCGGGTTCTTCGGCCTCGGCTACGGCCTCCGCCAGGAGTACCGCCGCGTGAACGAGGAAGACCCCGACGAGATCGAGCGCGCCGAGGCCCGTCGCGCCAAGGACGCCACGCGCGCACGCACCGACGCCGAGATCGAAGACGAGCTGATCGACGCCGGGCGCTGACCCGGGACCGATCGCTCAGGCCGGATCGCTCAGGCCGGATCGCTCAGGCCGGATTGCTCAGGCGAGCGTGATCAGGTCGAGGTAGTCGGCGTTCCAGTGGTCTTCCACGCCGTCGGGCAGGATCAGCACGCGCTCCGGGTTCAGCGCCTCCACGGCACCCTCGTCGTGGCTGACGAGGACAACGGCACCCGAGTAGTTCGCCAGGGCGTCGAGGATCTCGTAGCGGCTTGCCGGGTCGAGGTTGTTCGTGGGCTCGTCGAGCAGCAGCACGTTCGCGCCCGAGACGACGATCATCGCCAGGGCGAGCCTGGTCTTCTCGCCGCCGGACAGCACTCCGGCCAGCTTGTGGCCGTCGTCGCCCGTGAACAGGAACGAGCCGAGCACCCGGCGGGCCTCCATCTCGGTGATGCTCGGCGACGACGAGACCATGTTCTGCAAGACAGTGCGCTTCACGTCGATGGTCTCGTGCTCCTGGGCGTAGTAGCCCACACGGAGGCCGTGCCCCGGCTCGATCTGACCGGTGTCCGGCTTGTCGACGCCGGCGAGCATCCGCAACAGCGTCGTCTTTCCGGCGCCGTTGAGTCCCAGGATGACGACCTTCGAGCCGCGGTCGATCGCGAGGTCGACGGAGGTGAAGATCTCGAGCGAGCCGTAGCTCTTGCTCAGGTTCGACGCCATCAGCGGCGTCTTGCCGCACGGCGCGGGCTCGGGGAAGCGCAGTTTCGCGACCCGCTCCACGGTGCGCACCTCGTCGAGGCCCGCGAGCAGCTTCTCGGCGCGGGCGACCATCTGGTGCGCCGACGCCGCCTTCGACGCCTTCGCGCCGAACTTCGCGGCCTGCGTCTGCAGCACGGATGCCTTCTTCTCGGCGTTCGCGCGTTCCTTCTTGCGACGCTCCTCGTCGGAGGCGCGCTGGCGCAGGTAGTTCTTCCAGCCCATGTTGTAGACGTCGATGACCTGGCGGTTGCCGTCGAGGTAGAACACCTTGTTGACGGTCTCCTCCACGAGCGCAATATCGTGGGTGATCACGATCAGACCGCCCTGGAAGCTCTTCAGGTAGTCGCGCAGCCAGACGACGGAGTCGGCGTCGAGGTGGTTGGTCGGTTCGTCGAGCAGCATCGTGTCGGCGCCGGAGAAGAGGATGCGGGCCAGCTCGATGCGGCGGCGCTGTCCACCCGACAGCGTGGAGAGCGGCTGGTCGAGGATGCGGTCGGGGAGGCTGAGGTTGCTGGCGATCGACGCCGCCTCCGCCTCTGCGGCATAGCCGCCCAGGGCGGTGAAGCGCTCCTCGAGGTTGCCGTACTTGCGCATCGCCTCGGCGCTGACGGTCGCGTCGGTGCTCGCCATGTCGAGCATCGTCTTGTTCATGCCGATCAGCAGCGTTCCGAGCCCGCGGGCGTCGAGGATGCGGGTGCGTGCGAGGTCTTCCGGGTTGCCGGAGCGCGGGTCCTGGGGCAGGTAGCCGATCTCGCCGGAACGGTCGATGCGGCCGCCGGACGGCTGCAGCTCGCCCGCGAGGGTCTTGGTCAGAGTGGTCTTGCCGGCACCGTTGCGCCCGACGAGACCGATCTTGTCGCCCTTGTCAACGCGGAAGTTGACCTCATCCATGAGCACTCGCGCGCCCACCCGTAATTCGAGATCGTGAACGGAAAGCACAGGCAAAGTCCAATTGTTTAGGCGTGTTTCGACAACACAGAAGAAGGGGGTGAGACAGATAGTCTACTTGTGCAGACCGTAAAGCTTTCTGCCCATGCACAATGGGCGCGGCACCCAGAACAGCACACCAAGGAGCGTTCATGACGACACTGACCCTGGCCACCGGCCGCCCGACCCTCGCGGACCGCCTGTTCAGCCGCAGCCTGGCCACGGACGCCGTGATGATCGCCGCCGGCGCGGGACTCACCGCGATCGCGGCCCAGGTCGTCGTTCCGCTCTACCCGGTGCCGATCACCGGACAGACCGCGGCCGTGCTCATCGTCGGTGGAGCGCTCGGTGCGACCCGCGGTGCCCTCGCCATGGCCCTGTACGCGGTGCTCGGCCTCTTCCTGCCGGTCTACAGCGAGGGCGCGCAGGGCATCGGCGTCATCCTCGGGCCGACCGGCGGCTACATCGTCGGCTTCATCTTCGCTGCAGCGCTCACGGGCTACCTCGCCGAGCGCAAGTGGGACCACAAGATCTTCGGCGGCATCGCGGCGTTCCTCGCCGGCACCGTCGCCACCTTCGTCTTCGGAATGACCTGGCTGTCGATCGCCCTCGGACTGGACCTCGAGGCCACCCTCCAGGGCGGCCTGTACCCGTTCATCGTCGGCGGCATCATCAAGGCCGTCTTCGCCGCTTCGGTGATGCGCGTGATCTGGCTCGCCGTCCACCGTTCCGACGAGCGCAAGGCGAACGAAGCCGTCTGAGGCTCGTCCGCTCGGCACGTCGGAAGGCCCTCACCGGTTCGGTGGGGGCCTTCCGCTCCATCATCAGGCTCCGGGAGGATCCGTCGTGGCACCTAAGACCACCAGCCCGTGGCGGATCGACCGCAAGGGCGTCATCGCCATAGTCGTCGCCGCGGTGCTCCTGCTCGTCGCCGGTGGCTCGTGGTTTGTGAACAGCGTGCAGCCAGCCACGAGTACCGACGACAATCCCCTGGGCGGCGGCAGGTTCTATGTGAACCCCGACTCGTCCGCGGTGCGAGCGGCAGCCTCTGCGAGTGGCGACAGCGCGGGCCCGATCCGGGAGCTGGCGGCAACGCCGCAGGCGATCTGGCTCGTTCCCGAGGAACACCCCGCCGCGACGATCGCCGCGTACGTGCGGGGCGTCGTCGCGGATGCCGCGGCGACGGACACGGTCGCCACCTTCGTGGTCTACGGCATTCCCGAACGCGACTGCGGCAACCAGTCGGCCGGCGGGCTCAGCGCCGAGGAGTACCCGCTCTGGGTCTCCGCGATCGCCGAGGGGCTCGGCACCGAGACGAGCGCGGTGGTGCTCGAACCCGACTCGCTCGCCCTGGCGGACGAGTGCGGCAACATCGACTCGCGCATCGTCACCACCCTGGATGCGATCGGACGACTCGCCGACTCGGGCGCGGTCGTCTACCTCGACGGCGGGCATTCGAACTGGCACCCCGCGGCCGAGACGGCCGACATCCTCAAGCGCGCCGGCGTCGACCGGGTGCGTGGTTTCGCCACCAACGTGTCCAACTACAACGCCACAGCCGACGAGGTCGCGTACGCAGAAAAGGTCAGCGCGCTCACCGGCGACTCGCACTTCGTGGTCGACACCGGGCGCAACGGCAACGGGTCGAACGGGGAATGGTGCAACCCGTCCGGCCGGGCCGTCGGAGACGCGCCCGCGTCGTCCGATGACGGACACCACGACGCCGACCTCTGGATCAAGACGCCGGGCGAGAGCGACGGCGAGTGCAACGGAGGACCACCGGCCGGCGAGTGGTGGAACGCCGGTGCGCTCGACCTCGTGCGCAACTGACGCGCCGGTGCAGAGTAAACGAAAAGTATTTCGTTTCGCGTTGATACCATCGGCAAATGGAAAGCGCATCAAGTCCACGGTTCGCCGTTGTCATCGACGATGACGCAGACATCAGGCAGCTGCTGGTCGATGTGCTCACTCAGGCGGGCTTCCACGCGATACCCACCGCGAACGGTCTCGACGGCGTAGCCGCGGTGCGGCAGTTCGACCCGCTCGTCACCACGCTCGACGTCAACATGCCCGGGATGGACGGTTTCGAGACGGCGAAGCGCATTCGGGCCTTCAGCTCGACCTACATCGTGATGCTCACCGCACTCGAAGACGAGATCGACACCCTGCAGGGCCTCGAGTCGGGGGCCGACGACTACCTCGTCAAGCCGTTCCGACCCCGGGTGCTGCGCGCTCGCATCGACGCGATGCTGCGCCGGCCGCGAGTCGGCGGCGGCCCGGCCGCTCTCCCTCCGGTAGCCCACCCCTCGGCCGTTATGCCCCCCGCGGCCCTGCCCGCCGCCGCTCCCGTCGTCCCACAGCAGGCGCCGCCGTCAGCCGAGGCGCCCGCATCCCAGCCCCGCCACGCCGCTCCCCCGGCGTTCGCGGGCAGCCAGGAGCCGGTGCCGCAGGGCGCCTTCCAAGCGGTACCGGTGACCGCTCCCGCCCCGACAGCCGCGCCCGTGGCATCCGCCCCGCCCGCCGATCAGTCGGGGTGGCTCGAGCACAACGGGCTCTGGCTGAACATCGAGACCCGCGTCGTACGTCTCCGCGGCCGTGAACTCGAACTCACGCGAAGCGAATTCGACCTGCTCGCGGCTCTGCTGCAGTCGAACCGCCGGGTGCGCACGAAGCCGGATCTGGCCCTGCTGCTCCGCGGCGAGAGCTATGTCACCAGCTATCTGGTGAGCGAGGCCGACAAGCGCGCCATCGAGGTTCACATGGGAAACCTGCGCAAGAAGCTGTCGGAGAACGTCAACGCACCGCGCTGGATCGAGACGGTGCGTGGCGTCGGATACCGACTGACGGCGCCCGACAGCGAGTAGCTGCCGGACGCCGCCGGGGTGTCTGTTCGGGTCAGACTCTCGGGTGTCCGTTCGGGTCGGACTTCGTCTCTCAGACCTTGTAGCCGCGCTGGCGCTGTACGAGTTTGAGAAGCATGGTGAAGGTCTGGATGGCCGTGATGACGCCCAGGATGGGCCATCCGATCCACAGGATCGTCGACTGCACCATGGTGTTGAGCTGGAACCAGGTGAAGACGAGCGCTGCGCCGCTGAGCACGAGGACGATGATGGGCACGAGATAGCCGTTGCCCGAGCCGCGCTCGGCCTTGGCCTGAGCCGCCCAGTTGTCGGTCTGCTTGCGGCTGAGGAACTTGGTCCAGGCGCGGAAGAAGTGGCCGAGGCGCACCCACATGTAGATCTCGGCCGGCGCGAGCGTGGCAGCGAACAGGATGTCGCGGTAGTTGACCTTCTTCATCGCCACCGCCGTGCGGATGTTCAGGAGCGTCGCGATGACCGGGGGCACGAGCCAGATCGGGCTGAACACGAATGCGTCGATCGAGAGCGACGCGATCAGCAGAACGATGAACATCAGCCGGGTGAACGCGTTGACGGCCATCGACAGGTTCTCGAGCCAGCGCAGGCGCAGGTTCGGGTGCAGCGGCTGGCCCTTGGTGTCGCCGCGCTGGCCGGGCCACATCAGCTCGATGGCGCCGAAGTTCCATTTCACCTGCTGGGCGTCGAGACCACGCATGGTGGTCATGCCGCCCACGTCGGCGCGAGCCTGCGCGCTGATCTTGGTGAGGAAGCCGGCGCTCTTGATCTGCAGCGACAGCAGCGAGTCCTCCACCTCGCTGTCCTTCACCCAGGGGCTCGACTGGTGGTTGTCCTTCATCGCCTGGCGGAGAGCCAGGGTCGAGAAGATCGAGAACTGGCCGCCGAGCACGGCCATGTTGCGGCCGCGGAGCATGTTCTGCATGTTGAAGGCGGCGAACTGTGCGCGCTGACCGGCGATGAGGAACGGCGCGATCGGGCCCGTGAACGGGCTGTCGTCGATGCTGAAGATCGCGGAGATGCCACCGATCCTGGTGTCGGAGGAGATCTCAGCCTCGAGGTGCCGCACCGCGTCGGGGTCGGCGGTCGTGTCGCCGTCGACGCCGAGGAGGAAGTCGCAGGCCTCGACGAGGGTGTAGCCGTAGTTGAGGGCACCGACCTTCTTGTCTTTATTGGTGCCGATGTCGTGCACGTAGACCTCGGTGAACTGCTCCTCGCCGTCGATCTCGCGGAAGTGCGGTCCGGCGTAGCGGCTCGCGATCTCGACCGTCTTGTCGGTCGTGTTGTTGGCGATCACGTGGATCACGTCGGGAAGGCGCGTCTGCGCGAGCAGCGATTCGAGGACGGCCGCGATGGAGTCCTCTTCGTTGTACGCGGGGATGACGCAGCCGATGGTCGGACGGTGCACGGCCATCGACTCGACGGAGGAGGCGAAGCCGACGGCGTCGATGCCGAAGTCGTAGCCGTCGCGCTCGGTCGGCCCGTCTGCGTGTGTCGTAGTCACTGCTGTTCTCCCCTGCCGGCCGGGCGGCCGCTGACCTGGTGTGTCGTTGTCGTGGGAGATCTGCCCCACATCGACTAGTAATGTCAGTCTGACGGAGCGTGATCAGGTTTCACTCCTGGGTGCACGCAGCATCCGCCAAGGATTAGCTCAAGATTGACCAGCTCGAGAAAGCGCGAGCGCGGCTGGTGACAGGAGAACGACTATGAAGAACGCCTCGATGGCCAGGTTCAGGATCGCCGCGACGGCGGGCGTGGCTCTCGTCAGCGCCCTCGCCCTCTCGGGCTGCGGTGCTGCACCCTTCCTCGGTGACCCGTCTGCGACGCCAGCACCCACGTCGGGCGCGATCACGAGCGTCGAGAACGACCTGGCGACCGGATCGGTCACGCGCGACCTCACCGCGGGCAACATCGGTGTGGCCGTGAACTACTGGTCGGACCTGCCCATGGACGAGTGGACCTCCGGAGCGAACAAGCCCCTCAACCTCTCGCTCAGCGCGACCCTGGCCAACGACGAGGGGCAACGCGTCTACCTGTCCCAGGTCTCCGTCGTGGCCGCGGTGACCGGACCGGAGGGCACTCTCGCATCCCCCGACTCTCTCGTCGACCAGGCGAGCGTCGCGCCCGGGTACCAGGTGAAGGCCCCCTACAGCTACAGCCAGAGCTTCGTGCTGCCCGCGCTCGACCCGGCGGCCACGTCCATCTCGCTCGCGATCACCTACGAGCTGCTGCTGCAGACGACGCCCACATCGGCCGAGTTCGCCAAACAGACGGCGACCGACCTGCTGACGATCGCCATCGCGCCCACCGAGTAGCGCCCCTACGCGGAGGTGCCCCGCGCTAGCCGACGCGCGCCCGCGGCTCTCCCGTGTCGAGACCGTCGTGCACCCGGGCGACAGCGGCCCGGATGAGGTCGGCGTAGTCGTAGCCCGAGTCGCCCGTGCTCGCCACGCCGAAGTTCGCGATCGCACGAACCCCCTCGATCTCGTCGATCGGGTTCTCGGCCAGGGCGGTCATCACGCGTTCCGCGATCGCGCGGTCGCGACCCACGGAGGGCGTGGGGGTCAGCACGGCGAACCGGCGCGGCGACAGGCGACCGACCAGGCTCGTCGTCGGCACGTTGTCACGTGTGACCCAGCCCACGGTCTGGATGGCCCGGTCTCCGAACTCCGAACCCAGCGCCACGTTCATCTGGTCGAGGTTCTCGACGTCGAACACGGCGAGGGTGAGCGCCTCGTCGGAGCGGTGCGCCCGTCGTAGCCAGTCTCCGGCCTGCTGCTCGAAGACACGGTGAGAGGAGACACCGGCCATCGAGTCGCGGTCGCTCGACTTCTCACGCCGCTGGTCGGGGCTCCGCTCGCTCTGCAGCACGGAGAAGGAGATCGAGGCGAGGGTGAGGAACCCGATATTGAGCAGCGTGGTATTGACCGTGCCGAAGTAGACGAGGAACTCGTCGCTCGACTCGCCGAAACCGAGGAATGCCACGGCGCGGGCGAGATAGAACGCCGAGACCGCGGTGAAGACAACGGTGAGGATGCGGGCGTTGATGCGGGGCCTGAGCGCGCCCTGCAGAGTGGTGATAGCCGCGGCCGCCGCGAGCACCGCGATGGCGACGAACATCTCGGCCGCACCGGCCCAGCCGCCGCCGTCTGGGCCACGCACCACGACGGCGAACAGGACGACGGCGGCCACGATGCCGACGAGCCAGAGCCACGAACGGAGACCGTTGTAGACGCGGCATCCGGCCCACATCGCCCCGACCGCGAATGTGAGTGCCGAGTTGCCGACGCCGGTCGCCCACCACAGGTCGGGGCTGTAGCCCCACACCGCGTAGGCGATGGTGGCGAGCATGCCGGAGATGAATCCGAGCCCCCAGAGCCGCGCGACCCGGTCGTCGCGGCGGAGGATCGAGCTGATCACGAAGGAGGCGCCGGCCGCCGTCACGACGAGCCCGCTCGCGTAGAGCAGGGTCAGGGTGTCGAGGCTCATGCGGTGTCCTTCGCGGTGGCCGGGATGAGGAGCGTGAAGGTGCTTCCGACGCCGACCTCGCTGCGCACGGTGAGTTTCCCGCCGTGCAGCTTGGCGATGTCGCGGCTGATGTTGAGCCCGAGACCGGTTCCGACGATGGCGGACGTGCGTGCGGCGCCGGCGCGGAAGAACCGGTCGAAGAGGTGGGCCTGGTCGTCGGCGGAGACGCCGACACCGGTGTCTGTGACGTCGACGCGGATGCTGCCTTCCGTGGCCTCCACGGAGACGGTGATCGTGCCGCCCGTGCGGTTGTACTTCACGGCATTGGTCAGCAGATTATCGATGACCTGGCGGATACGCAGCGGGTCGGCGACCGTGACTGCGGGCCGGTCGACGACCGCGGTCATCGTGATCTCGCGGTGACCGGCGGCGATCTGGGCGGAGTCGATGGACTGTCGTGCGATCTCTGCGATGTCGCACTCCGCCATCGCGAGCGTGAGCGTGCCGTCTTTGTCGCTCGCGGTCTGCAGCAGGTCGGTGACGAGAGACAGCATGCGCTCGGAGTTGCGGGCCGCGATCTCGAGCATGCGGCGGGTCTCGTCGGTCAGCTCGGGCGAGTCTACGGCGAGTTCGAGGAAGCCGATGATCGACGTCAGCGGCGTGCGCAGCTCGTGGCTGACAGACGCGGCGAGGTTCTCGCGTGCCCTGATTGCCTCGAGCTCGGTGGTGATGTCGCGGACGACGACGACGCCTCCGTCTGGTTCGCCGTCGGCGCGGGAGATCTGACGGGCCGTCGCGGAGTACGCGGCGCGCACGTCGCCGGGGGCGCCGACCCAGAACACCGCGTTCTCGAACTCCTCGCCGGCGAGGGCCCGCGCGTACGGGCGGTCGGCCTCGTCGAAGACCGTCGTGCCGTCCGGCCGGTAGATGGTCGGGTGGATGACCGCTGAGCGCGGAGCGCCGAACTCGCGCAGCGAATGCTCGTGGGCGTTGTTGCGCAGGGTCGCGGCTCCGTCGCGGTCGAACGCGAGCACGCCGAACTCGACCGCGTTGATCACCTCGTCGAGGATGCGTTCCTGGTCGCGCGCCCGCACGAGCGCCGACTCGACGAGGGCGGACTGCTGACGCAGCAGGTCGCGTTGGCTCTGGCTGCGACGGCTGGTGGCGTAGGTGGTGGTGGCGATGAACACCAGCGTCATCGGCAGCAGCACATGCGTGCCGAAGTCGAACGAGAAGACTCCGGAGTCGGCCGCGCCTGCCAGCCAGAGCAGGGCGGTAGACAGGGTCACGGCGCCGATCGCGCCGGCGAGACGGAAGTTGCGCGCCATCCAGATCACGGGCAGCACGAGGAACAGGCCGGCGCCCAGTTCGGGCTCGGCCTCCCTCATCCCGACGATGGCGAAGATGTCGAGGATGGGCAGCAGCACGGCCCACCGCTTGCTGCGCCTGTTCCAGTTCACGGTCAGCGCGACGCCGGTCAGCACGAAGACGATCAGCAGCGACCCGAAGAACAACGGCTCCTGGAAGGCGCTCGCCTGCACGGCGAAGACGACGACGGCGAACGCGAGCAGAGCCGCCGAGATCAGCAGCTGGCTGTTGGTGATCGAGCGAGCGATCCTGGTGGCCTGGGCCGAACCCCGAGTACTAGTGTTGCGGTCCATAAAAAAGAGACTACGTCACTAGCTCCTCGGGCCTCCTCAAGGGAGGCCGTGTCACATGGCGAATCCGAGGGCCCGCATCATGTCGCGTCCGTCGTCGGTGATCTTCTCCGGCCCCCACGGCGGCATCCACACCCAGTTGATGCGGAACGCGTCGACGACGTTGTCGAGCGCCTGCGCGGTCTGCTCCTCGAGCACGTCGGTGAGCGGGCAGCCGGCACTCGTCAGCGTCATGCTGATGATGAGGGCGTTGTTCTCGTCGTCCCAGGTCAGATCGTAGATCAGACCGAGGTCGACGATGTTGACCCCGAGCTCGGGGTCCATGACGTCTTTCAACGCCTCTTCGACCTGGTCGAAGAGCGCGGGAGCGAGAGCGGTGGCCATGGATCTAGGCTACGCCGGTGGTCGAGACATAGCGATCGTAGCCCTCGTCTTCGAGGCGGTCGGCCAGTTCCGGGCCGCCCTCCTCTGCGACGCGTCCGTCGACGAAGACGTGCACGAAGTCGGGCTTGATGTAACGGAGGATGCGCGTGTAGTGCGTGATCAGGAGCAGGCCGAGTCCGGTGTTCTCCTTGGCGCGGTTGACGCCCTCCGAGACGATCTTGAGCGCGTCGACGTCGAGGCCGGAGTCGGTCTCGTCGAGGATGGCGAAGCGGGGCTTG